>Ga0247729_10000950_pt1 | contig 10913 bp, 9 predicted proteins | sample UWRJL133311R2_FD_180958 | JGI IMG/M metagenome (GOLD analysis project Ga0247729, IMG submission 180958) | Plant litter microbial communities from Arlington Agricultural Research Station in Wisconsin, United States - UWRJ-L133-311R-2 | ecosystem: Environmental > Terrestrial > Plant litter >... | reverse complement strand
GAACTCCACCAGCTCGACCTTCAGACCCTGTTTGCCGGCCTCTTCGACAGCGGCTTCAAGGGGGATGGCAAAGGCGGCAGTGGTGCCGACTTTCAACGGCGCGTCGGCGGCATGGGCGGTGAGGGTGAACAGGCTCAGGGCCAGGGTGGTGATGAGTTTTTTCATGGTGGAAGTCCGGTGCGCTGCAAGGGTTTAGTTGTGTGTTGTTTGTTCTAGCGTCTTCGCGGGCAAGCCTCGCTCCAACGGGGTACGGTGTCCGTTGGAGCGAGGCTTGCCCGCGAACGAGCGCGAAGCGGTCGCGCTTTATCTCTGTCTGTAACTGGCTCCCACATGACTCTCCTGCAACCGCGCCCCACCTTCGGGAAACAACTTCTCCCGCAGGCTGCCGTTGTCGTAAGCGGTTTTGTACGAGCCTCGGCGTTGCAGCTCCGGGATCACCAGGTCGATGAAGTCCACGTAGCTTTCCGGGGTGACGATGCGGGTCAGGTTGAAGCCGTCCAGGCCGGTTTCGGCGATCCAGGATTCAAGCTCGTCGGCCACCTGTTCAACCGAGCCAATCAGGGTGATGTAGCGCCCGCCCAGGGCGTGCTGGTCGAGGAGCTTTTGCCGGGTCCAGTCATTGTTTTTCAGGTTGTTGGTGGCTGACTGAATGGCATTGCTCTTCACGTGCTGGATCGGCTCGTCCAGTGCGTATTGGGAAAAGTCGATGCCCGTAGAGGCTGAGAAATGCGCCACGCCTGCTTCAGCGCTGGCGAATTCCCGGTACTCGGCGTGCTTGGCCCGAGCCTCGGCTTCGGTCTTGCCGACGATCACGTTCAAGCCCATGAACACTTTGATGTCATCCGCATTGCGCCCGGCTGCCAGGGCGCTGGCGCGGACCTTGTCCACTTGCTCGCGGGTCGAGGTTTTGTTCTGCCCGCTGATGAACACGCATTCGGCGTGCTGCCCGGCGAACTGCAAACCACGCTCGGAACTGCCGGCCTGGAACAACACTGGCGTGCGCTGGATGGATGGCTCGCACAGGTGATAACCCTCGACCTGATAGAACTCGCCCCTGTGCTCTACTTTGTGAACTTTGCCCGGCTGAGCGTAAATCCGCCGCTGCCGGTCATGGATCACGGCGTCGTCTTCCCAGCTGCCTTCCCAGAGCTTGTAGAGCACCTGCAGGTATTCGTCGGCCTGATCGTAGCGGCGGTCATGTTCGACCTGCTCGCTCAGGCCCATGGCCCGGGCGGCGCTGTCCAGGTAGCCGGTGACGATATTCCAGCCGACCCGGCCGCGACTCAGGTGGTCCAGCGTCGACATGCGCCGTGCGAAAAGATACGGCGCTTCGTAGGTCAGGTTGGCGGTCAGGCCGAAACCGAGGTTTTTGGTGACAGCGGCCATGGCTGAAACCAGTAGCAGTGGATCGTTTACCGGTAGCTGGATGGACTCCGTGAGGGTCACGTCCACCGAGTTCTGGTAGACGTCGTACACGCCGACGATGTCTGCGATGAACAAGCCATCGAACAGTCCGCGCTCCAGCAACCGGGCCAGTTCGGTCCAGTATTCCAGGGTGTTGTACTGCGTGGAGTTGTCCCGTGGATGGGTCCACAAACCGTGGTTGATGTGCCCAATGCAGTTCATGTTGAAAGCGTTGAGCAGGATTTTTTTCTTCGCCATCAGATAGTCCCCCGCAACGGAGGGTGTTGCTCGTTGAGGTAGTAATTACCGATGGCGTGGTATTTCCAGCGCACGGGGTCATGCAGGGTATGGACCCGAGCGTTGCGCCAGTGCCGGTCAAGGCCATGTTCGGCCAGGGTGGCTTGGCTGCCGGCGAGTTCGAACAACGTGCTCCCTGCAGCGAGGGAAATTTCTGTGCTGATGGCGCGGGCTTCAGCAACGGCAATCGATGCGGCGGCGACTGTCTCGGCGTTGCTGTCGGCCTGGGCGATGTCGAGAAACTCTGCGGCCCGATCCAGCAGGGCTTCAGCAGCGTACAGGCGCACGCTAAGTTTGCCGAAACTGCTGAGCGTCAGTGGATCGTCTACAGCTTTCTCGATGCCCGAGTCGATCCATGGTCGGGTACGGGTGCGCACGAAATGCAGAGCGTCTTCGAAGGCGGCGCGTGCGATGCCGGTGTCGATGGCGGCGTGGAGAATCTGTGCCAGCGGGCCCACGGTGGTCGGGCGTTCTAAAGCGCTCTGAAAGGGCACCACATCGGCTGCTTCGACATAGACGTTTTCAAACACCACCGAGCCGCTGCCGGTGGTGCGCTGGCCGAAGCCACTCCAGTCGTCGATGACGGTCAGGCCCTGGCTGTTGGCGGGTACGAAAGCCAATTGCTGTACGCCGTCTTCGTCGATTACTGAAGTAGGAATCCGCTGCGCATACAGGGCGCCGGTGGAATAAAACTTACGCCCGGTGATGCGATAGCCTGCCCCGTCACGGCTCAGGCGAGTGGTACGGTCGTGGGCGGTTTTGGTCCCCAACTCGGCCAGCGCATTACCGAAACGCAGACCCGCCAACGCTTCGGTGTACAAGCGTTTTTTCTGCTCGGGGCTGCCGTTCACTCGCAACACTTGCAGCGCATAAAAATGGTTCTGCGGGATTTGACCCAGAGAACCATCGGCTTCAGAAATCAAGCGAATGACTTTCGCCAGCGTGACGTTCGAAACGCCCGCGCCGCCAAACGCCTTGGGAACGCTGATGCCCCACAGCCCCGAAGCGCTGAACAGGTCCAGTTCGGCATGGGGCAAGCGCCGTTCGCGATCCCGATCTCCACTTCCAGCCTTGAGCAGTGCGGCAAGCTGCTGCGCAATGCGCAGTGCCTGTTCGTCGTTTTCAATGATTGCGGCGGGCTGTTGCTCGCGTGAATTCAAGCTCATAGCAATGTTCTCCAGTGGTCTGGTTCAAATCCACGAATGGCGGGCGGGCAGGGTGCCGTTGAGGTGCCAGGCACCGATGGCGTGGTATTTCCAGCGCACTGGGTCATGCAGGGTGTGGACCCGGGCGTTGCGCCAATGCCGATCAAGGTTGAACTCGGCCAGGGTGGCGCGGCTGCCGGACAGCTCGAACAGCTTTTCACTGGCCAGCAGCGCGACCTCGGTGGTCAGTGCCTTGGCCCGGGCCACGGTGATCGAAGCGCGGGCGGCAGCGTACTCGTCGATGACGTTGGCACTAACCTCATCCAGCACTCTGCCCGCCTCACGCAGCAATGCTTCAGCGGCATGCAGTTCCAGCTTGAGCTTGCCAATGTCGGCGATCACATAGGGGTCATCGCTGGCGCGCTCGACCTTGGCATCAATCCAGGGGCGCGAACGCTGGCGGACGAATTCGATGGTGTCGTCGATGGCACCGCGAGCAATGCCCGCATCAATGGCGGCCTGGATCAGTTGCGAAACGGCACCCTGAATGTTCGGCGTTTGGGCTGTGCGCCAGGTTTCGATCACCAGATTCGGATCGATTTGAACCGCGTCGAGCAGCACTGTGCCGCTGGCGGTGGTGCGCTGACCGAAGCCCGACCAATCATCAACGATGCTCAAGCCTGCACTGCCTCGAGGGACGAATGCCATGATCTGCTGGCCTTGATCATTTAGCGCCTTGACCGCTACCCAATGGGCAAACAGGGCACCGGTGGAATAAAACTTCTGGCCGCTGATGCTCGGCTGACCATTTCGCGTGGTCATCCGCGCCTTGAGTTCGAGCGTGTTTTTGGTGCCGCGTTCTGGTCCGGCGTTACCGATGCGCCAGCCGTCCAGCACGCTCCTGAACAGGGTTTTCTTCTGCTGCTCGCTGCCGCTGTTGAGCAGCACATGGATGATGCCAAATTGGTTCTGCGGGATTTGCCCGAGCGCCGGATCAGCCGCAGAAATGATTTTGAACACCTCGGCAATGGTCACGAACGAGGCATGCGGGCCGCCGTAGGCGCGAGGGATGGAGATGCTACCCAGGCCGCTCTGGGTGAATTGCTCGATAGCCTGCCAGGGTAGTTGCCGTTTCGAATCTCTCTGCGCAGCGTTCAGCCGCGCCTCGGCCGCCAGAGCATGCGCGGCTTCTATGGCCTGTTCATGGGTGCCGAGGATTTGTGCCGGGCGCAGGGGCGGTGGCGTATCTGTCGGGTGCTGCACGATAGGGGCATGGGACGTTGAAGCGACCATTCGAACCTCGCGGAAATGCCGCTGGAATGCGGCAGAAAAAATCACGATGTCCGGTGGTCCGGTGCATATACCCTAAATCTCTCAATAATTTAAATAAACGTCTTTTTTGGAATAAGCATAGACGAGGAAGCTTCGCCCCTCAGGTGGTCGTGGAGTAAATCAGGCAGGTGCCGATCAGCACTGCAAAAATGCACAGTTTTACGCGTTTTCGAAATTTCATGAGTACTGCCCTCGCCGGTGAGTAACTTGCTCATTAAGCGTAGGCGCACGAATGGCTGAGCCTTAGGCGGCGGCTGTAGTTATATATGTAAAACCTTGTGGGAAGTTTCTGGTGTGTACGCTCTCTGTGCAGTTGCTCACACTATGGCCCCGCAGTTGATGCGCGAAGTCATGTTCACTTCGCGCACCAATCGTTTTTCAAAAAGTGTTCAGTCATACCGCGGACGGTTTTCAAGTGTGCTGACACTTATCTCCCTTGAGGGCGCCCAGCGGGAGTTATTGCCGACTCGGTCAATCACGCAATAGGTCACTTCCAGTTGTGCTTCATCGCCCGCCTCACGGATCAATGTATCCGGGACCAGCAGTTCGATAGGTTTACCGAGGTTCTCCTCGGCCAAGGGCGGGAGGTCCATCCGCGCATCGCCCCAACGCAGGGTGATTTCGTCGTAGGGCGCCATATTCAAATAGGGTTCGATAGACAGCGGCAAACCATTGGTCATTTGACTGACGCTCAGTCCATTGCGAATTACCGCCTCGGGGAGCGATACCGGCGCCAGCCCTTGGTTTTCCTCGTCACTGGCATTGATCAGCAGACCCCCCGGCATGTCCAGCTTGACCCTCAGCCTGCGGCTGGCGGAAACGATAGGGCTTCCACCGACTTTCATGAGTCGGTAGTAGGTTTTGACCGTGCCGTTTTGTAGGAAACTTTCAGGCACGCGTAGGACCAAGGTATTACCTACGTCGGACGCTGATAAAAGTTTTGACGCAACGTAACAGCCATCCCAGAACAACTCGATCAAATCACCTTCATCCATCTCCGGGTAGGGATCGATGTGGATCAACAGGTTGGCGGCCGCGCGGATGCCGATACCATGCTTGTGGGCCTGCGGAACATATGGCGGGAATAGCTTTTGGCGTTTATTATCACTGGATATATCTGTCATGTTCGAATGCTCTTTGATGTTTGATAGCTAACTAATATTCAGGTCGATGCAAGTAGCTGTGATGCGTAATAAGCGATGTGCGATAAGTACCTTAGAGTGTTGAGTTAAGGCAAACATTACAAATTGTCGGGAATTAAAGGTTGTCACTTCATTAACTAACTAATTCATCGGGGTTTCTTGAGCTAATTGTGTTTGCGTTGACCTGTCAACGTGCAATTGGGTGGAATTGCGGTAGTACAAAAATATAGGATTTTTCCTACGTTACTTTGGTCGAATTTTGCGCGAAATGGCTTGTTGGGTCCTACGTGAAGCAATAAATAGTTGTACTTACTCAAGCACGCAGTTGTGCTTTCCGCGGAAAAAGAAGGGGCGCTGTCGAGCGAGTGGTCCCAGAGTCATCGCAAAACAATGGCTCGGGATTTAGAGGGATTCGATGGGTGCATGCGGGGTGGCGCGGTCAATCAACTGATTTTTTCGATCAGTTGATTGATATACAAATGTAAGACCAGCGCAGATAGCGCCAAACGGGGCAGGATATTGGGCGTAGGTTTGTAGGATTAGGCGCGGCTGCGTTCCAGAAATTGCCGGGTCCGTTCTTCCTGTGGGTTGGCAAAGAGCGCCTTGGCTTCTCCTTGCTCGACGATCACCCCTTTATCGATAAAGATCACGCGGTTAGCGACATCCCGGGCAAAGTTCATCTCGTGAGTCACGATCACCATCGTGCGTTTTTCCTCGGCCAGGTCGCGAATAGTTGTCAGCACCTCGCCCACCAGCTCAGGGTCCAGCGCGGAGGTGGGCTCATCGAAGAGGATCACTTCCGGCTCCATCGCCAGTGCCCGGGCGATGGCCACACGTTGCTGCTGCCCTCCCGATAAGCGTCGCGGGTAGGCGTCTTCCTTGCCCGCCAAACCAACTTTGGCCAGCAACTGACGACCCAGCTCCACTGCCCGCTCGCGTGGCATCTTCTTGACCACAATCGGGCCTTCGATGACGTTTTCCAGGGCGGTGCGATGGGGGAACAGATTGAAGTTCTGAAACACAAAACCCACGTGTTGACGCAACTGTCGGATCAGACCCTGCTGTTTGCTCAACGGCCGGCTGCCGTCGATGGCGATATCGCCCACGATGATCTTGCCGCTTGTGGGTTCTTCGAGAAAGTTGAGGCAACGCAGCAGAGTGGTTTTTCCCGAGCCGCTGGGGCCTATGATCGCGACCACTTCGCCGGCTTCAACCCGCAGGTCGATGCCTTTCAGCACTTGTTGGCCCTTGAATTCCTTGGTCAGTTTCTCAACCACAATCATGTGTCAGGACTCCAGATCATGGCGGTTGACCCGTGCTTCAAGGCGGTTCTGCAAATGCGAAAGCGCAGTGGCAAGGATCCAGTAAATCAAGGCAGCGGCCAGATACATGGTGAAAATTTCGAAGGTTCGGGCGGTGATCAATTGAGCCTGTCGGAACAGCTCCGGGACCTGAATAGTGGCGGCCAGGGCAGTGTCTTTGACCAGCGAAATGAAGCTGTTGCCCAACGGTGGCAAAGCGGTGCGTGCGGCCTGGGGAAGGATGGCCCGGCGCATGGCCTGCCCGCGGGTCATGCCAATACTGGCAGCGGCTTCCCATTGGCCACGCTCAACCGAGCCGATGGCCGCGCGTAGAATCTCGCAAGCGTAGGCAGCCATGTTCAGGGAAAAGCCGATCAGCGCGGCGGGCAGTGGATCCAGCTCGATGCCAAGTTCTGGCAACCCGTAATAGATCATGAACAGCTGAACCAACAGCGGCGTCCCGCGAAAAAACGAGACGTACATCCGAGCGATACCGCGCACCAGCATGAAGCGCGACAGGCGCATGAGCGCCAGCCCGAAGCCGAGCAGCAAGCCGAAAAACATGCCGCCCAGGCTGAGAAAAACCGTGTAGTACGCGCCCTTTAGAAGGAAGGGCGCGGAGTCCAGGGCAAGCTTGAGACCCTCTTCAATCATTTGGTCACGTCAGCTTTGAAGTACTTCTGCGACAACTTGGCGAGGGTGCCATCAGCGCGTAGCTTGTCGATGGCCTTGTTGATCGCATCAAGCAATTCAGGCTCGCCTTTGCGCAGGGCAATGCCGCTTTCCTGGCGAGAGAACGGTTCGCCAGAGATCGCCAGTTTGTCTTTGGTCTTGGCGAGCAGTTCGAGCGCGGCCAAGCGGTCGACGAGGATGGCGTCGATACGGCCTACACGCAGGTCCTGATATTTGGTTGGGTCATCGTCATAGGTTTTGACGATGGCGCCAGGGACGTTTTCCTTCAGCCATTGCTCATAGTTCGTACCCAGACCTACACCGACTTTGGCGCCTTTGAGGTCGGCCGCAGTCTTGAACTTGTCAGCGTCTTTTTTCTGTACCAGGGCCTGAATGCCAGAGATGGTGTAAGGCTGGGAGAAGTCGTACTTCTTTTTGCGTTCTTCGGAGATGGTCACCTGGTTGATCACCACGTCCAGACGCTTGGATTCCAGCGCAGCGAGGATGCCAGCCCACGGGGTGGCCTGCAGCTTGACCTTCACGCCCAGCTCTTTGGCCAGGGCTTCGGAGAACTCGACTTCAAAACCTGACAGCTTGCCGCTTTCATCCACGAAGCTGAATGGCGGGTAAGTGCCTTCAAGGCCGACATTGATGGTGCCGCTGTCTTTGATCTTTTGCAGCTGCTCGCCCGCGAAGGCTTGGCCTAGCAGGCTGCTACCGAGCACCAGGCCCAGTGTGGAAGCCAGAACGGTACGGCGAATGGCGGAAGTAAACATGATTAGCCCCAAGGATATTGTTTGAGTGACAGGCAAAAATCGGACCCGACGAACGCTACTGATACTGCGCAAGTTTATCCAGTGTTTTCAGTCGTCTGAGCGTCGGGCGTGATGCTGGCGGCGGTCAAAGGAGGTTTCGTTGTTGAGTAACAATCATTAAAACTGCGACGCATATTCGTTAATTGAATATACAAGCCGTCGCAGCCACCAGTGATCGCCTGCGGGAGCGAGGCTGCACTGCCGCGAGCCATGATACTGATCGGCCGTTACGCAAACACATCCGGGTAAGCAAACAATGCCGGCGCGCCACCGGTGTGCAGGAAGATCAGCGGGCCTTCGTCGAAGCGCTGGCGGCCGATGCCATCCAGCAAACCTGCCATGGCCTTGCCTGTGTAAACCGGGTCCAGCAGGATGCCCTCATGGCTGGCAACCAGCTTGATCGCCGATAAGGTGCCAGCGTTGGGTTCGCCGTATCGCGGGCCGAAATACTCGTCCCACAGCTCAACCTTGAACGCCTCCGGCAGCGCAACGCCCAGCAATTCAGCTGTGCGTTCAGCCAGGCCCTGGACTTTCGGGAGTTGAGTTTCTTCTGGGCGCGATACCGTGATGCCAACGACCGGCAAATTCGGCAATGACTCCGCCAGCGCCAGCGCGAGCCCACTGTGGGTGCCGGCGCTGCCAGAAGCCAGCACGACTGCGGCGAATTCCAGACCGGTCTGCTTGATTTGCTCAGCCAGTTCAAAACCCGCTCGCACATAACCCAGCGCACCCAGCGCATTTGAGCCGCCGATGGGCACGACATACGGATTCTTGCCGCTGTTTCTCAGGCGCGCAGCCAAGGCGTGAAGTTGCTCGTCGGCGTTATCGAGGTTTTCAACCAGCTCGACTTTGGCATCGAACAGCTCCAGCAGCAGACGGTTGCCGTTATTCAGGTAGTTGGTGTCTTCGGTCGCAATGGGGTTTTCCAGCAACGCTACGCAGCCAAGCCCCAGGCGCGCGGCGATGGCAGCCGTCTGGCGCACATGATTGGACTGAATTGCTCCGGCGGTAATCAGCGTATCTGCGCCCTGAGCCAGTGCATCGGCAGCGAGGTATTCAAGCTTGCGGACTTTATTGCCACCCAGCGCCAGGGTCGTGGTGTCATCGCGCTTGATATAGATGTCGCGGCCAGCCCAGAGCGACAGTCGCTCCAGCTTTTCCAGGGCAGTGGGGGCGCCGAGTAGCTGTAGACGATTAAATTCGGCGAGCTTTTGTTTGATCATGATCAGAGGTGAGCCTATAGAGAGTCGTTCGACTATAGGCAGACGTCTCCTACAGGGCAACTTCTTGCGGCTTATGCCATCAGAGCAGAGGGCCTACGCAATTAGTTATTTTTTCACGCCCACTATTTTCCGTAGAGTGGCCGCATTTGCGGCCAGCATGGAATGAAGGGTGCAATCAAACCCTGTAGGAGCGAATTTATTCGCGAGGGCGGCATGACCGGCGATGAATCTGTAATGGATGTATCGACCCCTCGTGATCAACTCGCTCCCCCATGCCAGGCCGTTACCCAAACCAAGGAGAAGTCAGCGTGAGCGATATCCCAGAGGCACCCGCTGAAGGCCGTTCCAGTCACTGGCAATTGCAGCAGATTGTCAGCGAATTGCGTGCCGCCCGTGATGACTGGCGCACCCGCAACAAGCGCGTCAGTGGCGAGCATGGCGGTCGGGAACTGCCTTCCCGGGCTGCGATGCGCGACATCCTTGAGGCCCTCTGCGGTGCCTTGTTCCCCATGCGTCTTGGGCCGGTGGACCTGCGCGAGGAAAGCGAAGACCTCTACGTCGGCCACACCCTCGACGTAGCGCTCAATGCGCTGTTGGCTCAGGCCCGCCTGGAACTGCGTTACGTAGCGCACCAGCAGTCGCAAGCCGTGGATGCTGTGGATAAAAAGGCCTTGGACCTTATCCAGGATTTCGCCCGTGCCTTGCCCGCCATGCGCAGCTTGCTCGATACCGACGTATTGGCGGCTTATCAGGGCGATCCAGCCGCCCGCAGCGTGGATGAGGTGCTGCTCTGCTACCCGGGGATCCTCGCGGTGATCCACCATCGCATTGCCCATCATTTGTATCGCGCTGGCTTGCCCCTGCTGGCGCGGATCAGCTCGGAAATCGCCCACTCCGCCACCGGCATCGACATCCACCCCGGTGCGCAAATCGGCCGCAGCTTTTTCATCGATCACGGCACAGGCGTTGTCATCGGCGAGACGGCGATCATCGGCGAGCGAGTACGCATCTACCAGGCCGTAACCCTGGGTGCGAAACGCTTCCCGGCAGACGAAGACGGCCAACTGCAAAAAGGCCACGCCCGCCACCCCATCGTCGAAGACGACGTGGTCATCTACGCCGGCGCAACGATCCTCGGCCGCATCACTATCGGCAAGGGCTCCACCATCGGCGGCAACGTCTGGCTAACCCGCAGCGTGCCGGCTGGGTGCAATCTTACCCAGGCGAATTTGTTGCAGCAGGATGAGGGGGGCCAGAAGTAGGCGTTTGCCTAAGGCATTTGCCGGGGCTTGATTCGGAAAAGTCCTACGAGTGCCGGTTGCAGCATCCGGCTTCAAGTTATGCCTCTTTGGGGCAAAGTCCTGCCTTTTCCCGGCCAAGGACTTGCCCATGTCGTCGCCCGCCAATCGCGCTGCTTTTACGCTGGATATCGCGGGGGTGTCGCATGGTTTTCGCGTGCTGGAATTTCACGCGCAGGAGGCGATCAGTCGGCCGTTCAGCGTGCGCATCGAATTGGTCTGCAAGCGGGCGAACCTTGACCTTGAAGAGCTGCTGCAACGTCAGGCTTTTCTGAGCTTCGAGG
>Ga0247729_10000949_pt1 | contig 10923 bp, 9 predicted proteins | sample UWRJL133311R2_FD_180958 | JGI IMG/M metagenome (GOLD analysis project Ga0247729, IMG submission 180958) | Plant litter microbial communities from Arlington Agricultural Research Station in Wisconsin, United States - UWRJ-L133-311R-2 | ecosystem: Environmental > Terrestrial > Plant litter >... | reverse complement strand
CCTCGTACTCCAGCCCCTTCGCGGTGTGCAGGGTCATCAGCGACACCGTTCCGCTGGTGTCGTCGAGGTCGTCCGCGGCCGCGACGAGCGAGACCTCGGTGAGGAAGTCGAGGAGCGTGCCATCCGGATTGTTCTTGTTGAACTCCTTGGTGACGGCGACGAGCTCCTCGACGTTCTCGGCGCGTGCCTCGTCTTGCGGGTCGCGGCTGGCGCGCAGCGACTCGATGAACTTGGTCTTCTCCAGCAGCGCGATCAGCACATCGGCCACCGGGGCGGGGCGGATCTCCGAGCCCTCCGGCGGGTACACCGTGGCCATCACCTGGTCGAGGATCGACCCGAACTCGAGGATCTCGCCGGTGACCTTCGGGCCGAGGCCGAGCTCGCCCGCATTGCGGATGGCGTCGCGCAGGCTCGTGTCGTGGGCGTCGGCCCAGGTCTGCAGCGCCGTCTCGGTGGCGGGGCCGATGCCGCGCTTCGGCACGTTCATCACGCGGCGCAGCGCCAGCGGGTCGGCGGGGTTGGCGACCGCGATCAGGTACGCCATGGCGTCCTTGATCTCGGCGCGCTCGTAGAACTTGGTGCCGCCCAGCACCCGGTAGGGCAGCGCCGAGCGGATGAAGATCTCCTCGAGCGCACGCGTCTGCGCGTTGGTGCGATAGAAGACGGCGATGTCCTTGTAGGCGATGCCGGTCTCGTGCATCTTCGTGATCTCATCCGCTATGAACTGGGCCTCGTCGTGGCCCGAGTACCCGGTGAAACCGACGATCTTCTCCCCGGTGCCGATGTCGGTGAAGAGCTTCTTGTCTTTGCGGTCGAAGTTGTTCGAGATCACGGCGTTGGCCGCGTCGAGGATGTTCTGCGTCGAGCGGTAGTTCTGCTCGAGCAGGATCACCTTGGAGTTGGGGAAGTCGCGCTCGAACTCGACGATGTTGCGGATGTCCGCTCCGCGGAACGCGTAGATCGACTGGTCGCTGTCGCCCACCACGGTGAGGGATGCGCCGGGGATCGCGCCCATGGCGTCGCGCTTCGTCTTCACCAGGCCGCCGGCGCCCTCGACCTCGTCGGCGACGTCGGCACGAACGGAGCGGGTGAGCTCGTGGATGAGCGAGTACTGGGCGTGGTTGGTGTCCTGGTACTCGTCGACCAGGATGTGGCGGAAGCGGCGGCGGTAGTGCGCGGCGACCACGGGGAAGGCCCGGAACAGGTAGACGGTCTGGCCGATGAGGTCGTCGAAGTCGAAGGCGTTGGCCTTGCTGAGCGACTGCGTGTAGCGGCGGAAGATCTCGAGGAACATCACGTCGGCCGGGTCGCTGAAGTTGGCGCCGCGGGCGTAGCTCTCCACGTCTTGCAGCTCGTTCTTCAGCTTCGAGATCTTGCCCGACGCGCTGGAGACCGTGAAGCCGTAGCTGTCGGCGTCGAGCTCCTTGAGGATCCGCTTGAGCAGCGCGCGGCTGTCGGCGGAGTCGTAGATGGTGAAGCTCTTGGTGAAGCCGAAGTGCTCGGCCTCGCGGCGCAGGATGCGCACGCACGCGGAGTGGAAGGTGGAGATCCACATGCCCTCGGCCTCGTTGCCGACGATCTGGTGCACACGCTCGCGCATCTCGGCCGCGGCCTTGTTGGTGAAGGTGATCGCGAGGATCTGGCTGGGGAAGGCCTCGCGGCTCTGCAGCAGCCCGGCGATGCGGCGCGTGAGCACGCTGGTCTTTCCCGAGCCGGCGCCCGCCACGATGAGCAGCGACGAGCCGCGGAACTCGACCGCCTCGCGCTGGCGCGGGTTGAGACCCCTCAGCAGGGCGTCGTCGAAGGAGCCGTCGCCCGCGGGTTCGGGCTCGATGATGTTGGGAACGAGAGACATTTGCCTGCAATTCTACGTGGAGCCACCGACCCGTCCCCGGGCTGTGCACAGGCGGGCACCGCCGAGCGGCTACACCGCGGCAGAGAGCAGCGAGGCGCGCGCGGCGATCGCCAGGTCGGGCTGGTCGGCGAAGACCCCGTCGACGCCGGTGCCCATGATGAGCTCGAACTCGCGGCGCCAGTTGCCCAGGTCGCCCTCACTGCCCGGCGCACGGTTGTCCTTGGCGAGGAACTTGTTCTCCGCGCGCAGCGTGAAGCAGAACACCAGCAGCCCCGCCCGGCGCGCCCGCGCCACGACGTCGGTGACCTCGACCACCCTCTTCGAACGGTCGAGCACCACGATCAGCTTGCGGCTCAGGCTCACGCCGTCGACCTCGCTGGCGAGCCTCGCGAGCCCCTCGTCTGTGAGGTGGTCGGCGTAGCTGCGCGCGGCGGCGCCGTGCGCGGCGACGAGGTCGGAGGGCGACCCGTGGTCCTCCACGAGGAACACGATCCTCCCCGGTATACCCAGCGAGCGGATGCCCATGAGCACGCCCTGCTCGAAACTCTCGACGACGAGATTGTCGGCCGTGGCCCACCCGCGGATCTGCTCGGCGAAGAGCACGTCCAGCGGCAGGCCCAGCGACGCGAAGTGCGTGGCGTGCTTGATCTCCGCCACCAGCACCAGCGGACGACCGGCGGCGGCGATCATCTCCAGCAGGTCGCTGAGGCGCAGGATGCCCTCGTGCCCGTCGAAGGTCGCGCTCGCCCGGCGCAGCTGCGGGAGGCGCTCGGTGGCCCGGAGGGTGGCGAGTTCCGCCCAGGTGAAGTCCTCGACGAACCAGCCGCTGTGCGCCTTGCCGTCGATGACCTTGCGCGTGCGGCGGTCGGCGAACTCGCGGCGCGAGGCGACGTCCGTCGTGCCCGAGATCTCGCTCTCGTGGCGCAGCACCAGAACGCCGTCTTTGGAGGCCACGATGTCGGGTTCCACGGCATCCGCCCCCAGCGCGAACGCCAGCTCGTAGGCGGAGCGCGTGTGCTCCGGCCGATAGCCGCTGGCGCCGCGGTGTGCGATGACGAGGGGGTGGGGCGAGGTGGTCACGCGACAACTGTAAAGGAGCGTCCGCCCGTGAACCGGCTTGTGACGGGATGTTCAACCAATCGTCATCTGGCGGGCTACGCTCTGGGCGATCACCCCTTATATACAGGTGGGCTGCCGCTAAAATTGCGGGTGAGGGAATTTCTCTCACACGACCACGAAGGATGTCATGGCCGCCGCAAACTCCAACCCAGCGTTTAAGAACTCGCCCGCGTTCACCACCAAGGCCGTCGTCAACTCGACCACCGTGAACGGCAAGACGATGACGCCGGAGCAGCTCAACGAGCTGTACGGCCGCCCGTCCGCCACGCCCGTCGACACCGACCGCATGACCTACGAGGACACGATCGTCAAGATCGCGATCTCCTTCGCCATCCTGGTCGCCGGTGCCGTCGTCGGCTGGCTCCTCCCCGTGCTCGCGATCCCCGCCGCGATCATCGGCTTCGTGCTCGCCCTCGTCAACATCTTCAAGAAGGCGCCGTCGCGCGGCCTCGTGCTCGCCTACGCGGCCTTCGAGGGTGTGTTCGTCGGTGGCATCTCGGCCATCTTCGAGTCCCAGTGGGACGGCATCGTCGTGCAGGCCGTCTTCGGCACGCTCGCGGTCGTCGGTGTCACCCTCGCCCTGTTCGCCACCGGCAAGGTGCGCGAGTCGAAGCGCGCCACGCAGATCTTCCTGGTCGCGATCATCGGCTACGCGGCGTTCTCGCTGATCAACTTCATCCTGATGCTCACCGGAGTCACCTCCGGCATGTTCGGTCTGCGCAGCATCGAGATCATGGGCATTCCGCTCGGCTTCTTCATCGGGATCTTCGTGATCCTGCTCGCCGCCTACTCGCTGGTGATGGACTTCACCACCGTCAAGCTCGGCGTCGAGCGCGGCGCCCCGCGCGTCTACGGCTGGCAGGCCGCCTTCGGCATCATGGTCACCGTCGTGTGGCTGTACACCGAGGTGCTGCGACTGCTCGCGATCCTGCGCGACTAGCGTCCGCCAGCCAGAACGGCCCCGCTCTCTCCGGAGGGCGGGGCCGTTCTGCGTCGTGCAGCGGATGCAAGGCCCTCCTCCCCGGGGACGGCCCGGCTAGCGTGGAGGGATGCCCCACCGCCAGCGCGCCTCCGAGATCGCCGAGGCCTCCCCCGCCGAGAAGACCTGCGCCTCCTGCGGGCGCCGGATCGAGTGGCGCGCCGCCTGGGCGAAGAACTGGGACGAGGTGCGCTACTGCTCGGACGCCTGCCGCGCACGGAAGGTGACGGACGTCGACCGCGATCTGGAGGCCAGCATCCTCGGGCTGCTCGCCCACCGTGCCGCGACCGCGACCATCTGCCCCTCGGAGTCCGCCCGGGCGATCGGCGGGGAGGACTGGCGCGACCTGATGGAGCCCGCCCGCCGCGCCGCCCGCCGTCTGGTCGCCCGCGGCGAGATCGACATCACGCAGGGCGGCTCCGTGGTCGACCCGTCCACCGCGAAGGGCCCGATCCGCCTGCGCAAGCGCCGCACCTAGCGTGCCCGTTTTGCCCGAAATGGCCCCGAATCCGGGCGGATTCGGGGCCATTTCGGGCGAAACGACGAGCGGGAGGGTTACTCCCACTCGATGGTCCCCGGCGGCTTCGACGTGACGTCGAGCACCACGCGGTTCACCCCGGACACCTCGTTGGTGATGCGGTTCGAGATGCGCGCGAGCACGTCGTAGGGCAGACGCGTCCAGTCGGCGGTCATCGCGTCCTCGGAGGAGACGGGACGCAGCACGATCGGGTGGCCGTAGGTGCGGCCGTCGCCCTGCACGCCCACGGAGCGCACATCGGCGAGCAGCACGACCGGGCACTGCCAGATCTCGTTGTCGAGGCCGGCGGCCGTCAGCTCGGCGCGGGCGATTGCATCCGCCTTGCGGAGCAGCTCGAGACGCTCACGGGTAACCTCGCCCACGATGCGGATCCCGAGGCCAGGCCCCGGAAAGGGCTGGCGGCTCACGATGACCTCGGGCAGACCGAGCTCGCGGCCGATGGCGCGAACCTCGTCTTTGAAGAGGGTGCGCAGCGGCTCGACGAGCTTGAACTGCAGGTCCTCCGGCAGGCCGCCCACGTTGTGGTGGCTCTTGATGTTGGCCGTGCCGCTTCCGCCGCCGGACTCCACCACGTCGGGGTAGAGGGTGCCCTGCACGAGGAAGTCGATGGTCGCGCCGTCGCCCTTGGCCTCGAGCACGAGCGCCTCGGCGGCCGCCTCGAAGCTGCGGATGAACTCGCGGCCGATGATCTTGCGCTTCTGCTCGGGGTCGGTGACTCCGGCGAGAGCGTCGAGGAACTGGTCCACGGCGTCGACGGTGATGAGGCGCACACCGGTGGAGGCCACGTAGTCCTCCTCGACCTGGCGGCGCTCGTCCTGGCGGAGCAGTCCGTGGTCGACGAAGATCGCGGTGAGCTGGTCGCCGACGGCCTTGTGCACGATCGCGGCCGCGACGGCCGAGTCGACGCCGCCGGAGAGGCCGACGATGACCTTCGAGGTGCCGACCTGCGCGCGGATGCGGGCGACCTGCTCCTCGATCACGTTGGAGCTGTTCCAGTCGGCGGGGATGCCGGCCGCGGTGTGCAGGAAGTTCTCGAGCACGCGCTGTCCGTACTCGGAGTGCTTGACCTCGGGGTGCCACTGCACGCCGTACATCTTCTTCTCGTCGCTGGAGAACGCGGCGACGGGGGTCGAGGCGCTGGAGGCGAGAACGGTGAAGCCCTCGGGCGCCTTCGACACGGAGTCGCCGTGGCTCATCCAGGTGGTCTGCTCGCTGGGCTGGTCGCCGAGCAGCGTGGACGCGCCGGGTGCCAGGGTCACGGCGGTGGCGCCGTACTCGCGCAGGCCGGTGTTCGCGACCTCGCCGCCGAGCTGCTGCGCCATCACCTGGAAGCCGTAGCAGATGCCCAGCGTCGGTACGCCGAGCTTGAGGATGCCCGCGTCGAGCGAGGGCGAGCCGGCGTCGTAGACGCTCGACGGCCCGCCGCTCAACACGATGCCGATCGGGTTCTTCGCCGCGACCTCGGCCGCGGTGATCGTGTGCGGCACGATCTCGGAGTACACGTTCGCCTCGCGTACGCGGCGCGCGATCAGCTGCGCGTACTGCGCGCCGAAGTCGACGACGAGTACCGGGCGGGCCTCGGTGCTGTTCGCCTGTGCGGGATTTACTTCGCTAATGGGGTCGGCTCCTCATTCTGTGTGGACTGCTGAGTCTGTGCGGATGCTTGCAGGGTCTCGATCTCCGCGACGGCCTGGCGGTGGATGCGGCGCTCGACGATGAACGAGAGGAAGGGGATCACACCGCCGAGGGCGATGAGGATGAACTTCGGGAAGGTCCAGCGCATGAGGCTCCACAGGCGGAAGTCGCTGTAGAGGTACACCACATAGAACCAGCCGTGCAGGATCAGGATGATCGTGGAGATGTTGACGCCCGAGATCATCTCCTTGGGAGTGAGCGCCAGGAAGCCCTCCGGGCCGTTCAACTCGATGTCCAGGCCGATGCCGCCCCAGGCGAGCGGCCCGTAGCGGGTCAGCATCATCAGCACGAGCAGCAGCAGGAACACGCCGGTGACGATCGAGGTCACGCGGTAGAGGCGAAGCGCGCTCCGGATCCGGGGCAGGTTGGAGAGCTTCGGTTTGAGGGCCATTGCTCTAGTTTACGTCCCGGGCTTCTTCGAGTTCGTCCTGCTCGCGCTCCCAGGCGTCCTTCACGAGGCGGAACCACAGGAACACGGCGAAACCGGCGAAGACGGCCCACTCCACGGCGTAGAAGATGTTGAGCCAGTTGATGGAGATCTCGGTGCTGGGGGCGGGCGCATCGATCTGGTCCAGGCCTGCCGGCGCCGCATCCGCTACGAGGTAGCCGTTGTAGACGCCGGTGGGCGCGGTCGGCCACTGGTTGACGAACGCCGCCACCGACATCGAGTTCTGCTCGCCGTTCTCGAAGTCGTCCTGCTGCGGGGGCTCGCTGGGCAGGAACCGGCCCGAGTAGGCGCCGGGTGCGTCGGCGTCGAGTTTCTTTACAGCGGATGCCGCGCCCTCGGCAGACGGGGACCATCCGAGCGCGACGGCCAGGCTGGCAACCGCGGGGCCGCCGCCGTCGGTGAGCAGGTGCCCGACGACCCAGTACCCGGCGACGCCGTCGTTCAGGCGGCCGCTGAGCACGAGGTACTCGTCGGGGAGCAGCTCGCCCTCGACCGTGACGAGGCGGCCGGCGGCCTCGGTCGTGAGCGGCTGCTGCGGCTCGGCGAGGTCGCTCAGCGGCACGGCGGCCTCGTGGCTCTCCTCCACCGGGGCGCCGCGGTCGATGCTGCGCGACAGCTGCCACTGTCCGAGCACCGCGAAGCCGGCGGCGATCGCCAGGCAGAGCAGCAGGGCCGCGATCCAACGGGGGCGGCGGGCGAGTGACCACATCGTGTTAGTACTCCGGGTCTCTCGTGCGTTCGCGCGTCTGTTCGTCCGACTGCTGCATGGCCTGCTCGATGATCGGGTCGACCACCGTGCGCTCGGCCTGCAGGGCGTCGAGGTCGTCGTCCTGGCTGGTCGGGACCTCCTGGCCGGCCATCGCGGCCTCGACCAGGGCGATGTTCTCGGCCGCCATGCGGTCGTGCTCGCTCTGCCGCACCTGCTTCTTCGGCGGGAAGATCCGCGCACCGATCTTCTCCGAGTTCACGGCGAGGATCGGGCCGATGATCGCCATGGTGAGCACGTAGAGGCCGGCGAAGGGGGTGAGGCGTTCGTCGAGCCCCGCCGAGACCGCGAGCGTCGCGAGGATCAGCGCGAACTCGCCGCGGTTCTGCAGCATGGCGCTGGCGTTGAGGCCCTCGGCCGGCGTGAGCTTGTTCTGCCAGGCGATCAGCTGGCCGCCCGCCGTGTTGACGACGAGGGTCATCACCACGGCCACCGCCACGGGAACGAGCACATCGCCGAAGGTGCCCACGTCGAGCGCGAGCCCGAAGTTGAGGAAGAAGAACGCGCCGAAGACGTCGCGGAGCGGGAGCGCGAGATGCTCGATGCGCGCCCGGAAGCGGGTCGCGCCCAGCACCAGCCCGATCAGGAAGGCGCCGATCGCGTCCGAGACGCCGAGCAGCTCGCCGATGCCGCCGAAGGCCACCGCCAGACCGAAGAAGAGGATGGTGAAGAGCTCGTCGTCCTTCGTGCGCACGAGCCGCGACACGATTTTGCCGCCGTACCTCGCCACCACGAACATCACGATGAGGAAGGTGAACGAGATCGCCAGCTGGCCGACGACCGTCCAGAGGTCAACCTCGCCGCCGATCACCACGGCCACGATGGCCAGGTAGATCGCGATGAACACGTCCTCCAGCACCATGATGCCGAGGATGATCGGGGTCTCGCGGTTCGCCAGTCGGCGCAGCTCGATGAACAGCTTGGTGATGATCGCGCTCGACGACGCCGCCGTCATGCCCGCGATGATCAGCGCCTCGCGCGTTCCCCATCCGATCCACATGCCGAGCGCGAAGCCGACGGCCATGTTGATCACGACCCGGGTTCCACCCGAGACGAGGAGCTTCCCCGCGTTCCCGTAGAACTCGTCCTGGTCGAATTCGAGGCCGAGACTGAAGAGAAGGAAGATGAGGCCGAAGATCGCGACCAGCTCGACATCCGCTGATTCGAAGCTCAACGGGAAGAAATGGCTGTACGGGCTCGCGGCGAGGCCGACGAGCATGTAGATCGGAATGGCGGGCAGGCCGATCAGCTTGCCCAGTCGCCCGAGGATGTAGGAGATGACGAACAGGACGCCCAGGGTGAGGAGCTCTTCGCCGATGTGCACGCTAGCCCCCCGGCGGCGAATCGACCGGCGTCTTCGCCTTGAACTCGCCGGTGCGGTAGAACGCGAACGCCTTGGCCACCTTCTCGGGAGACCCGGCCACCACGAGGGTGTCGCCGGGGAAGACCTTGAAGTCGTCGGCGGGAGCGGGGTTGGCCGACTCGCCGCGCACGACGGCGACCACGGTGAGGCCGACGACGCCGCGGCTGGCGAGGTTGCCGAGCTCCTGGCCGGCGATGTGGTCCTCGTAGTCGACCGTGAACCAGTCGATGGAGAGCCCGGGGATCTGGTCGAGGCTCGAGAGCGACTCGGTGATGCGCGTGCCGCCGAGCAGTTCGGCGAGGGTGTGCGCCTCGTCCTCGTCGAGACGCAGCGAGACCTTGCTCGAGTCGCCGTCGTCGGAGTCTGCGAAGGAGATGAGGTCGCTGTGGCCGGAGCGGTGCGTGATGACGCCGACCTTGCCGCCGTCGTCGGTGACAAAGGTGTGCAGAACACCCACACCGGGGAGTTTGACCCGCCGAACGTCGACCATGAGAGCTCCTTCAGGGGTTTCGGGCAGTAGATAAGAAGTGTATCCGAGCACGCAGCGGGGGGCTGCCGCGTGCGGCGTCGGCCTCTCCTCCACAGGCGTCGCGAGCCTCCCCCGCCTACCCCGCCGAAATCGCCTCATGAGCGGCCCGCGGTCTTTTGAGGCCGCCGCGGCCGCCGCGATCGTCCGAAATCGGCTCGCGAGACAGCGGATGCGAGACGGCCGCGCCAATCCACACGCGCGGGTTCTGCACAGATCGCCCTTCGCCCCGGTCCCAGAGGCCCATGCTCGCCTATTCCTGACGCATGACGAATCCCACTTTCCTCCGCAGTCGAGAGGCCGACCACCTCGCATCCGCCCGAGAACTCCGACGTATGTACGCTGCCGGCCTTCTCACCCGGGTCGTGGTCGGTGTGTACATGCTCCGCGCGGAATTGCAGGCCATGGACGCGGATGAGCGCTATCGCGCTCGGGTGCGCGCCATTGCGTTGACATCACCACCCGGCACCCAGTTCTCGCACGACTCTGCCGCAGCCATGATGTTCCTCCCCTCGCTACAGCCGTGGCCGGCGAAGGCGCACCAGCTCACTCCCCGCGGACCGGGCGGAACGTCGAACACCCTGATCACCCGCCACGGCATGGGTCTCGACCCGCGTGGTCTCGATGTCGACGGCGTGACGGTCACGTCGCTGGCCCGAACTCTCGTCGATATGAGTTGCACGACACCCTTCGTGCGGGCCGTCGCCATGGTCGACGACGGACTCCGCGCGCCGCGGAGGGGCGATCCGCGGTGGGGTCTCGGAATCCCCGCGGTCACCAAAGACGATCTCTACGCCGAGATGGAGACACTGGCGCCGTATCGCGGTCTGGTCAAGGCGGCGGGGCCGATCGGATTCGCGGACGGGCTTTCCGGGTCGCCGATCGAGTCGTTCGGACGTGTGCAGTTCCATGCACTCGGCCTGCCGACGCCGGAGCTTCAAGTGGAATTCTTCGACGACCGCGGGTCCATCGGATTCGCGGACTTCTACTGGCGCGAATTCGACCTGGTGCTCGAGGTCGACGGGCAGACGAAGTACGGCGGTCGACGCCGCTACCAGACGGGGATGAGCATCGAGGAGATCGTTCTCGCCGAGAAGGCCAGGGAGGATCGGATGCGCCGTGTCGTCACGTCGTTCACGCGCCTCACCTGGCCGGAGCTCACTAATCGGCGTGAACTGGCGCGCCATCTGCGCTCATTCGGCCTGGTCGGCCACCGGCGGAAGCCTTCCGAGGCGGTTCCGGTCGTATGAGGCGGCCGCGGCGGCGTCATTCGACCGAAATCGGCTCGAAAGCCGCGGCTAGCTCTGCTGGTAGGGGGCCACCACGACCTCGACGCGCTGGAACTCCTTCAGGTCGGAGTAGCCGGTGGTCGCCATCGAGCGGCGCAGCGCGCCCATGAGGTTGACGCGGCCGTCCGCGACGGACGACGGCCCGTTGAGGATCTCGGCGAGAGGGGCCAGCGGCTCGACCTGCACGCGGTTGCCGCGCGGCAGTTCGAGGTGGTGCGCCTCGGCGCCCCAGTGGAAGCCGCCGCCGGGGGCGTCGGTCGCGCGGGCGAGCGCGCTGCCGAGCATCACGGCGTCGGCGCCCACGGAGATCGCCTTCACGATGTCGCCGCTGTTGCCGAGTCCGCC
>Ga0247729_10000948_pt1 | contig 10929 bp, 12 predicted proteins | sample UWRJL133311R2_FD_180958 | JGI IMG/M metagenome (GOLD analysis project Ga0247729, IMG submission 180958) | Plant litter microbial communities from Arlington Agricultural Research Station in Wisconsin, United States - UWRJ-L133-311R-2 | ecosystem: Environmental > Terrestrial > Plant litter >... | reverse complement strand
CTGTTGTCGTCGAGGCGCCATGAAATCCCCAGCGTGGGATCGGCGATCGAGAACACCACGCTCCAGCCGCCATTGTGCCGCGAGAAGCTGGCGATCGGCGCGTTGACGGCATCGTTCGACGGCGGGCGCGGCACATTCACCGGCGGCAAGGCCGCCATCTGCTGCGGCGGCGCCGTTGCCACCTCGACGCGCGCCGCGGCGGGGCCGCTGAGAAACACGTCGTCCACCATCTGGTCGAAATACACCGACACCTGGCGATGCTTCACGGTATCGGCCATCTCGCTGACCGCGCGCCTGGTACGCTGCGCGACCTGAACCAAGTTCAGCGACGGCTGCTGCAGCTCCTTCACGAAGGTCCGGGTGAACACCGAATTCGGATTGTCGTCGCGGTCCGACAACCGGTCCAGCGCGGTCTGCCGCGGGCCGGCGGAGAAAATCGAGAACACGCCTTCCGGCAGCGTGGTCATCGGCGCTAGTCCGCCGGAGCCCGCCACCGCACGGGTGCCGGCGCGTTCGAACGGGTTGTTGCGGCAGGCGTCGAACACCAGGATCGAGGTCGCTTCTCGCGGCACAATGGCGGCTGGAGCGTGGTGTTCTCGATCGCCGATCCCACGCTGGGGATTTCATGGCGCCTCGACGACAACAGCGAATTCCGCGAGACAGGATTTTTGGACACGCTGGACCCGCGGACCCGCAAGCGGATGCCGAACCCGTCGATCGAACTGCCGGCCGATGCCGCAGCCACGACCCTCCAGCTACGCTATGTGGATGCCTCCGGCGAGTTGCAGGGCCCGTTCCCGATCCGATTCGATCCGGATGCGGCGCTGGTGCGCGACCAGCGCAAGATCCTCGACATGACCGCCAACAGCTGGCTGTCGTTCCGCGACTACAATGGGCTGCTGGTCTACTACACTCACCTGATGTCGTATCGCTGCGCGATCCGCGAGGCCCGCATCGGCATCGACAGTACCGTGCCCGACAGGGTTCTGAAGCTGGCGCCGTGCAACAGCAAGGACCCTTCCGCCATTCCGCACGACGCACAATTGTCGCTCAAGCTGCCGTCTGCGACCAAGTCGGTTTCGGTTGAACTCACCTTCAGGGATGGTAGCGTGTCGGAGATCAAGAGTTTCAGGCGTTGAGCGCCGATTGAACGAGATCCAGACCAACGAGATCCAGACAATGGACGCCAGCGAGCCGATCCCGCCACCCTCCCGAACCCTCAGGACCCGATGCTGCATCGTCGGCGGCGGGCCGGCCGGCATGATGCTGGGCTACCTGCTGGGTCGGGCAGGGATCGATACCATCGTGCTGGAGAAGCACGCCGACTTCCTGCGCGACTTTCGCGGCGACACCGTGCACCCGTCCACCATGATGGTGATGAACGAGCTTGGCCTGCTCGAGGAATTCCTGCAGCGACCGCACCAGAACATCGAGACCATGAGCGGGCAATTCGGCGACCGGATGTTTCGCGTCGCCGACCTGAGGCGGCTGGACGCGCCGGCGCCTTACATCGCCTTCATGCCGCAGTGGGAATTCCTGGATTTCCTGGCCGACAAGAGCTCAGCCTTCCCGAGCCTGAAGATCATGCGGCGCACCGAGGCGGTCGACCTGCTACGCGACGGCGGCCGCGTCAGCGGCGTGCTGGCGCGCACCCAGGACGGCGAGATACGGATCGCCGCCGACCTGACCATCGGCTGCGACGGCCGTCACTCGCTGCTGCGCGAGCGCGCCGGGCTGGCGGTGGAGGATATCGGCGCGCCGATCGACGTGCTGTGGTTTCGCATTGCCAAGACCGGGCCGGGCGATCCGGCCTTTCTGCATGCGGCGATGGGCCGGCTGATGGTGACCATCGACCGCGGCGATTACTGGCAATGCGCCTATATCATTTCAAAGGGCCAGATCGAGGCGCTGCATGCACGCGGCCTGCCGGCATTCCGCAGTGCCGTGGTCGAGATGGTGCCCGGACTGGCGGATCATATCGACGACGTAAAAGGCTGGGATGACGTGAAGCTGCTCACGGTGACCGTCGACCGGCTGATGAAATGGTCTATGCCTGGCCTGTTGTGCATCGGCGATGCGGCGCACGCGATGTCGCCGGTCGGCGGCGTCGGCATCAATCTGGCGATTCAGGACGCGGTAGCGACCGCGAATATTCTGGCTGAAAAGCTGCAGCGCAACGAAGTGACCGATGACGATCTCGATGCCGTCAGGGAGCGGCGGCTGTTTCCGGCCAAGGTGATTCAGGCGATCCAGGTGCAGGTCCATCACCGCGTGATCGGCGGCGCGCTGGGCGGCGCATTGCGACCGCCGCTGGCGATCCGGATCATCAGCGCGGTGCCGCTGTTGCAGCGGCTGGTCGGCCGCCTGCTGGCCATGGGCGTGCGCCCGGAGCATGTGCGTTCGCCAAAAGCGTAGCCTGTACGCAGTAACCGCGATCTGCGGGATGGCCGTGCCGGTGACGATGCCGCGCGCAGCATCGGTGATCGCAAGGCTGGCGGAACGATGGAAGGGGCGCTCAGCGCCGCGACAGCCACATCAGGCCGAGGCCTACGGCAGCCAGCGCCGCGCCATAATACGCCCATTGCATCTGGCTGATCATGAAACTGGATCGCGGCCAGCCGACCAGGCCGGTGCCCTGGCCAATCCAGAGCAGGCCAATGGCAAGAGCGAGAAGACCGAGGGTGAGAAAAGGAATGCGCATGGAGGATGTACGGACCGATAGAGGAGAGGGTTTCAGGCGAGCGGAATTGTCGTTCACCGTTTGACGTCGTATGGTCTGCCATGATCCGGTCATGGCGAAATGCCTCTACCCGGAAGTTCTGGGAAGGACATTCATCCAATCCGTTCCGTGGTCTCGATACCGAGACCGCCGTGGATCTGTTATTGGCGTTGAACGGGGCGACGAGCCTTCAGGATCTGAGTCCGCTCAAGAGCGTTGGATTGCACAAGTTGAAAGGCGACCGCAACAAGCAATGGGCGATAACGGTCAACGGCCGCTGGCGAATCTGTTTCGAATTCCGCAAAGGCGATGCGTTTGATGTCGAAATCGTCGACTACCACAGAGGATAGGATATGGCCCCCGTCGCGCATCCTGGCCGGCTTCTGAAGCGAGAACTCGGTACCCGCAAGCTGAGCGCCAACCGGCTGGCCCTGGATCTTGGGGTGCCTTCTGGTCGGATCAGCGACATTCTGAACGGACGTCGTTCCATTACCGCTGACACGGCGGTGCGGCTGGGCCGTTATTTCGGCAACAATGCTCAGTTCTGGCTAAACCTGCAAAGCCAGTACGACATCGCCATTGTCGAGCGCGACAAGGGTGTAGATATCAACCGCCGCGTCAGGCCCGCCGACGCGGCATAGCTGCGTTCACACGTCCAGCAGATCCTCGCTGGCGAATTCCGCCTTGTCGGAGATGAAGGCGAACCGCGCGTCGGCCTTGGTGCCCATCAGGCGCTCCACCGAATCCGCGGTGCCTTCGCGATCGTCGGGCAGCAACACCACGCGCAGCAAGGTCCGCTTCGACGGATCCATGGTGGTTTCCTTGAGCTGTGCGGGCATCATCTCGCCGAGGCCTTTGAAGCGGCCGATGTCGACCTTGGCGTTGGCGTTGAATTCGCTCTTCAGCAGCGCATCGCGATGCGCCTCGTCGCGCGCGTACACGGTCTTGCTGCCGTGGGTCATGCGGTACAAAGGCGGCACCGCCAGGTACAGATGGCCCTCGTCGATCAGCTTCGGCGTCTGCCGGTAGAAGAAGGTGATCAGCAAGGATGCGATATGCGCGCCGTCGACGTCGGCGTCGGTCATGATGATCACGCGGGAATAACGCAGGTCTTCCTCGCGATAATGCGCGCCGGTGCCGCAGCCGATCGCCTGCAGCAGATCGGAGATCTGCGCGTTGGCGGTGATCTTGTCCTTGGTGGCGGACGCCACGTTGAGGATTTTTCCGCGCAACGGCAGGATCGCCTGGGTCTTGCGGTCGCGCGCCTGCTTGGCGCTGCCGCCTGCCGAGTCGCCCTCGACCAGGAATAGTTCGGAGCCTTCGGTGGCCGTATTGGTGCAGTCGGACAGTTTGCCGGGCAGCCGCAGCTTCTTCACGGCCGTCTTGCGCGATGTCTCCTTCTCGGCGCGGCGGCGCAGCCGTTCGTCGGCGCGCTCCAGCACGAATTCCAGCAGCTTGTTGGCCTGCACGGGATTGCCGGACAGCCAATGGTCGAACGGGTCCTTGATGGCCTGCTCGACGATCTTCTGGGCTTCGGCCGTGGCGAGGCGGTCCTTGGTCTGGCCCTGGAATTCCGGCTCGCGCACGAACACCGACAGCATCACCGCGGCGCCGACCATGACGTCTTCCGAGGTGATCGACGAAGAGCGCTTGCCCTGGCCGGCGCGTTCGGCGTGGTCCTTCAGACCGCGCAGCAGCGCGCTGCGCATGCCGGCTTCATGGGTGCCGCCGTCGGGGGTCGGCACGGTGTTCGTGTAGGACGACATGAAGCCGTCGGCGTCCACCGTCCAGGCCACCGCCCATTCGCAGGATCCGTGCGCACCGTTGCGGCCGGACTTGCCGGAGAAGATGTCGGGATGCACCAGGGTGTCGTTGTGAATCGCCGCGCCCAGAAAGTCCTTGAGGCCGCCGGGGAAGTGAAACTCGTCCTCGGCCGGGATGTCCTCCAGGCCCTTCAGCAGTTCGGGATCGCACTTCCAGCGGATTTTCACGCCGCCGAACAGATAGGCCTTGGAGCGCGCCATCTTGAACAGCCGCTGCGGCTTGAACGCCGCCTTGGCGCCGAAGATGTCGGTGTCGGGCTTGAAGCGGATGCGGGTGCCGCGGCGGTTGTGGATCTTGCCGAGGTCCTCGATTTTTCCCTGAGGAATGCCGCGGGCAAACGTCATCTTGTAGAGCTGCTGGTTGCGCGCGACCTCGACCTCGAGCAGGGAGGACAGCGCGTTGACCACGGAGACACCGACGCCGTGCAGTCCGCCGGAGGTCTCGTAGACCTTGGAGTCGAACTTGCCGCCCGCATGCAGCGTGCACATGATGACTTCGAGCGCGGATTTCTTGGGGAATTTCGGGTGCGGGTCGACCGGGATACCGCGGCCGTTGTCGGACACTGTGAGGTAGCCGTCGGCAGCGAGTTCGACCTCGATGAAGGTCGCATGGCCCGCCAGCGCCTCGTCCATGGAGTTGTCGATCACTTCCGCAAACAGGTGGTGCAGCGCCTTTTCGTCGGTGCCGCCGATATACATGCCCGGCCGGCGCCGCACCGGCTCCAGGCCTTCGAGGACCTCGATGTCGGCAGCGGTATAGCCGTCCTCCGCCGTGACAGCCCGGGAGGGCGCTTTCGGGGCAGTCGAAGCCTTTGCGCTGGGAGCGGCAAAAAGGTCTTCTTTGGCGTTCGATTTCAATGCTTTGGCCATGGTTCTTCAAGTTTTGGAGGCGCGGAATCGGCGCGAATCGATAGACCTGACTATGCCATGGAAGGGTCTCAAATGTGACCGCTGCGGGCAGGAGGCCTTCGACCGGCAGTTGCGTGGGATGATTGACTTGGCTGATTGAGGGACCAAATATCGCGTGAGGAGGAGGTGCTGATGCGTATTTCCATCACTGATGCCGAGGGGCGGCTTGCCGAACTCATTCGTCTTGCCGAAACCGGCGACGAAGTAATCCTGACCCGCGAGAACGAAGGCGTCGTCTGCCTGGTTCCCATTGCCGAGAAGCCAAAGCCATCGGCTGCGGAAAAGAAGGCGATTTTGGACAGGATCAGGGCGTCCGCTCCAAAGCCAGCGACTGAAGAAGCAGCCAGAAGCCAGGATTTCCTTTACGACGAGGATGGATTGCCGGGATGATAGCGGTCGATACGTCCGCGTTGATGGCTGTCGTCCTGGATGAAAACAAGGCAGACGCCTGCTCGGCGGCGTTGCGATCAGATCCAGATCTGCTGATCTCAGCGGCAACAGTCGCCGAAGCGCTGATCGTTGCCGAGGGCAAAAATGTTTCGTCCGCAATGGCAGAGCTTTTGAATAGCGGCGGTTTTAATATCATAGTGGTTTCCGCAGAAACTGCTCAGCGTGTTTTGCATATCTACCGGATCTGGGGCAAAGGCCGGCATCCCGCGCGGCTGAATTTCGGCGACTGCTTTGCTTACGATACCGCCAAGACCCACAATTGCCCGCTGCTGTTCGTCGGCGAGGACTTCCGTCGGACCGACATCGTCTCCGCCCTGTGATGCGTCTCTCCGGTCTTGTGACTTGTTGTGATCGGGGCGCCCGGGCTAGGTCTCTTGGGATACGCAACAGTGTAGAAGGTTTAGCGGTACCGTCGGCGATTCCGGCGACCGCGGAAGGACAATCTCGACATGGAAGGCTGGATGCACGGGTTGATCGATTTCGTGCGCCAGCATCAGGACTGGGCCGCGCCCATCGTGCTGCTGCTGGCGTTCGGGGAATCGCTGGCCTTCATCTCGCTGCTGATCCCGGCCTGGGGCGCGCTGGTGGCGATCGGGGCGCTGATCGGCGCCAGCGGGCTCAGCTTCTGGCACGTCTGGCTTGCGGGCGGCGTCGGCGCGGCGCTGGGCGACTGGCTGTCGTACTGGTTCGGCGCCAAGTACAAACACCAGGTCGCGCAGATGTGGCCGCTGTCGCGCTACCCGGACATCCTGCCGCGCGGCGAGGCCTTTGTGCAGAGGTGGGGCGTGCCGGGCATTTTCATCGGCCGCTTCTTCGGCCCGTTGCGCGCCTCGGTGCCGCTCGCCGCCGGCATTTTCGAGATGCCGTACTGGCGCTTCCAGGTCGCCAACGTGGTGTCGGCGCTGGTGTGGTCCGCCGCTTTGCTGCTTTGCGGCGATATCCTTTCCATGGGCGTGCAGTGGCTGTGGCGCACGGTCTGACGCTTGGCTGCGGCCGGAATAATACCGGGGACCGGGTGTTGATGGGCGAGGGTGCGGCGAAACATCGCCGGCTCGTGATCGCAGGCGGCGCGATTTGCTGGTAGTTAAGTCCGCCATCAAACGGGGCGAAAGCCCGGACACACAGGGGAGCAGCACCATGGATCTGTCTCGACGTCATGCACTGGCCGGGGCCGCCGCTCTGGCCGCCGCGCCGTTGTTTTCGGCGCCTTCCGCGAAGGCCGCCGCGCCGCTGGCCGACAAGCAGGCACCCAGTTTCTATCGCTACAAGGTCGGCGACGCCCAGGTGAACGCCATCTCCGACGGCGCCAACACCTTTCCGCTGGCCGACACGTTCGTGCTCAACGTCAAGAAGGACGAGGTCAACGCCGCGCTCGACAAGGCATTTCTCCCCAAGGACAAGGTGACCATCCATTTCGCGCCGCTGGTCATCAACACCGGTGGCAAACTGGTGGTGATCGATACCGGCAACGGGCCGGGCGCCCTGGCGGCCACCAAGGGCAATGTCGGGCAGTTCGCCGGCAACCTGACTGCCGCGGGCTTCGATGCCAAGGCGGTGGACACGGTGGTGATCTCGCACTTCCACGGCGACCATGTGAACGGGCTGCTGCTGGCCGATGGCTCGCCGGCGTTCCCCAATGCCGAGGTGCTGGTGCCGGCGGCGGAGTGGAAATACTGGATGGACGACGGCGAGATGAGCAAGGCCGCCAACGACCGCATGAAGGGTCTGTTCGCCAGCAACCGCAAGCTGTTCGTCGACGGGCTGAAAAAGAAGGTCACGCCCTACGAGTGGGGCAAGGATGTCGCGCCGGGCCTGCTTGCCGTGGAATCGGTCGGCCACACCCCGGGGCACACGTCCTTTGTGCTGTCGTCGGGCAGCGACAAGCTCTTCATCCAGTCCGACGTGACCAACCATCCGGCGCTGTTCGCCGCCAATCCGGGCTGGCACCTGATGTTCGACCAGGATCCGGCGCAGGCCGAAGCCACCCGCCGCAAGGTCTATGACATGCTGGTGGCCGACCGGATGCGGGTGCAGGGCTTCCACTATCCATTCCCCGCCAATGGCTATGTGGAGCGCGACGGTAACGGCTACCGGCTGGTGCCGGCGCCATGGAGCCCGGTAATCTGATGCGCTATCGTGTCCCGGAGGCCGTGCGTCCGGGACACGGCGACGCAACAACAACCATCAGCCGCAGGAAACGCATCATGGATCTGTCTCGACGTCAGGCTCTCGCCGGGGCCGCCGCGCTCGCGGCTACTCCGCTGCTTTCTGCGCAGCAAGCACGGGCAGCCGCGCCGCTCGCCGACAAGCAGGCGCCGAGCTTTTACCGCTACAAGATCGGCGACGTGCAGGTGAACGCCATCTCCGATGGCGCCGGATCGTTTCCGCTCACCGATGCCTACATCACCAACGTCAAGAAGGATGCGGTCAACGCCGCGCTGGAAGCGGCGTTTCTGCCGAAGGACCAGATCACCACGTTCTACGCGCCGCTGGTGCTGAACATCGGCGGCAAGCTGGTGCTGATCGACACCGGCAACGGCGCGGCCGCCTACGCCTCCAGCAAGGGCAAGGTCGGCCTGCTGGCGTCGAACATGCTTGCGGCAGGGTTCGACCCGAAGGCCATCGACACGGTGGTGATCTCGCATTTCCACGGCGACCATGTGAACGGTCTGCTCGACGCCTCCGGCGCGCTGGCATTTCCCAATGCAGAAGTGCTGGTGCCGGCGGTGGAATGGAAGTTCTGGATGGACGACGGCGAGATGAGCCGCGCGTCCGGCGAGCGCATGACCGGTCTGTTCAAGAACAACCGTCGCATCTTCGAGGCCGGCCTGAACAAGAAGGTGACGCCGTACGACTGGGACAAGGACGTGCTGCCGGGCCTGCTGGCGATGGGCACGCCGGGCCATACGCCGGGCCACACGTCGTATTTGCTGTCATCGGGTGCCGACAAGGTGTTCATCCAGTCCGACGTCACCAACCTGCCGGCGCTGTTCGCCACCCATCCGGACTGGCACGTGATGTACGATCAGGACGCTGCACTGGCGCAGACGACGCGGCACAAGGTGTACGACATGCTGGTCGCCGAGCGGATGCGGGTGCAGGGCTTCCACTATCCGTTCCCGGCCAATGGCTTCGTCGAAAAGCAGGGCAACGGCTACCGGCTGGTGCCGGCGCCGTGGAGCCCGGTGATCTAGGACTCTTGACGAAATACGGGCGCGGCCCTATGACCGCGCCCATGATCAACGCCGCCACCCACACCGTCGCCCGCCGCCGCCGCATCATCGCGGCAGGTGACGGCGTTCGCGTTTAGATCGTCGCCACTGCCGCCGGATCCGGTCCGCGGCACTCGCTACCCACCCCTCCGCACCCTGATCCGACGGCTCCTCATCTGACAGGAGACCGCCATGTATACGCCGCCGCCCTTCAAGCCTGACCGATCCGCCGCCCTGGCGTTCGCCGCCGCGCGCGGTTTCGGAACGGTTTGCGCGTGGGACGGCCGCAAGCCGGCGGCCTCAGCGGTACCGTTCTGTCTCGACTACGGCCAGGACGGCACGCCATACGTCGCGTTCCATATGGCGCGGCATAATCCGCTGCTGAAACTGGCCGACGGCCGCGCGAACTGGGTGATGGCGGTGAACGGCGCCGATGCCTATGTGTCGGCCGACTGGTATGCCTCCCCGGATCAGGTGCCGACCTGGCTGTATCAGGCAGTGCATCTGACCGGCCCGGTGCGCGTGCTGCCGGATGACGATCTGGGGCCGCATCTTGACGTGCTGTCTGCCAAATTCGAAGAGTGGTTGCTGCCGAAGAAGCCCTGGACCTCGGGCAAGATGACGGCGGGGCGGCTGGACGCGATGAAGAAGGCCATCGTCGGCGTGGTGATGGCGGTGGACGAGGTGGAGGGCAGCTTCAAGCTGAACCAGCACAAGTCCGACGTCGATTACCTGGCGGTGGTCACCTCGCTGGCGCAGCAGGAGGAAGCGGGGGCGCGCATACTGGCCAGCGAGATGCGCGCGCTGCGGCCAGCACTGTTCGCGGATGATCTGTTACAATCGAATGTTATGACGACCCTGGAAGGAACCATGTGATGAGCAGCGATACATTGAACGTCGGGTCCACCGGTGCCGCAGGCACCTTCACGACACCCGCGGTATTCGTCGATGGCGCTGCGGGCACCACGGGACTCGGCATCCGCGAGCGGCTCGCACACCAGAGCGACGTAGCGGTGAAGATCATCAATCCTGACAAGCGCAAGGACGTCGCGGCCAAGCGTGCGCTGATGGAAGAGGTCGATCTCGTCATTCTCTGCCTGCCGGACGATGCCGCCAAAGAGACCGTCGCGCTGATCGACAGCATGGGCGCCGCCGGGCCGAAGGTGCTGGACGCGTCCACCGCCTATCGCGTGGCGCCGGACTGGGCCTACGGCTTCGCCGAACTGGCGCCGGACCAGTCCGACAAGATCCGCGCCGCGCGAAAAGTCTCCAACCCCGGCTGCTACCCGACCGGCGCCATCGCGCTGCTGCGGCCGCTGGTCGATGCCGGTCTGATCCCGGCCGACCATCCCGTCACCATCAATGCGGTGAGCGGATATTCAGGCGGCGGCAAGTCGATGATCGAAAGTTTCGAGGACGGCTCGGCGCCGGCCTTCGAACTCTATGGCCTTGGCCTGCAGCACAAGCACGTGCCGGAGACGCAGCTCTATTCGCACCTGACGCGGCGGCCGATCTTCGTGCCGTCGGTGGGCAATTTCCGGCAGGGCATGCTGGTCTCGGTGCCGCTGCATCTCGGCACGCTGCCCGGCAAGCCCTCCGGCGCCGATCTGCACGCTGCATTGGCCAAGCGCTACGCCGGCAGCGCCAATGTATCGGTGATGCCGCTGGACGATGCGGCGATCCGGAACGGCCGGATCGAACCGGAAGCGCTCAACGAGACCAACAAGCTTGAGCTCTATGTATTTTCCAGCGACGCGCTGGGGCAGGCGGTGCTGGTCGCCCGGCTCGACAATCTCGGCAAGGGCGCGTCGGGCGC
>Ga0247729_10000947_pt1 | contig 10943 bp, 9 predicted proteins | sample UWRJL133311R2_FD_180958 | JGI IMG/M metagenome (GOLD analysis project Ga0247729, IMG submission 180958) | Plant litter microbial communities from Arlington Agricultural Research Station in Wisconsin, United States - UWRJ-L133-311R-2 | ecosystem: Environmental > Terrestrial > Plant litter >... | reverse complement strand
CACCACTTCGTCGTCGACCTCTCCCCTTTCGAGCTGGAGAACCCGGGCGAGGTGTTCATCGCCGCCGACCGTCCCTACGGTCTGATCGAGGCGACCGTGCTGCGCGACGACGCCCCCGACGCCGGCGAGTCCTGGCGCATCTCGGCGGGACTCGCCTGATGGCCGCCATCGACAGTGAAGCGGATGCGCGCTGGCTGGCCCGCGCCATCGCCCTCGCGACCGAGAACGTGGCTGCCGGCGGCGGCCCCTTCGGTGCGGTCATCGTGCGCGACGGCGAGCTCGTCGCCGAGGGGCAGAACCGCGTGACCGCGAACCTCGACCCCACCGCCCACGCCGAGGTGATGGCGATCCGCGCGGCCTGCCAGGCCACCGGCGACTTCTCGCTGGCGGGCATGACGCTGTACACCTCCTGCGAGCCCTGCCCGCTGTGCCTGTCCGCGTCGCTCTGGGCCCGGCTCGACCGCGTGGTCTTCGCGGCGGACCGCGACGACGCCGCTCGAGGCGGCTTCGACGACCGCGAGTTCTACGAGCTGTTCGCCCGCGATCGCTCCACCTGGGACATGGGCATCGACAGCCAACGCCCGGCGAACGCGCCCGAGCCCTTCGACGCCTGGCTGGCCGCCGAGGCCCGCACGGACTACTGAGGCTGGGGGCGCCGCCTCATCACCCGCAACTTGCGGCAAACTGCGCCATGGCGGGCCGGGATGCGGCAGTTTGCCGCAAGTTGTTGCGGAGGGGACCCCGCCACGGCGGTCTAGGGCTCCTTGCGGTCTTCCTTCTCCTGCTCGCGGCGCTCCTTCTCCTCCTCGCGCGCGTCCTCGCGCGCCTCCTTGTCGTCCTCTGCGTTGTCCTCGGCCGCCTGACGCGCGGCCTCGTCGGCGGCAGCCTGGTCCGCGGCCGCCTTCTCGGCAGCCGCCTGCTCGGCGGCGATGCGCTCCGCCTCCGCCGCCGTAGCCGCCTCGATCGCCGCGGTCAGGTCTGCCCGCACCAGGTCGATGTTCGAGCGGATGTCCGTGGCCCGGTCCGCCTGGATCGAGCCGTCGGCAGACCCCGCGTCGAGCCTGCCCTCCAGGGCGTCCAACTCGGCGAGAGCCGCAGCGGCGTCGGTCTGGGCCAGGGTGGCGATCGACACCACGGACGCCTGCAGCTCCCCGGCGGACTCCGCCGAGATGTCGGGCTGGGCCGCGCAGCCCGCGAGCAGGGCCACCCCCGCGAGCCCGGCGGCGATGGCGGCGAGCGGGCGACGGGTCACCGTGCGACGAATGTGCGGGCGACGGGCAGTGTTGCGGCGGATCATGGTGTGACGCTTTCCAGGAGCTGGTCGAGGTGCACGCCGAGGTCGCCGTCGTTCGCGGGCAGGGTCGGCAGGGGTTCGGGCGCGGCCTCCTCGGCGCCGGAACCGCCGAGCATCACTCCCACGGCGATCACGATGGCCGCCGCCAGGAGAGAGATCCCGGTGATCAGGATGGCGCGCACCGGCGGCTTGGCCGCGCGCTGGGCACCCGAGGTGGTGTGGATGCTGTTGGGGAACGAGTCGTCCGCGCCCGCGGGCAGCGTGGTGGGCAGCACGAGGGTCTGCGAGCGGTCGCGCGACGGGGGCGCGGGCGGCGTGGACGATCTCGCCGTCAGCGGCTCGGTCGCCGCGTCCCGCGTGGGCGTGGGGAACGCCCGCGTCGACGCGACGGCTTCGGCTGCCACGTCCGCGGGCGAGAAGGGTTCCGTCGCAGCCCCGGCGGGCGAGACCGGCGCAGCGACAGCCGCGACACCCGCCGCAGCCCCCGACCGCCGGTGCAGCGACCGCTCCAGCGCGCGGCCGCGTTCCGCCACCTCGAGCGCGCTCGGGCGGTCGGCGGGGTCGCGGGCCGTCATGCCGGTGAGCAGCGCGACCCACTGCGCCCCGAGGGCGGCGGGAACGGCGGGATCGTTGACGAGCCGCGCCGAGATGGACTCCACCATCGAGCCCGGGAACGCCCGCACGGCGGTCAGCGCCTCGAGCACCACGAGTCCGAGCGAGTAGATGTCGCCCGCCGGCCCGGGTGCCGTGCCCCTGGCCTGCTCGGGCGAGACGTAGGCGGCCGTGCCGATCACGGTTCCCGGCGTCGTGAGCCGGGTCGAGTCGACGAGGTAGGCGATCCCGAAGTCGCTCAGCTTCGCCCGGAACTCGCGCGACGGCGATCCCGACGCGCTCAGCAGGATGTTCGCCGGCTTGATGTCGCGGTGCACGATGCCGCGCTCGTGCACGACGTGCAGCGCGTCCGCGAGGTCGACCAGCAGGTGGGCCGCGTCGGCCTCGAAGACCGGACCGCCTGTGATCCGCTCACCGAGTGTGGGGCCCTCGACGAGCTCCATCACGAGGTAGGCGCCCGATCCGCCGTCGACGCGGGCGTCGAACAGGGTGACGAGGGCGTGGTGGTTGAGCGAGGCGAGCAGGCGGATCTCCGCCGTCTCGCGCTGCAGCGAGGAGCCGGGCGCGGCGAACAGCTTGAGGGCCACGTCGCGTCCGAGCGAGCGGTCGTGGGCGCGGTAGACGGAGGCCATGCCGCCGGTTCCGAGCAGGGCGAGGATCTCGTAGCGCTCCCCGACGACCGTGCCGGCGAGTTCGGTGTGCGTCATCAGTCTTCGAGCGCCTTCCCGCGCAGGTCGGGGAGGGTGAGCGCCGTGATCGCCGCAACCGCGAAAACCGCGGCGAAGACGCCGAAGGGCAGCGCGACCCCGCCCGCGCTCAGCAGCAGCGGCACGCAGAGCGGCGCGATGATCGAGGCCAGCCGGCCGAAGCCCGCCGCCCAGCCGGCGCCCGTTCCGCGCACCCGCGTCGGGTACAGCTCGGGGGTCACCGCGTAGAGGGCACCCCAGGCGCCGAGGTTGAAGAACGACATCATGGCGCCGAAGGCCAGGATCGCAGCCACGTCGCCCGCGGTGCCGAACAGCGCCGCCGAGATCGCGGAGCCCGCGAGGAACACGGCGAGCGTCACCCGGCGCCCCCACTTCTCCACCAGCCAGGCCGACACCGCGTAGCCCGGTAGCTGCGCCAGGGTGATGATGAGCGTGTACTCGAACGACTTCACCAGTGTGAAGCCCTGGGCCACGAGCAGCGTCGGCAGCCAGATGAAGGCGCCGTAGTAGGCGAAGTTCACGCAGAACCAGACGATCCAGAGCGAGATCGTGCGACGGCGCAGGCGCGGGTCGAAGATGGTGATCGTCTCGGGGGCCTTCTCCGGTGCAGCGGATGCCGTGGCCGGCTCCGCGACGCGGGTCGCCACGGCCGCCGCCTCGAACTCGGTCACGATCGCCTCGGCCTCGGCGTGACGGCCCTTGGCCTCCAGGAAGCGCACGGACTCGGGCAGCTTCAGCCGCACCACGATCGCCCACACGGCGGGCACGGCGCCGAGGGCGAGCGCCCAGCGCCAGCCGTCGTCGCCGATCGGCACGACGAAGTAGCCGATCACCGCGGCGGCGGTCCAGCCGACGGCCCAGAACGACTCGAGGATCACGATGATGCGCCCGCGGATGCGCGCCGGCGCGAACTCGCTCACCAGCGTCGAGGCGATCGGCAGCTCCGCGCCGAGACCGAGCCCGACGAGGAAGCGCAGCGCGACGAGCGCGCCGATGCCCCACGACAGCGCGGAGAGCCCGGTGAAGATCCCGTAGACGAGCAGGGTGAGGGCGAACACCTGGCGGCGGCCGAGCCGGTCGGCGAGCAGGCCGCCGAGGCTGGCGCCGATCGCCATGCCGAGGAAGCCGGCGGACGCGACCCACGACAGGTCGCCGGGCTCCACCCGCCAGACCACCACGAGCTGGGCGATCACGAAGGAGATGAGCCCAACGTCCATGGCGTCGAGCGCCCAGCCGATGCCGGAGCCGGTGAGGAGTTTCGTGTGCTTGCGCGTCCAGGGCAGCGCGTCGAGGCGCTGCGACCGGGTGCGGTCGGTCTGTGTCGTCATGGAGGGGTCAGCTTCCGCGATAGGTCGAGAAGGCGAACGGGCTCAGCAGGAGGGGCACGTGGTAGTGGGCGGAAGCATCCGCTATCTCGAAGTCGATGCTCACGCGCGGGTAGAAGGTGTCGGTTCCGGAGGCCGCGAAGTAGACGCCGGTCTCGAAGACCACGCGGTACCCGCCCACGGGCAGCGACTCCGGGCCGAGCTCGGACACGCGGCCGTCGGTGTCGGTGACGCCCTCGGCGATCAGCTCGGCTCCCGCGTAGAGCGCGACGGCGACCGCGACGGCCGGACGGCCGAGCGCCGCGTCGAGCACGTGGGTGGTGACGTGGCTCACAGCTCGGCGCCGAACTGCTGCTCGAGGCGGAGCAGCGCGATCTCGCGCAGCTGCTCGCCGACGATCTCGAGCTCGCTGGCGTTCGGCAGCTCGAGGCGGCGGGTGAGCTCCTCGAGGATCTCGGCTCGGGTGCGGCCGGCAGCGCGGATGATGAACACGCGCCCGAAGCGCTCCTCGTAGGCGGCGTTGCCCGCCGCGATCTGCTCCGAGGCCAGGGCGTCCTCGTCGCCGAGCGCCGACTGCTCGCTGCGGCTGAACGACTGGGCGGCGCCCTCCCCCACCGGCTGCTCGCCGATGCGCGGGTGGTGCGCGATGGCCTCGTCGATCTCGGCCGGGCTCAGCGGGGTCGCCGCCTCGGCCGCGACGGCCAGCAACTCGGCCGCGGACGCGAAGGGGGCACGCGAGGCGACCTCGTCGATCCAGCGGTTCACGTTCAGGCTCGCGGCGAGGCCCTCGCGCAGGGATGACTCGGTGACATTCATCATTGTCTGCCTAACATTACCCATGGCCGTTACGGGAGTGGTGCTCGCGGCGGGCGCCGGCAGCCGGATGGGCACGCCGAAGGCCCTGCTGCGCACCCCTTCCGGCGAGCCCTGGCTGGCGGTCGCGTCGCGCCTGCTGCTCGAGGCGGGCTGTGGTCGCGTGGTCGTGGTGCTCGGCGCGTCGGCGTTCGAGGCGGCGCTGCTGCTTCCAGCGGATGCCCGGGTCGGCTCCATCGTGAACCCCCGCTGGCAAGACGGCATGGCCTCGTCGCTGCGTGCCGGACTGGCGGCGGCGAGCGGGACCGCGGCCCTCGTCACGGTGGTGGACATGCCCGGGCTGCCGGTCGGGGTCGTCGCCCGGGTTCTGGCGCTCGGCCTCGGAACGCCGGCCGGCGACGATCGCCCACCGGCCGCCGGTGATGCCGACCCGACCCGCTCGCTGGCGCGGGCGGTCTTCGGGGGCCGGCCCGGGCATCCGGTGCTCATCGGCAGCGCCCACTGGGCGCCCCTGTCCGCGACGCTCACCGGCGACCACGGCGGTCGCGGCTACCTCGACGCGCACGGCGTCGCCGAGGTGGAGTGCGGCGACCTGTACGACGGCCACGACGTGGACGTGCCGGGGGCCGAGGCGCGCTGAGACGGCGAGCGCTTCGGGAAAGGCCACCGCCGCGTCGACGGCACTGCGTTCTGCGATTCCGCTATGTCAGTTCGCGCTGACTCAGCACGAGCTGGCACACCGAAATCGCGAACCCATCGCCCGGTGCGAAGGACGAGCTCTGCACCACGGACGAGGACCGCACGGCACGGCCGTCCCGCACCCCACCGCGCGAGAACGCCGCACACGCGAACGTGCCGCCGGTCGACTGACCGACGGCACGCGTCACGCGGGTGGAGCGGCTAGGCCTCGATGCCCGCGACCTTCCGGCCGCGGCGCAGCAGCAGGAGCGCACCGGCGGCGAGCAGCAGGAGCGCCGCCGCGATCGGGCCCGAGACGTCGGTTCCGGTCGACGCGAGGTCGTCCGATCCGTCGGCCGCCGGCCCGGTTGCCGGCGGGGTGACCGCCGGGTCGGGGACGACCGCCGCGACGAGGGTCACGGCGTTGGACTCGGCCGAGACCTCGGACAGTCCCACCGCGTTCTCCGCGACCACGGTGACCGTGTACGCGGTTCCCACGCTCAGTCCGCCGAAGCTGACGGAGCGGTTGTCGGCGTCGACCGAGACGGTGTCGACCACGTCGCCGGCGACACGCAGCTGCACGTCGTAGCCGATGATCGGCGAGGCGCCGTCGAAGACCGGCGGGGCCCAGGTGGCGGTGACCGTGTCGGAACCGTTGGCGGTCAGCACCGGGGCGGCGGGCGCGTCGGGGACGATCGCCGCGCGCTGGCCGGTCGTGGTCACCGGGTAGGCGAGCGTCGTGCCGGTGGTGGCGAGCACCAGCGACACCTCGTGGGCGCCGTCGCGCGTCCACTCGGGCACGGTCAGCGACACGGTCGCCGAGCCCTGCTCGTCGTAGGCGTCGGTCACGGCCGCCGAGATGGGGCTGCGCGAGACCTCGACGCCGTCGAAGTACGCGACGACCTCGGTGTCCTGCACAACGGCGCCACCCAGCACCAGCGAGGTGAGGCCGAAGGAGATGGTCGACTCCGGGGTGACCGTCCCGAGTGCGACGGGCGCGCCCGGGGTGGAGGCGGGCGCCAGCTGGCGCACGCCGATCGAGCGGGTGCCGAAGTCGGGCGAGACCGGGCTCACCGACTGCACGTAGCCGACGAAGGCGTCGAGGTCGACGCGGCCGGTGTCCGTCTTGCCGGTGCCGACGCCGATCCCGCTGAAGCCGTCTCCGCCCGTGGCGAGGAAGTTGTTCGACACGATCTTCAGGGTGTCGGCGGATGCAAGCGGCTGGCCCTTGTAGGTGATGGACGTGATGCGCGCGCCCTGCACCGCCGAGGGGTCGTAGGTGTAGGTCAGATCGGAGTTGATGCCGAGCTTGAGGAAGGGGCGGGTGCTCGCCGGCTGCCACTGCTGCTCGAGCACGGTCTTGATCTGAGCCCCGGTGAGCGTCTGGGTGATCAGCGTGTTGGCGAAGGGCTGCACATCGGCGGCCTCCTTGTAGGTGATGTTGCCGTCGGGGTCGTCGGCGCCGGAGGAGGCGAAGGGGATGTCCAGGCGGAGTCCGCCCGGGTTCATGAACGCGACCTGCACGCCGAGGTCGGCCGTGGCCCAGACCTGCGCGTCGGCGACCGCGTTGCCGAGCGAGGACTCTCCTCCGCGGTTCTCGGTGGTGCCGTTGCTCTGCAGCGCGCGGGTGAGAGACGCGGTCGCCGATCCGATCGACACCCGCCCGATCACGTTCGCCGAGGCGGTCGCGTTCGCGACGAGGGTAGCGACGGCGGGGTCGGCCGGGTAGAGGGCGGTGGATCCGGCGACGAGCGGCACGAGGGCGCCGGTGATCGAGGTCAGCTCCTTCGTGGTGGGGTTGACCGTCATCGAGATGCGTCCGAGGTTGGCGCCGAAGCTGCCGGTCTGCAGCACCGGAAGGGTGTTGCCGCCCACGGTCACCGTGGAGCTGTACGCGAGGTGGGTGTGCCCCGAGGCGATGGCGTCGAAGTTGGCGCCGGTTCCGTTCACGATCTTGCCGAAGGTGGAGTTCGCGTCGGTGAGGTTCGCCGTGGCGGTGGTCGCGCCCTCGTGGATCAGCAGGATGAGTACGTCGGCCTCCTCGTTGCCGACGGCGTCGACGCCGTCGGAGAGGGTGGCCGCGACTGCGTTGACGCTCGAGACGATGGGGGCGACGTTGAGGGTCGCGATTCCCGACGGGGTGACGAGCGTGGGCAGGTCCTCGGTGACGGCTCCGATGAAGCCGACCTTCACGCCGTCGAAGACCTGGATGTCGTAGGGCGCGAAGGCGTGCTCGCCCGTGGCCTTGTCGAAGAGGTTGGCGGAGATGTGCTCGTAGTCGGCGAGGTCGGAGATGCGGCCGGCGAGGTCGTCGCGGCCCTTGTCGAGCTCGTGGTTGCCGATCGCGGTGACGGTGAGGCCCATGGTGTTGAGCGCCGCGATGGTGGGCTCGTCCCGCTGGATGTTCGACACGAAGGGCGAGGCGCCCACGTTGTCGCCCGCGGAGACCAGGGTGCTGTTGGGGTTCGCGGCGAGGAAGCCCTTGTAGGCCCCGGAGATGACGGCGGCACCGGCCTCGCCCGTGCCCGGCGCGAGGTGCCCGTGGAAGTCGTTCATCGTGTAGACGTCGATCGCGACGTCGCCGGGTGCCGCGGAGGCGGAGAGTCCGCCGGATCCGAGGAGGGCGATCGCGGCGACCGCGGTCGCGGCCGTGACGCTCAGAGCGCGTCGGCGCGGTGTTCTGCCGGGCAGGGGGGAAGGTCGCATGGAGGACTCCGGGGTGGTCGGGACGATGGTTCGGCACGATCACCCGTGCAGACTCCCAGCCAACGCGAAGGTTGCCCCTCAGTCAAGGATTCCTTTGTTACGTTCTCGTGTCGCGATCAGCCCGTGACGCGCGACGCGCTGCCGAACGCATCGACGAGCCGGGGCAGCGCCGTCGGATCGGAGGCGGCGTGCGCCGGCACGAGCTGCCCGATCGACACCGCCAGGCAGTCCGGGTCGCGCCAGAGCTCCCCGAGCGCGAGGCCGAGCTGAGCGATCGTCGGCCCGCTGTTGCGTCCGTTCACGTTCTCCGCGATGGGCGCGCCCAGGAAGTCGAGCACGTCGACGTCGACGTGCACCACGAACCCACCGGGCGGGAGGGCGTCGCGGGCGGCCCGAGCCGCGGCGCGCGGCTGCTCGACGAGCTCGGCCTGCGGGACGACGCGGATACCGAGCGCTCGCACCCGCGACCGCTCCCACTCGGTGGACTGGTCCTGTTCGACACCGAGGTACACGAGGTGCCTCGGGTGGAGCACCGGCGTGCTGCCGGTCGCGGTCACGAGGTCCGCCGCCGCGCCGTCGAGTCCGAGGGCGTGCGCCATTCCCATCCAGCTCAGCGAGCCCTCCGAGGTGGACGACGGCGTGTTCAGGTCGAAGTGCCGGTCGATGTAGACCACGTGCGGCTGCCGACCGAGCCGGGCCACCGCGGCGCAGACCCCGAGTGCGACGGTGCAGCTGCCGCCGAGCACGAGCAGCCGTTCGCCCCGGGCGAGCAGTGCCGACGCCGCCCCGGCGATTTCCTGCAGCGCGGCCACCTCCTGGTCGAGGTTCTGTACGAACGGCCGCGCGGGGTCGGGCGCCCATCGCCGCGTGGTGAGGTCGCCCCGGTCGACGACCTCGTTTCCCGCAGAGGCGATCGCCTCGAGCAGTCCCGCCTCCCGCAAGGCCGCGGGCGCGTCCTCGACACCGACGCAGTAGGCTCCGGCGCTGTTCGGCACCCCGAGCACGTTCACTCTCACGATCGACTCCCTCCGACCGCCCCAGTCAAGCAGCCGCGTGCGCCGCACAACACCTCTAGCACGCCCTGTCCAGCCCAGCGGTCGCGTGACGCCAGCGCCTAGCATGGCCCGATGCCTTCCGACCGCGTGACCCCAGCCGACACCGCCGACCGACTGGGCTTCGTGCAGGTGCGCGGCGCCCGCGAGAACAACCTGCGCGATGTCGACGTCGACGTTCCGCGCGACAGCATCGTCGCCTTCACCGGGGTGAGCGGCTCGGGCAAGTCGTCGCTCGCCTTCGGCACGATCTTCGGCGAGGCGCAGCGCCGCTTCTTCGAGTCCGTCGCGCCCTACGCCCGCCGCCTGATCGCCCAGGGCCACACGCCCCACGTCGACTCGATCACCGGACTCCCCCCGGCGGTCGCCCTGCAGCAGCGTCGCGGCGCGCCCAGCTCGCGCTCCACCGTGGGCACACTCACCACGCTGTCGAACTCGACGCGGATGCTGTACTCGCGTTCGGGCAGTTATCCAGCGGATGCAGACGGCCGGCTCGATTCGGACGCCTTCTCCCCGAACACCGCGGCGGGAGCGTGCCCGCGCTGTCACGGACTGGGCATCGCGCACGAGGTGAGCGAGGCATCCGCTGTTCACGACGACACGCTCAGCATCCGCGACGGCGCGATCACGGCCTGGCCCGGCGCCTGGCAGGGCAAGAACCTGCGCGACGTCACGGCCGGCCTCGGCTACGACATCGAGTCGCCGTGGCGCGAGCTGCCGAGAAAGGACCGCGACTGGATCCTGTTCACCGACGAGCAGCCGGTGGTGGAGGTGACCCCGCAGCGCGACCGCGTGGCGAAGCCGTACAAGGGGCGCTTCTGGAGCGCGAAGAGCTTCATCATGCACACCCTCGCCGACTCGAAGAGCGAGACCGCGCGCAACCGGGCGCTGCGCTTCGTGGAAACCGGGCCGTGCACGCTCTGCGGCGGCACCGGGCTCACCGCGGCGGCGCTGGCCGTGACCTTCGCGGGGCAGACCATCGCGCAGCTCGGCGCGCTGCCGCTGGCCGGTGTCGCGGAGGTGCTGCGTCCGACCGCCTCGCTCACGGAGGGGACCGCCGCGTACCGCGCCGCGCTCTCCGGCGAGACCAACCAGGTGGCCGTGACGATCGCGCGCGACCTGCTCGGCCGCATCGAGGTGCTCATCGGCCTGGGGCTCGGCTATCTCAGCCTCGGCCGCGCCACTCCCACGCTCTCCCCCGGGGAGATGCAGCGGCTGCGCATCGCGACCCAGCTGCGGTCGGGGCTGTTCGGCGTGATCTACGTGCTCGACGAGCCCTCGGCCGGCCTGCACCCGGCAGACGCCGAGCCGCTCATGGAGGTGCTCGAGCAGCTCAAGGCCTCCGGCAACTCGGTGTTCGTCGTCGAACACAACATGGACGTCGTGCACCGCGCCGACTGGATCGTCGACGTGGGTCCCGGCGCGGGTGCGGGTGGTGGCGAGGTGCTCTACAGCGGTCCGGTGGCGGGACTCGCGGCGGTCGACGCCTCGGTGACGCGGCCCTTCCTGTTCGCGTCGGAGCCCGTCGCGGCGCGCACCCCGCGAATCGCATCGGGGCAGCTCGCACTGCGCGGCATCACCCGGCACAACCTCGACGGGCTCGACGTCGACGTGCCGCTCGGCGTGCTGACCGCGATCACCGGGGTGAGCGGCTCCGGCAAGTCCACGCTGGTGCGCGTGCTCGCCGAGGGCGACTTCAGCGAGTTCGACCGGCTGGTGAGCGTCGACCAGAAGGCCATCGGACGCACTCCCCGCT
>Ga0247729_10000946_pt1 | contig 10949 bp, 6 predicted proteins | sample UWRJL133311R2_FD_180958 | JGI IMG/M metagenome (GOLD analysis project Ga0247729, IMG submission 180958) | Plant litter microbial communities from Arlington Agricultural Research Station in Wisconsin, United States - UWRJ-L133-311R-2 | ecosystem: Environmental > Terrestrial > Plant litter >... | reverse complement strand
GCTTTGCCACGGCGGGTGGCCGGCGAACCGGACCAGGCCTGGTCCGCGGGGATCTGGCCGTGTACAGCCGAGCCAGCGGCGACTTCCGCTCCGCGGCCGATGCGGGTCCCCGGAAGCAGGGTGCTGCGTGAACCGACCGTCGCCTCCGCGCCGATGTGCACCGGACCGAGGCGCAACATGTCGCCGTCGATCCAGTAGCCGGCGAGGTCGACCTCAGGCTCGATCGAGGCGCCCGCACCGATCTTGAGCATCCCGGTGATCGGGGGCAGCGAGTGCAGGTCGACACCCGGACCGATCTTCGCGCCGAGGGCTCGTGCGTAGTAGCTGATCCAGGGAGCACCGGCAAGATTCGCGGCGCCGACGAGGTGCGCTACCTGCTCGGCGAACCAGAGGCGAAGGTGCACGCTGCCACCCCGGGGATAGTTACCGGGCTTCACTCCGGCCAGCAGCATCCGGGCGGCGAGAACCGATATCGCCATGCGCCCGAACGGGGTGATGAAGAGGACGAAGCCGATCACGATGACCCACCACGAGACCGGTTCCGCCCAACTGGCCGCACCGGACAGCGCAAGCAGGTTGTTGACGACGAGCACGTAGAGCACCCAGCGCACACCGGCGAGCACGTGCAACGGAATGCCGAGGAATGTCTGCAGCACCTGGCTGCTGACCGGCGTCGGCAGGACAGTGCGGCGTTCGCGCTGCTGCTGCGGCGCGCGCGAGTCGAGTTCGGTCGCGAGGGCGCCGATGCGCGGGTGGTCGTAGATATCGCTGACGCGGGCCTCGGGAAAACGCGTGCGCACCGCAGACACGAGCTGCGCCGCGGTCAGTGAGCCGCCGCCGTGGGCGAAGAAGTCGTCGTTCGGTCCGCTGACCGGGGTGCCGAGGATCGACGTCCAGTGTTCGGCGAGCCAGCTCGCCGTGGGGCTGAGGTCTTCGGCGCCCGCTCCGGATGTCTCCAGCGGCCAGGGCAGGGCGGCGCGGTCGACCTTGCCCGAGCTCCGGGTGGGCAGCGCATCGACCACAGCGAGCAATGGCACCAGCGCTGCGGGCAGTGCTTCGCGCAGGTGCAGCATGGCGGCATCCGTGTCGAACGTCACCGTCGGATCGACCGGCGCGACATACCCGACGAGCACCTGGTTGCCGGCCGGGGTGCGATGCACGACGGCGGCGCCAGCGGCGATGCCCGGAAGCGCGCCGAGGGCGGAGTCGATCTCGCCGAGCTCGATGCGGCGTCCGCCGAGTTTGATCTGGTCGTCGGCGCGGCCCTGGAACATCAGGCCGGTGCTCTCGAAGCGCACGAGGTCGCCCGAGCGGTAGGCGCGTTCCCACCCCAGGCTCGGCATCGGGGCGTATTTCTCTGCATCTTTCGCGGGATCCAAGTAGCGGGCGAGACCGACTCCCCCGATGATGAGTTCGCCGACGTCGCCCCCGGCAACCGGCGTGCCCTCGGCATCGACGACGGCGAGGTCCCAGCCGTCGAGGGGCAAGCCGATACTGACCGGCTGACCCGCCTTCATGAGCGCGCCACAGGCGACGACCGTCGCTTCGGTCGGGCCGTAGGTATTCCAGACTTCGCGCCCGTCGACTGCGAGGCGGTCGACGAGTTCGGGCGGACAGGCTTCGCCGCCGAAGATGAGCAGGCGCACCGGCTCGAGCGACTCGGCGGGCCACAGGGCAGCGAGGGTCGGCACGGTCGAGACGATGGTGATGCCGTGTGTGATCAGCCACGGGCCGAGGTCGACGCCCGAGCGGACGAGCGACCGCGGCGCAGGGACCAGGCAGGCACCGTGGCGCCAGGCAAGCCACATCTCTTCGCACGACGCGTCGAAGCCGACCGACAACCCGGCGAGCACGTTGTCGCCCGGGCCGATCGGGTTCTTCTGCAGAAACAGGCGGGCTTCGGCATCGACAAATGCCGCCGCGGACCGGTGGCTGACCGCCACACCCTTGGGCACACCCGTCGAGCCCGACGTGAAAATGATCCAGGCGTCATCCGTCGGCTCCGGAGACTCGACGAGACGTATGCTGCCGGTCGTCGTTGTGGGAACGGATGCGTCGGCAGCGGGCTCGAGGAACCTCGGCGACAGGTCGCTGGCGGCTGGCTTGGCAAACTCAGGAGATTCCGCCTCGGAAATGCCCGACACGCCGGCTTCGGGGCCCTCGTCAAGGGTGTTTTCCTGAGTTTCCCAAGCTGGACTAGGTTCCGCCCGAACGAGCAGCCCGTCGGCCCCGATGATGCCGACCACCTTCGCTTCGCCGAAGACGAGGTCTGCGCGTTCGTCCGGGTCATCCGCATCGACCGGCACATAGCTGGCGCCGGCGAACATGACGGCGAGGATGGAGATGTACAGGGTGCGGCCGCCCGATGGAATCCGGATGCCGACCCGGTCTCCGCGCGATACCCCGGCCTCGACGAGTTTGGCCGCCGATGCGGTGACGGCGCGAAGCAGTTCGCGGTAGCTGAGCGAGCCCGCTCCATCGGCCAGCGCGCTCGACTGGGGGTTCGCAGCGGCCGTCGCGCGCAGGATGTCGACGAGGGTCCGCGGCTCTGGCGCCCGGTCTCCGGACAACAACAGGCCTGCTCGGGCTTCCACGTTCACGTGCTTCTCCTCAACGGCGGCAGTGGCCCCCACCTGAACGTTAGGGGCTGTCGGTGTACTGCCGGTGAACGCACCGCGCGGAACGTCACATCGGCCCCGTCAGTCGCCCCGAGAGCCGACCGTCGACTGTGAGATTCGCCCCTGCGCTCCGGTGCGCGTAGCGATTTCGTTAGAATGGAGAGCACCGACACCAGCCCTGAGGATGCCCATGGCCGACGACCAGCGCAGCGCCCCGGGCGCCCTCCCGCGCTCCATCGACGACCGCATCCTGGCCTCTGCACTCGACATCCTGAAAGAGCGCGGACCTCTCGCGGTCAACATCGAGAGCGTCTCCGCGGATGCCGGAATCGCCAAGACGACGATCTACCGCCGTTACGACGATCGTGAGGCGCTGCTCAAAGCAGCGATCAACTCGGCGAAAATCGAAGTCGACATCCCGGACAACCTCTCGACCTACGACACGTTCCGCTGGCTGCTGCACGAGGCGAGCGAACTCGCCGACAACGTGGTCGGGCGCGGCACGGCCGCCGCGATGCTCATCATCGAAGACCCGGAGTCGGTCGCGCTGCTCAGGGAGATGATCAAGGTGCGCGCGAGCCGGCTCAGTGCCCTGGTGCGCTCCCGCGTGGACGCCGGCGACCTGCGCGCCGACCTCGACCTCGGCCTGGTCGCCACCATTCTTCTCGGCGCCGTCCTCGGCCAGATCATCCGCGGGGGGCCCGTCGACGACGCCTGGGCCGACGCCGTGCTCGACCTGCTCTGGCCGGCATTCGCCGCGCCCGCACTATCCACACCATCCGCCACCCAGCCGTCGGATCCGACGGTGCTCGAGGCCTAGCTCGTGCCCGGTCCCGGTCGCCACGCAGCGATCATCTACAACCCTGTCCGCACGCGGCCGGAGCGCCTGCGCGACGACGTGTCGGCAGGTGAGGGCGCGGCTGGGTTTGCGGAGTCGGTATGGATGCCGACGACCGAAGACGGCCCCGTCGACGAACTCGTGCGTGACGCGATCGCGGGTGGGGCATCCGTCGTGATCGCTGCCGGTGGTGACGGAACGGTGCGCGCCGTCGGTTCTGCGATGCGTGACACCGGCGTGCCGTTCGGCATCATCCCGGCCGGCACGGCCAACCTGCTCGCCCGCAACCTCGGGCTCCCGCTCGGAGACCAGGCTGCTGCCACGCTCATCGCGTTCACCGGCAGCGATCGTCCCATCGACGTTGGCGTGCTCGAGTACGTGCTCGAGGGCGGCACCTCGGGTGAGTTGCCTTACCTGGTGATGGCGGGATTCGGCATCGACGCGGACATGGTGGCCGGTGCGAACCCCGAGTCGAAGCGGCGCTTCGGATGGGCGGCGTATGTCGGCCCGATCATCTGGGCCCTCAGGCCCCGCGCCGGGGTTCCGGTGACCTGGCGCATCGACGACGAGAACGCCACGACCTCGAAGCTGCACTCGATCTTCCTCGCCAGCTGCGGAATCATCACGGCCGGCATCAAACTGCTGCCGGAAGCCACGATGGACGACGGCAAGCTCGACATCCTCGCCATCCGCTCGGTGTGGCGATGGCTGCGGGACCACGACGCGCTGCGGCCGCGGCGGTTCCGGGTGAAGGACAACCCGAACAGCTGGGGCGACTTCCGGTACGCCCGCGCGACACACGTGGAGCTGACGCTTGAGCGGCCACGCACGTTCCAGGCCGACGGCGACGCGATCGGCGACGTCGTGTGGGCGCGGGCGACGATCCTGCCACGAGCCACGGTGGTGCGGGTGAGTTCGCCCCACCCCGCTGGTTGAGTAGGACAGCGAGCGCCAGCGAGCTGCCCGTGGCCGCTGGTTGAGTAGGACAGCGAGCGCCAGCGAGCTGCCCGTATCGAAACCCGCGCAGCACCCGCAACGGGTAGTGCACGGGGCCTCGATACGGGCGGCGTCGCTAGCGCTCCGTCGTCCTACTCGACCAGCAAAGGGATGGGCGGCGTCGCTAGCGCTCCGTCGACCTACTCGACCAGCGGAGGAACAAGCAGGCGAACAGGCCGCTACTTCGGGGGAATGATCTTTCCCGGGTTGAGGTTCTGGCCCGGGTCGGCGGAGGTGAAGAGTCCCTGCATGAGGGCGACACCGCCGGCCGAGATGTCCTGTTCGAGCCACGCCGAGTGCTCGACGCCCACCGCGTGGTGGTGCGACAGCGTTCCGTCGTTATCGATGAAGGCCTGCTGGATGGCTGACTTGACCACGTCGTACTGGGCGATCGGGTCATCCCCGTGCACAAATGCGAAGGTGAAGTAGAGGCACGCTCCCGAGTGGTACGAGTGCGACAGGTGACTCATGATCCAGCCCTTGATGCCGAGCTGGTCGTAGGCGCCCTGCGCCGCTGCATAGACGTTGTCGTGGATCTGGTTCAGCTTCGACCAGGGGGCAGCGGTCTCGGAGACATCCGCCGCGGCACCGTGGTCGAGCAGGAAGTCACGCAGGTACGGGGTGTCGAACTTCTTCTGGTCGTAGAGCACGCCCGGGCCGGTTCCCACGCCGAGGCCGCCGTGCTTCTTAACGATCCTGGCGACGATCTTCTTCTCGTAGGCGACGTGCGAGTCGCTTCCCTCGTAGCCGATAAACGACAGGTTGATCTTCTCGAGGTCCCAGCCACGCTTCTTGAGGAACCAGAACAGGGCGGCCTGGGCATTGAAACCCTTGCTTGCCTTGCTCGTCGCGAGCGAGAACGCCGACTCACGGGCATCCGAAACCCGCGTGATCGACGGGCGGGCGTCGCTCTCTGAGATCTCGTGCATCGCGGCGATGCCGGCTTCCCACGACGGGAAGAAGTACGCCTGGATCTCGCGCTTCTTGGGCAGGCGGTGAACGTTCACGCTGACTTCGGTGATGACACCGAGTCGGCCCTCGCTGCCGAGGATCATCTCGCGAACGCTCGGCCCGGTCGACGTGCTCGGAAGCGGGCGGATGACGGTGACCCCACCCGGGCGCACCAGGCGCATTCCACGGGTGATGTCAGCTATGTCGCCGTACTTGTCGGACTGCATGCCCGAGGAACGGGTTGCAACCCAGCCGCCGACGGTCGAGTGCGTGAAGCTGTCGGGGAAGTGCCCCATGGTCCAGCCGCGCGGGTTCAGCTGCTTCTCGATGTCCGGGCCGAGTGCGCCGGCCTGGATGCGGGCGATACCCGAACCCTCATCGATGTCGATGAGCTTCGCCAGGCGGCCGAGGTCGAGCGAGATGACCTGGCGGGTCTCCCCCGCCATCGGCTCGAGTGCGCCGGCGATGTTGGAGCCGCCACCGAACGGGATGATGACGGCGTCGAGCTCGGTCGCGAGGTCGACGACAGCCTGCACTTCGGCCTCGTCGGCCGGGTAGACCACGAGGTCGGGAGTGCGCGCGATCGCGCTCAGGCGGATCCGGATGAGGTCACGGATGCTCTTTCCGTAGGTGTGCACGACGCGCTCTTCGTCGTCGGTGGTCGCAAAGTCGGCACCGACGATTGCGACGAACCGGGCGATGAAGTCGGCGGGCGACTTCGATGCGGGGATCGAGAGCGTGTCGAAAGCGACCGGCTCTTCCTTCGTCGCGGTCATCAGGTCGAGACCGACTGCATACTTCACGAAGGGGGCGAAGTTCGGCTTGTCGTCGAAGTGGAACGCAACACCCTCGCGTCCCCAACCCCACCACTTCATGTGCTGTACGTCAGTCATTTGCGTCCCTTCCCGGATCGCGCGACGGCGCTGCCGGATTCATTCGAGTAAGTCGTATGCAGATCGGTGATCGCCTGGGCGACCCGCGCAGAGAATTCTGGGGTGGTTTCATCGGCCGCAGCGCGCATCGGCTGACCGAACACTACAGCGACCGGCTTACGTCCACGCACCGGCCACGACACGCCACGCGGCATCGCGATACTCGCGCCGACGATGGCAACGGGAACCATGGGCACATCGCTCGAGATCGAGAGCGCAGCGGCACCCGGCTTGAACTCCTCGATCTTCTCGATCGTGGATCGCCCGCCCTGCGGGAAGATGAGCAGCGGGACGCCGATGGCGAGCAGTCGCTTCGACATCCCGGGGCCGTTGCTCTTGCCCGACCGGTCGACAGGGAACGCGTTGAAGAACAGTGCGGTCAGCCACTTGCGCCAGCGGACGTCGAAGAAGTAGTCCGCGGCTGCACCCGCCGCGAGGTAGCGCGACAGGCGACGCGGAAGCGCGCCGGTGATCAGAGGCGCGTCGAGGTGGCTGGAGTGGTTGGCGACGACGATGAACGCGCCGTCGACATCCGTGAGCCTGTCTCGTCCGACCACCGAGACGCGGGTCAGCGACCAGACGACGGTTTTCAGGATCATGTGCTGGGCGACAAAGCGTGCCGCAGCGTGCCGTCTCGATGTGAAACGGCGCAAAGGATCATTCATGTGTGGAGCTCACCTCGTTGTGGCTGTCCTTATTGTCGTCGGCCTTCTGGCTGTCAGCACGGCTGGAACTGACCGCCGCAGACACCGACCGGAGCGCGCTGCGGGGAATATGACGAAGGAAGCCCGAGATGATGCGGAACCGCAGGGTCGGGATAGAGAGCACCTTGCCGCGTGCGGCATCGCGGATTCCGGTCTCGACGACCCGGGTGAGGTCGATCCACAGGAAACTCGGAATAGAAGAGGTACGGATGCTGGCACTCTTGTGGAATTCGGTGCGGACCCAGCCCGGCAGCAACGCCGTCGCGGTGACTCCTGTGCCCCGCAATTCGACGGCGAGCGACTCGGTGTACGACGTGACCCAGGCCTTGATCGACGAGTAGCTGCCCATGGTGAGGTAGCCGGCGACCGACGAGGTGTTGATGATCGAGCCGCGTCCGCGGGCGACCATGGCGCTTGCCGCAGCGCCGCCGAGAACGAGAACCGCTCGCAGCATCACGTCGAGCGCGTACTCGTGCTTGGCAGTATCCGTGGTGACGAGCGGCCAGTGAACGCCGAATCCGGCGTTGTTCACGAAGAGGTCGATGGGGCGACCGGCGTCGCCGAGACGCTCGGCGATGCGAGAGACATCCGCCCGGTCGGCGAGGTCGGCGGAGATCGTCTCGACCGCCGTGCCACGTGCGCCGAGCTCGGCAGCGATGCTGTCCAAGTTGTCCTGGCTGCGGGCGACCAATACCAGGTCGTATCCGCGACTCGCGAGTGAACGAGCGAACGTGGCGCCGATGCCGGACGTGCCACCCGTAATGAGAGCCGTAACCATGTCGTAAAGGATACGCTACGCAATGCGTAGCGCCCTTCATCTACACTCGAGGGGTAGGTGTTGTTGGCGTTAAGGAGAGTTGCGTGCCTGATCGGAGTGACGAGTCTGAAGTGCTCGTGCCGGCTTCCGGTTTCAACGTGCGCGAGTACGCACGCACCGCAGCGGGGAGCCACCGGTCGGAGATCGACACCGCCGCATTCGAAACCCGCCGGCTGAAGCCCGAGACCCTGCGGGTCTTGCGCTACCTGATCGACATCGAGCAGGCGACCATGAGCCACCTGCGCCAGGTGCTTGTCACAGCCACTCACAAGGACGCCCGTGTCACCGCGTTCCTCGGAACCTGGGCGTTCGAGAAGTTCTGGATCGCTGACGCGTTCACGCGGATCCTCGAGCTCCACGGCGAGGAGTACGCGACCCCTACCGAACACAAGCGCAACGTGTTCGCGCGCATCGGCATCCGACTCGGCCCGATCACCGAGTCGTTCGCAGCGAATCGTGCCGGCGAAGACATGATCGCCGTACACATGGCCATGGGCGCGATCGACGAGTGGGTGACCCAGGCGGCCTTCGCCCGGGCAATCGAACTCGACGACCACTCCGAACTAGTGAAGATGGTCACCACTACCCGCTCGATCGCTGAGCGTCAGCTCAGCTTCTTCGAGGCCCAGGCTCACGATCGCCTCGAGCGATCCGAGGGTGCGCGCGTGCTCACGCGCAAGCGCATGGCCGCTGCATCCTGGCCGATCGGCGCGGAAGCGCAGCCGAAGGCCGACACCGCTTTCTTTTTCCACTACCTATTCGACGGTGCACCTCAGCTCGCCGATGACATCGACACCAAGGTTGCAGCACTGCCGGGTCTCGACGGAATCAGCCCGCTGCGCGGCACTGTCCCCGGCATGCGAGGCACGCGGTAATGACTATCAACGAACCTGAACTGAACGAGACGGCAGCGACGCCGCCCCCGGCCGCGAAGAAGCCTGCCACGCGCAAGCCAGCGGTGCGTAAGACGGCGACGGATGCCGCAGCTCCCGCCCCGCGTACGCGCAAGCCCGCAACGGCCAAGGCCACACCCGCCGCCGCACCCGCGGCGTCCGGTCTCGACAACGCCCACGTGCTGCTCACCGGAGCAACCGGCTTCGTCGGCCAGGCCGTTCTCGAACGCCTGCTCTCGTCGTACCCGACAACCCGCGTCTCGCTACTGATCCGCGGAAAGGGAAGCCAGACCGGAGCATCCCGTCTGCCGAACCTCATGCGCAAGCCGGTCTTCTCGACCTGGCGGGAGCGCGTCGGAGACGAATTCGCGGATGCCGAGATCGCCCGCCGCGTCAGCGTCGTCGAGGGTTCGCTCGACTACATTCCTTCACTTCCGAGCGACATCGACATCGTTCTGCACGGTGCCTCGACTGTCTCGTTCGACCCGCCGATCGACGAAGCTTTCGACACCAACGTCGGCGGCGCAAAGGTGCTGTACGGCGCCCTGCTCGAGTCGGGGTCTAATCCGCACGTCGTGCACGTCTCGACCGCGTACGTCGCCGGTATCCGCAAGGGCATCGTCGCCGAGGCGTCCCTCACGCACAATGTCGACTGGCGCGCAGAGGCCGCGGCAGCAGCGTCGTCCCGCTCACGCGTCGAGCTCGCCTCACGCCAGCCCGAAGCACTGCGCCGCCAGATCGACGCCGCGCGCAAGGCCCACGGCAAGGCCGGCCCGCAGGCTGTCGCCCGCGCCGCCGAAGCTGCCCGCGCCGAAGCCGTCACCCGCCGCCTTGTCGACCACGGCCGCACGCGTGCCGAGAGCCTCGGCTGGACCGATGTCTACACGCTGACCAAGGCCTTTGCCGAACGTGCAGCCGAAGAGCTGTGGGCCCAGAGTGGACACCGCCTGTCTGTGGTTCGCCCGGCGATCATCGAGAGCGCGCTGCAGCATCCGTTCCCCGGTTGGATCGACGGCTTCAAGGTCGCCGACCCGCTGATCATCGCTTACGGCCGCGGCCAGCTGCCCGAGTTCCCCGGTGTCCCCGACAGCGTTCTCGACATCATCCCGGTCGACTACGTCGTCAACGTGATCCTGGCAGCCGCCAATCGCCCGGTCGAGCCGAACGACGTCAAGTACTTTCACGTGAGCTCTGGCGCGAGCAACCCGCTGCCGTTCCACGAGATGTACGAGAACGTCAACAAGTACTTCCTGAAGAACCCGGTGTCGAAGGACGATAGCGAGATCGAGGTTCCGACCTGGCGTTTCCCCGGCGGCCTCGCCGTCGAAAAGGCCCTGCAGAAGCGCGAGAAGCAGGCAGCTTTCGCCGAGCGCACCCTGCTCAAGCTGCCCTCGACCAAGCGCACGCGCCAGTTGCTTGACAAACTGCAGAGCGGCCAGCACGACCTCAAGTCGTTGCGCGCGTTCAGCGACCTGTACCGCGCCTACGTGCAGACCGAGGTCATCTTCGACGACGCCAACACTCGTGCACTGCACGCCGCGCTGCCCGACGACGTGAAGAAAGACCTCGGCTTCGACGTCACGGCCATCGACTGGACCGACTACTTCCAGAACGTGCACTTTCCCGCGATCACCGGCCTCACCAAGGCGTTCGCGGCCCGCAAGCAGGCCAAGCCGCGTTCGGCGAAAGCGCTGCCGGTGCGTTCGGATGTGCTCGCCGTCTTCGACCTCGAGGGCACGGTCATCGAGTCCAACCTCGTGCAGCAGTACCTCTGGCTGCGCCGCAGTGCGCGCCCACAGGACTTCGCCGGGCTGGTCACGTCGATCCCCCGCTACATCCGTGCCGAGCGTCGGGACCGTGGTGAATTCATCCGCGCGTTCCTGCGTCGCTATGAGGGTGTGCACGTCGACGACCTCAAGCATGAAGTCGCCGGCTCCTTCGGCAAGCGCCTCAAACACAGCGTGTTCCCCGAGGCTCTTCGCCAGGTGCAGGCTCACCGCGAGGCGGGCCACCGCACCGTGCTCGTGACCGGAATGATCGACATCATGGCGCATCCTCTCGCCGAGTACTTCGATGAGGTAGTCGCCGGAAGCATGCACGAGCGCGATGGTGTGCTCACCGGATACCTTGCGACCCCTCCCCTCGTCGACGAGGCCCGTGCCTCCTGGCTGCGCCAGTACGCCGCGCAGCACGGCGCAAA
>Ga0247729_10000945_pt1 | contig 10953 bp, 11 predicted proteins | sample UWRJL133311R2_FD_180958 | JGI IMG/M metagenome (GOLD analysis project Ga0247729, IMG submission 180958) | Plant litter microbial communities from Arlington Agricultural Research Station in Wisconsin, United States - UWRJ-L133-311R-2 | ecosystem: Environmental > Terrestrial > Plant litter >... | reverse complement strand
ACCATCGACGGTTGCGGTGAGCGGGCCTAGATTATCGTATGTTCCATGGACGTTAAATGGAGGCCGACATGGCAACCAAGGTCACGGAAGACGGACAGGTCACGATTCCGCAATTTGTGCTGCAGCAATTGGGCATAGGCCCCGGCAGCGAGGTAACATTCCGCCGCGCGGCGGATGGCAGCGTCGTGCTGGAGAGCGCCGAAGCTGAAAAGCCGGCGGATTCCGACCGTTTCGAGAAGGTCCGCGGCATAGCCGGGCCGGGTCCGTCCACCGACGACATCATGGCCGAGTTACGCGGGGATTAGTCCGTGACGCTGGTCGATGCGAACGTCCTGATCGATCTATTCATTAACGATCCGATCTGGTCGGACTGGTCGATAGCGCGGCTGCGCGAACGCTCGCTGCGCGGACCGCTTTTCATCAATGACGTTGTCTACGCCGAGTCCTCGACCCGCTTCCCAAGCCTGGAAGATTTTCAAGCAGCGTTGGCGACTGCAGAAGTGCTGATCCGGGCAACTCCGCCTGCCGCTCTGTTTCTCGCAGGAAAGGCTTTCAAACAGTATCGTCGAGCTGGTGGCATCCGGACCGGCGTACTGTCTGACTTTTTCGTTGGCGCACAGGCGGTGGTCGAACGAATTCCGCTACTGACGCGCGACGGTCACCGCTATCGCCACTATTTTCCAGGTATCGCGTTGATATCGCCGGAGTGACTCGAACGCCTCCAAAAGGTGAAGGGCCCCAGCTTGTGCTGGAGCCCTTCGACGGTTGTGGCATTGCCGGGTATCTGCCCCAACCGATCCCTGAAACGTGCCGCGGAGGATCGATCCGATCTCCGCCGCGCGCGTGGCGCTTACATGTTGTAGGCGCGTTCGGTGTGCTCGGTGACGTCGAGGCCTTCGCGCTCGACTTCAACATTGACGCGGAGACCGACGATGACATCGACGACCTTGAACAGGATCGCCGAGCCGACGCCGGACCACACCAGCGTGGTCGCGACAGCTTTGCACTGCGCGATCATCTGGGTGACCATGTCGTAGTCGCCGATCTTGCCGGCGACGTAGTCCATGACGCCCGTGCCGCCGAGGGCCGGGTTGACCAGGATGCCGGTGGCGAGCGCGCCGATGATGCCGCCGACGCAATGCACGCCGAACACATCGAGCGAGTCGTCATAGCCGAGCGCGTTCTTGATCACGGTGCAGAAGAACAGGCAGACGACGCCTGCGACCAGACCGAGAACCATCGCGCCCATCGGGCCCGAGAAACCGCAGGCCGGGGTGACGGCGACGAGGCCGGCAACCGCGCCCGAAGCGGCACCCAGCAGCGACGGGTGACCCTTGGTCATCCACTCCGCGAACATCCAGGCCATGGCCGCAACCGCGGTGGCCAGGAAGGTGTTGGTCATCGCCAGGGCGGCGGTGCCGGAGGCTTCCAGGTTGGAGCCGACGTTGAAGCCGAACCAGCCGACCCACAGCAGGGACGCGCCGATCATGGTCATGGTCAGCGAGTGCGGAGCCATCAGCTCCTTGCCGTAGCCGGTGCGCTTGCCGATGATCAGGCAGCCCACGAGGCCCGCAATGCCGGCGTTGATGTGCACCACGGTGCCGCCTGCGAAGTCGAGCGCGCCCCACAGGAAGATCTGGCCGGCGTCGGCCATCACTTCATCGAGCTTGGTCTGCGCCGCGGTCTTGGCCGCTGCGTCAGTTGCCGCGGCGACAGCCTTGGCGGCTGCGACGATGGCGTCCGGTCCAGCCCAGTACCAGACCATGTGGGCCATCGGGAAGTAGATCAGCGTCACCCAGAGCGGGACGAACAGCGCAACCGCCGCGAACTTGGTACGTTCGGCGAAGGCGCCGACGATCAGGCCGGGGGTGATGGCGGCGAAGGTCATCTGGAAGCAGAAGTAGATCAGCTCCGAGATATTGGCGTCGGCGGTGAACGAGGCCGCCATCGAGTCCGGCGTGACGCCGGCCAGGAAGGCCTTGGAGAAGCCGCCGATGTAAGCCGAACCGCCGGTGAAGGTGATGCTGTAGCCGTACAGGGCCCAGATGATCATCACGATACAGGCGGTGTAGAGAACCTGCATCAGCACCGAGAGCATGTTCTTCGAGCGGACCAGGCCGCCGTAGAACAGCGCGAGGCCGGGAATGGTCATCAGCAGCACGAGCACCGTCGATGTCATCATCCAGGCGTTGTCGCCCTTGTTGACCGTCGGGTCGGCATAGGCCGCCGTTGCGGCGAACAGGCCGACGGCAAGTGCCGCCAATCCCGCGCCAGAGGGACGCTTAAACGTCATGTGTTTGACTCCTGATTGAATGTGGGTGAGCGCGAAATCCAAGAGGCGCAATTAGAGGGCTGCGGCATCGGCCTCGCCGGTGCGGATGCGGACCGCATGGTCGAGGTTGATGACGAAGATCTTGCCGTCGCCGATCTGGCCGGTCTTGGCCGCGGTGGTGATGGCTTCGATGGTCTTGTCGACCTGATCCGAGGCAACAGCCACCTCGATCTTGATCTTGGGCAGGAAGCTCACCGCATATTCAGCGCCGCGATAAATTTCCGTGTGGCCCTTCTGCCGGCCATAGCCTTTGACTTCCGTCACCGTCAAACCATGAACGCCAATGGCGGTCAGGGCATCACGGACTTCCTCAAGCTTGAATGGCTTGATGATCGCCATAACAATTTTCATGGGTCCTATCCCCGCTTGGGCCCGGCCGGAAAATGCGGTCGGGCGATCTCGACTGAGGGTCACCACGCGGAGAAGTTCACTACGCGGGCACAGCCAGCCCAGATAGAATCAAATGCCGTGCCAGATCGGTGGAATTCTCTAACGGTTTATGAATCCGGGGTTTTTCGGGTTTTCGCCGCATCGCGGCAGAGTGCGCTATTCGGTCGCGCCCAAACACTGGTCAGGCCTGCTTAAAACAATAGCATGACAGGCTCTCGACATATTCGTGCTTATGGGGCAGGCAGCGTCACGGTACCCCGATAAGCAAAATTGTGGCAAGATCTGCCGATCTGCGCAATCTAGAGGCCTTCCAACTGTCGCGCGCGCCACCGTCGGATCACAACCGGCCCGTCTCAAGCGTGCGTTGCGGGAGAACTACCTGCCGGTGGATAGTTACAGCGCGTCGCTGTCGGTCTCGCCGGTGCGGATTCGCAGTGCATGTTCGAGCGGCGTGACGAAGATCTTGCCGTCGCCGATCTGCCCGGTACGGGCGCCGACGGAGATCACCTCGACGGCCTTGTCCACCAGTTCGGACGAGATCGCGATTTCCAGCCGCAGCTTGGGCAGGAAGTTCACCACATATTCGGCGCCGCGGTACATTTCGGTATGGCCCTTCTGGCGGCCATAGCCCTTCACCTCGGTGACGGTCATGCCGTGCACGCCGATCGCGGTCAGGGCTTCGCGGACTTCGTCGAGCTTGAACGGCTTGATAATCGCAACAACGAGCTTCATGAACTGACTTCCTGTTTCGAGCGGTCTGCGCGCTAGCGAACAGAGCCGCGCACGTCCACCTCTATGCCAATCTTATCGGCATGGCGCGTGGAAAATAAGCGAAGATTTTGCTCGCCGCGAAGGCCTTTGCAGATGGATACCGCGGCGGCGTGGCGGATGGTGCTCAGCCTGCCGGCTTTTCGCGGCGCTCGCGGATCGAGCCCTCCTGCGCCACCGACGCCACCAGCGTGCCGTCCGGCTTGAAGATCAGCCCGCGCGCCAGGCCGCGGCCGCCCTGTGCGCTCGGGGAATCCTGGCTGTAGAGCAGCCATTCGTCGGCGCGGAACGGGCGGTGAAACCACATCGCATGATCGAGGCTCGCCGCCATCACATTGCCCTCGAAAAGGGTACGGCCATAGCGCGCCATCACTGAATCCAGCAGCGAGAAGTCCGAGGCATAGGCCAGCGCGCACATGTGCAGCGCCGGGTCGTCGGGCAGCTTGGCGGCGGTGCGGATCCAGATATTGATGCGCCCGTCGGGGATCGCAGTGCCGAAATAGCGCTGGAATTCCACCGGCCGCAGCTCGATAGGGCGGTCGGATTCGTAATAGCGCCGGATGAAATCCGGCATCTCGATGGTCGGATGCTTGGCCAGTTCCTCCGCGGTCAGCTTCTCCGGCGGCGGCACGTCGGGCATCTGGTCCTGGTGGTTGAACGAATCCGCCTCCTCGGCGTGAAACGACACCATCATGGAGAAGATCGCGTGGCCGTGCTGGATCGCGGTGACGCGGCGCGTCGAATAGCTCTTGCCGTCGCGCAGCCGCTCGACCTCGTACACGATCGGAATCTGCGGATCGCCCGGCAGGATGAAATAGCAGTGCAGCGAATGCGGGAAGCGGCCCTCCACGGTGCGGCACGACGCCACCATGGCCTGGCCGATCACCTGGCCGCCGAACACCCGCTGCCATCGCGTCTTCGGGCTGCGGCCGCGAAACATGTTCACCTCGATGGTTTCGAGGTCGAGAATGTCGAGCAGGTCGATCAGGCTCTTGGACATCGGGGTCTTTCGCTGCGCGGTGGTCGCCATCGGGCCGGATTCACCAGGGATTGAGGTCCCGGTTCGGCCTTGTTTCGCGTTCCTGTTTCGCCCAGCTATAACCGCGTGGCAACAGCGAGTAACAGGCATCATGGCGGCACAAAGAGGCATTGTCATCGGCGGCGGAGCGTTCGCCGGACTGGCGCTGGCACTGGCGCTGCGCCAGGGCCTGGGCCCCGAGCTTCCGATCATCGTCGCCGATCCCGCGCTGGTCCGTCCGAGCAGGGATCAGCGCGCCACCGCCATCGTCGCCGCCTGCCGCCGGCTGTTCGATGCCCTCGGGGCGTGGGACGCGGTGGCGCCGCAGGCGCAGCCGATCCTCGACATGGTGGTGACCGATTCCAAGCTGGAAGACGCCACCCGCCCGACCTTCCTGACCTTCGCCGGTAATGTCGAGCCGGGCGAACCGTTCGCCCATATGGTCGAGAACCGGCTGCTGATCGACGAACTGGTACAACGCGCCGAAGCCGCCGGCATCGATCTGCGCGCCACCGCGGTCACCACTTTCAAGTCGCGCCCCGACGGCGTCAGCGTCACGCTGGGCGACGGCGCGGTCATCGAGGCCGGCCTGCTGGTGGCCGCCGACGGCGCGCGCTCGAAACTGCGCGAACGCGCAGGCATCCCGACCCACGGCTGGGACTACGACCAGTCCGGCATCGTGGTCACCGTCGGCCACGAGCGCGACCACCAGGGCCGCGCCGAAGAACATTTTCTGCCGGCCGGGCCGTTTGCGATCTTGCCGCTCACTGGCAACCGCTCGTCGCTGGTGTGGACCGAGAAGCGCGCGCAAGCCGCCCGCATCGTCGCGCTGCCGGACGAGGAGTTTCACGGCGAACTCGAACAACGTTTCGGATTGCATCTCGGCGAGGTCAAAGCGCTCGACAAACCGCGCGCGTTTCCGCTCGGCTATTTTGTGGCGCGCTCCTTTATTGGCGAGCGCCTCGCGCTGATCGGCGATGCGGCGCACGTGATCCATCCGATTGCCGGGCAGGGGCTCAACATGGGGCTGAAGGATGTCGCCGCCCTCGCGGAGACCATTGTCGACGCCGCGCGGCTCGGGATGGATTTCGGCCAGGCCGACGTGCTGGAGCGCTACCAGAGCTGGCGCCGTTTCGACACCATGGCCATGGGCGTTGCCACCAACGCGCTGAACCTGCTGTTCTCCAACGAGTCCACTCTGCTGCGCAGCGTGCGCGACATCGGCCTCGGCCTGGTCGACCGACTGCCGCCACTGAAAGGCGCCTTCATCCGCCAGGCGGCAGGATTGTCGGGCGAGATTCCAAGGCTGCTGAAGGGCGAGGCGCTGTAGGGCGCTGCCGTAGCCCGGATGCAGTCGGAGCGCCGCATCGCGGCGGGCGACGAAATCCGGGGCAGCTTCCTGGGGATGCACCGGCCCCGGATTGCGCTTCGCCCCATCCGGGCTACGGAGGGCCTTGGCGTCGGCTCTCTCGGCTGTCGTCCCGGACAAGTGAGCGCAGCGAACGCAGATCCGGGATCCATAGCCTCCGAGCTAATGGCGGGTGACTACGGCCACAGCTTCGGTGGATGGGACGGCGGCTATGGATCCCGGCTTGCGCCCGCGTTTGCGCGGGCTTGCCGGAACGACATCCTCAATCGATCTTCCGCGCCTCTTCCGGCAGCATGATCGGGATGCCGTCGCGGATCGGGTAGGCGAGCTTCGCCTTGCGCGAGATCAGTTCCTGGCGGCCGGCGTCGAATTCGAGCTGGCCCTTGGTCAGCGGGCACACCAGGATTTCCAGCAGCTTGGGATCGACGGTGCCTTCGGGACGGTCGGCGGCGATGCTCATGCGAAAGCTCCAGAAATTCGGTTCGTCATTATTGCAGCCCGGTATCGCCGGAGGTGCGCTTCTTGGCCAGGTCCATCTCGGTTACCGCGACCAGGATTTCCGCGCGGGTCTTGAGGTCCGGGGCTTCCAGCATCGCCTGCTTTTCCGGCGGACCATAGGGCGACATCATCGCCAGCGCGTTGACCAGCGCTTCGTTGGGGGCGCTCTCGATGCCTTCCCAGTCGACCTTCAGGTTGTTGGCCTTGAGGAAATCGGTCAGCACATCCAGCAGCGCCGCGCGATCGACCTCTTCCTCGCCCTTGCGCGCCGTGAAGTCGTCGAGGAACGGGAAGTAGTCGACCTTGCACTGCCGGTAGGCGGTTAGCACGGTCAGCTCCTCCAGCACCTTGAAGCGGGCGACGCCTGTGAGTTCGAGGATGTAACGGCCATCGCCGGCCTCGGCGAGCTGGGTGATGCGGCCGACGCAGCCGACCTTGAACAGCGCCGGATGATCTTCGTCCGGCGAATGCGCCACGTCGGGCTGGATCATGCCGATCAGCCGGTGCCCGTCGCGAAACGAATCATCGACCATCGCGAGATAGCGCTGCTCGAACACGTTGAGCGGCATCTGGCCGCGCGGCAGCAGCAGCGCGCCCGGCAGCGGGAACACCGGAATCACCTCGGGGAGGTCGCCGGGCCCGCGATAGTCGGCATTGATCGGCATGTCCGGTTCCGATTCGGCGTTACGAGAACAGGATGGTGGAGAGCCGCTTGCGGCCGTCGAGGGTGGCCTCGTCGGTGGCGCCCCACGCCTCGAAGAACTGCACCAGCTGCTTGCGAGCGCCGTCCTCGTTCCATTTGCGGTCGCGCTTGACGATTTCCAGCAGGTGATTCGTCGCCTCGGCTCGCTGGCTGGCGGCGTTCAGCGCGATGGCGAGGTCGAAGCGGGCCTGGTGGTCGAGCGGATCGGCGGCGACCTTCTGCTCCAAGTCGGTGACTGGGCCGAGGGCGGCAGCCTGTTCGATCAGGTCGATCTTGGCCTGCACGGCCTTCACGGCGGCGTCCTCGCGGTTGGCCGCCGGCACCAGCTCCAGGGTCGTCTTGGCCTGCTCGATGGCGCCGCTCTCCACATAGCAGCGCGCCAGCCCGGCCAGCGCCGGGATCGAGGTGGCGTCGGCGGCGATCACCTCGGCATAGATCGAGGCGGCGGTAGCCGGATCGCCCTCGGCGAGAATCGCTTCGGCTTCCTGCAGCAATTCGGCTGTGGTGGGCTCGGCGGCGGGCATGCCGGCGGTCAGCTTGTCGATGAAGGCGGTGACCTGGCTCTCGGGGACCGCGCCCATGAAACCGTCGGCGGGCTGGCCGTTGACGAAGGCGATCACGGCGGGGATCGACTGGATCCCCATCTGGCCGGGAATCTCCGGATAATCGTCGATGTTCATCTTCACCAGCTTGACGCGGCCCTTGGCGGCGGTGACGGCCTTCTCGATGATCGGGGTCAGCGTGCGGCACGGACCGCACCACGGCGCCCAGAAGTCGATCAGCACCGGCTGGCGTTTGGATTCCTCGATGACGTCCTGCACGAACGTCTGCGTGGTGGTCTCCTTGATGAGATCGGAGGCCGCTTGCGGCACTGCTGCGCCGCCCTGTTCCAGTATGGTCACGTGAACCTCGCCTGATGTCGGAAATATTTGGCCTGATCTAGCATGGCCTGCGGGTTAAATGGCGCTCGCATCGGCAATTTGCAATCGTGCGAAATGGCCGCGGCGGCGGCCGAACCGGCGTTTGCGGTGCGGTTTTGCCGTTTATGCGCCGGTTTCCGGCCAAACCGGGCCATATCGGCGGTTAACGCGCGTTAACCCGCCGATTCAGGCGATGAATCTTGCTGTTGTCTGGCTGTTGCATTCGTCGGCGGCATTTGGCATAGGTCTGCGCGTCGGCGGCGCGAACGCGCCGTCCGCTTCTCGGATGCGGGTGTAGCTCAGTGGTAGAGCACGACCTTGCCAAGGTCGGGGTCGAGGGTTCGAATCCCTTCGCCCGCTCCAGAATTTCTTGGCTCAGTTCCGGCGCCCGCAAGGTTGCGCGGAGTTCGATGACAGGCCGCCGCAAGGCGGCCTTTTGTCGTTGGTGGGTCCGTCATCGCATCGCTTGAAATCGGCGGGCGTTGGGCAGACAATCGCAGCTCTCCTCGGGTGCGGGACGAACCATGCCGGCGACAACCGATTCCAACCTCGAAATAGCCAAGCGCGCCAATGACGAGGCGCGGGCCGATTTTGCGACCTGGCTGATGATGGCCAAGCTGAACAGCGTCGACGCGCTGCCGCAGGAATCGCAGGCGTTCTTCGCCGGCTACCGTGCGCTGCTGGCGCGTGCGAAGCAGGCCGAACCCGCCGCCGCCGAGGCGACCATTCAGCTCGTGTACCGGAGCTACTATTCCCGCATGGGCGGCACCGGCACGGCTCCCATCATCAAGACGGCTCCGAGAACAAGAACAATGCCCGACAACCATGGCGACAACGTCACGCCCTTCCGCAAGATCAAGCCCGACAAGCCCCCGCAGCCGGAAAAGCGCAAGCTGCCGGTGGCGCTGATCTTCATCGGCCTCGTGGTGCTGGTGGTGCTGTACAACTATCTCAGCAAGGGCGTGCTTTGACCGTTGGCGCGGCGTGGCCCGAGCTGAACTATGCGGCTTGGCGCGACAGCGCCGAAACGCTGCAATTGTGGACGCAGATCGTCGGCAAGATCCGGCTGTCGAAGACGCCGTGGCTGAATCATTCCTGGCACGTGGCGCTCTATGTCACGCCGCGCGGCCTTTCCACCTCGCCGATCCCCGACGGCAACCGCAGCTTCGAGATCGTCTTCGACTTCGTCGATCACGTGCTGATCATCGACACGTCCGATGGCGCGCGCCGGCAATTGCCGCTGCGGCCGCAGTCGGTGGCGAGTTTCTATGCCGAGTTGCTGGTCGCGCTCGCGGATCTCGGCATCACCATCGAGATCGACGATACGCCGAATGAACTGGCCGAGCCGATCCGGTTCGGCGAGGATCATGTCCATGCCAGCTACGATGCCGATGCGGTGCGGCACTTCGGCCAGGTGCTGCGGCAGGCCGACCGGGTGTTCAAGCAGTTCCGCACCGCCTTTCTCGGCAAGGCTAGCCCGGTGCATTTCTTCTGGGGCAGTTTCGATCTGGCGGTGACGCGGTTCTCCGGCCGCACGGCGCCGCCGCATCCCGGCGGCGTGCCGCATCTCGCCGACGAGGTGGCGCGCGAGGCCTATTCCCACGAAGTGAGCAGTGCCGGCTTCTGGCCCGGCGGCGGCGCCATCGACTATCCCGCGTTCTATTCCTACGCCTATCCCGCGCCGGACGGCTTTGCGGATGCGCGCGTAAAACCTGAGGCGGCGTTCTTCAGCAAGGACCTTGGCGAGTTCATCCTGCCGTATGAAGCCGTGCGAACCGCCGCCGATCCGGATGCCGCGCTGCTGCAGTTCCTGCAGAGCACCTACGAGGCGGCCGCCAATCTCGCAAAGTGGGACCGCACCGGACTCGAATGCGACATCGGCCAGGCGGGAACACCGCGGGCGGTGTAGCGCTCGCACTCAATGGTCGTCATTGCGAGAGGCGCTTGCGACGAAGCAATCCAGTTCTTGCCGACCTCGTGATTCTGGATTGCCGCGTCGCTTCGCTCCTCGCAATGACAGATGCGCGGCCGAAACGCCGCGTCGTCAGACAACCGCGGTGCACCAAACTTCATGTTACGCACCCCGCGCCTTTGAAGAAATTTTTCTCAATCCCTCACCGCACCCTGCCGCGTAACTCCGCTTTTCACTTCGTGCAGTTGTGGTAGCATTCGGCGTCTGACTGAAACCGCAGACCAATAAAGTTCGTCTCGTACGTTCGAATAAGCATCGCAGCCGTAACGAGCTGCACAGGGAGAGACACGATGACATCGATGTTCCGTCGATCCGTGCTCGCATGCGCCGCCATCCTCGCCATTGCCGGGATGGGTCAGGCCAGCGCTCAGGAAAAACTCAAGAGCTACAAGTCCGACACCAAGGATTTCTGGACCAATCCGCCGCCGGACTGGTTCCTCGGCGACGAGACCGAGGCGCAGAAGGGCCTCGCGCCGCCGTCCGGCCCGCCGACCGGCGCCTCCGACGCCGAACTCGCTGCGACACTGAAGAAGATCAAGCTGCCGGACGGTTTTAAGATCGAGGTCTATGCGTCCGGCGTGCTCGCTGCGCGGCAGATGGCGTGGGGCGACAAGGGCACTCTGTTCGTCGGCTCGTTCGACCTCGGCAACGTCTATGCCATCACCGAGTCAGGCGGCAAGCGGCAGGTCAAGACGGTGGTCAAGGGCCTGAAGATGCCAAGCGGCGTCGCGTTCCTCGACGGCAATCTGTACGTCATCGATATCAACCGGCTGATCAAGTACGAGAATGCCGAAGCCAATCTCGACAAGCTCGGCGACGGCAAGGTGGTGTATGACGACATGCCGTCTTATGTCGCGCATGGCTGGAAATATCTGGCGCCGGACAAGGACGGCTGGTTCTACGTGCCGTTCGGACCTCCCTTCAACATCGGCATTCCGCCGACCTCGCTGTCGCAGGTCCGCCGCATCGATCCGAAGACCGGC
>Ga0247729_10000943_pt1 | contig 10970 bp, 8 predicted proteins | sample UWRJL133311R2_FD_180958 | JGI IMG/M metagenome (GOLD analysis project Ga0247729, IMG submission 180958) | Plant litter microbial communities from Arlington Agricultural Research Station in Wisconsin, United States - UWRJ-L133-311R-2 | ecosystem: Environmental > Terrestrial > Plant litter >... | reverse complement strand
GACCTCCGCGGCCTCGATGGCCTCCTGGGCGATGCGCCCGACATCGCACGGCACCTTGCTGATCGACACCGCGGTGTCGCCGTCGGTGTTCAACAGGTCGGTCACGAGCGCGAGCATCCGCTCGGAATTGCGCACCGCCACCTCGAGCATCTCCCGAGTGCGGTCCTCGAGCTCCGGAGCGTCGGCCGCCAGTTCGACGTAGCCGAGGATCGAGGTGAGGGGTGTGCGGAGCTCGTGGGTCACCGAGGCGGCGAGCTCGTCCCTCGCCCGCACCGCCTCGAGCTCGGCGGTGACATTGCGGATGACCACCACGCCGCCGTCGAGCTGGCCGGCGGGCCCGCGTGTATTGCGCGACGTCGCCGAGTACGCCGACCGCATGTCTCCCGGGATGCCCACCCAGTAGACGACGTTCTCGTACTCCTCGCCGGCGATCGCGCGCACGTAGGGCATGTCGGTCTCGCTGTAGGGCGTGAGCCGGTCGGTCTGGTAGATCGTCGGGTTGATGACGGTGGTGGAGGCCAGCCCCACCTCGGCCAGCGCCTTGCGGTAGGCCACGTTCTCGAGTGTCGGCGTTCCCTTCGAGTCGAAGGCGACCACACCGAACTCCACGGCGTTGAGCACGGCGTCGAGGACCCGCTCCTGCTTGCGTGCCCGGGAGAGAGCCGATTCCACCAGCGCGGACTGCTGCTGCAGCAGTATCCGCTGGCTCTTCGACCGGCGGCTCGTGGCGTAGGTGGTGGTGGCGATGAAGATGAAGGTGAGTGGGAGCAGCACCATTCCCGGGAAGTCCAGTGCGGTCAGCTCACCGCCGCGGATGGCCCGGGCGGTTATCAGCAGGACCGTGGCGAGTGCGACACCGGCGAAGGCGCCCTGGATCGAGTAGTTGCGCGACATCCAGATGATGGGAAACACCAGGAACAGGCCGGCGCCGAGCAGTGGCTCCGCCTCGCGCATCGCGACGATGGCCAGGATGTCGAGGATGGGGAGCGCGATCGCCCAGCGCTTTGTGGCCGGAGTCCACGGGACGATGATGGCGACCCCGGTGAGCACGAAGACCAGAAGCAGGGCGCCGAAGAAGGCCGGGTCCTGGAGTGAGTCCGGACTGACGGCGAAGACGACGGCGGAGAAGGCGAGGAGCACCACCGAGATCAGCATCTGACTGTTCAGAATCGACCGCCCGAGACGCGCGTAGCGCAGGGGAATAGTAGTAGCCGAAGTCATAAAGTGAGAATACAGGACGTCCGGCCCGACAGTGCTGTCGGGCCGGACGTTTGGCTGCTACATGGCGAAGCCGAGGGCGCGCATCATGTCGCGGCCGTCATCGGTGATCTTCTCGGGACCCCACGGCGGCATCCACACCCAGTTGATGCGGAAGGCGTCGACCACTCCGTCGAGCGACTGGGCGGTCTGCTCCTCGAGCACGTCGGTGAGCGGGCATCCGGCGCTCGTCAGCGTCATGCTGATGATGAGCGCGTTGTTCTCGTCGTCCCAGGTGAGGTCGTAGATCAAACCGAGGTCGACGATGTTGACCCCGAGCTCGGGGTCCATGACGTCTTTCAGCGCCTCTTCGACCTGGTCGAAGAGCGCGGGAGCTAGAGCGGTGGCCATGGCTCTACGCTACATCCGCGGCGCTGAGGAAGCGGTCGTAGCCCTCGTCCTCGAGGCGGTCGGCCAGCTCGGGGCCACCCTCCTCCGCCACTCGTCCATCGACGAACACGTGCACGAAGTCCGGCTTGATGTACCGCAGGATGCGCGTGTAGTGCGTGATCAGCAGCAACCCGAGGCCGGTGTTCTCCTTGGCGCGGTTGACACCCTCGGAGACGATCTTGAGAGCGTCCACGTCGAGGCCGGAGTCGGTCTCGTCGAGGATCGCGAACTTGGGCTTGAGCAGCTCGAGCTGCAGGATCTCGTGGCGCTTCTTCTCTCCACCGGAGAAGCCCTCGTTGACGTTGCGCTCCGCGAAGGTCTTGTCCATGCGCAGGTCGGTCATCGCCTGCTTGACCTCCTTGAGCCAGGGGCGGAGAGCGGGGGCGTCGCCCTCGATCGCCGTCTTGGCGGTGCGGAGGAAGTTGGAGACGGTCACACCCGGGATCTCGACCGGGTACTGCATCGCCAGGAAAAGTCCGGCGCGTGCGCGCTCGTCGACGCTCATGGTGAGCACCTCGACGCCGTCGAGGGTGACCGAGCCGCCCTCGACGTGGTACTTCGGGTGGCCGGCGATCGTGTACGCGAGCGTGGACTTGCCGGAGCCGTTCGGCCCCATGATCGCGTGGATCTCTCCCTCGGCGATCGACAGGTCGACGCCCTTCAGGATTTCCTTCGTGCCCTGCTCTGTCTCGACGCTGACGCGGAGATCTTTGACTTCAAGTACTGACATGGTTGTGTGTCCTAAACGGCGACGGAGTCGCTGTGGTCGATCGGTGTGGGGTCGATGAATACGTCGCCATCGACTATGGAGACGGTGTAGACGGGCACCGGCTCGTAGGCCGGGAGCGTGAGGGGCTTGCCGGTGGTGAGTTCGAACTTCGAGCCGTGCGCCCAGCACTCGAGCGTGTCGTCCTCGACGAAGCCCTCGGAGAGCGAGATGTCGCCGTGGGTGCAGGTGTCGCCGAGGGCGTGCACCGCTCCCGCCGAGTCCATCACGACGGCGATCGGCTTGCCCTCGACAACCACACGGAGTGCGGCGCTCGGGGACAGCTCGGCGGTGGAGCAGACCTTGGTCGCGGGGGCCACTACTGCACTCCCCCGTTGCTGCGGTTCAGCTCTTCGTCGATCGAGATCTGCAGGCGCTGCTCGAGCTCCGGCTTGCCGATCTTCTGGATGATCTCGGTGAGGAATCCCAGAACGACGAGGCGGCGGGCCTCCTGCTCGGTGATTCCCCGGGCCTGCAGGTAGAAGAGCTGCTCGTCGTCGAAGCGACCGGTGGCACTGGCGTGACCGGCTCCGAGGATGTCGCCGGTCTCGATCTCGAGGTTCGGGATGGAGTCGGCGCGGGTGCCCTCGCTCAGAACGAGGTTGCGGTTCTGCTCGTAGCTGTCGGTGCCCGCCGCGTCCGGTCCGATGAGCACGTCGCCCACCCAGACGGTGTGCGCGCCGACGCCCTGGAGGGCGCCCTTGTAGTTGACGCGGCCCTTGGTGTTCGCACCCTCGTGGTGCATGTAGACGCGCTGTTCCAGGTGCTGGCCGGCATCCGCGAAGTAGATTCCCGACAGCTCGCCATCCGCTCCCTCTCCCGAGAGCGCGACCGACGGGTTGACCCGAACGACCTTGCCGCCGAGCGAGACGACCACGTGGCGGAAGGTCGCGTCGCGGCCGACCGTGGCGAAGTGGGTGGCGAGGTGGATCGCGTCGTCGGCCCATTCCTGGACGGACACGACCGTGAGGTGCGCGCCCTCCTCGACGACGATCTCGACGTTCTCGGTGATCGCGGCCTGGCCCGAGTTGAGCAGGATGACCGTGCCGTTGCTGTGCCGGGTGCCGGTGATCACGGTGTGCGCGGCGCGCGGGGTCGCACCGAGTGCGGAGCGCGTGACCGTGATCTCGGAGTGCTCCTCGGCCGTCACCGTGATGGCGAGGGCCTTCTCGAAGGCGTTCCACGCGTTGGCGGACGCCTTCTCCTCGGCCTGGCCGACGGTCCCGATGCGGGCGTCGCTGCGCTCGACCCACTCGGCCACCGCGCCCTCGACGATGTCGGAGGCGAAGGGGTACGGGGAGCCGTCGAGCTCTCCGTCGATCAGCGGGCGCACCAGGTCGACCGGTGTGAGCTTCCACTCGGCCTCGCGGCCGGAGACCGCGGGGTGCTCGCTCGGCACGTTCGACTTGAACCGGTCGGAACGCGTCTGGACGGGCACGAAAGCGCCCTCCACGGTGCCCCAGCCGCCGTCGCTGTGCGCCTTCGCGCCGTGCTGCTCGGCGGCCTCTGCGGGTGTACGGGGTGTAACGACTGACATTTAGCCGACGCTGCCTTCCATGCTCATCTCGATGAGCTTGTTGAGTTCGAGCGCGTACTCCATCGGCAGTTCGCGCGCGATGGGCTCGATGAATCCGCGGACGATCATGGCCATGGCCTCGTCCTCCGGCATGCCGCGCGACTGCAGGTAGAACAGCTGCTCGGCGCTGACGCGGGAGACGGTGGCCTCGTGGCCGAGCTGCACGTCGTCGACGCGGATGTCGATCGCCGGGTAGGTGTCGGAGCGCGAGATGGTGTCCACCAGCAGCGCGTCGCACCGCACGGTGTTCGCGGAGTGGTGCGCACCGGCGTCCACGCGCACTTCACCGCGGTAGCCCGCGCGTCCGCCGCCTCGGGCGATGGACTTGGAGACGATCGAGCTCGTGGTGTACGGAGCCATGTGGATCATCTTCGCGCCGGCGTCCTGGTGCTGGCCGGGGCCGGCGAACGCGACGGAGAGGGTCTCGCCCTTGGCGTGCTCGCCGACGAGGTAGATCGACGGGTACTTCATCGTGACCTTGGACCCGATGTTGCCGTCGATCCACTCCATGGTGGCACCCTCGTGCGCGATGGCGCGCTTGGTGACCAGGTTGTAGACGTTGTTCGACCAGTTCTGGATCGTCGTGTAGCGAACGCGGGCGTTCTTCTTCACGATGATCTCGACCACGGCCGAGTGCAGGGAGTCGCTCTTGTAGATCGGGGCGGTGCAGCCCTCGATGTAGTGCACGTAGGAGCCCTCGTCCGCGATGATCAGCGTGCGCTCGAACTGGCCCATGTTCTCCGTGTTGATGCGGAAGTAGGCCTGCAGCGGGATCTCGACGTGCACGCCCTTGGGGACGTAGACGAAGGAGCCGCCCGACCAGACGGCCGTGTTGAGCGCGGCAAACTTGTTGTCGCCCGCCGGGATGACCGTGCCGAAGTACTCCTCGAAGATCTCGGGGTACTCCTTGAGCGCGGTGTCCGTGTCGAGGAAGAGCACGCCCTGGGCCTCGAGCTCGGCGTTGATGGTGTGGTACACCACCTCGGACTCGTACTGGGCCGCGACACCGGAGACGAGGCGCTTGCGCTCCGCCTCGGGGATGCCGAGCTTCTCGTAGGTGTCCTTGATGTCGTCCGGAAGATCCTCCCAGGTCTGCGCCTGCTTCTCAGTGGACCGGACGAAGTACTTGATGTTGTCGAAGTCGATGCCGGAGAGATCGGCACCCCACGTCGGCATCGGCTTCATGCCGAAGAGTTTGAGGCCCTTGAGGCGGTTCTTGAGCATCCACTCGGGCTCGCTCTTGAGATTCGAGATGTCGGTGACGACTTCCTCGTTGATTCCACGGCGGGCGGATGCGCCAGCAGCGTCGGAGTCCGACCAGCCGAACTCGTACTGTCCGAGACTGTTGAGTTCCGGGCGATCGATCAGCACGTCAGTCATAGTTACCTCTTTCCTACCGCAGTCAACCAAGGTGGCCGGGGCGGTATTCCGTCACGCAGCGGTATCCGAGGAATTTCTCGAGAGGAGTCGAAGCGGGCGGGTGCCCTCGCGGGTGATTTCTCCACCACCGGCCTGCTTAGACTTGAACCAGTACTCCCCAGACAGTGGGCTGCGTTCTGTGAACCTGTCGATCTTACAAGGAGTCGCCGCAAATAACAGGAGGAACCGCTGTGAAACCCGCCGCGCCCGTATCCGTGTCGCTCTGGTCGCGTTTCGCCAGCATCCTCCCCGCCACGGTCGACGTCCGCGTGCGGGTGATCGCCTGGGCCTCGCTCGTGGTCCAACTGCTGCTGATCGGCACGGGTGGCGCCGTGCGTCTCACCGGCTCCGGCCTCGGCTGCCCGACCTGGCCGCAGTGCGTTCCCGGCTCCCTCACCAACACGCCCGAGATGGGGATCCACGGCGTGATCGAGTTCACCAACCGCGCTCTCACCGGCGTGGTCGTGGTGATCGCGATCCTCGCCTTCCTCGCCGTGATCCGGATGCGCGCCCAGCGTCGCGACCTGTTCGTCCTCACCCTTCTGCAGGGGCTGAGCATCCCGCTGCAGGCGGTCATCGGTGGCATCACGGTGCTCACCGGCCTCAACTCCTACATCGTCGGGCTGCACTTCGTGGTGTCGGTGATCCTGGTGGCGCTGACCGCGATGCTGGTCTTCCGCGTCTACTACGGACCGCGCGGCACCGTGCGGCTCATGCCCGCCTGGTACCAGGCCGTCGCCCACCTCGCGACGCTCTTCGTGGCCGTCACCGTGCTCGTCGGCATCCTCACCACCGGCTCGGGCCCGCACGCCGGCGACATCGACACGCCGCGCAACGGCCTCGACACGGTTCTGCTGCAGCACCTGCACAGCTGGCCCGCCTACGCGACGCTGGGCGCGACCGTGATCCTGGTGCTCGGCGCCTACACCGCGCCCGCCGCGACCGCGCGCCTGCGCCGCTTCGTGACGATCCTCTTCGCGATCGAGCTCGTGCAGATCGCGGTCGGCATCACGCAGGCCCGCCTCGGACTCCCGGAGCTGCTCGTCGGCATCCACATGGTGCTCGCCGGCGCACTCGTGGGCGCGATGACCGCGGTGGTGCTCTCGCTGCGCACCGCGCCTGCGGAAAGCGGGCAGCCCGCATCCGCTGTCAGCGACGCCCTCGTCGACGTCGAGCGCTGACGGGGCGGGCGCGCGCCCCGGCGCCCCTACTCCCCCGCATCCCGCCACCACCTCGCCCGCCCCTTCGGAAATTCAGGACTTCGCGCGCGCCTGCCGGGTCGCGACCGCGCAACAGCGGGGTCGAGAAGCGGATGCCCGGCTCGTCGTCCTGAATTCCCGTAGCGTCGCCGAGGCGGTTGCGCAGTCATCACCGCGACCCCGCCGAGGCCGGCCAGCGTCACACCGCGCGCAGGAGCTACGGAAATTCAGGACTTCCGGCCGGTGCGGGTGCGCGCTGCCCCGTGTCCGCGCGGCTCACCAGGGAGTTCGCGTCGCCGTGTCCTGAATTTCCGAAAGGGAGAGGAAAAGGGACAGGATGAGGGAGAGGGTGTGGGCGAGCCGGTCGGGCGCGGCGGGCCTAGCTGGGCCGCGGGGCGCCTAGAAGGGCAGCAGCGGGTCGATGCCGACCGCGAGGAAGAGCAGGGTCAGGTAGCTGATCGAGCTGTGGAATACGCGCATCGGCGTGACCTTGTCGTGCCGGATCGCCTGGCTGTAGAGGCGGTGCGACTCGAAGATGAACCACGCGCCCGCCGCGATGGCGACGACGGTGTAGACGAGCCCCATGTCGGCGACCGGGATGAGCAGCAGCGAGCAGACCACGGTGGCCCAGGCGTAGAGGATCACCTGGAGGCCGACGATGGTGCGTCCGCGCACGACGGCGAGCATGGGCACGCTGGCGGCCTGGTACTCGTCGCGGTACTTCATCGACAGCGGCCAGTAGTGCGGCGGCGTCCAGAGGAAGACCACACCGAAGAGGATGACCGGGGCCCAGGTGAGCGAGCCGGTGACCGCGGCCCAGCCGATGAGAACCGGGAAGCAGCCGGCGATCCCGCCCCAGATGATGTTCTGCGAGGTGCGGCGCTTGAGCCACAGGGTGTAGACGAAGACGTAGACGAGGATCGCGAGCAGCGAGAGCGAGGCGGCGAGCCAGTTGGTGAACACGCCGAGCCAGACGATGGAGCCGAGCCCGATGACCCAGGCGAAGACGAGTGCCTCCCGGTCGGTCAGCTCACCGGTGACGAGGGGACGCTTCTGCGTGCGCTTCATCAGGCGGTCGATGTCGCGGTCGATGTAGCAGTTGAAGGCGCTGGCGGAGCCGGCGCTCAGCGAACCGCCGATGAGGGTCGCGATCACGAGCCAGAGCGACGGGAGCCCGTTCTGGGCGAGGATCATGACCGGTGCGGTGGTGACGAGCAGCAGCTCGACCACCCGCGGCTTGGTCAACGACACGTACGCCTTCGCCTTGCGGGCAAAACCGATGCGACCGCTGGTTGGGCGGCTTTGTACGGCTACGTCCATGACTCCTCAATCGATTGCTGATTACTCCATCGTCCATTCTAGCGAACGGATGGCGACACGGTTGCTGGGTGTGTCTTGCAAGGCCCCCCAGAGGGATCGCGCACTCCCTATACTTGAAATGCTTGCCACCCGTCGGCAATCACTCAGACAGCTCACAACCTGAGCAGGTCTATGTTCAGCGGCGGGTATGCCGATGACGCCAGGTTCCTTGACAACGTGTCCCGTGACAACGGGTCGGGGGCACCAGTGTCATCCAGGACAGAAGCAAGCGAACACAACCTCCGCAGTGGTCGCTCTGATCTACTGCTGTGCAATATGAAGGGTCATCAAACACGTGGCAGCTTTCCAGTGGGATTCCATCGATAACAAGGCAGTAGACACCGCCCGCATTCTCGCGGCGGATGCCGTTGAGAAGGTTGGAAACGGTCACCCTGGCACCGCAATGAGCCTTGCCCCCGCCGCCTACCTCCTCTTCCAGAAGATCATGCGCCGCGACCCGAGCGACAACGAGTGGATCGGTCGCGACCGTTTCATCCTGTCGGTCGGCCACAGCTCGCTCACCCAGTACATCCAGCTCTACTTCGGCGGCTACGGCCTCGAGCTCGACGACCTCAAGGCGCTCCGCACCTGGGGCTCGCTCACCCCCGGCCACCCCGAGTACGGCCACACCGACGGCGTCGAGATCACGACCGGCCCGCTCGGCCAGGGCCTCGCCTCCGCCGTGGGCTTCGCCTACGCCGCCCGCTACGAGCGCGGCCTCTTCGACCCGACGGCCGAGCCCGGCACCAGCCCGTTCGACCACTTCATCTACACGATCGCCGGCGACGGCGACCTCCAGGAAGGCGTCACGAGCGAGGCCTCCTCGCTCGCCGGCCACCAGGAGCTCGGCAACCTCATCGCGATCTACGACTCGAACCAGATCTCGATCGAAGACGACACCAACATCGCCTTCACCGAAGACGTGCACGCCCGCTACCTCGCCTACGGCTGGGACGTGCGTGTCGTCGACTGGAAGAAGACCGGCGAGTACGTCGAAGACGTCGCCGAGCTGAACGACGCGATCGAGGCCGCCAAGGGCGTCACCGACAAGCCGTCGCTCATCATCCTCAAGACCATCATCGGCTGGCCCAGCCCGAAGAAGCAGAACTCCGGCAAGATCCACGGCTCCGCTCTCGGTGCCGAGGAGCTCGCGGGCGTCAAGGCCGTTCTCGGCTTCGACCCGGAGAAGACCTTCGACGTAGACCCCGAGGTCCTCGCCCACACGCGCCTCGCCCTCGAGCGCGGCACCGCCGTGCACAACGAGTGGAACGAGCAGTTCGAGGCGTGGGCCACGGCCAACCCCGACAAGAAGCAGCTTCTCGACCGCGTTCTCACGGGCGACCTGCCCGAGGGCGTCGAAGAGGCCCTGCCCGTGTTCGAGGCCGGCACCGAGGTCTCCACCCGCGCAGCCTCCGGCAAGGTCATCAACGCCCTCGCCGGCGTCATCCCCGAGCTGTGGGGCGGCTCCGCCGACCTCGCCGAGTCGAACCTCACCACCATCAACGGAGCAGGCTCGTTCGTTCCCGAGAAGTGGTCGACGCACGAGTGGTCCGCCAGCGCGACCGGTCGCGTACTGCACTTCGGCATCCGCGAGCACGCCATGGGCTCGATCCTCAACGGCATCGTGCTTCACGGCAACACCCGCCCCTTCGGCGGCACGTTCCTCATCTTCAGCGACTACATGCGTCCCGCGGTCCGCCTCGCGGCGCTGATGAAGGCTCCCGCCATCTACGTCTGGACCCACGACTCCGTGGCCCTCGGCGAAGACGGCCCCACCCACCAGCCGATCGAGCAGCTCGCCACCCTGCGCGCCATCCCCGGACTCGACATCGTGCGCCCCGGCGACGCGAACGAGACCGCGTGGGCGTGGAAGACGATCCTCGAGCGTCGCAACGGCCCGGCCGGACTCGCGCTGACCCGCCAGAACATCCCCGTGTTCGCACGCGGCGAGGGCGAGGCCAGCGGAGACACCTTCGCGTCGGCCAAGTACGTCGCCAACGGCGCCTACATTCTCGCCGAGGCTCCGAACGGAACCCCCGACGTGATCTTCATCGCGACCGGCTCCGAGGTGCAGATCGCCGTCGAGGCGCGCGAGGTGCTGAAGGGCGAGGGAATCAACGCCCGCGTCGTCTCGGCTCCGAGCCTCGAGTGGTTCGAGGAGCAGAGCGCCGAGTACCGCGAACAGGTTCTTCCCGCCGGCGTCACCGCCCGCGTGTCGATCGAAGCCGGCATCAGCCTCACCTGGGAGAAGTACGTCGGAACGACCGGCCGCAGCGTCTCGATCGAGCACTTCGGTGCCTCGGCCGACTACAAGACCCTGTTCCGCGAGTTCGGTATGACCACCGAAGCCGCAGTCGCCGCCGCCAAAGACTCGCTCGCTGCTCTCTGATCCGTCAGACCATCGAGCCGCTGAGCACTAAGAAAGAAGAGAAAAACATGACCAACACCACCCCCACCGCCGAGCTTTCGGCCGCAGGCGTCAGCATCTGGCTCGACGACCTCTCCCGTGAGCGCATCAACTCGGGCGGGCTCGAGAAGCTCATCGCCGAGCGCAACGTCGTCGGCGTCACCACCAACCCGACGATCTTCGCCGGCGCGCTCGCCAAGGGCGAGGCGTACGACGAGCAGGTCGCCGTGCTGGCCAAGGCCGGCACCAACGTCACCGACGCGGTCTTCGAGATCACCACCGATGACGTGGCTTCGGCCAGCGACATCTTCCGTTCGATCTACGACACCACCGACGGCTTCGACGGCCGCGTGTCGATCGAGGTCGAGCCCGGCTTCGCGCACGACGCCGCCGCGACCATCGCCCAGGCCAAGCAGCTCTGGGCCAAGGTCGACCGCCCGAACGCGCTGATCAAGATCCCCGCGACCGTCGAGGGCCTGGAAGCCATCTCCGAGACGATCGGCGCCGGAATCAGCGTCAACGTCACGCTGATCTTCAGCCTCGAGCGTTACCGCGAGGTCATCAACGCCTACCTCTCCGGTCTCGAGAAGGCCAAGG
>Ga0247729_10000942_pt1 | contig 10970 bp, 13 predicted proteins | sample UWRJL133311R2_FD_180958 | JGI IMG/M metagenome (GOLD analysis project Ga0247729, IMG submission 180958) | Plant litter microbial communities from Arlington Agricultural Research Station in Wisconsin, United States - UWRJ-L133-311R-2 | ecosystem: Environmental > Terrestrial > Plant litter >... | reverse complement strand
CCCTGGCTCACGTGGCACGCAAGCACCAGGATGCCCTCGACCTGGCGGGCGAGGCAGCGGCCCCGGAAGAACCGCCTCGCACGCAGACCGCCGCGCTCCTGGTCACCGCCGCCGCGGCGCTCGCTCTGGGACAGCGGGAGACAGCCGTGCTGGCATTCGTGCAGGCCCACGCGATCATCGAGCATGAGCGCCTCTACAGCGCATACGACTGTGTTCCATCCGGCGACCTCGATGCGTTGGCCGAGCTCACGTCGCTGCGTCTGCCCGAGCTGCTGTCGGCCTTCCACCAGCCGCGAACCGATCACGCCGTTCAGCTGACCAAACGAGAACACGAGGTGCTGACTCTGCTGGCACAGGGGCGTTCGATGTCTGAACTCGCGGAAGCGCTGTTCATCAGCCCGAACACTCTGAAGTCGACCGTGCGGCGGCTCTACCGGCGGCTTGGGGTGAACTCGCGCGCGTCGGCGATCGACACCGCTCGCCGAGTCGGGCTGATCTGACCGGGCATCGGCAGCCGGTATGGCAGCCACGGCGCGCGGACGGCGGTCACCATTCGCGGGCCGCCGAGCACAGCATCCACAAAGACACGGAGCTGGGGATCTGAATGTCGCCTTCGCGATACCGCGCTCTTCAGAGAGTCGGCGGCACTCACTGACGGATCGGCGTGGTTGACGAAGTGGTCGCCGAGGAGTCCATCTGCGAGAGCGGGGTCACCGGTGTTCCACAGTTGGAAATACGTCAGCACCATGCCGGAGCGCGAGTCGCTGCGGCACGGCGTACCTTCTTCTCCACGCCAGGTTGTTCACACCAGCCTTCTTCATGCTCACGAAGGGAGTGCCATGACGACGCAGCGGATGTGGGTGGGGGCAACGTGACGTGGCACATCGGTACCTCGGGGTGGAGCTACGACCACTGGGGCGGGGTGCTCTATCCCGACGGGCTTCCCGTCGGCAGACGTCGCGATGTCTACTCAGCCGAGTTCGACACGGTGGAGCTCAACGCGAGCTTCTACCGCTGGCCGAGCCCGAAGACGTTCGCCGGTTGGCGGGACCGTCTGCCGTCAGGATTTCTCCTGTCGGCGAAAGCCCCGCAATGGTTGACCCATGGTCGGCGGCTACGCGATCCGGAGGCATGGATAGAACGAATCGTCGCCGGCTGGCATGAACTGGGCCCGCGTCGAGCGGTGCTGCTGACTCAGCTGCCGCCCGACATGGAGCGAGACGATGCCCGCCTCGACTACTTCCTCGGCGCCGTACCCGACTGGATTCGAGTCGCTGTAGAACTGCGCCACCCCTCGTGGGATCACGACGACGTCTATCGGATACTCGAACACCATCAGGCCGCCTACTGCGTCGTCAGCGGAGCCGACATTCCGTGTGTGCTCCGAGCGACCACGGATATCGTTTACGTGCGGATGCACGGCCCTGACCACGATCATCTTTACGCGGGGTCGTACTCCGACGATGACCTGCGGTGGTGGGCGGAGCGCGTGCGGGAGTGGCATGCGACCGGCCACAGCGTGTTCGTCTACTTCAATAACGACGGCGATGGGAACGCGGTCAGAAACGCGAGGACGCTCCGCGGATACCTGGCCCGGTAGACCCTCCGTGCACCGCGAGCGCACGGCCGCGATTCTCGCTCTGAAAACTCAGCAAACTTTAGGCCGCTGCGGCTTGAGCAGTGAAAATACCCGATGTTATTTTTCTGTTGTTGAGTCACTCGGGCTCAACTCTCATCGAAGGGAGATTGATTCATTATGGCGATGTCTTTTGATCCTTTTGGCGAGCTGGACCGCCTCGCTGGTTCGCTGCTGCAGAGCCGCCCCGGTCCTCGCTTCATGCCGGTAGACCTGTACCGTGATGGCGAGCGCTATGTCCTCAGCGCGGACCTGCCGGGTATCGACCCGGGCTCGATCGACATCGATGTGGATGGACAGTTGCTCACCATTCGAGCTCAGCGCACCGTCAGCTCTGCGGAGGGCGCGAAATGGTTGGTGCAGGAGCGCCCGGCTGGCAGCTATCTGCGCCAGTTCAGCCTCGGTGAGGGGCTCGACATGGAACAGATCTCCGCCACGTACGACAACGGAGTGCTCAGCGTGATCATCCCGGTGAGCGAGAAGGCGAAGCCGCGTCGCATTCAGGTGCAGACCGCAGAGAACGCGCAGAAGACACTGACCGAGAGCTGAGCCGACACTCCGCGCGAATCGGGAGGAAATGATGAGCACGACATCCGTCGACGTCATCGTGCCGGATGAAGAGCGGCTCCTCGTCCAGCGACTGGATCAGGAGTTGGTCGACCGAGCGTTCTGGAAGATCGTCAGCGCAGGTTGGCCCTCTGTAGTGAAGACCGGCACCGTTCTCCTCGACGACGCGTCGAAGCGTCGGCAACGCGATCGGGGAGAGCCGATGGCACCCCGTGGAGCTTGGCCACCGGAAGACTCGGGCCGCCCCGAGGAGCGATCTCCTCCGGTCACCCGTGACTGGTGAGTGAGCCGGATGCGCGTGGTCCGGCGGGAAAAGTCCCGCCGGACCACCCGCGCCGGGTCTAGTGGTACGCGTGGACGACGGCGTGGCCTTTGCCGCGGCTGATCAGCCACCGGTTCACCGGTGTCGTCACCAGGAACGCCAGCGCCAGCGAACCGGCGAGAGACACCCAGAACAGGGCACTCGTGACACCGGCGTCGATGGCGCCCGGGATGACCAGCATGGTCGTGTTGTCGATGACCTCCATCACGATGATCGAGATCGTGTCCGCGGCCAGAGCGACCTTCAGCGCGGTTCGCACATCGACGCCGGCCCGGAGAACGCCGCGCATCGTCAGCGCATAGCCGAACACGAACGCGAGCGCGATGGACAGCACCACCGTGCCGAGGGTGTGGAAGCCGAGACTGCTGCCGATGATCATCCCGAGTACCTCACCGATAGCGCAGCCCGTCAGGCAGTGCAACGTGGCCTGCGCTGCCATCTTCCAGGACGTGACGTCGTGATGGCTGGTCGGGTGTTCGTGTGAGTGCTCCATAGTGTCGGCTCCTTCGGTCGTCGTGCCATCCCTCCGAACAATACCCCTATGGGGTATATTCCCGCGTCTGACTGTCACGCAGGCGTCGACGGCACCCTTACGTAACGAACGCGCCCGGGTGCCGCGATGCAGAAGTTGCTGCGGGGTGCCAAAGTCGGCGCGGGCGGGGTTGCGCGACTCAACCCTCGACATCCGGCCGGCGATTGGGCTCTTTGTGCGAGCTGTGCCTGCTCGAGAAGTTGACCGGGGCGCGATGTGGATTCTCAATCCAGATGAGACTCGTCTCATTCCTGATGAGACCGCTGACGACAGTTTGTAGCGAGGCTGCTTTGGACGCCGTAGACGCGCGCTCTTGGATCGGACGTAGGCGTCCCGTTGTTCCATGTACTCGGCCAATATCTATGCCGGCGCTTTGCGCTGGCCCAGTCATCGTCCGCGGAAGCTCAGATCCATGTCGACTCCGGGACGTTTATCTCTGGATATCGGAACCGGCCGACCTGCAAAGTGGGTGGCCGGGCGTACTCTTCTTGCATGGCGTGGGTTGATATGTCCGAGAGTCTTGCCCTGATCGCTCTGTTGAAGTCAGACCGTCGAGTGTGGAGTTCCATCCGGGCCCTGATTGAGGAGGAGGCGCCAAGCGTCCTTCTCAGACAAGAGATTCGCCCAACCCTGCTGGATGACGAGTTTGCCAACGCGATCTCTGACGCAGCGCGCGATCTTGAAATGTGGACGCGTCAGGGAATCACAGTGACGACGCCATATTCGGATGGCTATCCTTCTCAACTGCGGGCCGTTCATGATTACCCACCGATTCTGTTTGCGCGCGGGAAATTCTTACCGACCGACCGATCCTCGGTGGCCGTAGTCGGCACGCGCCAGCCATCTCGGGGAGCTCTCGACTTTGTGCGAACGCTAGTTCCCCTCTTAGTGGCAGACGGCCGAACAATCGTCTCGGGCTTGGCAAAGGGGGTAGACACCGCCGCAATGGCGGCGTCCCTTGAAGCTGGCAACAGGACTATTGGAATCATCGGAACTGGACTAAATCGCTACTACCCGAGGGAGAATCAGGCGCTTCAGGAAGCTGTCGCAAGGGAGCACTTGCTCCTGTCGCAGTTCTGGCCCGATGCTCCACCGACTAAGCAAAGTTTCCCAATGCGGAATCACGTGATGAGTGCCTTCAGCGGGCTGACCCTTATTGTCGAGGCCAGTGAGAATAGCGGGACCCGAATTCAGGCGCGAGCTGCAACGAAACACGGGAGGCCCCTAGTAATTACCCGAGCTGTTTATATGGCAACGAATTGGGCCAAAGAACTCGTACGGAAGAAACTCGATGTAACCGTCGTGTCGTCCGCAAGTGAAGCCGCTGCGGCAGTGAGGTCTATCATCGCCCGGCAGGATACTGAATCCGCATGGATTGAGGGGCCGCTCTCGCTCGCTCAGAAGCTCGCGTAGGCCGAATTCGTGCCGGACTCCATCTCGCCGCTCCGGTCCACTTACTGGAATCCAGTCAGGGAGTACGGACGTACATGTCGAGTTTGTACCGCGCCCACTCGTGACGGTTTTCCGATCTGCTGGAACTGCCGCGAACACTCGCGAGCACCGTACCCGACGGCCGACATCGTGGCCCCCCTCACGTACGCTGTCAAAGGCGAACAGTCGTACAGAGACCTTGCGGTGTATAAGGACGCAAGATATCCGATCGAATCACGTTCGGGCGCTCGTAGCAGAGTGCTTGGGCTGGTGTACGCGGCGCTATCAAATCATCTGTCTTGTATAGAGGCGTTGACCTCATCGACTGTAGTCCTTGCCTCCGTGCCATCTACCAGCGGCGAGCGCCCTGGACCCCATCCGCTCGCCGATGTGCTCGGGATGTTCGATGACGAGACCCCTCGTTTGGGCTTGTCCTATGTCGGTGAGTTTGGGCTGGAGCGTAACCAGCGCCGTGAGTTCACCCCGTCCAACTTTCGAGTTGTATCACCGGAAGCGGCCCTCGATAGTCACGTAATTCTGTTCGACGACTCGTGGGTGAGGGGAGGTCACCTACAATCAGCCGCATCCGCCGCGCGATTAGCGGGCGCTTCGTGGGTGACAGCCATCCCCATTGGCAGGGTGTTGGACTCGGGCTATCCAGACACACGTGCCTTCCTGGTCGAACGCCAAGATCACAGTTTCGATCCTGAGGTTTGTCCGCTAACTGGAATGTCCCACAGCTGACACTCCGGTCTCCTGGTTGCGCTCTGGAGGCTGGCGAACCCGCCGCGCGCTCGATGGGAACCTTGGGTCCTAGCGCTTCACGCTTCTGGCTGGCTGCAGAGCGCGCTCCACAGGCTTGCGATCGAGAGAGTGAGATCGATCAGATCCACCTTCCCACCTCACCAAATCGATGGGATCTCGCCACCCACGCCTATCGGACCATCCGCGGCCTGTGGAGCCCATAAAAACGTTCGACGCACGACCAACCGACTTATTCGATCCACTCTTGGGCGCCAGCCTTGTCATCGCCACGCCAATTCGGTCGCACGGATCGTGCGAACCAGGGCTCGTCGGCCAGGTAAGCGGCGCCGAGCGCTGCGCGGGGGATCAAACGGGTTCCTTGTCTTCGACGAAGTGAATGGCCTTCTTGAATTGGTTCCCTCGATTCCATGGCCATATATGGTCGTGCTGAAGGCGACCAACGATGATCCCGGGTGCGATACCCAGCTCTGCCGCAAGCGCCTCCACCTGGCTGGGAGTTCTAACCGTGGAAAGTACCGTCGCGTAGCTAGATGGGATGAGGGTGTTCGAAGCGAAGCGGCTCGCTTCTTCCTCGATTTCGTCGTCCTCGCTCCCGTCGTCAATGAACGTCTCCTTCTTCGAGTGAAGGAGCACGTGGCCGGCTTCGTGGAAGAACGAAAACCAGAAGTGATCGTCAGACTTGTACCTGTCGCTCAACTGGATGACTGCGTGTGTTGGTGACGCCCACCAGGCGGCACCACTAATTCGAGAGTTCCCAATTTCCGGTACGAAAAGTACGGTTACTCCGGCCTCTCGGCACAGCTCGACAAGCGCTTCAAAATCTGCCTTCATCGTTACCCGACGAACCTCTTGAACCGCTGCCTTGAATGCCTTCTGGTCGTAGGGCTGCCGGTCGATTCCGATTGCTAGGCGCTGGCCCACACGAAGCCATGAGGCGACAGCCCCGGGATCGCTCTTGAACGCCTTGGTGCGTTTGAAGGAAGCCACCGGCCGTCGCCAAAGTCCCTCCCATGCCGCTCGGTCTGCCACGCCAAAAAAAGCCAGAAGGCTCTGAAACAGTTTCGGCGGAGAGTCACTTGCCGGCAGCTCGCCCGCTTGGATCAATTGTCGGACGGGAAGGGATTCCATCCATTCCTCGTCTTCCCTCGACAGCTTCTCTTCGGCCTTTCGGAGGAGAGCTTCCCGGTAAGAGGACTCTAAACGGCTCCACACTGCTGTCGGCGTTCCGGTGATACGCTCCAACGCCAGCGCTGTCTCGGTCGTGAGCGGCGCCACTCCCTGGATGATCTGGTTGACCGTCTTTGCGGAAAGGCCGCTTCTGGCCGCAAGATCGGTCTGGGTGATGTTCAGTTCGATCAATTTCTGGCGCAGGGTCTCGCCCGGTGCCGAGGTGTAGTCAGGGCTGAATTCGAAGACTCTACTGGCAGTCATGATGCCGTTCCTTCTCTTATGTTCAGTTTCGAGATGCAGAGGATTCCTTCGCCAGTTGGATCGTCCGGAGAGGGAGCCGTGTAGGTGGCCGAGATGGCGATCGTGAAGCCATCGGACCGCAGCCGGATTCGATGCGTTCCATCCGGTTTCTGAATGACTGTTGTGCCCGGGAGGGTACGCGCTACTGCGGGGGTTGCGCACGATCCCAGCTCATGAAGTCGGCGCCCAACGGCCGTTCCGATGAGGGGAGTCCAGCATTCGGCCAGTCGCGTTTTTGAGTTGCACACTCTCGCGAGCTGCTCCGTACTGAAGCCGATTATCATGCCATCCTAGTGGAATTCTTTACGTGCAACGTAAAGAGCTTCTTCTGGTACTGTTACGTACATCATAAGTCGCCGCGTGGCTCCCGGCCAGGAGCCACGCGGCATGAACGCTTTGCTAAGGAGCGAACAATGCAAATTTACCTGCACAGCGAGGGCCACGAAGACCCCGAGCTCGTCGAGGTCGAGGAGACAATCACCGTGAAGGAGTTCCTCGTCAACCGCGACGGCGACTTCCTCTGGGTCGAAGAGGTCGAGGAGGCGGTGGCCGCTGAGCTGACTTTCGTTGCAGCCGGCATTGGGCATCGCGGTCACGTTCATGTCGGGCGCTGCCAGAAAGTCGAGGTCTCGGTGCGCTACGGCGGTGAGACCAAGAAACGCAAGTTCGCGCCGTCGGCACGCATCCGCAAGGTCGTCAAGTGGGCGACCGGGCCTGACGGCTTCAACCTCAGCGAGGACGAGTCGGCTAAGCACACCCTGGAACTGCCGGGCAGCGACCACCGCATCCCGGATCGCACCCACGTGGGCTCCGTGGCACATGACTGTGCGCTCGTCTTGGATCTTCGTCCGAAGATCCGTCACGAGGGCTAGAGAGCGTGTCCACAGTTCTGTCTCCAGATGAGCGTGCCTTCCGTGCTCATCTGGAGACGGCCAGGTTCCTGTCGGGGGCTGACGCCGGCCAGTGGCGCATCCTCAGCATCGACTGGCCGATCGTCTTCGTTGCCCTCTCAGCCGCACCTCGTATCAACTCGCCGAGCGAGTACGTGCTTCGCGTCGATGCGTGTGGGTACCCGACAACGTCAGCCACCGCATGTGTCTGGGATCTGTCTACGAACGCCGCCCTGCTTGCGGAGGAGCGTCCAGCTGGGCACATCGCCGATCAGGTCTTCCGCACAGACTGGAGTAATGGAGAGGCGCTGTACGCCCCTTGGGATCGGATGGCGCTTCCCGGCCATGAAGCATGGGCGACGTCGCACCCGGAGTTGCTCTGGACGCCAGACCGTGACTTCACCTTCTATCTTGAAAACGTCTGGGAGGTGCTCAATGCCGACGACTACACGGGCAAGCGCTCCGCCTGACGTGAAGCTCCGCTTCGGCCGGCGCCAGTGGCATGTTTTCATCACCGAGCTCGCAGCTCGCGGGAAGGGACAGCGGGAATCGGGCGCCTTCTTACTCGGCCGCGCCGGCGACTCGCGACACCGCGTTCGGCACATCGTCTACCTTGATGATCTCGACCCGAACTGCCTTACCGGCGGGATCACCTTCGACGGCAGCGCGTACTCGAAGTTGTGGGACATGTGCGACGAACTCGACCTTCAGGTCATCGGAGATGCGCACACCCACCCTCGGGATTGGGTCGCGCAGAGCGACACCGACGCCAGCAGCCCGATGTTGGCAAAAGCCGGCCACGTCGCGATCATCGTTCCGCACTTCGCCGCCGGTCATCCGACAGCAAGGAACTTGGGCGTACACGAGTACAGCGCCAACGAATGGACCTCCTGGTTTCAGAAGGACGCCCGCCGCACGGTCCGAATTGATTGGTGGAGACAATGACCGATTTCAGGCGCGACACCCTGGGTCGCACAACAAAGATCCTTCTAGACAGCGGCAAAGCGGCGTCTGTCGACGAGGCCACGGCCCTGCTTCACGACTTCACTCTTCAGGTCGACGTGCAGGTTGGCGGGCCGCTCGACCTCACCGCTCAAGCTGCGCTGCTTACCGCGGTGAACACGGGTGTTCGGGCCTTCAAGGGTGGGGTTCACGTTCGAGTGAAGCAAGAGTCCCCTCTTCAACTGCCGTGGGCTAGAGGCCTCTCAATCTCAGACGCTGTCGGGGCATTCGGCGGCGCGACGGTACCCCAGCTGAAATCTGGGCTCCCGACCCTGATCATCGGGGCGACCACTCCCGAGAGCACTTTCGACGATGCGCTCTACCTCACCTGGGCCGGCTGGGTCGGAGCAGCGGTGAGCAACTACGGGGAGCGTTTGTCCGGCGACGGAATAGTTCTCAGCGGAGTAGCGGCCGCTGCGCTCGGAGTCGCGGAACTGTTTCAACGCGAGCTGGGATCACCGATCGCTGGCCGCAGATCTGTCGGACTCTCCTTGTGGGACCCAGGCAGCGACTGGCGAACGACCGGATCTCACGGGGAGGACCTGACTTTCCTTCCCGCGTCACTATGGCTCCTCGGGCTCGGGCACCTCGGACAGGCATACGCGTGGAGCCTGGGCTGCCTCCCGTACCCCGTGGCACATCAGCCCCACATTTGGCTCGTCGACACCGACATTTTCGTGGATGCCAACCTCGACACCGGTCTACTCACGGACGGAGACAGTTGTGGGCACCTAAAGACAAGGGTGGTGGATCGCCGACTTAGCGACCTTGGATTCGTCACATCAATAGTCGAGCGACTCTACGACGAAACCCTTGTCGCAGATCCGAAGGAGCCCGGGATCGCACTAGCCGGGTTCGACAAGCCGGAGCCCCGACGTGTAGTCGAAGAATCGTTCCAATATATTGTCGACGCCGGGCTGGGTCACGGTCCGTTCGACTACCTCGACATCCTCGTTCACACGTTCCCTGGCAACGAGCCCGCAGCCATAGCTTTTCCAGATTCGGAACCGTCAGTTGCGCGAGCATTGCCAGCCGCGTACGAACACGCCGTCGGCGACGCAATCGGGCGCGGTGATAACGAGGCGGACGCTCGCTGCGGGGTGGTCGACGTCCACGGTGCTTCAGTTGGGGCTGCGTTCGTCGGGTCGCTGGCAGGCGCCCTTGTCGTCGCCGATGTTCTGCGGATGTTGCACGGCGGTCCGGAGTTGAGTGTGGTGAACGTCGACCTGGCGGATCCTGAAAACGTGAACTCCGTCAGCGTGCGGGTAGCTCGCACCATCGTGAACTTCGGCTTCATTGATACCGAATAAGTCGCGCGTTCGAGGCAGGATGCGAACGCGAAGGACTCTAGGGCCGTGTGCCAAGGCCAATCGACTAGTGGTCGTCGCGCACGGGTCGACCGAGCCTTGGCGCAAGTGGAATTACAGCTCGTCGGCGCCTTGCAGTAAGTCCGGCTACTCGGTCGGTTGACGATCAATGAATCCGGCCATCCCAGGGACGGTAAACGCGACGACGCCGTGCTCGGGCGCATAGACGAGCCCCTTGGGAAATGAGGCTCGCACGAAGCGGGCCCAAGCTAGCAACCTTTCTGCCAAGCCGCTCGGCCACGTCGCCGCCCGGCTGCCCCGATCGCCGTCGTCAGCCATGGCTCGAAAGTATCGCTGCTCGCCCTTCGTCGCGCGATCCCATCGAGCTCTGAAGAAGCCTTGGTCCAAAGCTGACTGGCCGTAGACAACCCCCACACGCGCATCCCCGAGAGTGATGGGAGGAACCGGTGTTTCGTTCCAAGTTTCCTGCCCGAACTGCTGAAGAAAGTACGGGTAGCCGGCTGCCGCGGACACAATCAGTTCGAGGGCGTCATCGTCCCACCGAACTCGTTCTAGCAGTGCGGGTTGGGCCAGCGAAAGCTGCCCGCTTCCTCGCGTTTACCGCACGACGAGTCTGGATCTCACAAGTGGTCTCACGTCCGATGAGACACGAAAAAGTAGTCTCATATCGAACGAGACGACTTGACCCTCAAATTGCATGTGCACGACATCAGTCACGTGGTCTCAACATCGGTCGAAAGTCTCACCTGCATTGAGAATCCACACGCGAGCGAGAACTGAGTTGAAGAGCGAGTGACGGGAATCGAACCCGCGCTACCAGCTTGGGAAGCTGGAGTTCTACCATTGAACTACACTCGCGCACCGGCAACGCCAGCGAGAAATACCCTAGCCGATCACTTGCCCCGACGGTTCCGCACGACGATGTACGCAAGGGCCCCGCCGATGGCCAGCAGCACCAGGGCGATGATGTACAGCACGGTGACGTAGTCGCCCGGTCCACTGAACGCGAGCTCGCCGACCGGGGCGG
>Ga0247729_10000941_pt1 | contig 10976 bp, 10 predicted proteins | sample UWRJL133311R2_FD_180958 | JGI IMG/M metagenome (GOLD analysis project Ga0247729, IMG submission 180958) | Plant litter microbial communities from Arlington Agricultural Research Station in Wisconsin, United States - UWRJ-L133-311R-2 | ecosystem: Environmental > Terrestrial > Plant litter >... | reverse complement strand
CTGTAGCTGAATCGCACAAGTTCAATTTGAAAGTACCTGTAAAAGAATTATCTGCAGATGCTCTTCAAAAAATCCTATACGGAACGGGTGATGAAAAGTATCGCATCTCACTTGGCGATGGCCGTGCTTATGACTCAACCTACGAAGGGGTGATTCCAAACCTTGAACGCCGCTACAAAGAAACCGATAGCGATTTTATGAAAAAAGATATCGAACGCTTTATGCGCAACCGTGAATGTACTGCGTGTCATGGTGCACGTTTGAAGCCGGTTGTTCTCGCTGTAACTATTCATGGCCTTAACATTATGGATATCTGTACACTTGGCGTCGAGGATGCGCTTGACCTTTTTGCAAATACTTTAAAGCTTGATGAACAAGAAGCCTTTATCGCTACGCAAATTCTAAAAGAAATTCAATCTCGTTTAGGCTTTATGAACGATGTTGGGCTAAGTTACCTTGAATTATCTCGCGCGGCAAATACATTATCTGGTGGTGAAGCACAACGTATCCGTTTAGCGACACAAATTGGTTCTGGGCTTGAGGGTGTTTTGTACGTCCTTGACGAACCATCAATTGGACTTCATCAACGCGATAACGACCGCTTAATTGCAACACTTAAACACCTTCGTGATTTAGGCAATACAGTATTGGTTGTTGAGCACGATGAAGATACTATTCGCCAAGCTGATTACTTACTTGATATTGGGCCTGGCGCCGGCGTTGCTGGTGGTGAAGTTGTGGCTGCTGGTACTCCTGCTGAGGTTGCTAAAAACCCTAATAGTGTTACTGGCCGCTACTTGGCTGGTACTGAAAAAATTGATGTGCCTAAAAACCGCCGTAAGGTTGAAAAAGGCCGAGCCTTGGTTATTCGCGGAGCTCGTGAAAACAACTTAAAGAATATTGACGTTACATTGCCGCTTGGTTTAATGACCGTCGTGAGTGGCGTTAGCGGTAGCGGAAAATCTACCCTTATTAACGATATTCTTGCGAAAGAACTTTCGGCTCGTTTGCACCGCGCACACTCTATCCCCGGTGCCCACGATAACATTGAAGGTATTGAACAACTTGATAAGGTGATTGTTATTGACCAGTCTGCCATTGGCCGAACGCCACGTTCGAACCCAGCTACTTACACTGGTGTGTTTACGCCAATTCGTGAACTGTTTGCTGGTACCCCTGAGGCGAATATTCGCGGTTACAAAGCTGGTCGCTTCAGCTTTAACGTAAAGGGCGGTCGCTGTGAAAACTGTCAGGGTGATGGCGTTATTAAAATTGAAATGCACTTCTTGCCTGATGTATACGTTACTTGTGATGTCTGTAAAGGGAAACGCTACAACCGTGAAGCATTAGAAATTAAATTTAAAGACGCCACTATTAGTGATGTTCTTGATATGACTGTCGAACAAGGTGCGAAGTTCTTTGAAAATATTCCTGGTATTTCTCGAAAGCTAACAACACTTGTTGAAGTGGGCCTTGGCTATATCCGCTTGGGTCAACCAGCAACAACATTTAGTGGTGGTGAAGCGCAACGTATTAAATTAGCATCTGAATTGTCTCGCCGTTCAACAGGTAAGACCCTTTATATTCTTGATGAGCCAACAACTGGTTTGCACAGTGCTGACGTAAAGCGTTTGTTAGGAATCCTTCACAAGCTTGTTGAGGGTGGAAACAGTATGGTAATTATTGAACACAACCTTGACGTCGTGAAAAGCGCCGACCATGTTATTGACATGGGTCCAGAAGGTGGCCAAGGTGGTGGTGTTGTTGTGGCTGAAGGTACGCCAGAATCTATTACTAAGGTTGCAAAGTCGTTTACCGGCAAATACCTTAAAGAACTTCTTTAACTTTCTTTAGAGAGAATAATGACGCTGAATTCACCCATGTTAATTTGGGCGATGCTTAATTCGTCAGTAGTAATAACTTCTGTTGGCATTTCGTGAAAGTCGCTGCTATAGCCTTTCCAGCTACTATTGAAACGAACGCGCCATTCACCGGCAAGTGGCAAGGCGATTTCATATTTGTTTAAACGATTTTTATCAAAATTAATAATAACAATTGTATCGTCGAGCGGCCCGCCGGCGTCCCAGCGATGAAACCCAACAATATTGTTTTCATCGTCGCGGTGGAATAGGTTGGTGTGTTGCCCAATTAACCCACGAGTATTGTCGTGCTTATTTAAGCGGAGATCAATTAAATGCTGGTGAGCCAGCACGATACCTGCGAACTGCTCAGTTTTGTCCCAATCGAGCATTTGCCAATCGTTAAACGAGCCTTCTTGCATAAATTCTTGGCCCTGTAACAACATAGGAATACCAGGGGCGGTGAGTGTAGCTGCACTTGCTAACAGTGTTCGCTGACGTGCAAACATACTTCCGGCGTTGCCTGGTGTGACGGCTTCATTCAGGCGCACCGAACCATTGGCGGCGGTGTCGTGTGAATCGCTAAAAATAACTTTGTCAAAAGCGTCGCCATTATAGCTATGGTTCAATTCGTATTCGAAACCTTCAAGCCTGGCTTGATCGGGGTTGTTAGTAATGGCTAAGCTATCGCGAATGACATGGGGAAAGCCAATTTCCCACTGCGCGTTAAAGCCCATGCCGCCTTTTGATGTTGTTTGAACGATGCCCGAGTTGCTTGAATTATCTTCAGCAATCATGAGGGCGTTGGGGTTAATTTTGTGCGCAAGTTCGTTTATTTCGCCAAGTAAGCTCCAGGCGTCAGGTATATCAAGTTCAGGTTTGTCATTATTGCCATCCGAATTACGCATATAAATGGTCGAATCAACCCGAAGTCCATCTATTTTAAATTCGGTCAGCCACATGGCAACGTTATCTAAAATGAATTGACGAACTTCAGCCCGGCCGTAATCGGGACGCCCACCCCATGGTGTCATGCCGCGCTGTTCGTCGTTGTAAAAGTAGATACCACCAAGCTTGTTTTCACTCCAGCCATCGTATTGCCACAAATCCGTTTCGCTAAAGAAGTGGTTATAGACGACATCTAAAATAACGCCAATACCTTTTTCGTGACATGCCTTTACGAAATCAAGTAATCCGCGACGGCCGCCGTAGGCATGTTCAACTGAGAATATGTAGTTCGGTGCATATCCCCAGCCGTGGCTTTGAGCCATGCTGGTAACGGGCATAAGTTCAATATAATTAACGCCAAGACCTACCAAGTAATCTAATTTTTCAATGGCAGTATAAAAAGTCCCTGCTGTTGAAGCATCGGGACGGTTAAACGTACCAATGTGTAGTTCATAAATAATTGCCTTGTTATGTTCTGTCGTAGAGAATGTATCGGCGCCTTCCCAGTCGTATTCGCGAGTTACGATAATTGATGCACCGTTATCAGAGTCGGTCAATTGGCGGGCGTAGGGGTCGTTGCGTTTTAATTTTTCACCAGTTGGTGTAATAATTTCGTATAAATAAGATTGTCCGGCTTTCGCGTCGACATCATCAACTGTCCAGTAGCCATTGCCGTCACCGGCCATTGGAATTACTTTATGGTCGAACTCAACGGTCAATAAAAGGTTTACAGTTTTTGCAAACGGGGCCCAAACGGCGAAGTTGACACCGTTATCGTGCAAGGTCGAGCCAAGGTGTTTATTTGCGTGATGCCCCATACTGTCAGTTAGTATGGTCGCATAAGCGCTATTTAGCAACCCATGCTAATTGGTTATTTACTGCGGCTAAAGATAGATTTGAATTGTCGCTTTGTGCCGTCCCAAATTGCATCACGATTCTTTTTCACCTTCAAAATGTGAATCGCAGGCGGAAGTACAGACACTAAAATGATAACGGCGATGATTGGAAGAAGGACAGTATCAATTTCAATTCCAACGCTTTCAAATACGCCGCCAAGCAGGAAACCTGCGTAGGTTACACCAGCTGCCCAAAGAAGCGCGCCAATAACATTGAATGAAAGAAAGCGACGGTAATTCATGTCGCTCGCGCCGGCAACGATTGGTGCGAAGGTGCGGACGATTGGGATAAACCGAGCAATAATAATTGTCTTACCACCGTGCTTTTCATAGAATGCTTGGGCTTGCTGAATGTAATCTTGTTTGAAGAAACGAGCGTCCTTTTTGCGGAACAATCGTGGGCCAAGTTTGCGACCGAAAGTATATCCAACACTATCACCGATAACTGCAGCGATAAACACAATTAAGACAGCAAGATGAATGTTGATGTTAAGAAAACCAGCGCTAATGAGGAAGCCGGTAGTGAACAGTAAACTGTCGCCTGGAAGGAAGAAGCCGATAAGTAAACCAGATTCAGCAAACACAACAAGTGCTACGCCAATAATGCTCGCCCACTTAATAAATTCGATAAGATCAACGCCTGGTATCATTACAAGAATTATATCACGGCTATCCCTTTAACTCTATTCGTCAAAAAACCAGAATTATGCTATAATTGATGACAGTCTATTACAACAGTTTAAAGGGGAGACACATGCACGAAATTACATTAAATCTAGATACACGTACAGCCACTGGTAAGAAAGTTTCAAAACTTCGCCAAGACGGTATTGTTCCAAGTGTCGTTTACGGCGGCCAAGATGAACCTGTATCAACACAATCTGCGCTTGTAGAAACAATGAAAGTTGTTCGCGAAGCTGGAAAGCACACACCAGTGCACATTACTATTGATGGCAAGAAAAAGCTTGCAATCATTAAAGACGTGGAAGTTGACGCTGTAAACCACGGCCTGCTTCACGTTGCATTCCACGCTATCAAGCAAGGTGACGTCATTACTACTCAAGTGCCAATCGTACTTGTTGGTATTGGTGAAAGCGCTGCTGAAAAAGCTGGTCTTATTGTTCTTCAAGCAATTGAACACCTCGAAGTAAAGGCTAAACCAGCTTCACTTCCTGAATCAATTGAAATCTCAATTGCTGACCTAGCAACTGACGAAGACAAAATTACCGTTGCTGACCTTACCCTTCCTGAAGGCGTTGAGTACGCAGACGCTGAACAAGACCTTGACCTTGTTATTGCAAACGTATACGAACCAGCTGCACTTGAAGCTGCGAACGATGCTGCTGCCGGTGACGCGACACTTGATGACGATGTTGAAGCCGAAAACGGTGCCGACACTCCTCAAGACACTCAAGATGAAGAAACGAAGCCAGGCGGAAAGCTCCAAGACGAGCCAAAGCAGTCTAACGTTGACGCTAACAAGTAATCATCTGATTACTAAAATAAAAAATCCTGCTGGCATATGCGAGCAGGATTTTTTGTATTTGAGCGGTAAGATTTTAATTATTAATTAGTTGAATGTAGTGGTTCGCAAGCACGCGTTCAATAAGTACAACAGGAAGTGGTTTGTCATTGTCGAAACGAAGCGTCCCTTTGCCGGTATTGTACGGTTCGATTTCTTTATATAATTTAGAATCGTTTGGCGTGAGTACGGCATATATTCCAATATGTTTTTCATATGCACCAAAGAAGACAACGGGCATTTTGCCAGCAGCAAGGCGATAGGCCGGCATTTTGTAGCTTATGTCTTCTATTGCATTGGGGTAGGCGCGGCGAATAATTTTTCGTAGCATTTTCATGCGTTCTTGAGCTTGCTCAGGGAACTGGGCGATATATTCATCGACTCGAGGGTCAAATTGAACTGTCATACGTACAGTATACACCTGGATTTAAAGGGTTAAAAGTGTTATAATTTTTGTTGATGGAAAAAATCCTGCTTTATTACAAATTTGCACCTATCAGCGACCCTGAGGCTGTTAAATTATGGCAAAAAACTTTGACTGAAAGCCTTAATTTAAAGGGGCGAATTTTAATTAGCAAACAAGGTTTGAATGGTACGGTTGGTGGCGACATGGATGACCTCAAGGCCTACATTAAAGCAACCAAAACCTACCCAGCTTTTAAAGATGTCGTATTTAAGTGGAGTGATGGCAGTCGTGATGATTTCCCACGTATGAGTGTGAAGACTCGCCGTGAACTCGTCGGCTTTCAAAATAGCGAAGATGAATTTCAAGTTGATGAAAAAGGTGTTGTTGGCGGTGGTATTCACTTAAAGCCAAAGCAAGTACACGAATTAGTTGAACAATTTGGTGATGACGTTATTTTCTTTGACGGCCGCAACGAACACGAAGCAAAAATTGGTAAGTTCAAGAATGCTATTGTTCCCAATACCAATACTTCACGCGATTTTATTGCTGAACTTGAAAGTGATAAGTACGATGACCTTAAAGGCAAGAAAATTGTTACCTATTGTACCGGTGGCATTCGTTGTGAAGTTATTTCTGCAATGATGAAAAAGCGTGGCTTTACTGATGTATACCAAATGGATGGTGGTATTGTTAAATACGGCGAAGCCTATGGCGATGATGGCCTTTGGGAAGGCAGCTTACGTGTATTTGATGACCGTATGACTGTCGAATTTAGCGACCATGCAAAAACAATTGGTGAATGCTCGCACTGTAAGGGTAAAACCAGCAACTTCGAAAATTGTGCCTATGCGAATTGTAATGAATTAGTACTTATTTGCGAAAACTGTAAAGAAAACCCTGACTTACTGTTCCACACAGAAACATGCCGTGAGCAGGCTCAATTAGCCGTCGTTTAAACTTCGCTACACATTATTTATTGCTGAGAGTATACTATAGCCATAACTATAGGAGGTTATGTCATGGTAAGGCAAAAACAACAAAGTTCTCTCGAGAAGCAGCTGTGGGGGCTGGCTATTGGGCAGGGTGTATTAGCAATTCTATTTGGAGTAGTGGCGCTATTTTTGCCAGGGCTCACGGTAGCGTTACTGATTGTTCTCTTTAGTATCTTCATATTAATCTGGGGCGTTGTAGGTATTATTACCAGCCTCACAACTATCGATACTGAAAAGTTTTGGTGGCTTGAGTTAGTATTTAGTATTCTTGCGGTAGGTTTGGCAGTGTACATGCTGCGCAACCCAATCGATACAGCGGCCGCATTTATCTTCTTTATTGGTATTACATTCCTTGTAAGGGGAGTTGTTGATATCCTTGAAGGCTTATTTGATGGTAACCGCACTGGCGATAACCGAATATTTCACGTTATTGCAGGCGTCATTGGGCTAGTTGCAGGTATCGTTACACTCGTTCACCCAATATCAGCAGGTGTGGCAGTAGTATGGGTCATTGGCCTGTATGCAGTGCTATACGGTTCAATGCTGATTGCCTTTTCGTTTAAGGCGCAAAACGCACTTAATAGGTAATTAATTTAACCATTGTCAGCATAACTGCCGCTTGTAATGAGGGGCAGTTATCTTTAGGAGTGAATATTCGTTATAATATATATTGATGAACGCGCAACTCGAAGCAAAACTTAAAACTTTACCACGCTCTGCCGGGGTTTATTTTCATAAATCAAAAAATGGTGAAATTATTTATGTCGGTAAGGCGGCGGTTTTAAAAAACCGAGTTCGCCAATATTTCCAAAGCAAACGCGACATGGATATTAAAACACAGGCTCTTGTTGAAGAAATTCACGACACCGATTGGGTAGAGACTGAAAGTGAACTCGATGCGCTATTTCTCGAATCCGAAATGGTAAAGCGCTACATGCCACGTTACAACATTTTGCTTCGTGATGATAAGTCACAAATGTTTATTCGTATTGATTTAAAAAGCGACTGGCCAACGGTAAGTTACACCCGCAACCCAGCAGACGATGGCGCTGAATATTATGGCCCGTACTATAACGGCTTTGCTATTAAAAAAGCCCTTCGTTATTTACGAAAAGTTTTCCCGTATTATACAAAACCTCCAAAAGAAGGGGCTCGCCCAGATCTTGATGCGCACATTGGCCTCAGCCCACGTGCTGGTGTTTCGAGCGAGGAATATAAAGCTTCATTAAGGCAGCTAACTCGTTATTTCGAAGGTGGCCGTAAAGCGATTATTCGTGATATCGAAAAACAAATGCACCAGTCTGCAAAAATACATGACTTTGAAAATGCTGCACGGTATCGAAATAAACTCAACGACTTAAAGGCATTGCAGCAACGCATTATGTTTGGTGATAAAGAATTCTTAGACATTAGCAAAGACAAAGCGCTTATTTTGCTCCGCGATTTGTTTTTAATGGAAAAGGTGCCAGTTCGGATTGAAGGGTTTGATATTTCGCATATGAGCGGGACGAATGTCGTTGCCAGCCAGGTGGTATTTATAAATGGCGTAAGTAGCCGAAGTGATTACCGTAAATATAAAACCAAGCTAGAGCAAAATGACGACTATGCCAATATGTACGAAACCATCTTTCGTCGTTTGTCGCCGAAAAATATTAAAGCTTGGGGCACTCCGCAGCTGCTGCTTATTGACGGAGGCAAAGGCCAACTTGAATCTGCTATTAAGGCAATAGAAGATCAATCATTAGAGATACCGGTTATTAGCATTGCGAAGCGCGAAGAAGAAGTAATTGTTCACGCGACGCGTTCGAATATCGATGTCAGTTATATTGAAGCGATGCGAAAAGAACCAGCAGAAGGAATTTTTGTTGAACGCTCTAAAGATTTTTATATTGTAAACTTGCACCCAGACCAACGAAATGCATCATCGCACTCAAAAAACTTACAAGGAAGTACCTTTAGTAAGTACAGCGATTTAACAAAGCTGTTCCAGCGTATTCGTGATGAATCGCACCGTTTTGCCGTCAGTTACCACACGGTACTGAAACGTCAGAAACAAACGGCGAGTATTTTAGAAGAAATTCCTGGCATTGGCCCAACGACCCGACGGGTGCTTATTAAAAAGTTCGGTAGCCTTCGTGCAGTTGAGGCGGCGAGCGAAGCTGAACTTGCGGATGTGGTTGGTGCAAAGAAAGCCCGAACTTTGGTTCGATTTTTAAAGACGACACCTACCGCGTAAGCTATACTGAGTTCTATGGTACCAGCAAAAATATATGATCAACGACGCGAAAATTTCAGTAATACTATACATAATGAACCTGCAGTACTGACTGCTTTTAGTGCAATGCAACAAACCAACGATAGCGCCGGCCCGTTCGTGCAAGAATCTAGTTTCTTCTGGCTGACAGGAATAACCGAGCCTAATTGGCAGCTTGTGGTGTTTGGTGAAAAAAGCTGGTTAGTTTCACCAAGTAAAAGTGATATTCATCGTATCTTCGACGGCGGTATGAGTGCCGAAAAGGCAAAGCAAATAAGTGGTGTTTCTGAAGTTATTTTCGAAGATGATTATAAAAGTTTATTAAAAGAGCTTGGTGACGAGAACCCTGTAGTGCACACTATTCTTCGCCATCCGCATTCGAGTGATTTTGATTTTGTATTAAACCCTGCGCTGCAACGGTTACATGCTAAATTACAGCGCAGCTTCTCGGAAGTTATTGATTGCCGAAAAGAACTTTCAAAATTAAAAGCTATTAAATCTGATGAAGAAATTGAACTTATTCAGCAAGCTATTGATATTTCGATTGATGGTTTTAATAAAGTAAAAGCAACGCTGGGCATAGCAAAATATGAATACCAGGTTGAAGCAACGCTTAGTTTCGCGTTTCGTTCAGCTGGTGCTGAAGGCCATGCTTACGCACCTATTGTTGGTACGGGTAAGAATGCTTGTACATTGCACTACGTTGCAAATAACGACGCTTTTGCCGAAAACGGAATGGTACTCATTGATGCCGGCGTAAAAGTAGGAAGCTACGCTGCTGACATTACTCGTACCTACGCAATTGGCACACCAACTGAACGCGAACAGGCGGTTCACGCGGAAGTAGAGAAAGCGCACAAAGCTATTATTGAACTTATTCAGCCAGGCGCGAGTATCGTTGATTATCATACAAAAGTCGATGAAATTATGAAGCAAGCATTAAAAAACCTTAACTTATTAAAAGCACCAACCGATTATCGCCGCTACTTCCCGCACGCTATTAGCCATGGCCTTGGTATCGACGTGCATGATTCGTTGGGTGGCTTCGAAGCTTTCCAGCCTGGAATGGTACTTACTGTAGAGCCAGGTATCTATATTGAAGAAGAGGGGATAGGCGTTCGCATCGAAGACGATATTCTTGTCACTAAAGATGGAAATGTAAATCTATCAGCAGCCTTGCCAACCTCGCTGTGATATACTTAATTTAATAATGAAAGCACAATTTCTTGTATTTCTGTTACGTTGGGCACTTACAACTTTAGGGTTTTGGGTTGCTTTTCGACTCCTCGGTACTGGGTATGATAACGTCGATGTTACTGCCGGTACATGGGGCTTCTTGTTTGCAGGGCTTATCTTCTCGGTTATCAATAGCTTGTTTAAGCCGTTGCTTGTAATTGTTTCGTTACCGGCAATTCTGTTAACCCTCGGCTTATTTACAATTATCGTTAACGGCATAATTGTTTATGTATCGCTTGCGCTCGCCCCTGGTGTAGCGATGTCGTTTGGCAACTCAATTGTTACCGGAATTATCTTAAGTCTGGTAAACTATATAGTAAGTGCTGCAGTAGAAATACGTAGCGAAACTAGTAGGAGTAAATAAAATGAGCATCGACACAATTCTTCAAATCGTTATGATTGCCTCGGCTGTCTTGATGGTTGTTTCAATTCTATTACAGCAACGGGGTGCAACCCTAGGTGCTGGTTTTGGCGCATCTGGTGAACTTTATACAACCCGTCGTGGTATCGACAAAAACCTCTTTGAGGTGACTGTCATTTTCGCAGTTATATTTATCCTGTCTATCTTGACCGGTCTACTTATTCCTAGCTAATTAAAAAGGGTGTACTAAACGTGGCTAATAACGAACCAAGTAAGTGGCGTCGCATTCCGAAAATGAGCTTTAGCTCTAAAGACCTTTCGCGGCGCATGAAACGGGTAGAAGGCGCCAGTATTAAACACGCACGCCGGTTTGTTTTTAAGCGTCTTGATAATTTCCGTGAAGTTCGTCGCCGAATTGCCCTTTGGGTACTCGCTATCGGTATTATTATTGGTGCAACTGGGCTGCAATATATGTGGTATCAAAATAATTACCGCACTACCG
>Ga0247729_10000940_pt1 | contig 10977 bp, 12 predicted proteins | sample UWRJL133311R2_FD_180958 | JGI IMG/M metagenome (GOLD analysis project Ga0247729, IMG submission 180958) | Plant litter microbial communities from Arlington Agricultural Research Station in Wisconsin, United States - UWRJ-L133-311R-2 | ecosystem: Environmental > Terrestrial > Plant litter >... | reverse complement strand
AAGATAAGACTGCTATTGAACGCAAGGTCTTTCCGTCCGAAGTGCGTACATGCCTCAACGCCATCCACTGCCGGCTAAAGTGATCTAGGCTCGTGAACGTCTGACGTCGTACCGGGGGCGAATGACTGTTAAACTATGTTGGACAGATACCTCAGGTCAAACACACGATATGCTGAAGGATTGTGGTTTGGTTCCAATCATGGTTCGAGTAAGTCGTTCTGGACCTTGTGAAATGCGAGTATCTGAAATTTGACAGTCAGTGAGATGTAATATACGCTCCATGTCGTCCGCAGACCTTGTGAGGCATCATGAAGAACCAGAAGAGTTCGGTGGCTACTTCATCATCAACGGAAATGAAAAACTCATTCGCTATCTCATCCTACCACGGCGGAACCATGTTATTTCCCTCATCCGACCCTCATTCTCCAACCGTGGTCCGTCGTACACCCAGTATGCGGTTCAAATTCGATGCGTTCGACCCGACCAAACGAGTGTCACGAATACTCTGCACTATCTCCAAAATGGAAGTGCTATGCTGAGGTTTACTTGGAGAAAACAGGAATATGTTATTCCAATCATGCTTGTTCTCAAAGCTTTGGTCGGCGCTTCCGACAGAGAAATCTTTGAAGGCATTATGATGCAGGAATACGAGAACACATTCCTGTCGGATCGCGTCGAACTTTTGCTGAGAAGCTTCAAGCTCTATACAATGCACACAGGGGAGCAATGTTTAGAGTATCTCGGCGATAAATTCCGCGTTATCCTGAATCTGCCAGAAGATTGGACAAACGCCGCGCAGGGCGCCTGGCTGATTCAGAAAATGATCTTGGTCCATCTCGATTCACCGCGAGAGAAGTTCAGGATGCTCTTGTAGGTGTGCTTGCGATTTGATGGTTGAATATTGCTGATCGTTAACGGAAAAGATTCATGCTACGGAAACTCTACGCGACAGTGTCTGGCTCTTGCTGTGCTGACAACCCCGATTCGCCTCAACATCAAGAAGTCCTACTTCCCGGAAGTCTCTATGGCATGATCATAAAGGAGCGAATGGAAGAGATATTGAACAATATCCGGAGCAACATCGCGACCGATGTGCGAAATGGACTAGCTGTCGATTTCAATGACAGTGAGCAATATGGGTATATCTTTTTTGTCCATATTCTAATCACTACTTTTAGAGCGATATTTCACGAAAGTCTTATCGAAAGTCAATTTCGACATTGGTTCAAAGCTGGCAAACTTCCTCGCTACTGGCAATTTGGTCTCTCCAACTGGTCTTGACCTCCAGCAAGCCTCTGGCTTCACAATTATCGCAGAGAAATTGAACTGGCAACGATACATCAGCCATTTCCGCTGCATACATAGAGGCGCATTCTTCGCCGAGTTGAAGACTACAACAGTTCGAAAGCTGCTACCTGAAGCATGGGGTAAGCTTAAGCATTCCTTCCTAAACGTATTCTTACACGTTATCAGGGTTCCTCTGTCCTGTGCATACGCCTGATGGCTCTCCCTGTGGCCTCCTGAATCATCTTTCTCGAACATGTCGTATAGTCACCAGTCCTCTCTCTGTCGCCAACATCCCCCTTCTACTAGCTGCACATGGCATGACGCAGGCATTTACACCGTCTATTGATGGTCAGAAGAACATTTGCGTTCAACTGGACGGTAGAGTTATTGGATGGGCTCGCCCTGCGATTGCCGCACAACTCGCTACCAATCTACGGATATGGAAGACTGAAGAAAAGTTGGATATTCCTCTCGACCTCGAGATTGGATTTGTGCCCGAATCTAAAGGCGGACAGTACCCAGGACTCTTCTTGTTTTCGACTAAAGCACGGATGATGCGGCCGGTGAAATATCTGGCGAATGGTCGGAACGACCAAGTTGGACCGTTCGAGCAGGTCTACATGGATATTGCCTGCACGCCGGAGGAGATCGAGGTAGGGGTATCGACTCATGTGGAGCATGATCCTACGAACTTTTTGTCTATCTTGGCCAACCTCACACCTTTCTCGGACTTCAATCAGGTTTGACTTGTGCCCTTAAACATTGTTCACTCTAACGACTTCCTCTGCTTCAGTCTCCTCGAAATATCTATCAGTGCCAGGTAGGCTTTTGTGTCTGCTTTCTTTCTCTCGTCTGCTAATTCTTATATTCAAGATGGGCAAACAAACTATGGGCACACCTTCAACAGCTCTCCAACATCGGACAGACAACAAACTTTACCGCCTCCAAACAGGTCAATCACCCGTCGTGAGGCCTGTTTTGCACAACACCTACGCCATGGATTCTTTCCCGAATGGCACCAACGCTGTTGTTGCAGTAATTTCTTATACCGGCTATGACATGGAAGACGCAATGATCCTCAACAAATCGGCCCATGAACGAGGTTTTGCGTACGGTACCGTGTACAAGTCACAAATCATCGACCTCAAAGACATGAAAGGAGCCACAAAATCGACCTCCGCGCCAACACTACACTTCGGCCTTGGTAGGGATATCAACACATCGGGAGAGAAAATTCATAGCTGCATGTCGATTATGGATCCCGATGGGTTGCCTTGTATTGGTTCGAAGTTAAATCCGGGGGATTACATCGCCGCCTACATCGACGATATCACTGGACGCACCAAGTTTGTAAAGTACAAGGGTGACGAAATTGCTTACGTCGACCAAGTGCGACTGCTAGGTGAGCATTGTATCTATGTCGTGATCTTTACTGGTTATAACGTCTTGACAGGAAGCGACGCCGGAGATACCGAGCTTCAGAAACTGCACATCACCTTGCGAATAACTCGATCTCCTGTTATCGGTGACAAATTCTCTTCCCGACATGGACAAAAGGGTGTATGCTCCCAAAAGTGGCCGGCTGTAGATATGCCTTTCAGTGAAAGTGGGTTGCAGCCTGACGTGATCATTAACCCTCATGCCTTCCCGAGTCGAATGACTATTGGCATGTTGGTCGAGAGCATGGCTGGAAAGGCCGGTGCTATGCACGGCCTCGCTCAGGATGCTACACCGTTCAAGTGAGTAAACTTGGTTGCTTAATTTCGTCGGACGTACCTAATTATTTCATATAGATTCACTGAACAAGATACTGCCATCGACTACTTCGGCAAGCAGCTGTTAGCCGCAGGATACAACTATTATGGCAATGAACCCATGTACTCGGGAATCACAGGACAAGAGTTCGCAGCCGACATATACCTGGGTGTCGTCTATTATCAGCGTCTGCGGCACATGGTGTTGGATAAATTCCAAGTGCGTACTACCGGCCCAGTTGATCCAGTGACCCGTCAACCCGTCAAAGTAAGTTTACAAAATATCCAAACTATAATAAAAATTCAGCGCTTATTTATACTCCAGGGACGCAAACGTGCTGGAGGTATTCGGTTCGGAGAGATGGAACGCGATGCTCTCATTGCACACGGGACATCGTTCTTACTTCAAGATAGATTGATGAACTGCTCCGATTACTCGACCGCGTGGGTGTGCCGTACATGTGGGAGCCTTATCTCACTTGGGTATGATGATGTCACGCTCGGGGAGATGGTTGTTGGTAATTCTGGAAGCCTGAAACCTACGGGTCCAGGTGGTGAGTATTGCCGGGTCTGTAGGGCGGTTGCGGAAGAGAAGGACGAGATCGAGCGACAGGCAATGGAGACTGGACAGCATCTGCAAAGACCAGTGGCGGATGTTCGAGTTGCTATTCCTTCTCAAAACATGCTCGGTCGGGCATCAAAAGGTGGCGATCTCGACGTTGTCGCCGTTCCTTATGTCTTCAGATATCTCTGCGCTGAACTGGCATCTATGGGTATTGCAGTGTCCCTAGAAGTTCAGTAGTCGTCCAATATGTTATTCGTATAACTTGCATGGGTAGTTGACAACATGTAATTCTTGCTGAACACATTTGAGAACGTCGAAAGTAAGAAGAAATTACAAAATTATGGCATCCAATAAATCAGTACAGTAAGGGAGAGTGGGATAGGCACCGAGGGCCGCAAATGATGAAAATAACGTAGCGTGGACAAGGTGCGCAGCCGTCCAGACATACAGCCCGTAATACGGCATCAAAGGAGACGAGAAATAAGGTAAAGGAAGGGGGTTATCATTTTAAGCTCGAATAGATACCATCTGCGTGTGTGAGGTGTTGTGAGGAATGTGGGTCTTCTGATGTTCTAGGCCTGGTGGAAAACCATCGGCGCCAGCAGTCGGTAGGCCATCTACGGGCGTGGCCTCGCCGTCGCTAGTTGGCACCTCGGGTTGCTCGGATGGAAGGGTCGAGTATGGGGAAGCGCCGAGAAGTAATTCCACTAAAGAGCTTTCAAGAGAGTTTTCAGAATCGGTATAGGGTGTGTGCTTGACAACAGAAGGCGACGGCGAAGGGTATGGAACCGCCTGAGGCTTGGGCTCCCTTGATATTCCACTGCGTGCCATGTACATGTCGAGGATAATGCGGCATTCATCAGCTGTGCCGGCATTTTCCATCAAACGCTGCATATCACGGAGATCAGGCTCTGTGATGGATGGGGCGTAGGTCGTTGATATCGCTGGAACAGGTTTACGAGAAATCGTCGACGATGTGGATATCTTCCGGGGTGATACAATGGGTTGAGCATCTGCAACAATAGCCTCCTGAGGCTTGGATGGTGCTACATTGGTGGGCTTCACATGTCCGTTGATTGGCCCATTTCCGTGAACGAAGGCTGGTGGAGGAGGACGAGTGTGGACGGGCTTTTCCTTGATGGGCTGGGATTGATGTTCCCTGTAAAGTGGTGCAGGAGGTGCAGAAAACGAGGTCGCGATAGGGGCAGGCACTTCAAGAGGAGGCTTATCGGTTGCCAGTAGCTCACTAGAGGTGGTTTGTACGTGAGGTTTACGTGGTGGGCTGCGGATAGCCTTGTTTTCGTCAGAAGAGTCGTGTGAAGGAACCGACGAAGGTGGCGAGATGGGACGAGGAGGGCGAGGAGGAATAGGCCTATTCGCAAGAGAAGACAATGTGCCGACGGAGGCCTTGGGATGGACAGGTCGATCGGGTGTAGTATAATGTTTAGATGCCGTTGGTGTCTTGGGAGCGTCTGGTCCTCCTCTCGCCTTGTCTGCGTTGCCTAGATTCAGCTTCGAGATCATCCTCTGCAATCGACCACCGCCCTTCTGAGATTTGGAGCCCTCCAAAGACACGGCGCTGGACGCATAATTTGATGGCTCTTGTGAAAGGAAATCAACAAGATCTCTCCCATTCTTCGACATCGGGGTCTCTGGAGGTCCTTCCGCAAGGAAGTCTATCAGCTCCCGCGTCCTAGCTGAGACATGTGCACCTTTGGGTCCTCCCATCGATTTAGGAGACGTGGGAGTGGTGGGGGTCTTCGAATGACCCCTGCTACGCAAGGTCGTATCACGTTCATCGTCCGAGCCATTCATAACGTCGTCCAGGTCCAAAGAATCGCGGTGTAGTCCTCTGGTTCGTGTTCGTGCTGGAAAACCATTAGTATCAGGGGCCTTTTGCGTGCGAGATTGCACCATGTCGACGGTTGGTGCGACGTGGGAGAATGCAGAAGGTGCAGCTTTGGAAGTTGGGGCACGAACCGGTTTTCGCACAGGGTTGACACCACTGGAGGTTGAAACTGAACGAGCGCGGGTGCTGGCACCAGAAAGGGAAGATGCGGGTAGTGTTGCAACACTGGCCTGCCGAGCGCGTCCCTTGGGTGTATTGGCGTCTTCTTCGTCCTCAGTTATGGAGTCTACCTGACGATTCGACTGCTGGTTGGCGACTGGGAGGACGTCTGGTGTAGAGTTGGAGGGAAAGTGACCACCGTGGCGTCGGCCTTTGAGGAACAAATCTTTTTCTTGTTTATAAACCTTGATGGGGAACAACGTTTATTTAGATGCTGAGTCAGCAATCAGCCAATATTCGTACCTCCATCGTCTTGAGGCGGTCAGGAGTAAGGGACACCTTCATTGTTGATGCCGAACGCATCAAGTCATCGAATTCGCGGAGCATGGCAGCGTCCTGAATAAAGTTTGAGGTAACTGCGACCGGAATTGTGCTGAATATACTCACTTCAGTGGGTGTGAGCGGCTCGTCATCCGGGTATCTTGAAGCCTCGCTTTTCATCGAGTCTGATTTCCTGTGGCCGCTGACCGTATCCCCCTCACTTCCTTTGTTCCCAAAAATTCTCATCCCCCGTGCCTTGTCAAATGATGTCCTGGAGCCGGAAGTGGAAGGAGGCATCACAATGGTTGATTGACCTTCAGACGATTGTCGAGTTCTTGAAGAAGTCTGGCTCACTGACTGGGAGTCCAGTTGTGGTGAGGAGGTGCGAGAAATGGAAGAGCGGTCGTTTCTTGTGAATGATTTGCTTCTGCGCGATTTGGGCGTCTTAGACATGAGTTCGATCTGCTCATATACTGCGGCATTGCCAAGAGACCATGAGATTCGAAGCGTCCAGTATATCAATGAAGGTAGTTTCACCGACCTTTCATCATGCGAAAAAGCCCGTATATAGAGTCGTCTTCGCAAAGTGCAACGAAGAGATCGTTGACGGTTGCGTAGGTGCGACTGCTATCACGGGCCGCTACACGACCGACATTCGAAAGTATATGCCTAGAGTCGACAAACATCAACACAGAACAATGCAATGAACTTGGTAGGGGACGTACTCGCACATTGCCCTGCATAGCAAGGTGATTGGCCAAGGGATTGCACACTGAAACGCGGTGAACACTCACTCAAGTATGGCAGTGAGATACAAGGCAGCAGGATCTACAAGGCTGCTCTTCGGGGGATGCGAGTGTACGCTTGCAAACTTTTCGTTCACCCGTGCTTCAGCTGAGGAGTCATCGTCCTCTTCGTTCAAGGTTGAGTACGCCTCGCATTTCAGCCGTAAAAGCTAAAATCCAAGATAAATGCAATGTTAGATAAGCAAAATAAACACAACTGACCTCGAAGGACCATTGCAAGTGGAATGTTCGGCTGTCATCTACGACTTGTTCTCTCGAGTTCGTCCTCTCCCAATACGCCCGTAGTTCAACTTCAGCTTCGAGTAGAGCCTCTTTTCCAAGACTGGTAGGCAGGACACTCAAGAGACTGGCCCTAAGCTTCTCGGTCGCGAGCGAGCGGGAGGTAGCGAGGATGCTATGCAAAAATTCGTCGAGAAGAACGTTGATAGCTCGCAGAGCGTCCGCCTTGAGCTTTATGGGGCGAATATCTGAGAGAATAACATCCGCAGAGTGGGAAGATATATAGTTGGGCCCTGATAAAAATCAATATACAGAAAGGGGCGCAAGGGGGGTTGTCGAGCTCACCGTTGCTGTCGACGACGCCTGGCATAATTGCTGGTGGCGAAAGCAGAAAGACGGGTCGAATGCGATCAGTGAGACTTTCCAAGAAGAGCCTATTGTGACGAAAGCAACTACTTTCCCACGCATGCTCATCTCCAAACCCCATCTCCTCGATCTGTGTTTTCATTCAGTTCATCACACCACTGACACCAGAATCCATCAAATTAGAACCTTGCTTGGGTCCGGGTACATAATAATATATTACACATCGATAGAGCATAGCAATGCATGTCATCCGACCATGGACACCTCAGTCAACATCATCTGGATAGCATCCTCGTCGCTGCATTCGTGATCACCCACATGCATGGTAACTTGCCGTGGGCTGACATCTCTTGGATCGGTCTCTCCACTAGGCGAAGAGAACAGCGGCGACGGCGTAGACGATGGCTCAGGAGTCCGAGCGCCAAATCCATCTTCTCCATCATCCTCATCATCTTGAAATTCGTCTCCGCCAAACAACATGAACTTCGTTGTTTGGATAGCTTGGGATATAGCCGCCGAGTCAAGATCTTCAATGTCCATATCAACGGGCTCCGATTCGTAACAAGAGTACCGCGTCGACCGGATTGTCAAAAACTCATAGGAATTGCTGGTTTCTGGTTCATCTTCGCTATTTGCCAAACGTGACAACCTCTTGGACCTCTGTCTGGATGGCTTGACCTGATCCGAGCCAGCAATGTTCCGCAACACCTAATCCATTACACCATCAGATGAGCGCGCTGTTTTTGAGATCTAAAATGAGACCTTACCCATGGACCAATCGCCATGTGCCGGCTTTCAGATATGCTCGCTGGGTGAGCTATACCAGTGAAGATCACGTAGGAGTGCACGACCCCAGGCGGTATGTGCATTGGCGCCTCTAGTGTTGGTACCGAAAGTTCTGCAGAAGGCTTGAGTTGACCCCCCGCATGGTTCGTACGAGTGTGTTTTAGCAATTGACTGCCAGATCGAAAAGAATCATCACAGTCTATATCATCTGATCAACATCATGATAACCGGAGCAGGGTGGTCTGTCAATACCTTCATAAGCGCATGGAAGAGGTAGCGAAGCATGCTTATCAAAATGCTTCGTGTCTACGGTATTAACCCGCTTGCCACACTGGGACCATCGGCATGTAAAATATTGCTGTATTATACCAATCAGCTAACAATTGAAATGTGTGAAATGGCACATACAGTAGTAGTATTTGAGGAAGACTTTGGTCTATGTTGTCGATTTAAATGACGGATAAGATTATTGACGGAATTCAAGACAACTTCGCAGCCGTCCCACCGACAAGGAAGTTCTTGCAGTCGCGAACAAGCAATTTGAACAGCTTCATTTTCAGCCGGGTCTAAAGATCGCCGCTCAGATACTCATTCACCACCATTTTCATAGGTCACTCACCGCCCTCAGGTTCAACTTGATTTTCAAATGCCCCAAATACATCTAGGAAACGTCGTAATAGCGTACAACAAAAAAGGGGGAACAAGACGGTCAAAAAAGTCCCTCTCCAACTTAATCTTTCATTGCCACACACCTTCCTTCTCGCCAACAATCGAAGTCGATACCGACGTAGTTCGCGACTTCTCTTTCTGCTTCGCCTGTTGTCTTAATGACTGCGTTCCAGACACCAAAGGTGAACTCGAGTGTGCTACTGGCATGCTTGACTTTCTCGCCGTGCGTTCGCGGTGCTGGATGAGGTACTCTGGTGGCGGTGGCACCAGGACGTACGCATAGTTTGGTCGTTTCCCAATGGAACTTGAACTGGGCGGTGGTTGGATGTCCGACATCTCAGGCCCAGGAGAAGAGGAGGGAGACGGGAGAAAGAGTGGCTCGGGTGCAACGAAAGTAGACGATGGCACAACGTCTGGTGGTGCAGGCGATGTTAAGTCGATGACATCGGGACTAGAATGATGACCCTTCTGAGGCCACGAGGGGGCCTTGCTCGACGATGCAACCGGGCCAGGAGCTGCTTTTGTAGACGCTGTGGCATTCTTCCCAAGAGTGGCAAGACCGCTGGGCACCCCGAGTTCTTTGTTCTTGTTGGAAGCGTATGTGTGAATTGGCGCCTTGAGTGTCGAGGTAGACGGAAGAAACAAAGAGGATCCGGTGTTCGATATTGGTGGGGTTGGAACGGATGTTGACTTGATGCTAGTTGCAGTGGCTTTTGATGTAGACGAAGTGGCCGCTGGTGTCAATACTTGTTGAGGTATAGAGGATGTCTGGTTGGTGTTACTTGTGGCTTTCGATGTGATCGATGTGGATGGTGGTGGTAATGCCTGTTGATTTGTAGAGGGTGCCGAGGCGGAGGTTGTTGATTTAGGGGGGATGTCCAGTTTCTTGGGAGTCTCATCACTGAAGAGCCGGCGAGCAGAGACCTCCGATTGGTTTACCATCTCAAACCTTCCCATTCTGAGGACCCCCATGGAAGGGCTAGCAGAAACAGATGGTGTTGCGGTTTTCGGGACAGTAATTGGCACCCTGTATGTTATTTGGGAGGATGTAATGGGCGAGCTTCCGTAAGCCTGCACGCTGGATGTGATGGGAAGCGAATTAGTCGAAGTGGCGGCAGGTCCGTGGATGATGGGCAATGAGATAATAGAAGGTGCCTGTACCGCAGAGGGTGTATGCTTTTCTGGTTGAGGGCCGTCTGGACGTGTTGCGTTGCTTTGTGATTGAGGTAGAGACGTAGAAGGTGGTTCTATTATATTGGGATGAGGTGGCTGGATAGTAGTTCCTGGTGCTTGCAATGAGACATCGGAGAGTGGTTTGGAAGGGGTAGAGGTAGGCGGGTCTAGTACAGTGGGACAGGGTGGTAAATTTGTGCTTTCTGGCGCTTGCATTTGGTCATAGGTTGGTTTGGATGACGACGAGGAAGCAACAACCATTGGTGAGTCGGGAAGACTTGGTACAGCCGCTACTGTGGCTGTGGCTGTGGCCATGGTAGGTGTAGGCGTAGGTGCAGCTTGAGTAATAACCACTGGCGTAATATTGGGCTGGATATTCGGGGTAGATGGTACAGGGCTTGGTCTGCCAGAACCTCCGGGATCTAGTGCCTCTCTTTTATTAGAGGTGCCGTTTAGTGTGACGTCTTGCCTCTTCCGTTTTCCGAGAGCAAACATGAGATCTCGGGCGAGACGTTTCTTATCTGCATCCCCAGCCGACCGAGGCGAACTATTTACTCCTGCATGCGAAGGATTCCTGGGTGAAAATGCTGTGGGGATGGGGACCTTGACCTGAGGAGTTGAAGGCAAGGCCCGACCATTCGAACTAGCGGTCTCTATTGGAGCGCCAGGGATAGCAATAGTTCGTGGACCTGGAGCTGAGCTCGACGACGCCGTTGAGGACATGGGTACTGTTGGTGAATGTTTCTTGGCCGGAGCCGAGCTTGAGGATGGTGTCGACGATGTAAAGTCTGCCGCTAATGAGGTTTTGGACGATGACTTTTGAGCGTCCACTGTTGCTCTCCCAAGCAGCTCGCTGTAGAACACTTCAAGAGGTGTTGAGATTACCTGACCACCAACCAATAGAAGCACTCGAGTGATGCCTTCAGCATCTTTGAAAATTCTAACGCCTGGCTTCAAATCTACGTAGGTGTTCCGGGGAGCGACAGCCACCCAATTCATTACGTTTCTATGCTGCACGTGTAT
>Ga0247729_10000939_pt1 | contig 10987 bp, 10 predicted proteins | sample UWRJL133311R2_FD_180958 | JGI IMG/M metagenome (GOLD analysis project Ga0247729, IMG submission 180958) | Plant litter microbial communities from Arlington Agricultural Research Station in Wisconsin, United States - UWRJ-L133-311R-2 | ecosystem: Environmental > Terrestrial > Plant litter >... | reverse complement strand
AAGTTATGAACAATATTTAAATAGCATTAAAAGCATGTGGAGCCTCGTTTGATCATTTATGCAAGCTCTCGATTTTTATCGTTCAGGGGCAAGATGCCTCTGTAGCATTTGTAGAGGCGCAGAAATTCTTGAAAAAAATGACTGCTCCGCCCATCGTAACTGTGGTGTATGTGGCCGGATTAGGTCGTCCTGAATATCTATTAGAAGTGGAGGGGGTTGGATTTGTGGCAGGTGTATAAACAATAGTGTGGCACTTTAGCGACTTCAGCTTACGCGTCTCTGTTAAAGCGTCACACTATTTTTATCTTAATTTTTAAATTTTCGCGTTACTACTAATCCCAATAGACCCAACATCAATAACAAAACAGAAGAAGGCTCTGGAACTGATGCGCTTCTAGTAAATGTTAAATCATCGATTAGCGCGGACACACGCATGTTATAAGCATTTTCAACAGTTATGCTGGAGATTCCGGTATCTACGTTAAAGGTGACGTACTGTTTTGGAGTATAGCCACCGTCATTTTCTTCATTTTCGTCCGGTTGGTATCCTAGTGTATTTTTCAATCCCACAAGCCCCGTTGAATTATATGCGCTCAAGTAAATGGATTCTTCAAAAGACGAGCTCACATACATACCAACAAACGTAGGTAGATTCCCGATGAAAGATAACGTTAAAAAATTGCTTGCCAAGAGAAAGCTAGGTTGCGAAACCACTGTGCCGGGGTCAATTCCGTCGTAGCTCATAATAAATCCACCGGCTACTAACAGACCTTTATCGGCGTATTGATTGGTGAGCTCTACGTCATAAAAATTTGGAGATTCGGGATCTGCGGGAACATAGAGAATGTCATCAAAATTAATAAAAGTAGCCTGTGCACAATTTGCCGTTAATGCTATGCATAAGCTGGCTAATAAACTAAACGACTTAATAGAGGGGAGGTTAATACGCATAGTAAATTCCTTATTCATGTGAGGGGGATCACTAGAGTAGGAGTAAAAAATTTTAAAGTCTATGTAATAAAGTCCATGTAATTAGAATATGCGATCTTTAGTTGAGAAAAACTTATAGATGTTATTTTTGCTGCCAGGATATGGCTATACTGGATTTAGTAGCCCGCATCAACAGCGGCTTCAGGTGCGGTAGAAATTACCCAAGCCAATATTAAAGCGAGAATTATTACAATAATAATGGCGAGCAAAATGCGAGATGATTTAATCGGCTTAACATCAGTTGCACCATGAATATCTTTCTTGCCGGTGAACATGGCTTTAACAATATTGTCATGCTTGAAAAATACGTGAATTAGCACTGCCGCAATGTGCAAAAATATTGCGCCAAGAATCCAGTAAAAGAGTTGGCGGTGCAGAGATGTGAGTTGCAAGCTTAATTCATCAGTCACGTAAGCGTATAAAGGGCCGAGATTTATAATTTCGTCATTGGTGAATAGCCCAGTGATTGCCTGAACTAAAATAGCGAGTAATAAAACAACGACCATGACAGCGCCGAGAGGATTGTGACCCAAGTGGTGTGGGTCATTTTTTTTAAGAATACTGAATGCATATTTAGCAGTAGAAAAAGGGTCGCGCACAAAATTAATAAAACGCGCGTGATAAGTTCCTACCAATCCCCAGACAAGGCGAAACGCAACTAAAACAATAATGGCGTAACCAGACCAGAGGTGATATTTAAAATAATTTGGGCCTAGAGAATTAGTGACATAGGCAGCAATAAATAAAATAACCAACGACCAATGAAAAAGTCTTACCGGTAAATCCCAAATTTTTACCGTTTTTTGGGGCACAGGAGTTACTGGATTTTCATTTGCTTGTTGTTGATCAAGTTGTGTCATGAGCGGAATCAATAATAAATGCGGGAAGGGATTTCAATCGCCTCTGCAGAAAATGCAAAGGCGACTGAAAGACAAACTTATTTAGCTTTGTAACTGTCGTGACAGCCTTTGCAATCTTTACCAACTGCAGCGAATGCGTCTTTGAACGCATCAGTAGCGGTTTTTTCTGTAGCGGCAACTTTAGCCAACGTAGCAGCGTGCTCTTTAAAATCTGCTAACTTCTTAGCAAAATCTTCTTTCTTTGACCAAGCTTCAGCTTTTGTTTTTGTATCAGGTTCACCGAGGTTTGATGACTCAGGAAATGAGGTGTCCAAAAAGTCAGCCAGCACAACAATGCTGTTGGCGCGTTTTTGAATGTCGGCTTGATTGTATTCAGCTTTGCCTTGTGCAGCATCACCAATAGGTTTGAAACTGTTAGCAATCAAGGTAAACGCGGCTTTGCGAACTGCAATTGCTTGCTTAGCTGGGTTTGGACCTGCTGGTGCTGCGGCTTTTTCGGCTGCAGCTGGCGCGTCGGCGGCAAATAAATTTGCGCTAGCAACGGCCAACAATGCAAAGCCTAATGTTTTTACTCTTATCTTCATGGTTGTGCTCCAGGTCAATTGTCATTTAAAACTTCATTTTCTGGTGCTGGCCAGCACCAAAACTTTTAGGGCGCAGGTGTATTGGCTGCGGTTCTTTTAACCGCTCCGCCACCAAAGCCACCATTATTTTCTGTGCAGATTTGTTCGTAAGCTTCTAGTAACAAGTCATTACTTGCACGCTTGTTATTTTTATCCTGCGTTTGCTCGGCATCGTATTTGGCTATCGCGAGCTGATTATTCCAGCCATCTTCAGCGAACTTTTCAACGCGAATATTAGGAATAGCCAAAGTCCATGGGCGAGTGTATACGGTTGGATCGGTATAAGTTGCTTGATAGGTGAAACGTTCGCGATTGTTATCGAAAATAAACTTTTCTGCAATATGCGCGTTCTCACTCGCGAATTCGCCATTGCGCCCGAAACGTGATTTGGAATTATTATTTGTTACATCCACTATCAACGTGTTGCCTTCCCAATGTCCGCGAGAGTCGCCATTCCAAAGTTTTATATTTTCAGGTAAGTGTGGCTTTTTATCCAAATGAATAATTCGCGAGCCGGAATCAAATAAGAACACAATATACCCAGGGTATTGACGAATTTCATATCCATGCCACATAAAGGATTTGGATGGCCCGCCAGGAGCGCAACGTGCAAGCGGCTCTATATATTCAGGCTTTACGGGATCGAGTAAATGTGCGGCATAATCTTTTTGCAACTCTCTCGCCCAAGGTTGAAAAGGCACCTGACCATCTTCGGGGTCAATCACGCGGCTGGGGGCCCGTTTTTTGTTGGTGTTACGACTTCCGCCACCACCACCGCCGCCACTACTTTGTGGATCAACGAGATTATTGTGGTTACTAATGGTGTTTGACCACTGGCCCTGAACGTCAGGCTGACCATCTGATAATTTCGGGCCTTTCCATTTTTCCGATTCAACTTTATATATGTAATTTTCGCGCTCAAATTTTGGAAAGCTTGCGCGATCAACTTGCACATCACCTTGAGCATTTACATTAATTGATGTGCTGACAAGAATCGTTGAAAAAAGTGCGCTCACTAAGTAGTGAGATTTAAAAGTTGGTTTCATTTTTCCTTCTCCCTATTTAGTGGTTGGAGTAGTTGGTTGAGTTTTAGCTGAGGGCGTCGATTCTGCCGGGTACGGATAATATTTGTCGTATTCCAACGTAAAGCGATAATCTTCAATCAATTGAAAATTTGGTTCGCGATGACGATATAAAATGACATTAATATTCCATGGCCTGCTGAAAACTTTGGGATCTTCGATAGTCGCTTTATAGGTAAGCGTATTGGCGTCCAGAAATTTCCAGCGCTCTACTACATGCAATGCGTCACTGTGAAAATTTCCCGCGCGGTCAAACCAGGTTCCATCATTAAAATGTTTTACATCCACAACCAGGGTGTCTCCTTCCCAATGCCCGCGAGAATCACCAAACCACCAATCGTTCGGGTCATCCGGGTGTGTCGTGCCATTGGTGTGAATGGTTCTCACGGAATGACCAAACTGATGGAAAATTGTAATATCACGTGGACGTTGGAAAATCTGGAATGGCTCCGGGTAATAAATACCGCGAGGCACACCCAGCGTCCAACCTTTCAAGCGCGGATCATCGGTTGAGCGATTTGCAAAATTAATTTTTTTTTGTTCGAGGGCTTTTGGTAAATACGGAATTTCATTCCCCTCTACAATTCCAGCGCTTGGTGGAGCGTCTACACGCATAGCGTGAGGTTCCAAATCGTAATCAGCAGCACTGGTAGTTTGCCAAATTCCTGAAAAGTCCGGATGACCATTTAATGTAGGAATTTTTTCTGCAGCACTACTGGTTGCTGAAAATAGAACCACTACAAACGCTAACACTATTTTTTTTAAAAATAGACGAAACTTCGCAATAAACATCAGTAACACTTTCTCCAAAGACTTTTTTAAAAAATTTATTATTGTGGTTTTGTAGCTGCGGTTGGTTCGGGGGCATCTTGAGCACCGCCAGTTTGGAACACAGTACCGTCAGCGAGTGTAATGCTGGTGGAGTACGCATAATTTTCGCCGTTTTTAGATCTGTAACCTTTTAAAGCGATTTCAGTACCCACTGGTAAAGTAGTTTTAGTCAAACCTTTTTGTTTAAGGCTAAAGGGTGCGCCAAATTCAAAACCCCAATTGCTAACATTTCCGTCTTTATCTTTAACGTCCACATAGATCCAGCTGTGCGGATTGACCCATCGAGCCTGAGTAATAATTCCTTTTAGTTCGATTGGTTTTTGCGCATCAAATTCAGCGGAGAAAGCATGGTGAGCATTTGCGCTTATAGAAAATCCAACGCCAGCGGCCAGCCCTACTGCATAGGTTGCGGCTTTGCTAAAAGAATTGAATTTGAAAAAGTGTAGAAAACGGGTAGTCATGAAATGTCTCCGAACATAAGTTAAACATCTTCCTCGCTTCAGCAAACATTAGGCCAATGTGCTACCAGATGTTTTTTAACAAAAGAATGGTGATCTGTTGGTTAAAAACAAGCAATTCAAGAATGCTCGCGATTAAAAATTATACAAGGTGATGCTTAACTGCCATGACGATAAATGCGCATCGACTTGTTAATAAGTATTCTCAACAACTTTTCTGTTTTTATTTCAACACTTTCGAATACTTTTAAGTAAATTGTTCCTATTTGAACATTCGGGTGGCTAAAATGATTATTACTCAACAGTTAGAGTGGCTCTGCGTATCACTCAAGTTAGAAGTTAAACAGGTGTCTCTTGTATTACTTGCGTTAGCACGTCAACGCCACTGTTAAAAACAATATTAATTTGAACCATGGAAAGTTGTAGTGTGTCTGATCGAGAAATAAATTTTTCTCGTGATTTTTTTAAATAACTGAACCTGCACTGGAATTTTATGAGTGAATACTTTCGAATTGATTACAAAAAATTATGTGAATTATTAAGCGCACGTCTGCAAGCGGCGGGAGTACCTAAAAGCAACGCAAATATTGAAGCCGAAATCATGGCTGAGGCTGATTTGTTGGAAGTGCCATCGCACGGTGTTCGTATGTTGCCGGGCTTGCTTAAAGCGTTAAGCGAAAATCGTGTAGCTCCTGCGCCAACAATAAAAACAATACGAGATATGGGCGCGATTTGTGTTCTTGATTTCAGTAATGGCCCAGGGCGATTTGCATCATCTAAAGCAATGCAGGCAGCGATGGATCGCGCAAAGGAATTTGGTGTGGGTGTTTGTCTTGCAAAAAATACCACGCACTGGGGGCGTGCTCATGCGTACGCTAGCCGCGCAGCGCGAGCGGGATTTATTGGCATTTGTACCACCAATGCCATGCCCACTATGGCTATATGGGGCGCAAAAAAAAGAGTTATTGGCAATAATCCATTAGCAATTGGAATTCCGGGTGTTGAGGTGGATAAGCCTGTTGTGTTGGATATGGCCATGAGTCAGGCGGCAGTCGGGAAAGTGTCTACCTGGTTGCGTGAGGGAAGAGCTGTACCTACCAATTGGGGTATAGATGCTGAAGGAAACCCCTCCAATAACGCGCAGGAAATTTTAGCGGGCGCAGTTTTACCTATGGGAGAACACAAAGGCGCCGGGCTCGCATTAATGATGGAATTATTAACGGCTGCGCTCGCTGGTGCAGCTTTTACGCAAGAATTATTTGCGCGCGATCAAAGCGGAATCGATGCGGAGGCTACTAAAATTTTTATTGCGCTTAATGTTGCGGCTTTTATTGATCCGGAAATATTTCAGAGCCGTGTAACAGATTTCTTAACTTATCTCTCACAAGAGGCTACGCCTTTTCAATACCCTGGTGAGCGTGGTTGGGATGCAAGAGCGAAAAATTTAAAAGAGGGTGTTCCCTTGCATGCTGAAATTGTTTCTCAACTTGCGAGTGTCGGTATTCAATTACGCTAATCCTGCGTGAGTTTTAAACATCAAGAAATTGTTAGTTTTTAAATAAAAAATGCCGTAGCAGATCCGGCATTTTTTATTTTACATGATGTGCAATTCGACTTATTTATTGACGCCTACTTCTTTGATACCAATATAGCTTTTCAAGTCAGCTAATTTCACTACGCTTGGGCCGTGTAGGCCAGCGATTTGATCAACATCCAATTTTAACTTTTGGATATTTTCATAGAGATTAACAGAGTAGGGGTTAACACTTGCGGGTGGTGTGGCGCCTGGTGCGAGTGGGGTGTATGCATCAGCTTCCGAAAGGATTTTCTCTTTAGGTAAATACACTAATGCAAATGCATCGTTGTGGCTATTGCCAGCGATTGGGTAAATTTCAATTTTACGATTGCCATCTGTTAGCACATGTTTATCTTTAAAAGTTTCAAACACGGCTGCTTTTTTCGTGCTCGCCAAACGATCTGGATTTATTGTGTGCGGTTCAGACCAAATTTTTTGATAATACGCCTGGTTCGTTTGATGAGTAACAATAGTCACACCTTCGGCAACGTAAGTACGCAAGCCGCCCGAGTGATCAAAATGCGCATGGGTATTAATTAAATATTTTATTGGCTTGTTAGGAATCGTTTCTTTTGCTTTTTGAATAACGGCTAGAGAGCGCTCTTCATTTAATGGTGCTTCAACGATGACAATATGATCTTTCTGATCAATCGCAAGGCTATGGTGTGAACCACCTGTGAGGTAGTAAACACCGTCTGCTAATTTACTGACTTCAACTTTAACGGCTGGCGCTTTTGCACTTGCAATCTCCGCAGGTATATCAATATTTACTGGGGCATTTGCTTTAACTGCACTCACATTAATATCTAATACCGGATGACCGCCTTGCTTGCGAACTATGTGGGCAGGAAATTGTGTGCCAGCGAAATCTTTATATTCCGTAAAATGTGTTTCATACAAAGTGTCGCCGAGCACCGGGCTATCAATCCAGGTTTTAACAGACTCAACCTGATTCTTATCGTTAATCAAGCCAACGTAAGAATATTTTCCACCCGCTTTAAATGAAACTTCAACACCGCCTTTAACTGACTTTTCGGTCGCTTTGTTTGCAATAGCTGCATTCACAAAACCTTGTGGTGTTGACCAAATTTCTGCGCTGCGCTCTTCTACTGCAGCAGGTTGCAATGTTGGAACAGCAGTTGCTCCAGGCGCTGAGTTTGCAGGTGGTGCCACATTCCACGCATAAGTGCCGCTAATATATTGGTCAGGTTTTTGTTCTACTGGTGCAGGTCTGTTCCGACCCGTTTCCAGCGCTTGCTTACGTACAATTTGTACATGTGAAGCAGATTTTTCGTAGCTGATGCTAGCGTTATAGATGCTTACTTCAAATTTTGGCCACGACAAAGTTGGCGCTGGCGCTTGACCAAACTGATACCAACTACCGGTGCCAGAGAACTCAATAGTTTTGGTATCTTTAACTTTCAAAAAGTCTGCCGCACTTTGTAATGTGGCTGCATGGGCAGAAATAGCAGTTGCAGTAATAGCTGCTATCAGCGTTTTAGTAAAAAATATTCGTTTCATAAAATTTCCTTAGTGATTTTAATAAATAAATGCGCAATAATTTTTCGTGAGTCGATAAAAATATTTTGTTGAAGCGTAAATTCCTTGGGCAATACAGGCATCAAGAATCCATCCGCAACCCCTATACCCAGATATGCATCCTTTCTATGTTGATATTTTCTATGTTGGTATTTTTATTTTGCAAAGGTCGTGCCCACAAATAAAAAATTATTTTCTGTCATTTATATTGCAATAGATGCCATTGTCGAATGAAATGCTAGCTTTTATATGAATCGCGCGCATTAGGACGTTAGCGTAAATAACTATCGTCAAATTGATGGTTAAAATTAAACATTGAATTGGTCTTGTATGATGATATTGGCGCAGTAGAGGAAATTAAAATAAAGAGAATGAAAAAGTAGAGGAGATGAAAAAATCCGACGATATTCGGTGGTAGATACTGTGAGTTTTTTGGAAATGATTTGAACGGCGCGTATTTATAAAAAATTAGAATGCAGAGTTGAGATGCAAAGCAATAAATATAAAACAGAGGCCAAGTCATGGTCTCTGTTTGTTTAACAATTGTAATTTGAAATATGCGAACTTTTTTTAGTGATGAACTACAGCGGTTTCAGTTTTTTCGATGGGTTTAATAGGCGGAATTTTAATATCGGTGTTTGCATTAACATCCGAGCCTGCGTGAGCCGTTTCTGGATGTGGAAGAACAGCTTGAGAATTGACATTCTCAACGGAAGAATTAGCGCGATAGCTATCAGAACTACTGTCAGAACTATTAGAGTTGTCGGAATTATGGATAGGGTCCGGTGAATGCTCGATTACGGGTTTATTTTTACCCATACGCTCGTAGTTAAGCGCAGCATCAATTTCTTCCTGCATATCATCAAGTGTGCGCATCATTTCTTCTGTGTGTAATTGTCTACGAACATCTTCCATGCCTACCTGACGCTCAAGTTCTTCGCGTGTTTCGCGTAGGCTGCGTTTAATACGGCCTACCCAAAGCCCTATAGTACGGACCGCTTCAGGTAGCCGCTCGGGACCAATCACAACCAATCCTACAATGGCGCAAACAATAATTTCAGAAAAGCCAATGTCAAACATTCGTACTCTCGATATTCTTCAGGTGTTTATTTCTTTAACTATTTACTTTATTAGCTGGCGCGATTAACAGACGGCTTTTCTGTTTCGCTAGTTGCTACCACTCTTACTTGATCACTATTGAGTTGGTAGGGTTGCTTATGATCATCCTGATTTTTTTCAGCCTCAGTCGGTGCTACGGCGTTTTTAAATCCTTTAATAGCATTGCCCAGGTCGCCACCTAAGTTACGCAAACGCTTGCCACCAAACAGCAATAATACAACAGCTAATATAATCAGTAATTGCAGTGGGCTGCCGAAGTTACCAGCAGCGCTAGTTATGCCAGAAGTTGTCATTAAATCTATCCTCAGTGTTATTACAAAGTGCTGAACGCTAAACGCAAGTGCGAGTGTAAAAATTAACTAATGCAATCGCTATACCAGTGAATGAATGCGTTTTTTATTGTTGATGTTGCTGAAATCAAGCGAACATTAACAAATATGCCCATTGAATTGTTGAAAATGTAACAAATGAATGATTTTCAGGGATTGAAAAATCAACATCGTAAAATTGGAAGCTGTTTGGGCCTCGTGAAGCCCAAACAATTTTTCGCAGGTTTAATAATGGCTGGTGAATGACAAGCCAACCCAACGTGGATATGGGTATGGTTCGTAAGTTGTCCAGGCAATTTCATGCGGACGCTTATCGAATATGTTTTTCACCACGAAGCTCACGTCAAATTTGTTATCAAGTGTGCTTATACCTATTGAGCCATCAGTCAAGGTATAACCTGGCACAAGGCTGTAGCTCGACAACGTATCGCTGGTTAAATATTTACTGGTGTATGCCGCGTTAACACTGGTGTGAAATTCGAAATCGTTGAAGGCGACATGACGGTATTCAACACCTAGGTTGAGCGTGTATTTAGCTGCTCCAGGTAAAGGTTGTCCTTTTTGATCAACAAAAGGATCTGTTAAGTAAGCGAGCTCATCCGGCTTGGGAGAGTTTTTGAAGTCTTTGTATGTCGCATCGTTATAGGCACCGCTGAAGCGAAAGGTGAAGTTTTCTATACCGGTGTAAGTTCCATCAAATTCCAAACCTTTTACTTGAACCTTATTAACATTCCCTTGCGCACTGGTGTAAGCAACCGCAGCATTTTTTGCGGATTGCAATGCATCGCCAGTTAATGCTGGATCAATTGCCGCAAGGTTAACGCCGGTAGTGAATTCATCTACCACACGAATTGCTTGTTGATAGTCTTCGATATCCATCACGAAAATATCAGCATTCAACGTTAATGTATTTTCAAATGCGAAGGATTTAATACCAATTTCGTACGCATCGGTTGTTTCCGGTTTAACACCAGTTGGGACACCGTTAATGTTGAAACCAGTTCCCGGTTTTTCACCATGTTGCCAGGACACATAGCCCGTTAATTGCTCGTTAAATTTATAACGTTGGCTTATATGAGCCGTGTAAAGCGTGTCCTCATAAGTGTCTTCAACGTTGTTGTACAACTGGCCAATTTGTGCGGAACGAATTGCTTTGGCCGCGCCGATCTGGGCTTTTTGCGCTGCTGTTAAGCTATCGTATGCTGCACCTGGCGTACCCGTAACCGCTGCACCGTAATACCGATTTGCAACTGAGTCTGCGAGACTGAGTTGCGCATTACTGTTACTGCCAAGCGTGCCGTTAGTGGCTGATGCAAAGCCTCCGAGTTGAATGCCACGTACCGAAACTGGGTTGAGCGCTGCACCCACTCCATTAGAATTTAAAATAATTTGATCGACTGTCGTTCTATCTTCGGTGCCTACCCGTAAGCCTGCAGTTAATGTTGCAGCCTCAGTCCAGTGCCAGTCGCCTTGTCCGTAAATCGCGTTGCTTTGTGTTTCGACCCAGGTATCACCACGTTTTAACGCATCGTCCAAGGTATCTTTGAGTAATGCTAAACCAGCTCCACGGTTAGCACCGG
>Ga0247729_10000938_pt1 | contig 10992 bp, 12 predicted proteins | sample UWRJL133311R2_FD_180958 | JGI IMG/M metagenome (GOLD analysis project Ga0247729, IMG submission 180958) | Plant litter microbial communities from Arlington Agricultural Research Station in Wisconsin, United States - UWRJ-L133-311R-2 | ecosystem: Environmental > Terrestrial > Plant litter >... | reverse complement strand
TGAATGAGCAGCACCTCCGCCGAGGCGCCCTGCTCCTGGTAACGGCTCCCGATAAGTTTGGACACTCCTATCGGCAGCAGAACAGCCAGCAGCGGTACCAGAATCAGGCGCTGCAGCGGCACGCGGCCCAGCGCCGGAGCGTCGCCCGCGGCAGCAGCTTCATACTTTTTCAGGGCGAAGAAGACGAGCAGATTCACCACCCAGATCCAGACCGAGCCGCCCAGGAAGCCGGTGTACTCGTACCACTGCACCCAGTCGTTGGCCTGGGCAAAGCCGTTGCCGAGCGTGAGCCAGGGCCAGGTGAAGTCCCAGTGCAGGTGGAGCTGCTCGAAGGCAATCCAGTAGATGGGCAACGACACGTAGCCCAGGCGCGGGCCGGCCAGCCGCTTGGTGTGGTAGAAGGCCATGGTGGGCATGCACATCAGTAGGGCGTTGAGCACCACGGCCGTAATGCCACCGCCCAACGTGCTGTAGCTCACCCACCAGGTGGTGAAGGCGTTCCAGAGCACCAGCGTGAGGTAGGTGTAGCGAAACACCTTCCAGCCGCTGCTGCCGCGCCGCACCAGCGTGTCTTCCAGATACAGATAGGGCACCCAGCCCACCAGCAGCAACAGGGCCAGCGGGGCCGGGTGCACCGGCCAGCCCGCCCACAAAAGCCCCGCGCTTAGCAGCGCCAGCAGGGCCGCGCCCCGGTTACTCTTCCCGATTTCCTTGAACGACAACAACGATTTCGCCTTTAATGGATGGACGGCCCGCGAAGTCGGCGGCCAGCTCGGCCAGCGTCCCGTTCACGGTTTCCTCAAATAGTTTGGTCAGCTCCCGGCTCACCGAGGCCAGGCGGGTGGGTCCGAAGGCCTCGGCCAGCTGCTCCAGCGTCTTGACGATGCGGTGCGGCGACTCGTAAAAAATCATGGTTCGGGTTTCGGGCTGCAGCTCCCGGATGCGGGTCTGGCGGCCTTTCTTCACCGGCAGAAAGCCCTCGAAGGTAAACCGCTCGGCCCCAAAGCCCGACTTGAGCAACGCCGGCACGAAGGCCGTGGCCCCGGGCAGGCACTCCACCTTGAGCCCCTTGGCCAGGCACTCGCGCACCAGCAGAAAGCCGGGGTCGGAGATGCCGGGCGTGCCGGCGTCGGAAACGAGGGCCATCTTCTCGCCCTTCTCCAGCCTATCGAGCACCCGCTGCACGGTCTGGTGCTCGTTGTGGAGGTGGTAGCTGAGCATGGGCTTTTTTAGGCCCAGGTGCTGCATGAGCCGGCCGCTGGTGCGAGTGTCCTCGGCCAGCACCACGTCTACCTCGCCCAGGATGCGGATGGCCCGCAGGGTGATATCCTCCAGGTTGCCGATGGGCGTGGGCACGAGGTACAAAGCAGTGGGAACCGTGGGCGCGTCAGACATAAAGCAAAGGTACGCGCCCCGCCGCTACCATCCGTAGCCTTTCGCCCTGCCCCAGCCCGCGTTTATGCTGACCGAAGTCCCAAAAAGAGTCCCCGAAGCACCAAACACATACATGGGAGCAGCTACCGCATACACCGCAGCAGTTAGCACATACATTATAGCTGTTAGCACATACATCATAACAGTTACACATATACACCAGTAGCTAACGCATACGCTATGGCAGTTATACATATACAACAGCAGCTAGCGCATACATCATAGTATCTAGCGCATATATTATAGCAGTTAGTACATATACATCAGCAGCTACCACATACACTGTAGTGGCTACCGCATATAGCGAAGGGCTAAACACATACATCTAAAAGACAATCATATACATCGAAGCCCCGCCAGCAAACATTAGTGGCTCTTCCGCATACGTACCTCGCCTTTCTCTATACACCATCTGTCCTTCCGCATACCTGCTCCCTGCTTTTACTCGCTTGGCCCACCCGTCGGCAGGTCTATCAGGGGCGGCCGGGGCTCAGCTCAGGCCACGCCGTGCCGGGCCGCGACGGCGTCGATGGCGGCGGCCAGCCGGTGGTCGCGCCTAGTTATGGTGTTGCCCGCGTCGTGGGTGCGCAGGCGAAACTCGATCAGGCCGTACTCGTTGGCCCACCACGGATGGTGGTCGAGGCGCTCGGCTTCGGCGGCCACCTCGGTCATGAAGGCAAAGGCCGCGGCGAAATCCGGGAAGCGGAAGTTTCGGCACAGGGCGTTGTCGTGTTCGGTCCACATCGTGCGGGGGCTGGGCGGTCAGATTAGCTGGGCCCGCACCTCCATCAGGGCGAAGCCGAGCAGGTTCAGGCCGCGCCAGGTGCGGGGGTCGGCGGCATCAGGATGGTCGTGAGCTAGGCCAATGCCCCAGATGGCGTCCACGGGGCTGGCTTCTACCAGCACCTGCTGGTCAGTAGCCCGCAGGAACTCGTGCAAAGCGGGGTGCTGGGCAAACTTGGCGGCATTGCCGCGCACCACGATGTCGTAGCGGGCGGCCTGCCAGCGGGCTTCGTCGAAGGGGCGGATGCGGCGGCCCAGGCGCTTGGCCTCGTCGGGGTGGCGGGCGGCCAGGATGACGGCGCGGGTGGCCTCGTCGCCAAACAGGCGGGCCTTTTCGGCCATCATGTAGTGCTCGGCAGTGGGATACGTATGGCCGTCGAGGGTGAAGGCGGCCGGGTACCATTGGCTGAGGCACTCCTTACCGACGTGGCCGGGGCTGCCGGTGTGGCCCCAAAAGTACAGATAGGTGGGCCCGGCGCCGGCTTCGAGGGCGGCTAGCAGGTCGGGTACGGTGCGCAAGGGGGTGTTGGGGGCGGTATCGGTCATAGCGGTTGCAGTTTACGGGGAATGGCGAAAGCGGGTACCACAACCCTATTCAAAAAAACCTAGTACACCTTCCTTACCCACCCCAACCTCCACACCTAAACCCTCCGCCTCATGGCTATTGACCCTAACAACCGTCCCGTCCGCGTCATCAACGACGACACCACCGAGCAGGAATTTCAGGAAGGCCACATCATCGAAGGGGCCAACCCGCCCAAGAATGAGGCGGCCCGCGGCGGCTTCGGCAACCGCGAAGGCAAGGAAGGCTACGGCACCGACAGCGGCAGCGGCAGCACGGCCGTATCGGTGAATGAAGACACCGACCGCGCCGACCGGCCCGCCGACAACATGCGCACCGCCGACGAAGGCGCCGACCAGCGCCCCAACCAGGACCGGCCCGCCGACGACTACTCGGAAGACGACGCTCCCCGGGCCGCCAGCCGCGGTATCGACGAGGTAGACGCCGACGACCGGCGCGCCGGCAAAGACGAGATGCTCGACCCCAACTCCCGCGTGGGCATGGGCCAGATGGAGCAGGTGCAGCCCGACCCCGCGAAAGTGGGCGCCACCACCCAGACCAACGCCGAGTTGACCGACCCCAACGCCACCGACACGGCCATCGACCAGTAGGCTTATTGTAATTTTTGCAGTGTTTTCACCCTTAACCCCCGAAAGCCATGCCTTCCCACCACAATGATTCCGACCCTAAAGACAAGCAAAAGCACGACACGCCGGCCGAAATAGGCCAGCCCAAAGCTGATGCCTTGCCCGTGAACGAGCTGGACGAGCAGACCGAAGACCGGCTGGAGCAGGAAGCTACCGACGCCGGCCAGCGCCACCCCAACCGCAATACCAACAAACCCGACCTCGACAAGCCCGCCTATAGCTAGGCGCGGTTTACCCGATTTTCAAAAAGCACCTGCCTTATCGTGGGTGCTTTTTCTTTGTCTTTTCAGTCTGATTTTGTCCTTTAGCCTTGCTGAACCTATGGCCCGCTACGTCACCACCGATCTGCACGGCTGCCTGCATACCGTCCGCCACGCCCTGGAAACCAAGCTCCGGCTGCGTCCCGGGGATGAGCTGTACGTGCTTGGCGACTACGTCAACAAGGGGCCCGACAGCCGCGGCGTACTCGACTACCTGATGCAGCTTGCCCAGCGCGGCTACCAAGTGCAGTGTCTGCGCGGCAACCACGACCAGGAGCTGCTCGACGCCGCCCGGGGCCGTGCGGAGGTGCTCTGGGCTTCCGCCGCCGACCGCGCCCTGACCCTGCAAAGCTTCGGCGTAGCGCAGGCCTCCGATATTCCCGCGCCCTACCTGCACTGGCTCGACGCCCTGCCCTACCAACTCGACGTGCCCGGCTTCACCCTCGTCCACGCCGGCTTCGACTTCCGCCTGCCCGCCGCCGAAATGCGTCAGGACCCGCACACGATGATGAACATCAAGCGCTTCACCTTCGACGCCTCCCGGATGCAGGGCCGTCGTCTGCTGCACGGACACGTGCCCACGCCCACGGCCGAGGTCCAGAAAAAGGTAGCGGAAAAAGCCAGCAGCATCGGCCTGGATACAGGCTGTGTGTACTGCCACAACCCCGAGCTGGCCCACTTGGCCGTTCTGGAGCTGGACTCTTTCACGCTCACGCTACACCCCAACATCGAGCCGCCCTACGCTATTGGGAAGAGGTGAGATGGTGAGTCTGATGCTTCAACTGCGCGAGACTGCGCCATTCGCGCAAGCAGAACGTTAAAGGCACCATTTCACTATTTCACCATCTCACCCTTACTGAGAGGAATCCGCCGGCTGGATTACTTTGGCGTCGAGCACCTGGCGGGCGGGCTTGCGGTAGGGGTTGATAGAGTCGGACGCCACTTCGCGCAAGGCGGCGCGGGCTTCGGACGTCTGGTTGGCCATCCAGTAAGCCATGCCCAAGTGGTAGCGCGCCTTGCTGGCCAGCGTCGAGCCAGGCATCTGGCTCACGCGCTTCAGGTAAGGACGGGCCGCTGCCGCCTGGTTCTGGCGCAGCAAAAAGACGCCGGTGTAATACAGCACCGTATCCTGGCCCATATTGTCGGTGGGCATGCGGCGCAGGGCGTGCAGGGCGGCCGGGTAGTGGCCGGTGCGGTATTGCTCCATAGCTTCGGCCAGCAGCGGCCGGTGGCTGGACAGCGCCGCCGATTCGGGCAGGCCGGCGTCGGGCACGTAGTACCGGGCCCAGTCGCGCTGCGGGTCGCGGGCCGGGCGGCGCAGCGCCAGCCACAGGCCCGCCACGGCTATCAGCACCCCAGCCACCACGAAAATCCAGCGGCGCTGCTGGCGGCGCTGGCGGCGGCGCATGCGGGTCAGGGCTTCCTGGCGCTGGTCGAGGCGCATGTCGAGGCCCTGCAGGCGGTGGCGCAGGGTTTCGTGGCCCGCCACCCAGCGCAGGTCGGAGGTAATCTGCTCGTACTGCTCGTAGGCCGCCGCGAGGCCAGCGTCCTGCTCCAGCCGCACCTCAAATGCCTCCTGCTCTTCGGGCGTCATCTGCCCGTCGGCAAAACGCTCCAGCTCATCCAGGTAAGGGCGCAGATCAACGGGCGGCGTCATAGATGGAGGAGCGGTAGACAACGGAGGAAGTAGGGCAGTGGCGCGGTAACGGCGGCTAAACTACGCAGAATCAGTTAGCCAATGCCGATGCCGCCGCCGCGTCGGTGGCCGCGCCCTGGTCGCGGGTCATGATTTCGTGGAGCTTGCGCAGGCAGTTAGCCTTCTGCAAGCGGGCCACGGTGGCGTTGGCGTAGCCCATCTTGCCGGCCACCTTCTCGAAGTTGAAGGCCTTGAAATAGAAATACATGAGCAGCAGCTGGCTGTCGGAGCCGAGCAGGCGGAACAGGCGCAGCATGCGCTGGCGGCGGCTGGCCTCGGCCACAGGCAGCTCCTCGGTGCCGGTACTCACGCGGGAGGCGGCTTCCATGCGCTCCTGGGCCATACCGTAAAGGTAGGCGCGCACGTCAGCGGGCATCTTGGTGAGACGGCCGTCGGCAACCTGGTCGTAGAAGTCGACCAGCACGGTGCGCAGCAGCTCGTGGGCCGGGGCGGGTTCGAGCTGGTGCTGCCGCCGCGCCCAGCGGGCAAAATGGTCGCGGTTGTCCTGGTAGAAGTTGATCAGGAACGACTGATTCCCCACGCGCATCTGCGTCAGGGTTTCGGCGAGCTGCTGGTTGATGGGTTTGGCAGAGTTGGGCATGGGCAGAAGCTAGGCAGTGACGGACAACTACGCCCGGCGGGCGGAACAAGATACGGTGGCGCGGGCAGAATCCGGCGCGGCGGCCCGGATTCGGGCGCCGCCGGCCGCTGGCTCCGCCGCTGGGCCGTAAGTTGGTAGTTCCCCACCCCCGCCGTACTTTTGAGCCTATGGAAACCCGCACCACAATTGCCCAGGACACGGTCCTGTTCGACCTCATCCGCCAGGAAAAAGAGCGTCAGACCCACGGAATTGAGCTTATTGCCTCCGAAAACTACGTCTCGGAGCAAGTGATGCGGGCCCAGGGCTCCATCCTGACCAACAAGTACGCCGAGGGCCTGCCCGGCAAACGCTACTACGGCGGCTGCGAAATCGTGGACCAGGTGGAGCAGCTGGCCATTGACCGCGCCAAGGAGCTGTTTGGGGTGGAATGGGTGAACGTGCAGCCCCACTCCGGCGCCCAGGCCAACGCGGCCGTGATGCTGGCCGTGCTCAACGCTGGCGACAAGATCCTCGGCTTCGACCTGAGCCACGGCGGCCACCTCACCCACGGCTCGTCGGTAAACTTCTCGGGCAAGCTCTACAAGCCCAGCTTCTACGGCGTGGAGCCCGAAACCGGCCTCATCGACTGGCAGAAGGTGAAGGAAACCGCCCGGCGCGAGCAGCCCAAGCTCATCATCTGCGGGGCCTCGGCCTACTCCCGCGACTGGGACTACCGAGCCCTGCGCGAAGCCGCCGACGAGGTGGGCGCCCTGCTGCTGGCCGACATTTCCCACCCTTCCGGCCTCATTGCCAAGGGCCTGCTCAACAACCCGTTTGAGCACTGTCACATCGTAACCACCACGACCCACAAAACCCTGCGCGGCCCCCGCGGCGGCCTGATTATGCTGGGCAAGGACTTCGAGAATCCATTCGGGCTGAAGACGCCGAAGGGTGAAATCCGGATGATGTCGGCGCTGCTGGACTCGGGCGTGTTTCCCGGCACCCAGGGCGGGCCGCTGGAGCACGTCATCGGGGCCAAGGCCGTGGCTTTCGGCGAGTGCCTGAGCGACGCCTACACCGACTACACCCACCAGGTCATCAAGAACGCCCAGGCGCTGGCCGGGGCTTTCGTGGAGCGCGGCTACCAGATCATCAGCGGCGGCACCGATAACCACCTGATGCTCATTGACCTGCGCAGCAAGGGCCTGACCGGCAAGCTGGCCGAAAACACCCTCATCAAGGCCGACATTACCATCAACAAGAACATGGTGCCCTTCGACGACAAGTCGCCGTTCGTCACCTCGGGCATGCGCATCGGCTCGGCCGCCGTCACGACCCGTGGCCTGCGCGAGACCGACATGGTCCGCATCGTGGGCTTTATCGACGACGTGCTGATGCACCACGGTGACGAGGCCCACCTGGCGCAAGTGCGCCGGCAGGTCAACGAGTGGATGCAGGAGTATCCGCTGTTTGCCTAGCCGCAACGGGTGAATGAGTGAATGGCTGAACAAGTGAAGTAGCGGCCGAAAGTGAGCCGCTTAGCATCCTGTTCCGGCTGGTTTTCGTTTGTGCTCTACCATCCCTTCCCCGTTCACTCATTCTTTCCTTCACCCATTGCCCCCTTCAGTGGATCAGACCCAACTTTCACCCGATCTGGGTGAGCAGCACGAAATGTCGTTTATCGACCATCTGGAGGCCCTGCGGTGGCATATCATCCGCGCGGCCGTCTCGATTGTCGTCTTTGCTACCGCCGCTTTCTTCGCCAAGGACTTCCTGTTTCACGACCTGATCCTGGGTCCCTCGCGCGCCGACTTCTGGACCTACCGCATGTTCTGCAAGTTCGGCAACTGGATTGGCGCCCCGGACCTGTGCATGGACAAGGTCGGCTTCATCATCCAGAACCGGGAGATGAGCGGGCAGCTCACGATGCACATCAGCACCTCGTTTATGGTGGGGCTGGTGCTGGCGTTTCCCTACACGTTCTGGGAAATCTGGCGCTTCATCAAGCCCGGCCTGTACCCGCACGAGCAGAAAAACTCCCAGGGCGCGGTATTCTTCGTGTCGGTGCTGTTTGCGCTGGGGCTGATGTTCGGCTACTACATTGCCGCCCCGCTGAGCATCAACTTCCTGGCCTCCTACACCGTGGACTCCAGCATCGAAAACCAGATCGATCTGCAGAGCTACCTGAGCACGCTCACCACGATGTCCATTTCCACGGCCTTCGTGTTTGAGCTGCCCATGATTGTGTTCTTTTTGGCCAAGGCCGGCCTGATTACGCCCGAAATCATGCGGCTCTACCGCAAGCACGCCATCGTGGTCATCCTCATCGTGGCCGCCGTCATCACGCCCCCGGACATTTCGGCGCAGATCATCGTCACCATCCCGATCCTGATTCTCTACGAGCTGAGCATCAACATTGCCCGCGTGGTGGCGCGCAGCCGCACCCAGCGCCTGAACGACGAGCTGGCCGCCAATAACGGAGTATCTTCTTAGTGGGTGAATGAGCGAATGGCTGAACGAGTGGATAATCGTTCAGCATTCACCTATTCGCTCACCTACCCATTCACTCATTCATTGTATTGCTCATGGAAATTGCCATCGGCTCCGACCACGCCGGCTTCGACTACAAGCAGATGCTGGCCCAGTGGCTGCGCGACAACGGCTACGAAGTCCGGGACTTCGGCACTGATTCTCCCGCCTCCGTCGATTACCCCGACTTCGTGCACCCGCTGGCGACGGCCATTACCAGCGGCGAGCTGGAGCGCGGCATTCTGGTGTGCGGCTCGGCCAACGGGGTGTGCATCACGGCCAACAAGCACAAAGGCATCCGGGCGGCCATTGCCTGGGCTCCGGAGCTGGCCGAGCTGGCCCGGCAGCACAACGACGCCAACATCGTCTGCATTCCGGCCCGCTTCGTGAGTGAGGACGCGGCCCGCGCCATCGTCGGCCAGTTTCTTAGCACCGCTTTCGAAGGCGGCCGCCACCAGAACCGCGTCAATAAGATTGACTGCTAAACTCCATCCGTTATTGCGAGGATGAAGGGCGAAGCAACCCGTTTTGGATAATGAGCCAAGCTTTGCTCACATAGAAAGCCCCGACGTTGCGCTAACGTCGGGGCTTTCTGCGGAAAACGAGCTATGCCCATTTCATTTCAGAGGCCGGATTGCTTCGTCCTCTACCCTCGCAATGACAGAGCGGTGTTACTTCCGTCGGTACACGTGCGGCATTGGGGTGGGCTGGTAACGACCAAAAACGGCGGGAACCTTGTACTGCAGCTCCGGCATCAGCCGGGCGTCGTCGATGATGTATTCCGGGGGCAGCAGGGCGAAGTTCTGGGAGAGACGGAAGACGGCGGCGTACTCGTTGAGATGCCCGAAATCCACCTGCGACAGGCGCCAGTCGAGGTAGGGCGTGGCCAACGGATTCTGCACGTAGGGGCGCCGGTCGGGGCCCAGCACCAGCAGGCGCTTACCCTGGATGGCGGCGTAGGCGGGGTTGGGCTGCACGGCGTAGTTCTGCTCGGCCGGCAGGTGCAATACGGTTTCCAGGTGCAGCAGCGTGCGGTAGCGTACCACCACCACCCCGGCCAGCAAAGCCAGCAGCAGCACTTCCATAATCCAGGCGTGCCGGGCTTTCTGCCACATAAACAGGCTGAAATACGTGAGCGGCGGCAGCGCCAGCCCAAACGTGCCTGGTGCCATGCCCCGCCCGGCCGCCGCCATGGCCAGTGCCACCAGCAGCCAGATCAGCATCAGTTGCTGAAACTTGATCTGAAACACCAGCCCCAGCGAGGTAGTAAACGAGCGGCCCAGGGCCATCAGCAGTACGAGGCCCGGAATAATGAGCAGCCGCAGCTGCACGAACAGCGGCAGCCCATCGGTGCCCGCCACCAGCCCGCTCAGCGTGGGCCGCAGGTGAAACTGCGAGAAGCTGGGCAATGAATCGGTGTAGAGAAAGAACGTGGCGGCCACGGCGTAAGGAAACAAAAACCCGCACACCAGCAGCAGAAAGCTCCGGAACGAGTTGGCCGCGAAGATGATAACGGCAAACAGCCCCACCAGCAGAAACAGCGCCAGCGGCAGATAACACAGCGCCGCCACCCCGATCAGGAAGCCCGCCCGGAACAGCCGCCGGTTGTCGTAGCCTTCCCGCGAGGTGGGCAGCAGTGCGCTCAGGGCCGCAATGAGGAACGTGTGCCCGATAAGCAGCGGCGACAACGTGTCGAGGTCGGCGGTGAGGCTGCCCAGCACCAGGTAGGTCAGCGCCGCCACGAAGCCCCGCTCGGGGTGTACGTCAGCGCGGTTGAGCACCAGGTTGAACCGCAGGGCCTGAAACAGCAGCAGCGCCAGGGCCAATACGCGGTAGAGCCAGAGCGGCCGGCTCAGCACGGTATCGAGAGCCCCGAACAGGTAGGCGGCCAGCGGGGCAGTGCTGTCGTAGATGTCGCGGTAGAGCAGGGCACCTTCGTTGAGCCGCTCGCCCACCAGCAGGGCCCGCAGTTCGGCGGCCGTGAGCGGCACGCCCAGCCAGAGCAGCGGCAGGCGCACGGCCAGAATCAGCAGTAGCAGCACTACCAGGCGCGAGGGCAGCGGACTTTTAAAGAAGCGAAGCACGGTAGCAAGTCGGGAAGAGAGCCGCAAAGGTACTGGCATCCGGCGAAGCAAAGCGGCGGGATTCGGGCGGAGAAAAAACCCAAGTCCCTAAGAACCCACGCCCCAAGTCCCTAACTTCCTATCTTTGCCAGTTCTTATGGAAAGTAAACGACAGCAAAAGTTTGCCAGCCTGCTCCAGCAGGATCTGGCCGCCGTATTTCAGCGCGACCTGCCCCACCTGTTTCCCGGCCTGCCACCCGGCATCAGCACCGTGCGCGTGTCGCCCGATCTGGGCGTGGCCCGCGTCTACCTGAGTGCCCTGCTCGCCGGCAGCGGCGAAGGGCTGCTGGCCAACGTGCAGGACAACAGCAAGGCCATCCGCCACGCGCTGGGCAAGCGCATCCGCAAGCAGGTGCGCATCATCCCCGAGCTGGTATT
>Ga0247729_10000937_pt1 | contig 10995 bp, 6 predicted proteins | sample UWRJL133311R2_FD_180958 | JGI IMG/M metagenome (GOLD analysis project Ga0247729, IMG submission 180958) | Plant litter microbial communities from Arlington Agricultural Research Station in Wisconsin, United States - UWRJ-L133-311R-2 | ecosystem: Environmental > Terrestrial > Plant litter >... | reverse complement strand
TACCGTGCGAGCGTGACGCCGTGGCGGCGGATCGGTGCGGAGGGCGGCACGATCCGCTTCGCTTTGATAGCGGGTCGGGCCGAGCTGTGGGTCGATGGCCGGCGACTTGCGTCGAAGACCGGCGCCGAGGCGGGGCCGCTCGCCGCGGCGTTGCCGGCGGGCGGCGGCGTGCGCCAGATCGTGCTGATGGTGGAAGCCGCAGCGGATGGGGTTTCGGGTATCGTCGGCCCTGTGTCGCTGGAACCACCAGCGCGCTAATGCCTATACAATCCTCCCCCGCCAGGGGAGGTGTCGCCGAAGGTGACGGAGGGGGAGGACACGGAGCAGGCGTTTCCCTTACCTCCCCCTCCGTCTGGCAAGCGCCAGACACCTCCCCCTGGCGGGGGAGGATCAGTGGTCTAGCGGGCCAGCGTCGTCAGTACTGCGTCGGTCGCGAGCAGATGCAACTTATCGGGTGCCGGCCGCGCGATCGCGCGAACGCCGAGTTTCGCTAGCCCTGCATCATCCGCTAGCCCGGCGTCATTCAGCTCGACGCGCAAACGACCAATGTGGCGGCTGGCATTGCGGATGTTCGCCGCACCGCCGAGCGCGCCCTCGGTTGCTAACGACAGGCTGATCGTATCCTCCGCGACAGTCGCGGCAGGCTTGATCGCCACATCACCACCCAGCGCCAGCGCATCGGCGATCGGCCCAAGCACGACCTGAAGCGCGGAGTTCGACGGGCGCAGGATGCCGCGTGCGCCGAGTGCCTTCAGCGCGGCGTCGTCGACCGCGGACTGGTCGACCACGATCAGCCGCAACCGCGTCGTGCACGCGCTCACCGTGGTCAGGTTCGCCCCGCCGCCAAGCGCCTGCGCGAACGCCGCACCGCGCCCGCCTGCCGTGGGGGGCGCTACGGCAGCAACGGTCTCGGCTTCACGTCCGGGCGTCGCGAGGTCGAACTTGCGGATGAAGAAGCGGAACAGTCCGTAATACAGCACGAAATACACCGCGCCGACCGGAAGCAGGACGAGCGGTCGCGTCGCCTTGCCGAAGTTCAGCACGTAGTCGAGCAGCCCCGCCGAGAAGCCGAAGCCCATCTTGACGCCGAGCAGGTCCATCAGCGCCATCGACAGGCCGGTCAGCACCGCGTGCACCGCGTACAGCACGGGCGCGAGGAACATGAAGCTGAACTCGATCGGCTCGGTGACGCCGGTCAGCGCCGAGGTGAGCGCGAGGCTGAGCAGCATGCCGCCGACCGCTTTCCGACGCTCGGGCTTCGCGGAATGGTACATGGCAAGGCACGCGGCGGGCAGGCCGAACATCATCACCGGGAAGAAGCCGGCCATGAAGATTCCTGCCGACGGATCACCTGCGAAGAAGCGGCGCAGATCGCCCGAGGTGCCATGGTAATCGCCGGCGACGAACCAGACGATGTTGTTGAGCAGATGGTGCAGCCCGGTGACGAGCAGCAGGCGGTTGAGCAACCCGAACACGAACACGCCGACCGCACCGCTGCCGGTGATCGCGACGCTCAGTTGATCGACGCCCTGGCTCAGCAGCGAGAAACCGAAGCCGAATACCGCTGCGAGCACGAGGCCCGCCACGCCGCTGACGATCGGCACGAACCGGCGTCCGCCGAAGAAAGCGAGATATTCGGGCAGCTTGATCGTCGAATAGCGATTGTAGAGCGTCCCGCCCGCGAGCCCCGACAGGATGCCGATCGGCACGTCGAGCCGCGCCATCGCCTTGGCTTTCCACGCTGCGATCGCAAGGTCGGCGGAGACGCCGGTCAGCCCTGCGGACACTTCGGGTGCGACGGTGATCAGGACCTTGCCCGCTTCGGTCGCGACCAGGAAGCAGACGACGCCGGCGAGGCACGCGGCACCGTTGCCGTCGCGCGCGAACCCGGTGGCGACGCCGATCGCGAAGAGCAGGCCGAGGTGCGAGAAGATCGCGTCGCCGGCCGCGCTGATGAAGGCGATGTCGAGCAGGTCGGGCTGGCCGAGGCGGAGCAGCAGGCCGGCGATCGGCAGCACCGCGATCGGCAGCATCAGCGCGCGGCCGAGCGGCTGGAGGGCTTCGAGGATCGATTTCATGCGGTGAACTCCCGGGCGAGCGAGCGGACGTCGGCGGCGGATCCGCATTGCAGCGCGGCGGCGGCATGCGCGCGGCACGCCTCCATCGTCAGCGTGGCGACCAGCGCCTTGATCTCGGGCACCAGCGCCGGTGCGGACGAGAGTTCGGTGACGCCGAGCCCGATCAGGATCGGGACGGCGAGCGGGTCGGACGCGAGCCCGCCGCATACGCCGGTCCAGCGGCCATGTACCGCGCCGCCCTTGCAGGTCTGTGCGATCAGCCGGAGGACGGCAGGGTGCAACCCGTCGATCCCGCTCGCGACGGCCGCGTTGCCGCGGTCCATCGCCAGCGTGTATTGCGTGAGGTCGTTGGTCCCAACCGACAGGAAATCGGCCTCCGCAGCGATCAAATCGGCGGTAACGGCGGCGGCGGGGGTCTCGATCATCACGCCAACCGGCACGCGCTCGACGATGCCGATCTCTGCCGCGACGCGGTCAACCACCGCGCGGACGGCGCGCAGTTCGTCGAGGCTGGCGATCATCGGCACCATGATGCGGCATTGCCCGGCGGGCTTTACCGACAGGATCGCGCGGACCTGGTCCTCCAGGATCTGCGGGTGCGCGAGGCCGACGCGAATGCCGCGCAGGCCTAGCGCGGGGTTCTCTTCCGGCGCCATCGGCAGATACGGCGCGGGCTTGTCGCCGCCGATGTCGAGCAGGCGGACGATCAGCGGGCGGCCGTCGAGCGCGTCGGCGATCGCCTGGTAATCGGCGGTCTGTTCGGCGACCGTCGGCGCGGCATCGCGTTCGAGGAACAGGAACTCGGTGCGCAACAGGCCCGAGCCTTCCGCGCCGTTCTCGACCGCGAGATGCGCATCGCCGAGCGCGCCGAGATTGGCGAACGCCTCGATCCGGGTGCCGTCGGCCATGCGGCAGGGTTCGCCGGCGCGGGCGAGGGCTTCGGTGCGGCGGACCTGCGCCTGGACGATCCGGACCTGCGTGGCGACGAGCGTGTCGGCGTCGGGATCGATCCGCAACAGGCCTTCGCCTGCGTCGAGGATCACTGGCGTATCGTCGGTGACGGCGTTCAACGGCAACCCGATCGCGACCAGCGCGGGGAGGCCCATCGTCGCGGCGAGAATCGCGACGTGCGAGGTCGGGCCGCCGCGTTCGACGCAGAAGCCGACGATGTTCGCGCGGTCGAGCGACAGGACGTGCGACGGCAGCAGGTCGTCCGCGAGCAGGATCGTGTCGGGTGGGAACGACAGTGGCGTGGTCTCAACCCCGGCGATCAGCGCGAGCAACTGGCGTTCGAGATCGAGCATGTCGTCGGCGCGCTCGGCGAGTCGCGGGTCGGTGCTGGTGCGCAACGCGTCGGCCTGCGGACGGATCGCGGCGCGCCACGCATGACCGGCGCTCTCGCCGCGGGCGATGCCGTTGCGCGTCGTTTCGTGGAGCATGGGATCGTCGAGCATCGCCGCATGCGCCTCGACGATCGCGCGTTCGGGACCGGTTGCGGTGCGGGCACGCTCCGTGAACCGGGTCGACAGCGTCGTGACGGCCGCATTGAAGCGCGCCTCCTCGACGGCGATGCCTTCGCCCTGTTCGGAGACGACGATGTCGGCGGGACGGAACCACCGGGTGCGGCCGATTGCCAGGCCGGGCGCCGCGGTGACTCCGGTCAGCGCGCCGTCGACTGCAGGGCGGGCTGGCGAGGGACCGACGACTGGCGCGCGGGCGGGGGCTTCGGCGGGCTCGTCCATGCCGCTCTCGATCAGGTCGCAGATCGCGGCGAGGGCGGTGGCGGCATCGGCGCCGGCTGCGGTCACGACGATCGTATCGTCGCGGCGGATCGCCAGGGCGAGCAGGGCTATCGGGCTGCGGACGTTGGCGGTCTTGTCGCCGGATGCGAGCGTCACGTCGGCGTCGAAGCGCTTGGCGGTCGCGGCAAGGCGCGCGGCGGGGCGGGCGTGGATGCCGTGGGGGAGGGGCACGACGACCGTCCGTTCGTGCGTCGTGCCGTACTGGTTCGTCTCGCGGTGCGCGACCGCGTCGCTGGGTTCGAGCGTCATCAGCGGATCGCCGACCGCGACCAGTTCGCTGGAGACGGCGTGGACGATCCTGAACCGGTCGGGGTTCACGATGACGATCGGCGTGACGACTGCGCGAGCCTCACGCACCAGCAGGTCGAGGTCGAAGCGGATCAGCGGCGCACCGCGCTCGACCGTGTCGCCGACCGCGACGCACGGGGTGAACCCGAGTCCGCCGAGTGCTACCGTATCGAGCCCGATATGGATCAGGATCTCCGCACCCTCGGGCGTGGCGATCGTGATCGCATGGCCGCTCGGCAAGAGCGTCAGCACGGTGCCGGCGCAGGGAGCGTAGAGGCAGTCGCCGGTCGGATCGATCGCGACGCCGTCACCCAGCATCCGCTCCGAGAACACCGCGTCGGGTACTTCGTCGATCGGCGTTGCCCAGCCCTGCATCGGCGCGGTCAGGAGGATGGAGGCCATGGGTGCGTTCTCGATACAAGAAGGGATGGGCTCGATCCCAAAAGGGAAGGGCGCAAAAGCAGGGTAGATGCGGTCAGGCCGCGCTGGCCCCGCCGATCCACGTGCCGACCGGATGCAGGTCGCGGGTGAGCACGACCCAATCGGCGGTGCGGCCAACCTGCAACGTGCCGCGCTCCTGCGACAGTCGCAGGAACGCGGCCGGATAGGTCGCCGCCATCGCTGCGGCGATCTCGGGCGCGACGCCGAGCCGGTCGACGGTGTTGCGGACCGCGCCCGCCATGTCGAGATCGGAGCCTGCCAGCGTGCCGTCGGCACCGACGCAGCGGCCGCCTTCGACGTGGATCTCACGGCCCTGCAGCACGAACGACTTCTCCGCTGCGCCGACGCAGGGCATCGCGTCGGATACCAGCATGAACCGGTCGTGCGGCCGTGCGCGCAATGCGATCCGCAGCACCGCGTCGTCGACATGGAAGCCGTCGACGATGATCCCGCAATACACCGCCTGGTCGTCGAGCACCGCGCCGACCACGCCCGGGGCGCGGTGGACCAGCGGCGACATTGCGTTGAACAGGTGCGTCACGCCGGTGATCCCGGCGGCGATCCCGGCGCTCGCGGTGGCGTGATCCGCATCGCTATGGCCGATGCTGATGAGCACGCCGGCGGCGGTCAGCGTCGCGATCTGTGCCGCGGTCACGCGCTCGGGGGCGAGAGTCACCATGACCCGGCCGAGACGGGGGCGGGTCAGCAGCGCGAGCAGATCGTCGTCGAGGTCCTGGAAGCGCGTCGGGTCGTGGATGCCCTTGCGCGCCGGGCTGATCACCGGGCCCTCGATATGGATGCCGAGCACACCGGGGACACCCGCGAGGATCGCCGCGTCGACTGCGTCGAGCGCGCGCGCGATCACGTTGGGCGTGTCGCTGATCAGCGTCGGCAGGAACGCGGTGGTGCCGAACGGGCGATGCGCCGCGCCGATCGCGGCGATGCCCTCGACCGTGGGCGTATCGTTGAAGAGCACGCCGCCGCCGCCGTTGACCTGCGTATCGACGAAGCCGGGCATCAGCCAACCGCCATCTAGATCAATCGCGTGATCCGCAGCCTGACCGGAGGCTGCGTCGCCGATATGCGTAATGCGACCGTCTTCGACGACGATCGTCGCGTCGTTCAGGACGCCCGCGGGGGTGACCACATGGCCATTCGAAAACCGGAAGATCGTCATAACGTGCGCGTCACCTTGCTGAGATGCGACGGTGCGTCGGGGTTGAACCCGCGAGCAAGCGAGAGGGCGTTGACCATGCGATAAAAGCTCTGGATCATCAGGATCGGCTCGATCGCCGGATGCGCTTTCAACGCGGGCAGGACGCCGTCGTCGCTGCTGCCGTCGAGCCCGGCATCGGCGAGCAACACACCTGCGCCACGCTCGGCGAACTCGCGCGCCGCATCGCGCACGCCGTCACCGGCCGCGTCGGAGGTCGCGAGCGCGAGCAACGGGAAGCCGTCCTCGACCAGCTGCATCGGGCCGTGGCGGACCTCGGCCGAGCTGAACGATTCGGCATGCAGCGCGCAGGTTTCCTTCATCTTCAGCGCCGCCTCGTTGGCGATGCCGAAGCCCATGCCGCGCGCGATCACGAACAAATTGGTCGCGGTGCGCAGCGGTGCGACGGCGGCCGACCAGTCGAGCGCCCAGGCGCGTGCGAGGTCGGCGGGAAGCGCTGCGACCGCGCTACGCAATGCGTCGTCGTCCGCCCATTCGGCGGTGAGCGCGGCAAAGGCGGCGAGCGAGCAGATGTAGGATTTGGTCGCTGCGACCGACTTTTCCGGTCCGGCGCACAGCGGGATCAGCGTGTCGGCGGTCTCTGCGAGTGGCGAGGTCTCGTCGTTGACGAACGCGACGACATGCGCGCCGGCGGCCTTCTGCGCGGCGACCGCGGCGAGCAGGTCGGGACTGCGACCGCTCTGCGATACCGCGATGCACAGCGTGTTCCGCGCGCCGAGCGGTGCGTCGTAGATCGACACGACCGATGGCGCCGCGGCGGCGACCGGGATGCCGGTCTTCGTCCAGATTAGATACTTGCCGTACACTGCTGAGTGATCCGAGGAGCCGCGCGCGCAGGTCACGACGACCGCGGGCGGGGCGCTACGAAGACGCGCACCGAGCGCCGCGAACGTCGCAGCGTTGGTCGCGAGCATCCGTGCGACCGCCTCGGACGATTCCGCCGCCTCGCGGAACATCAGCGTCGCGGTTTCCGCAATCGGCGGGGGTGTTAGCGGAGGCGGAGTGGCGTCGTGCATGGCGGCTCGCTTCGATTGGCGTTCGGCGAGGAGCGAGAGGCCCCCCGACCCAGACCGGTTTGAGTAAGTTATGGATTGGTATTATTCAAGCGCCGGATGTCCGGCCACCATGTTCGCCAGTCGCTCTACCGCGTCGCGGTTCGTCGCGGCGCGTCTTGGCGAGGCAAAGCCGAAGCGCAGTTCGGCGGGATCGACGGCGGTCGTCATGGGCGTGCGACACGAGGCGTGGACTTCACGGACACCGGTCGCGAGGATCGCTGGCAAGGTCTCAGGCGAGACCCCGCTTCCCGCGAGCACGATGATCCGACCGGCGGCTTGTCGGTGCAGTGCCGTCAGCATTTCTACCCCATCGACCGCCTTCGGGGCGCCGCCCGAGGTCAGGATCCGGTCGAAGCCGAGCGTGACGGCGGACTCGAGCGCTTCGGGCATGTCGCGGCACAGATCGAAGGCGCGGTGCAGCGTCAACGAGAGAGGGCGTCCGCGAGCATCGCCCAGCGACTTGGCGTGTCCGATCCAATCGGCGAGGGCGGGCACGTCGAGCCGGTGGTCGGCGTCGAGCGCACCGATGACGATTCCCGCCAATCCAGCTTCGGCTGCGGTGCGAATGTCGTCGGCGATCAGCGCCTGCTCGCGCGGCGTATAGACGAAGCCGCCTTCACGTGGCCGGGCCAGGAGGTGGACGGGGACGCCGGAGACCTCCGATGACGCCGCCGCCGCCCGGATCAGCGACGCGGGCGGTGTAAGCCCACCGACGCCGAGCGCCGCGCACAGTTCGATGCGGTCCGCACCGCCAGCGATCGCTGCGTCGAGACCATGCAGATCCTCGACGCAGACTTCGAGCATCGGCCGGGTACCACGCACCGTGTCTTTCGACACGCTCACGCCTGGAACAGCGACCGCGCCTTCAGCACCGTCGTCTTGCCGCGCGCGTCGGTGACCGCATAGGTAAAGCCCGGCAACAGGCAGAACGCGCCGACATTGCCCTTCGTGTCGAGCGCGAGGAAGCCGACCTGAACGCCGCGGATCGCATCGCCGCGCAGCTTGGCGATATGCCGGACGACCTCTTCGCACCCCTGTTGCGGCGACGACCCGCCGCGCATCGACGCGACGACGCGCGCCGAGCCAGCGACGCGGGTCACTTCCTCGCCCAGTCCGGTCGAGGTGGCACCGCCGACGCCTGCCTCGACGTACAAGCCCGACCCGACCTGCGGCGAATCGCCGACCCGGCCGCGCATCTTGAACGCCATGCCCGACGTCGTGCAGGCGCCCGCCATTCGCCCGTCGGCCGTGCGCGCGAGCAGGCCGATCGTGTCATGGTCAAGCGCGCCGCCCGGCGTGCGGGTGATGCGGTTCTCGCTATTGGCTTCGGGCTGGTATTTCGCGGTCTTGAGCCAGTCGCGCCATGCCTTTTCCGATTCCGGGGTCAGTAGCGACTGTTGCGGAAATCCCTGGTCGCGCGCGAACCGCGTCGCGCCCTCGCCGACGAGGAAGGTATGCGGCGTCCGCTCCATGACGCGGCGCGCGACGGAGATCGCATGCACCGTGTTCTCCAGCGCGGCGACGGCCCCGACGCCGCCGACATCGTCCATGATGACCGCGTCGAGCGTGACGTGGCCATCGCGGTCGGGATAACCGGAATAGCCGACGCTATGATTGGTCGGGTCGGCTTCGGGCACCATCGCGCCGGCCTCGACCGCGTCGATCAGGGATCCACCCTTGGCGAGTTCCGCAAAGGCCACCGCGTTGGCGGCGGCGCCGAAGTCCCAGGTCGACAGGACCATCGCGCCGGTCGCCGAAGCGTCCGCCGCGGCACCCGATCGGGCAGCCGCCCGAGTCGCTACGAATGGTATCATGCCCAGGCCGCCCAAGCCGGCGAGCAACGACCGTCGCGTGTTCTCCATCAGATCCCCCTTGCGTTCTTGTGTGCACGGTATCGCAAGGAGATGGCGACCGCCAGTAGTGACGCCGATTTGCAACATTCCAACGCAAATGTTCTAGACCGGTATTGCTTCGGCATTGACTGGCGACGTGTTTTGACCAAACCAGTACGGGCAACCGGTATAGCGCTATCACGCAACCGGGCTTTTTTAGGGGTAGGTATGAACTTCGGCCATTCTGTTTCACGGATCGCGCTCGTCGGGTCTCTCGTGTTTTCCGCTACCACCGCCTTCGCGCAGGACGTGCCCGCGCAGGCCGTGACGCCCGCCCAGGCTGCCGCGAGCACGCCCGCCGAAGCCAAGGTCGAGGCGGATGCCACCACCGCAACCACTGCCGTCGATCGCGACACGCCGAAGGACGACACGATCGTCGTTACGGGATCGCGCATCCAGCGTCCGAACATGACGTCGGCGGCCCCGATCACCTCGGTTACCGCGCAGGACATCCGCGCGCAGGCTGCCGTCAACGTCGAGGACGTGCTGAACCGCTTGCCGCAGATCGCGCCGGACAGCCAGCAGACCTATAACGACTCCGACGGTCGCCAGCGCATCAAGCTGCGCAGCCTCGGGTTCGAGCGCACGCTGGTCCTGATCGACGGCAAGCGCCTCGGCACGCAGAACGGCCAGGACGTCGGTATCATCCCGCCGTCGCTGCTCGAGCGGGTCGACGTGCTGACCGGCGGCGCATCGTCGGTCTACGGCTCGGACGCAGTCGCGGGCGTCGTCAACTTCGTCCTGAAAAAGGATTTCGAAGGCATCCAGCTCGACGGCAACTATAATTTCTACAACCACAACAACAAGGACACCGTCGTGTCGTCGCTGGCGCGTTCGTCAGGCTTCAGCAGCCCGCGCGGCCTGACCAACGATGGCGGTCGTGCCGACGTCACGCTGACCGCAGGCAAGAAGCTGTTCGACGGCGCGCTGCGTATCAACGGCTTCGTCAACTACAAGCACACCGACGAGGTGCTGTTGTCGGCTCGGTCCAACTCGGGCTGCTACCTGACGCAGACCAGCCTGAACGCGCCGCTGTCGTGCGGCCTGACGCCGAGCAGCTCGACGAGCGGGCTCATCTCGCCTTTGGACGCGAAGGGCAATCAGCTCGGGCCACAGTACGTCAATAATCCGAACGGGACGCGTGCCTTCGTGCCTTACGGTCAAGGCGTCGGCAATGCGTCGAACTACTTCAGCAACTACGCCTATCAGCGTCCCTCGGAGCGGGTGAACGCAGGCGGCTTCGTCAGCCTGGACATCGCACCAGACGCCGAACTGTACGCATCGGGCATCTGGTTCCGCGACAAGTCGTACAACAACTATCCGGCGATCGCGGGCGGGAAGGTTCAGGTCAGCTGCAACAACCCGTTCCTTTCGGGCGGTCAGGCTGCCGCGCTTTGCGGTACTAATGCAGGCACGGGGACGTCCGTTCCGATCGACCTGCGCTATCGTCTCGGCGAGGGCAACGACCAGCCCGACGCCTATCTGAATACCGGCGTTCGCCTGACCGGCGGCGTTCGCGGGAAGGTCGGCAGCGCCTGGACCTATGATGTCGGCGGCGTCTACGCGCGCAACCATCAGGATTACACGCCAAGCTTCGTCAACTCCGCCAATCTCCAGAACTCGATCAACGTCGGCGGCACGCGCGCGGCCCCGACCTGCGCCACCACGACGGATGCCGCCTGCGTTCCCTTCGATATCTTCAGCGCCGGCAACACCAATCCTGCGCTCATCGACTATCTGTACGATCGCGGCACGTCGGCAACCACGGGTACGCTGTACGACGTACAGGCCAACGTCACCGGCGACCTCGGCAAATACGGCATCACCTCGCCGTTCGCGGAGCAGGGCGTCGCGATCGCGCTGGGGACTGAATATCGCAAGGATACGCTCAAATCGACCGCCGACAGCGTGTATCGCGCAGGCCTGGGCGGCACCGACAGCTACCTGAAGCAGGACGTCTGGGAGGCCAATATCGAGGTCCAGGCGCCGCTGGTCGAGCACAAGCGCTTCGCCGACCTGTTGCAGGTGAACGGCGGCTACCGCGTGTCGAAGTACAGCAGCAACCCGAGCACGTTCAACACCTGGAAGGTCGAGGGCATCTACGCCCCCGTCAGCGACCTGACGTTCCGCGCCTCGTTCAACAAGGCGCAGCGCGCACCGACGGTGACCGAAATCCGCCAGGCGACCAACGTCGATTTCGCGTCG
>Ga0247729_10000936_pt1 | contig 10998 bp, 10 predicted proteins | sample UWRJL133311R2_FD_180958 | JGI IMG/M metagenome (GOLD analysis project Ga0247729, IMG submission 180958) | Plant litter microbial communities from Arlington Agricultural Research Station in Wisconsin, United States - UWRJ-L133-311R-2 | ecosystem: Environmental > Terrestrial > Plant litter >... | reverse complement strand
AGATTTGGACGACAACCCACCGATAAACGCGTCGCCCTTCCACTGCGGGAACATGCTGCCCGAATAGATCATCAACCCGCCGGGCGAGATCACCGGGTTCCAGAACACCTTGGGCGGCTCGTAGCCATCGCCGGGCTTGTGATCGGGGATGTCGGTGCCGTCATAGTTGCTGCCGTTCGAGGCGTTGGGCCAGCCGTAGTTGAGGCCGGGCTTGATCAAATTGACCTCGTCGCCGCCCTTCGGCCCCATCTCCTGCTCCCAGAGATTGCCCTGCGCATCAAACGCGATGCCGAGCAGGTTGCGGTGGCCATAGCTCCAGATTTCGGGCGCGAAGCCCTTCGCCGCGAGCGGATTGCCGGGGGCGGGCTTGCCGTCGAGCGTGAGGCGCAGCACCTTGCCGAGCGTCATCTTCGGGTCCTGCGCGGGGGTGAACTTCTGGCGCTCGCCGTTGGTGAAGAACAGGTATTTGCCGTCGGGCGAGAACGCGATGCGGCCGGAATAATGGCCGTTGCCCTCGACGAACGGCCGCGCGCTAAACAGCGCCTCGATCTCGCCGAGACGCTCGCCACCGCCGCCATCCGCACGCAGGCGACCGCGCGCGAGGACGACGCCCTTGCCGCCCTCGCCCGCAGTCGAATAGCTGAAATACACGCGGTTGCTGGTCGCGAAGTCGGGGGCGAGGACGACGTCCATCAAGCCGCCCTGCCCTGCCGAATCGACGGTGAGCGTCGCGACCGTCTGGCGCGACTTGCCGTCGGCGGAGACCAGCAGCATCTGGCCCTTCTTTTCGGTGACGAGCATGCGCTTGTCGGGCAGGAACGTCATCGCCCAGGGCGAATCGAAATCGGCGACCACCGTCTCCTTGAACGGCTTGCCCGCCGCGGCCGGTTGCGCGGAACAGGCGGTCGAGGCGAGCAGCGTGGCGGACAGCAACCCAGTGGCGAACAGCGTTTTGCGAATCATGATCTTCTCCCGGAAATCTCTCCGCAAACGCGGCGTTACCGATGAAGGTTGCGCCCGCTTGCGGAGCAGCGCCACCCCGCGTATAGAGGCACCACTTCTCTACATCGCCAGATGAAGAGGCTGCGGGGCTTGCTCCGCGGCAGCAATCACCTGTGCTTTGGCCCTGTTTGGAATTTCGATGGCGAATATCGCCCTGCTGACCGACCTGATCGAACCCGAGGCCACCGCGCTCGGCCTCAGCCTCGTGCGCGTGCGCATGCAGGGCGGCAAGTCCGATCCGACGTTGCAGGTGATGGCCGAGCGCCCCGACACCCGCCAGCTGGTGATCGAGGATTGCGCCGAACTGTCGCGCCGCATCTCGGACAAGTTCGATGCGCTCGAAGCCGAGGGCAAGGACCCGGTCGGCGAGGACGCGTATCGTCTCGAAGTATCGAGCCCCGGTATCGATCGCCCGCTGACCCGGCTCCAGGACTTTGCCGACTGGGAAGGCCAGGAGGCGCGCATTCGCCTCGTCGAGCCGTTCGAGGACCGCAAGCAGATCTCGGGTAATTTGATGGGCGTCGAGGGGACGAAGATCACCGTCGACGTCAACAAGCACAAGCTCATGACGATCGACTTTTCGCAGGTCGCCGACGCCAAGCTCGTCATGACCGACCGTCTCATCGCCGCGACCGCGCCGCTTTCCACCGAAGGCGCGGACGAAGTTTTCTATCAAGATACGCCCACCGATGAGCCCGATGCTCACGAGGCCGACACCGAAGAAGGACAGCATTGATGGCCACGGCAGTCACCGCAAACCGCGCGGAACTGATCGCGATCGCGAATTCGGTCGCGTCGGAGAAGATGATCGACAAGGCGATCGTGATCGAGGCGATGGAGGACGCGATCCAGCGCGCCGCCCGCTCGCGCTACGGCGCCGAGAACGACATCCGCGCAAAGCTCGATCCGAATACCGGCGATCTGCGCTTGTGGCGCGTCGTCGAAGTGGTCGAGGCGGTCGACGATTATTTCAAGCAGGTCGACGTCAAGGGCGCGCAGAAGCTCCAGAAGGACGCCGCGCTCGGCGACTTCATCGTCGATCCGTTGCCCCCGATCGAGTTCGGCCGCATCGCCGCGCAGGCCGCCAAGCAGGTCATCTTCCAGAAGGTCCGCGACGCCGAGCGCGAGCGCCAGTTCGAAGAGTATAAGGACCGCGCGGGCGAGATCATCACCGGCGTCGTCAAGCGCGTCGAGTTCGGCCATGTCGTCGTCGACCTGGGCCGCGCCGAGGGCGTGATCCGCCGCGACGCGCAGATCCCGCGCGAAGTGGTGCGCGTCAACGACCGTATCCGCTCGCTGATCCTCAACGTCCGCCGCGAGAACCGCGGGCCGCAGATCTTCCTCAGCCGCGCGCACCCCGACTTCATGAAGAAGCTGTTCGCGCAGGAAGTGCCCGAGATCTACGACGGCATCATCGAGATCAAGGCCGCAGCCCGCGATCCGGGTTCGCGCGCGAAGATCGGCGTCATCTCGCATGATTCGAGCATCGATCCGGTCGGCGCGTGCGTCGGCATGAAGGGCTCGCGCGTCCAGGCCGTCGTGCAGGAAATGCAGGGCGAGAAGATCGACATCATTCCCTGGTCGCCCGACATCGCGACCTTCGTCGTCAACGCGTTGCAGCCGGCCTCCGTGTCGCGCGTCGTGATCGACGAGGAAGAAGAGCGCATCGAGGTGGTCGTTCCCGATGACCAGCTTTCGCTGGCGATCGGTCGTCGTGGCCAGAACGTGCGGCTCGCGTCGCAGCTGACCGGCAAGGCGATTGACATCCTCACCGAGGCTGACGCTTCCGAGAAGCGCCAGAAGGACTTCGTCGAGCGTTCGGCGATGTTCGAGAAGGAGCTCGACGTCGACGAGACGCTCGCGCAGCTGCTGGTCGCCGAAGGGTTCACCAACCTCGAGGAGGTCGCGTACGTCGAGGTCGAGGAGATCGCCGGCATCGAGGGCTTCGACGAGGACCTCGCAGGCGAGTTGCAGAACCGTGCGACCGAGGCGCTGGAGCGTCGCGACGCTGCGAGCCGCGAGGAGCGTACCGCGCTCGGCGTCGAGGACGCGCTGGCTGGCATGCCGTATCTCAACGAGGCGATGCTGGTCACGCTCGGCAAGGCGGGCATCAAGACGCTCGACGACCTTGCCGATCTGGCGACCGACGAGCTGGTCGAGAAGAAGCGCGTCGAGCCGCGTCGTCGGAACGAAGACGCGCCGAAGCGGCCTGAGCCCAAGGGCGGGATTCTCGCGGAATATGGCCTGAGCGACGAACAGGGCAACGAGATTATCATGGCCGCTCGCGCGCACTGGTTCGAGGACGAGGCTCCGGAGGCTTCGGCCGACGAAGTCGAGGCGGACGAGACTTCGGTGGAAGAAGCTTCGGCTGATGACGCCGTGGTCGAGGACGCTGCGACTGAAGAAACGACGGCCGACGAAGCCGTGGTTGAGGACGCTTCGGCTGAAGACGCCGCGGATGAAGACGCTGCGGACAAGACCGACACGAAGAGCGAGGGCGACAAGGCCTGATGCCCTTCGTCAGCATCCGCATCTCGGGGTCCGCCACCAAGGACCAGAAGTCCGGCATCGTCGCCGACGTCACCCAGTCGCTCGTGCAGCGGCTGGGAAAGAACCCGGCTGCGGTGCAGATCGTGATCGAAGAGGTCTCGACCGAGAATTACGGCGCGGGGGGTCAATTGCTGGTCGACCGCGACGCTCCGAAGACGGCTCCAGCGCAGGAGGACGCACATGCGGAACCCTCCCGATGACACTGCGCCGCTAAACTCCCCTCCCGCTCGCGGGAGGGGTCGGGGGAGGGCAGTTACGGCCGCCGCCCCTGCGGATAGCCCCTCCCCTGGCCCCTCCCGCGAGCGGGAGGGGAATGAGCCAGTACGCAAGTGCATTCTCTCCGGGGAACGCGACCTAAGGCCCCACCTCGTGCGACTCGCATTGTCGCCCGATGGCCAGATCCTTCCCGACGTGCGTGCCAAGGCCCCCGGCCGCGGCGCTTGGATCGGTGTCACGCGAGTCGAGCTCGAAGCCGCGATCAAGAAGGGCAAGCTCAAGGGCGCTCTTTCGCGCGCGTTCAAGACCGGTGAGTTCACCATCGACCCCGAACTTCCGGCCAAGATCGAAGCCGCGCTGGAGCGTAACGCGCTCGACCGGCTCGGGCTCGAATCGCGTTCGGGCACGGTGCTGATCGGCTCCGACCGGATCGAGCAGAACGCGCGCCAGGGCAAGCTCAAGGCGCTGTATCACGCGTCCGATGCGGCCGAGGATGGCAACCGCAAGCTCGATCAGGCGTGGCGCATCGGCAACGATGTCGAGGGCTCGGGTTTGCGGGGGTTGGCACTCCCGGTATCGCGCACCATATTGGCGTTGGCGCTGGGGCGGGAAAATGTGGTACACATTGGCCTGACCGACCGCGCTGCAGCAAAGCGGGTGAGCGAAGCGCTCGACCGTTGGCTGCATTTTATCGGCCCCGAACCTTCTTCCGTGTCTTGCGAAACGGCCTCGCAGGGCGCATCGGCGTCACCACAAAATGGGGCGCCACCGATACAACAGGCGTCCGGATCGACCGGAACACGCCCGGCCGTGGACATGACTGAGGAATTTGAGTGAGCGACACGGACAACGAGAAGCCGAAACTTGGCATGCGCGCACCTTTGGGTGTGAAGCGCACGGTCGAGACCGGCCAGGTGAAGCAGAGCTTCAGCCACGGCCGATCGAATACGGTGATCGTGGAAACCAAGCGCGCGCGCGTCCTGCGCCGTCCGGGCGAGCCCGACGTGCAGGTCGCGGATGCCGCACCGGTTGCCGCGCCCGCCCCGGCGGCTGCTCCCGCAGCAGCCCCGGCACCACAGGCGCGTGCACCGCAGCCTGCGCCCGCCCCCGTGCGTCAGCAGCAGAGCAATCTGTCGCCGCAGGAGCGCCAGGCCAAGCTGCTCCGCGAGGCCGAAGAGCAGCGCATGAACACGCTGGAAGAAGGGCGTCGTCGCCAGGAGGCCGAACGGGCCAAGGCGATCGAAGACGAGCGTAATCGCGTCGCCGATCGCGCGCGCGCCGAGGCTGAGGCCAAGGCGCCGAAGCCCGTCGAGGCCCCTGCACCCGCACCGGCACCCGTGGTCGAAGCGGCTCCCGCTCCGGTTGCAGCACCAGCGCCTGCGCCGGCTCCGGTCGAAGCTCCCGTTGCTGCGGCGCCTGCCCCGGCTCCGGTTGCTGCAACGCCTGCACCTGCACCGAAACCCGCGCCGGCTCCAGTCGCGGCTGCTCCTGCACCGGCTCCCAAGCCTGCACCGGCACCCGTTACTCCGCCGGCACCGCCACCCGTCATCGAACTGACTCGCGATCCGGCGTTCCCGGCACCGCGCCGGTTCTCGCCGGTGGCGCGTCCCGAGCGTCCTCCGCCGCCGCCGAAGCCTGTCGCAGCTCCCGCTGCCGCAGCGCCGACCACGGCTGCGAATGCCGGCACGACCGCGGCGCGCCCTGGCGCGACCGGCGTCAATGCTCCGGCTGGTGGCGTCCGTCGCGACGCCGTGCCAGCGCGTCCGCAGCAGCGTGACCGCAAGGGTGACGATCGTCGCACCTCGGGCAAGCTCACCGTCAACCGCGCGCTCGGCGATGGTGATGGTGCACGGGCTCGTTCGCTTGCCGCGCTGAAGCGTGCGCGCGAGAAGGAGCGTCGTGGAACCGGTGGTCCGCGCGAGGCGCAGGCCAAGCAGATCCGCGACGTCGTCGTCCCGGAGGCGATCACCGTGCAGGAACTCGCCAACCGCATGGCCGAGAAGGGTGCCGACCTCGTCAAGGCGTTGTTCAAGATGGGCATGCCCGTCACGATGACGCAGACGATCGACCAGGATACCGCCGAGTTGCTCGTCACCGAGTTCGGCCACAACCTGACGCGTGTCAGCGATGTCGACCAGGATCTGGCCAACGACACGATCGACGATGCCGAGGAGACGCTGAAGCCACGCGCGCCGGTCGTCACGATCATGGGTCACGTCGATCACGGCAAGACGTCGCTGCTCGATGCCTTGCGCGGCACTGACGTGGTGCGCGGCGAAGCGGGTGGCATCACCCAGCATATCGGCGCCTACCAGGTCACGCTGAAGGACAAGTCGAAGATCACCTTCCTCGACACCCCGGGCCATGAAGCGTTCACGCAGATGCGTGCGCGTGGCGCGGACGTCACCGATATCGTCATCCTGGTGGTGGCGGCGGACGACGGCCTGATGCCGCAGACGGTGGAGGCGATCGCCCACACCAAGGCGGCGGGCGTGCCGATGATCGTCGCGATCAACAAGATCGACAAGGAAGGCGCCAATGCCCAAAAGGTGCGCGAGCGCCTGCTGAGCGAGGAGATCGTGGTCGAGGACATGGGCGGCGACGTCCAGGACGTCGAAGTCTCCGCGACCAAGAAGATCGGTCTCGATGCGTTGATCGAGAAGATCCAGCTCCAGGCCGAACTGCTCGAACTGCGCGCCAATCCGGATCGCGCGGCCGAGGGTACGGTGATCGAGGCGAAGCTCGACAAGGGCCGTGGCCCGGTCGCGACGATCCTGGTCAACCGCGGTACGCTGCGGGTCGGCGACATCTTCGTGGTCGGTGGCGAGAGCGGCAAGGTCCGTGCGCTGGTCGACGACAAGGGCAAGCAGATCAAGGAAGCGGGTCCGGCGATGCCGGTCGAGGTCCTCGGTCTGTCGGGTGTTCCGCAGGCGGGCGATCCGTTCCAGGTGGTCGAGAACGAGGCACGTGCCCGTGAAGTCGCGGAATATCGTCGCAGCGTGAAGACCGACAAGCGGACCGCTTCGGTTCCTGCCAGCCTCGAGAGCATGTTCTCGGCGCTGAAGGAAAAGCAGGCGATCGAATATCCGCTGGTCGTGAAGGCGGATACGCAGGGCACGGTCGAGGCGATCGTCGGGGCGATCAACAAGATCTCCACCGACCTGATCAAGGCGCGCGTGCTGAGCTCGGGCGTCGGCGGCATCACCGAGTCGGACGTCACGTTGGCGGCCGCTTCGGGTGCCCCAATCATCGGCTTCAACGTCCGTCCGAACGCCAAGGCACGCGAGATCGCCGAGCGCCAGAAGGTCGCGTTCAAGTACTATGATGTTATCTACGACCTGATCGACGAGATCCGGGCGGGGATGGCGGGTGAGCTTGGGCCGGAAGCGTTCGAGACGGTCGTCGGTCGTGCCGACATCCGCGAGGTCTTCTCGGCGGGCAAGCACGGCAAGGCAGCAGGTCTGCTCGTCACCGAGGGCAACATCCGCAAGGCGCTCAAGGCGCGCATCACGCGCAACGACGTCATCATCTACCAGGGCGAAATCGCATCGCTGCGTCGCTTCAAGGATGATGTCGCCGAGGTTCGCGCTGGGCTCGAGTGCGGCGTGACGTTCACGTCGAACTTCGTCGACATCAAGGCCGGCGACGTCCTCGAGACGTTCGAAGTCGAGATGCGCGAACGTACGCTTTGAGGCCGAGAGCCCTCTCCCCTGCGGGGAGGGGGTTGGGTGAGGGGTGGTACCGCGCGACAGCGTTCGTGGCCGCCCCTCACCCCCACCCTCTCCCCGGAGGGGCGAGGGAGTTAGAAGAATGAAGACCGATACCCCAGAAGCAAAAGCCGTCCGCTCGTTGCGAGTCGGCGAACAGGCGCGTCACGCGCTGTCCGACATCCTCGCGCGCGGCGACGTCCACGATCCGGTGCTCGAAAAGCACCTTGTGACGATCACCGAGGTCCGCATGTCGCCGGATCTCCGCCACGCCACGGTCTTCGTGAAGCCGTTGCTCGGCAAGGACGAGGAAAAGGTACTGAAGGCGCTGCGGACGAACACAGCGTACCTCCAGCGCGAAGTCGCGAACCGAGTGCAGATGCGGTATGCGGCCAAGCTGAAGTTTCTCGCGGATGAAAGCTTCGACGAGGGGACGCACATCGACCAGTTGTTGCGCGATCCGCATGTTGCGCGGGATCTGGCTGAAGATTGATCTTGCCGGGCTGCTAGCACCTCGCTTGCAGTCAGTAAGGGCTTTGCGGCGACTGGAATAAAACGCCTCCCACGTCCTATCCCGTTCCGAACCTTCTGCGCTCCTCGTGCCCTTCCCCCTCCCCGTTCGTGCTGAGTAGAGACCGAGTAGGCTCGAAGAGCCGTATCGAGGGCTCGTATCGAAGCACAGGTTCCGCATCCCAACCTGTCCTTCGATACGCCGCTTCGACAAGCTCACCAGCTACTCAGGACGAACGGGTGGTGGTTGGGCAGCGGGTGGTGAGAGGTGGTCCTGCGGGAGCGGGTTTGGGAATTCCGAGCCATAGTGCACCGCTCCTCTGGACATCCCCCCGCGTTCCCGCTCTTTGCCCCCATGGCCAAGCTGTATTTCTACTACGCCTCGATGAACGCGGGGAAGTCGACGAACCTTTTGCAGGCGGACTTCAATTACCGCGAGCGCGGGATGCGGACGATGCTGTTCACCGCGGCGATCGACGATCGGTTCGCGGCGGGGACGATCACGTCGCGGATCGGGTTGGAGGCGCCGGCGATCGCGTTCGATGCGGGGACGGATATCGGGGCCTGCGTGGTTCGGCAACACGGCGAGGACGCGATTTCTTGCGTGCTGGTGGACGAGGCGCAGTTTCTGACGTCTGCGCAGGTCGATCAGCTCGCGCATATCTGTGACGTGGTTGGGATACCTGTGCTGGCATACGGGTTGCGGACCGATTTCCAGGGCGCGCTGTTTCCGGGGTCGGCGCGGTTGCTGGCGCTCGCGGACTCGCTTGTGGAGATCAAGTCGGTTTGCGGGTGTGGGCGCAAGGCTACGATGAACCTGCGGGTGGATGAGAACGGAAGGGCGATTGCCGAGGGGCAGCAGACCGAGATCGGCGGGAACGATCGCTATGTTGCGCTGTGTCGGCGGCATTTTACTGAGGCTTTGGGGTAACGTCCCCAGTCCCGTCATCCTGACGAAAGTCAGGACCCAGGGTACCGAACACCGTCTTTCTTGGCTCTGGGTCCTGACTTTCGTCAGGATGACGGGGTGGATGGGGACCGCCCTCGCCTCAATTGAATTCTAGGACTTACGCGCATGCATGGCTGGATCATTCTCGACAAGTCGCTGGGGCTTGGATCGACGCAAGGGGTGTCGGCGGTGAAGCGCGCCTTGCGCAGCGGCGGGTATGGGAAGTTCAAGGTGGGGCATGGGGGGACGCTCGATCCGCTCGCTACCGGGGTTCTGCCGATCGCCGTCGGGGAGGCGACCAAGCTGGCTGGGCGGATGCTTGATAGCGACAAGATCTATGATTTTACGGTGATGTTCGGGATTCAGACGGATACGCTGGATGCTGAAGGTGTGAGCATCGCTACGTCCGACGTGCGGCCGACTCTGGCGGCGGTGGAGGCGGTGCTCGCGCAGTTTACCGGGCCGATTTCTCAGGTGCCGCCTGCATACTCCGCGCTCAAGGTGGATGGGGAGCGGGCGTATGATCTGGCTCGTGCTGGACATGAGGTGGTGCTCGCGAGCCGGGATGTGACGATTTATTCGCTATCCTCCCCGGTACGGGGAGGGGGACCAGCGCAGCTGGTGGAGGGGGGCTTCCGCGAACGTTCCGCTGGTGGCGCGCCCCCCTCCACCCCCGTCCAAGCGGACGGCGGTCCCCCTCCCCGTGCCGGGGAGGAATTGCAGGATGCGCCCCTGCCCCACACTCCCCTTGAGGAGGTTACGCTCACCGCGCATGTGTCGAAGGGCACCTACATCCGCTCCCTCGCGCGCGACATCGCCCTCGCCCTCGGCACCGTCGGCCACGTCACCATGCTCCGCCGGACCAAGGCCGGTCCGTTCGACCTCACGTCCGCGATATCGCTGGACAAACTGGACGAACTCGCTAAGGCCTTCGCGCTTGAAGATGTACTTCTGCCCTTGAGGGTGGCGCTGGACGACATCCCGGCTCTCTCCCTCACCCCCGACCAGGCAGGGGCGCTCCGACAGGGGCGTATCTTGGCCGGGATCGCCGCAGACGATGGCCAATACTTCGCCGAACTGGACGCTGTCCCGGTCGCGCTGGTCGAGGTCGAGGACGGAGACGTCCGGGTCGTTCGCGGTTTTAATCTGTGATGTCGAGGACATGAATTCATGACGATTACCGCTGAACGCAAGACCGAGCTCGTCAAGGAGCATTCGCGCGCCGAGGGTGACACCGGTTCGCCGGAAGTCCAGGTCGCGATCCTGACCGAGCGCATCAAGAACCTGACCGAGCATTTCAAGGGCCACAAGAAGGACAACCACTCGCGTCGTGGTCTTCTCATGATGGTCAACAAGCGCCGGACGCTGCTGGATTATCTCCGTCACAAGGACGGCCAGCGCTATCTGGATCTGATCGCGAAGCTCGGTCTCCGCAAGTAACTTAGACGGCTCCCCTCGGGGGGCCGTTTTCGTATATAGGGTTTTGATTCCGCGCATTTCGCGCGGAGGCAAACGCCAGAGCGCAATTCGGCGCAATGGCAAGGAGCGACAACTCGCTCCACACCGCCGCGGGCCGGCTAAGCCCGCACATAGGCCCCGTTCGCATCTGGCGACCGGAGTGAAGGAAAAAGAATGTTCGATACCAAGACCGTAAGCGCCCAGTGGGGCGGCAAGACGCTGACGCTCGAGACCGGCCGCGTTGCGCGCCAGGCAAATGGCGCAGTGCTCGCCACCCTCGGCGAGACCGTCGTTCTGTGCGCCGTGACGGCTGCACGGACCGTCAAGGAAGGGCAGGATTTCTTCCCGCTCACCGTCCATTACCAGGAGAAGTTCTCCGCAAGCGGCCGCATCCCCGGTGGCTTCTTCAAGCGTGAGCGCGGCGCGACCGAAAAGGAGACGCTGACCAGCCGTCTCATCGATCGCCCGATCCGTCCCCTTTTCCCAGAGGGTTTCTACAACGAGATCAACGTGATCTGCCAGGTTCTGTCGTATGACGGCGAGAACGAGCCGGACGTCCTCGCGATGGTCGCGGCGTCGGCGGCGCTGACGATTTCGGGCGTGCCG
>Ga0247729_10000933_pt1 | contig 11037 bp, 6 predicted proteins | sample UWRJL133311R2_FD_180958 | JGI IMG/M metagenome (GOLD analysis project Ga0247729, IMG submission 180958) | Plant litter microbial communities from Arlington Agricultural Research Station in Wisconsin, United States - UWRJ-L133-311R-2 | ecosystem: Environmental > Terrestrial > Plant litter >... | reverse complement strand
GGCCTCCGCCATTTGCATCGAGACCTCATAGGTGTCGGCGCCGTAGCCGAACGCGCCCGCCATGCCGCAGCAACTGGATTCGATGGTCTCGACCTTAAGGTCCGGGATCAGCCGCAGCGCCTGTTGAACCGGCGTGAACGCGCCGAACGATTTCTGGTGGCAATGGCCATGCAGCAGCGCCTTGTCGCCGACCGGATGCAGCGGCAGTTGCAGCCGCCCGGCCTCGGCCTCGCGCACCAGGAATTCCTCGAACAGCAACGCATGGGCGCTGACGCTTTTCGCGGCGTCGTCGGAGCGCAGCGACAGCAATTCGTCGCGCAGGGTCAGCAGGCAGCTTGGCTCCAGCCCGACGATCGGCACGCCCCGCGCGGCGAACGGCGCAAAGGTGGCAACCAGACGATCAAGTTCGGCGCGGGCGTTGTCGACCAGGCCGGCGGAGAGAAATGTCCGGCCGCAGCACAAGGCGCGACCGCGGTCCGCCGGCTTCGGCAGATGCACGCGATAGCCGCCGGCCACCAGCACCCGCAGCGCCGCGTCGAGATTTTCGCGCTCATAGGCGCGATTAAAGGTGTCGGCAAACAAAACGACTTCGCGGCCATCAGTGGGGCCGACAGCCTCTGCATCCGAATGAAACACGTCGCGCCGGAATGCCGGCAGGTCGCGCTTCGCGCTGATGCCGGCGAAACGTTCCAGCAGGCTGCGCAGAAACGGGCTGTTGTTGCGCGCATTGGCCAGCGGTGCTGCGCGCGCGGCCCATGCGGCGTAATGCGGGAGATAGCCGACCAGGCGATCTCGTAGCGTGAGGCCGTGCTTTTTCGCGCGGGCGGCCAGCACCTCGATCTTCATCTTGGCCATATCGACGCCGGTCGGGCATTCGTGGCGGCATGCCTTGCACGACACGCAGAGCTTCAGCGTATCGGCCATAGCATCCGAAGTCAGCGCATCCGGGCCGAGCTGGCCGGAGATCGCCAGCCGCAGCGTATTCGCACGCCCCCGCGTGACGTCCTTCTCGTTGCGCGTGGCGCGGTAGGACGGGCACATCACGCCGCCTTCGAGCTTCCGGCAGGCGCCGTTGTTGTTGCACATCTCCACCGCGCCCTGGAAACCGCCGCCGGCGCCGGGGTATGCCGACCAATCCAGCACGGTCTTCAACTCGTCGATGCGATAGCCCGGCGGATAGCGGAACAGCGAGCGGTCATCCATGGCAGGCGGATCGACGATCTTGCCGGGGTTGAGCAGGTTACCGGGATCGAAGCGGCGCTTGATCTCGGCAAAGTCTGCGACGATGCGGTCGCCGAACATCTGCGCGTGGAATTCCGAGCGCACCAGCCCGTCGCCATGCTCGCCGGAATGCGAGCCCTTGTATTCGCGCACCATGGCAAAGGTTTCTTCAGCGATGGCGCGCATCGCCTTGACGTCGGTGTCGAGCTTGAGGTTGAGCACCGGGCGCACATGCAGGCAGCCTTCGGAGGCATGCGCGTACATGGTGCCGGTGGTGCCGTGCTTGGCAAAAATGCCGGACAGCCGCTGCGTGTAGTCGGCGAGGTGCGGCAGCGGCACCGCGCAGTCCTCGATGAAGGAGACCGGCTTGCCTTCCTGCTTCATGGACATCATCACGTTGAGGCCGGCGGCGCGGAATTCCGCGATGCCGGTCTGCAGCGCCGGCTCGACGATCTCGACCACGCCGCCCCATTTGCGCTTCTCATTGTCCCAGCCGAAGCCGAGGTCGCCCATCAACTCGCCGAGCTGCTTCAGCTTGGCGATGTTGTCGCTGGCATCCGTCTCCGCGAATTCGACGATCAGCACCGCATCGGGATCGCCGCGCACCGCGGTGCCGATGATCGGCTTGAACATGGCGATGTCGCGACCCAGCGCCAGCATGGTGCGGTCGACGAGTTCGACGGCGATCGGCTTCAATTTCACCAGATGCTGCGCAGCATCCATCGCCTCGTAGAAGCTGCCGAAGTGGCAGACGCCCAGCACCTTGTTGCCGATCAGCGGCCACAGCTTGAGTTCGACCTGGGTCGTGAAGGCCAGCGTGCCTTCCGAGCCGACCAGCAGATGCGCCATGTTGTTGGCGGTGTTCTTCGGCACCAGCGCGTCGAGATTGTAGCCGCCGACGCGGCGCTGCACCTTCGGAAAGCGCTCGGCGATCTCGGCGGCCTCGCGCTCGCCGAGCGCCAGCATCTCGGCAAACAGAGCAGGGCCGTCGTCGCCGGCATTCACCTCGCCGAAATGCAGCAGCGTGCCGTCAGCCAGCGCGGCATCCATCGCCAACGTGTTGTCGCGCATGGTGCCATAGCGCAGCGAGCGGCCGCCGCAGGAATTGTTGCCGGCCATGCCGCCGATGGTCGCGCGCGAGGCGGTGGAGACGTCCACCGGAAACCACAGGCCGTGCTTCTTCAGTTGCCGGTTGAGGTCGTCGAGCACGATGCCGGGCTCGACCACGCAGGTGCGGTTCTCGACGTCCAGCGAGATGATCTTGTTGAGGTGCTTCGAGAAGTCGATGACAATGCCGTCATTGACGGTCTGGCCGCATTGCGAGGTACCGCCGCCGCGCGGGGTGACGATGCGGCCGTCGTCGCGGCAGATCGCCAGCGCCCGCAGCGCTTCGTCGACGGTGCGCGGGATGACGACGCCGAACGGCACGATCTGGTAGAACGACGCGTCGGTGGCATAGCGGCCGCGGTTGAACGGATCGAAGAACACATCGCCGGACACTTCGCGCGACAGCCGCGCGGCCAGTGCACTGTCCGCCGCCGAACTCCGCACGATGGTGGCCTTCAGATTTGCCTTGGCCATGTTTTCATCCCGCACTGCAGCACCGTACCGGCGCCAGCCTTTCCTGCTGTCTTGCATCCGGGTTTCGCCTTGGCAAGGCGGCGGCTTTGGCCATGCCGCGGCGCGAGATAAGAAATCCTCATGGCTGCCCCACGTTTTTCTTCTGCGCTCTGGCATGCCAGATACAGGACAAGGCGTTCGAGAAGTGATATCCCCACGCCACCAACAAAATATCCTCTGGGAAGGAAGCGACATGACCGTTCACACTGGAAAGCATTTCCTGCAGATTCCGGGCCCGACCAACGTGCCCGACCGGGTGCTGCGGGCGATGGACATGCCCACGCTGGACCATCGCGGTCCGGAATTCGCCGAACTTGGCCTCAACGTGCTGGCCGGCTCGCAGCGCATCTTCAAGACCCAGCAGCCGGTGATCATCTATCCCGCCTCGGGCACCGGGGCCTGGGAAGCCGCCATCGTCAACGCGCTGTCGCCCGGCGACAAGGTGCTGATGGCCGAGACCGGCCAGTTCGCTGCGCTGTGGCGCGGCATGGCCGAAAAGTTCAAGCTCGACATCGAGCTGGTGCCCGGCGACTGGCGCCACGGCGCCGACCTGGTGCAGATCGAGGCCCGGCTGCAGGCCGACAAGGCGCATCTGATCAAGGCGGTGATGGTGGTCCACAACGAGACCTCCACCGGCTGCGTCACCCATCCGCAGGACGTTCGCAAGGCGATGGACCGCGCCAAGCATCCCGCGCTGCTGATGGTCGACACCGTGTCCGGCATCGGCTCGCTGGAATACGAGCACGACGCCTGGGGCATCGATGTAACCGTGGCCGGCTCGCAGAAGGGCCTGATGCTGCCGCCCGGCCTCGGCTTCAACGTGATTTCGGAGAAGGCGCTGGCGGCTTCCAAGGCCAATACCTCGTTCCGCTCCTACTGGGACTGGCAGGAGGTCATCAACGCCAACAAGCTGGGTTCCTGGCCCTATACCCCCGCTACCAACGTGCTCTATGGCCTGAAGGAAGCCATCGCCATGCTGGAGGAGGAGGGGCTGCAGAACGTGTTCGCCCGCCACAAGCGCCACGGCGCCGCGGCGCGTGCGGCCGTTAAGGCCTGGGGCCTCGAGACGGTGTCCATCGAGGCGCACGACCATTCGCCGGCGCTGACCGCCGTGATGATGCCCGAAGGCCACGACGCCGACGCCTTCCGAAAGGTCGTGCTGGAGAATTTCGACATGTCGCTGGGAACGGGCCTGGCGAAGTGGAAAGGCAAGATTTTCCGCATCGGCCATATCGGCCACTTCAACGACCTGATGCTGATGGGCACGCTGGCCGGCGTCGAGATGGGCCTCGACCTCGCCAAGGTCCCGCACCGCGCCGGCGGCGTGCTGGCGGCCATGGAAGTGCTGAAGGGCCGGGACGTGGTGCAGATGCCCAAGGCGGCGGTGGCCTGAGCCGGTCGCTGCATAACAGCCGGGCGGGTTTGCCCTAACAATCGGTGGAAGGCTGGAGCATAATCGCTCCAGCCTTTTCAACATGCGGCCGCAGGCTGCACCAGAGAAAGAACACTTATGGACGCCCCGGTTCCTGCCACCGAAGACCTGCTGTATTCCGTCACCGACGGCATCGCCCACATCACCTTCAACCGCCCGCAGGCGCGCAACGCCATGACCTTCGCCATGTACGAGCGGATGGCGGAAATCTGCGAGGCCGCCAACACCGATCACTCCATCAAGGCGATCATCCTGACCGGGACCGGCGACAAGGCGTTCGCCTCGGGCACCGACATCTCCCAGTTCCGCGCCTTCAAGACCGCGCAGGACGCCCTCGACTACGAATCACGCATCGACCGCGTGCTGACATCGCTGGAAACCTGCCGGGTGCCGACCATCGCCGCGATCGCCGGCGCCTGCACCGGCGGCGGCGCCGGCATCGCCGCCTGCTGCGACCTGCGCATCGGCACATCGGCCACCCGCATGGGCTTCCCGATCGCCCGCACGCTTGGCAACTGCCTGTCGATGTCCAACATCAGCCGGGTAATGGCGCTGGTCGGCCCCGCCCGCACCAAGGACATGATATTCACTGCCCGCCTGATCGAGGCCGACGAGGCGCTGGCGCTCGGCCTGATCAACGAGATCGTGCCCGATGTCGAGACGCTGGCGCGCCGCGCGCTGGAACTGGCGCAACTGGTCGCCAGCCACGCGCCGATCACCCTGGAAGTCACCAAGGAAGCCGTACGCCGGCTGCGCCCCAAGCTGACCCGCGAGGAGGGCCAGGATCTCGTGCTCAAGGCCTATCTCAGCGAGGATTTTCGCGAGGGCATGGACGCCTTCCTCAACAAGCGCAAGCCGAACTGGCAGGGCAAGTAAGACTCAGGCGGCGGGCTTCGCGCCCGCCGCAACCCCTTCGAAAGTTGCCTCGAGCGCGCCTGCCGCCCGCTTGAACTGAACTGCAATTCCCCGCACACTACCGACGACAAAACGGGCCATTCGAGCCCGGACGAACGAACCAGGGAAGAGACCATGTCCAAGTTGATCAGGGCCACAGCCGCGCTGGCGGCCGTGCTGGCGATATCGCCGGCTGCGGCCGCGTGGGAGCCAACCAAGCCGGTGGAAATCGTGGTGGCGGCGGGCGCCGGCGGCGCCTCCGACCAGATGGCGCGGATGATGCAGGCCGCGATCCAGAAGAACAATTTGATGAAGGCCCCGGTGATCGTGTCGCTGAAGGGCGGCGCGTCCGGCGCCGAGGCGCTGATCTACATGAAATCCAGCGACGGCGACGCCAACAAGGTGATGGTGGCGTATTCGCTGATCTACATGCTGCCGCTTTCGGCCAAGATCCCGTTCAACTGGCGCGACCTCACCCCGGTGGCGGTGGTGGCGATGGACCAGTTCGTATTGTGGGATAACGCCGCCGGTCCCAAGACCGTGAAGGAATTCATTGCCGCGGCGAAGGCGGCGTCGTCGCCGTTCAAGATGGGCGGCACCGGCTCGAAGCGCGAGGATCATGTCCTCACCGTGTTTATGGAAAAGCGCACCGGCGCGAAGTTCTCGTACCTGCCGTACAAGTCCGGCGGCGAGGCGGCGACGCAGCTGGTCGGCAACCACACCGAATCCAACGTCAACAACCCCTCTGAAAACCTCGAAGTGTGGCGCGCCGGTCAGGTCCGTGCGCTCTGCGTGTTCGACAAGGAGCGCATCAGCTACACCACCAAGGTCACCGAGACGCAGTCGTGGGCGGACATCCCGACCTGCAAGGAAGAAGGCCTCGATGTGCAGTACCTGATGCTGCGCGCCATGTTCCTGCCCGGCAAGGTGACGCCGGAGCAGCAGGCGTTCTATGTCGATCTGTTCGAGAAGGTGACCAAGACGCCGGAGTACAAGGACTACATGGAGAAGCAGGCCTTGAAGCCGATCTTCCTGAAGGGCGAGGCCATGCTCAAATTCCTCGAAGAGGACGATGCGCTGAACAAGTCGCTGATGACCGAAGCGGGATTTGTCGCGCAGTAGCAGAGGCACTGCTCTTTCTTCCCCTCTCCCACAAGCAAAGCGAAGCTTTGCGCAGGCGGGAGAGGGTGGACCGGACGAAGTCCGGGCCGGGAGAGGGCTCTTACTTCTTTCCAGCGTGCGGCCCCCTCTCCCGTCCGCGCTGCGCGCGGCCACCCTCCCCCACAAGGGGGAGGGGAAGACCTGCGCTCCGTTCTTCCGAAATCCGAAACGAAACACCTCATGTCCAATACCGACCTCGAAATCATTGTCGACGACCCCACCGCACCGGAGCCTGACTCTCCCGCGGTCTGCAGCAGCCGCACCGTCGAGATTATCGTCTGCCTGCTGCTGCTGGCGCTCGCGGTCACGCTGGGTATCGACAACTATTCCACCGGCATCTCCTGGGATTCCACCGGGCCGCAGCCGGGCTACTTTCCGTTCTATCTCTCGGTAATCCTCGGCGGCGCCAGCCTGTATGGCCTTGTGGTCACGATGCTGGCGCGCGCCGTGCCGTCGGACACTTTTGTCACCCGCGCGCAATTGCGCCGCGTGCTGCTGGTGTTCGTGCCCACCGCGCTGTTCTGCCTGGCGATGCAGTATCTCGGCCTCTATGTGGCGAGCTTCGTGTTGATCGCCGGCTTCATGCGGTTTGTCGGCAGGATCGCGTGGTGGAAGTCGCTGCTCACCGCCTTCATCTTCACCGCGATCATGTTCGCCACTTTCGACATCGCCTTCGACGTCATCATGCCGAAGGGGCCGCTCGAAGCGGCCTTCGGCCGCTAGGACTGATCTGATGGAAGCCTTCGGACTGCTGCTGCACGGCTTCGCCGTGCTGATGACGTGGAAGATCATGGCGCTGATGGTGATCGGCCTGGTGCTCGGCATTTTTGTCGGCGTGCTGCCGGGGCTGGGCGGCCCCAACGGCGTTGCCATCCTGCTGCCGCTGACTTTCACCATGGACCCGACCTCGGCCATCGTGATGCTGTCCTGCATCTACTGGGGCGCTTTGTTCGGCGGCGCCATCACCTCGATCCTGTTCAACATCCCCGGCGAGGCGTGGTCGGTGGCCACCACCTTCGACGGCTATCCTATGGCGCAGCAGGGCCGTGCCGCGGAAGCCCTCACCGCGGCCTTCACCTCGTCCTTCATCGGCTCGCTGGTGGCGGTGCTGCTGATCACGTTCCTGGCACCGATGATCTCGTCCTTTGCGCTGAAATTCGGCCCGCCGGAATTTTTTGCGGTGTACCTGCTGACGTTCTGCTCCTTCGTCGGCCTGGGCCGCGAGGCCAAGCACAAGACCGTCATCTCCATGGCGCTGGGCCTGCTGATCGCCGGCATCGGCATGGATACCGTGTCGGGCACTTTGCGCATGACCTTCGGCTCCAACGAGCTGCTGCGCGGCATCAATTTTCTGGTCGCCGTGATCGGCCTGTTCGGCATCAGCGAGATCCTGCTCACCATGGAGGAGCGCCTCGCTTTGCGCGGCCATGCCGCAAAAATCAGCCTGCGCGTGGTCATCAACGTCTGGAAGGACCTGCCGCGCTACTGGGTGACGCTGCTGCGCTCGTCCTTCATCGGCTGCTGGCTCGGCATCACGCCGGGCGGCGCCATCGCCGCGTCCTTCATGGGTTACAATCTCGCCAAGCGGTTCTCGAAAGATCCGGAAAGCTTCGGCAAGGGCCGCATCGAGGGCGTGTTCGCGCCGGAGACCGCGGCGCATGCGTCGGGCACCGCAGCGCTGCTGCCGATGCTGGCGCTCGGCATTCCCGGCTCCGGCACCGCGGCGATCCTGCTCGGCGGCCTGATGGTGTGGGGCCTCAACCCCGGGCCGCTATTGTTCGTCGAGCACAAGGATTTTGTGTGGGGCCTGATCGCCTCGATGTATCTCGGCAATGTCGTCGGTCTGGTCATTGTGCTGACCACGGTGCCGATCTTCGCGTCGATTCTGCGGGTGCCGTTCGCCGCCGTCGCGCCGATGATCGTGGTGTCCTGCGCCATCGGCGCCTATGCGATCCAGAACGCCATGTTCGACATCTGGCTGATGCTCGGCTTCGGCGTGGTCGGCTACGTCTTCAAGAAGATCGGCATCCCGCTGGCGCCGTTTACCTTGGCGCTGGTGCTCGGCAATCGCGCCGAGGACGCCTTTCGCCTGTCGATGATCGGCTCCGGCGGCAGCGTCGGCGTGTTCTGGTCGAACGGGCTGGTCGGCACCATCACCACGATCGCGATCACGCTGCTGTTCTGGCCGGTGATCGACAGGATCTTCGCCGGCGTCGGACGGATGCTGCGACCGGCGCAGCCGTCACAGGCCGCCTAGGATCGAACTGATTTCGGCAAAGAGCGGCCGCGACGCTGGGGCGGAGGACAGGCAGGCGAACTTCAGATCGTTCAGCGATTTGAGAGTCTCGGCCTGTTCGCGCGAAGCCGTGCACCGCTCGATCAGTTCTTCCAGCAGGCATCCAAACGCACGCACCTCGAGCCGCTGCAGCCCTTGCGCCATGCGACGGTCGGCGGACGCGTAGACCGACGCGGCCCCGAAGTCGCCGATCAGCGCGCGGTCGTCCGGGCTGAACAGTATGTTATGGGCGTAGAGGTCGCCATGCATGATGCCGCGCGCGTGCAGATGCTCGGCCGCGGATGCGATGCCGCGGGCGATCAGCAGCACGGTCGCCATGTCGAAGCTCGTGGACCGCTCATAGATGTCGCGCGTGCAGGATTGCAGGCTCGGCGGCCCGGCCAGGGTTTTGAATTCCTCGGGGATGAGGTGCAGCACCAGCCCGAGGACGCCCTTTGGATGATCGCTGACGCGTCCGATGGCTCCGATCAGATGCGGGTGCGTCCCTGCGCGAACCGCCGACGCGATCTCCGAGGCGGGAGATCCGTCACTGGTCATGGCGCCCTTGAACAGTTTTACGGCTACGGCACGGGGCGGCTCGCCGTGGTCGTTGATGCCGGCGCGATGAATGACCCCGGAAGCGCCCTGGCCCAGCAGCTCTTCGAGCTGCAGGCCGCGCCATGGGATGTCGCTGATCGACGAAGAGGCGAGCGCCTCGGATTCCAGCGCCGCACTGAACGGATTGCCGGAATAGGCCAGCCACGACAGGCGCGGCAAGGTCAGCAGCCACAGCGGCAATGCGTCGAGGTCGTTTTCTGCGATGCGGAGCAATTCCAGGCGCTCGCATTTCGCCAGTGACGCCGGCAGGTTCTGCAGGCGGTTGCCCGCCAGCATCAGTTTTTGCAGGTCGCCGCAGCTTCCGATGTCGTTCGGCAATTCCTCGACCTCGTTATCGGTCAGAATCAGCCAGCGCAATTTCGGCGGCAGGCTGTCCGGCGAGACGACGCGGATGCGATTGGCCTTGAAACCGACCATGGTCAGTTCCGGCATCCGGCCCAATACGTCCGGCAGATGCGTGAACCGGTCGTTGGAACAGAAGATGACGCGGAGCTTGTGTAGTCTGGTGAGATCATCCGGAAGTTCGGTCAGCAAATTGCCAGAAAGGTCCAGAATCTCCAGCGAATCCGCGAGATCAAAAATCTCCGGTGGGAAGGCGGTCAGCTCGCAGGACAAGGCAAGGCGATGAATCCCGGCCAGTTGCCCGGAGCGAAGCTGATCGATGGTGTGCATTACCGGCTAGACGACCTTGCCCTGCCTGAGCGCGGCGATCTCGTCTGCGCTGAACCCGAACTCCGCCAGCAATTCCTCGGTCTGCTCGCCGACTTCCGGCGGCCGCGCGGCCATCTTGCTGGGCGTGCGCGACAGGGTGAAGGGCTGGCCGACCAGCTTGATGGCGCGGTCGTCGTCGGTGGGCACGTCCTGCGCGATGCCGAGATGCTTGACCTGCTCGTCGGCGAACATCTGGTCCACTGAATAGATCGGGCCGCACGGCACCCCGGCGGCGTTCAACTCGTTGACCCATTCGTCGGTGCTTCGCTTCTCGGTGCGCGCGCTGATCGCGGCGTTGAGCGCGTCGCGGTTTTTCGAGCGCGCCGGGCCGGTGGCGTAATCGGGATTGCTCACCAGCTCCGGGGCGCCGATCGCCTGCGCGCAACGCTCCCATATCTTGCCGCCGGTGGTGGCGATGTTGATGTAGCCGTCGGAGGTCCTGAACACGCCCGTGGGAATGCTGGTGGGGTGGTTGTTGCCGGCCTGCTTGGGCACGTCCTGCTCCATCAGCCAGCGTGCCGCTTGGAAATCCAGCATGAAGATCTGCGCCTGCAGCAGCGAGGTCTGCACCCACTGGCCCTGGCCCGAGACGTCGCGCTCCAGCAGCGCGGTCAGCACGCCCATGGCGCAGAACAGGCCGGCGGTGAGGTCGGCCACGGGAATGCCGACCCGCATCGGGCCTTCGCCGGGCGCGCCGGTGATCGACATCAATCCGCCCATGCCCTGGGCGATCTGATCGAAGCCCGGGCGCTTGTGGTAGGGGCCGTCCTGGCCGAAGCCGGAGATGCTGCCATAGACGATGCCGGGATTGATGGCGCGCAGGCTCTCATAGTCGATGCCGAGCCGCGCCTTCACGTCGGGGCGGAAATTCTCCACCACCACGTCGGCCTTGGCCACCAGCCGTTTGAACACGTCGAGGCCACGCGGGTCCTTCAGGTTCAGGGTCATCGCCCGCTTGTTGCGGTGCAGGTTCTGGAAATCGGCGCCGCGGCGCGGGCCGCCGGGCTGCTCGCCGGCGGCGTCATCGGACAGCGCGTCGATCTTGATGACGTTGGCGCCCCAATCCGCGAACTGCCGCACCGCCGTGGGGCCCGAGCGAATCCGC
>Ga0247729_10000932_pt1 | contig 11041 bp, 12 predicted proteins | sample UWRJL133311R2_FD_180958 | JGI IMG/M metagenome (GOLD analysis project Ga0247729, IMG submission 180958) | Plant litter microbial communities from Arlington Agricultural Research Station in Wisconsin, United States - UWRJ-L133-311R-2 | ecosystem: Environmental > Terrestrial > Plant litter >... | reverse complement strand
GAGCTACAAGCCGCTTAACTGGATGAGCCCGCCCTGCGCCTTCTCCACCGTCGAGCCCGACGACGCCCAGACGGATGCCGGCATCACCGAGGTCTGGAAAGTCGTGCAGGCGAAGACCCAGGACCAGCTGGTGATCTCCATCCACGAGATCGTTCATGACAGCTCGCACGAGCTCGGCATCGACCCCGGACTGCAGAAGGACGGCGTGGAGAGCGACCTGCAGAAGCTCCTCGCCGAGCAGATCGAGCTGCTCGGCGACGGCTTCCACCTGGTGCGCCGCGAGTACATGACCGCGATCGGTCCCGTGGACATCCTGGCGACGGATGCCGCGGGAGCCAGCGTGGCCGTGGAGATCAAGCGGCGTGGCGACATCGACGGGGTCGAGCAGCTCACCCGCTACCTCGAGCTGATGAACCGCGACCCGCACCTCGCCCCGGTGGCCGGCGTCTTCGCCGCACAGGAGATCAAGCCGCAGGCCCGCATGCTCGCGCAGGACCGCGGCATTCGCTGTGTGCTGCTCGACTACGACGCGATGCGCGGCATGGACGACAGCCACTCGCGGCTGTTCTGACCAGACCCGGAGCGTACGCCGGGCCCGTCAGGCGCTAGACCCGCCAGGCGCTAGACCCAGAGCAGCCGGCCGAGGAAGACGAACAGCGGCAGGATCACGAAGGCGATGTTGATCGGCAGGCTCGCGTAGGACTTCTCGGCGAGGTGGATCCCGATCGCCACGACCTGCACCAGCACCAGCGCACCCGCGGCGAGGATCGTGAGCAGCGGGGCTCCGATTCCGGTGAGCTGCGGGAGCACGATCCCGATCGCGCCGAGCAGCTCGAGCACTCCGACGACGCGCACGAGCGGCACACCCATGCGCTGCGCCCACGGCGCCTTCTCGGAGAACGCGACCGTGTTGAAGGTCTTCATCCCCCCGGCCATCACGTAGAAGAGGGCGACGACGATGGCGACGATCCAGAGGGCGATTTCCATGACTACTCCATTACAGTTACTTTGCGTGCGTAACGCACGGGAAGTATTTATAACCGACGCCCGCCACGCACTTCCATGCGGGTCACGCACACGGGAGTAGGAAATGGCGAACGACACCGCGACCGCGGACATCGAGCAGCTCTGCCGGAAGGACGCCGCGACGGCCGGTCACGTGCGGGACATCCTCGATCGCGTGGGCGACAAGTGGAGCATGCTCGTCGTCAACCTGCTCGAGCACGGCCCGCGCCGCTACGGACATCTGGCGAGCGACATCCCGGGCATCTCCCAGCGGATGCTGACCGTCACCCTGCAGCGCCTCGAGCGCGACGGGCTCGTCACCCGCACCAGCTACCCCGAGATCCCGCCGCGTGTGGAGTACGCCCTGTCCCCGCTCGGCGAGAGCCTGCAGGAGCCGATCAGCGCCCTCGCGCAGTGGGCCTACCGCCACCGCGACGAGTTCGTCTCGAGCCGCGACCGCTACGACGCGAAGCTGTCCTGACAGACCGCTCGCCTAAGCTGGGCGCACAATGAGCAACGACTACAGCTGCATCCTGTTCGACCTCGACGGCACGATCGTCGACTCCGCCCCGGGCATCACCGCCACTCTGGCGTACACCTTCGAGACGCTCGGACTGCCGATCCCCACCCCGAGCGAGCTGATGAAGTACGTCGGACCGCCGCTGCTCGACTCCTTCCGCGACTATGCGCACTTCACCCCGGAGAAGTCGGCGGAGGCGCTCGTGATCTACCGCGAGAAGTACCTGAACGTGGGCGCCTACGACGCCACGCAGTTCCCCGGCGTCGGCCTCGTGCTGAAGGCCATCCACGAGAGCGCCCTGCCGATGTCGCTGGCCACCTCGAAGCCCGAGCTCCCGGCCACCCTGATCCTCGAGCACTTCAACCTCGCGAACTACTTCGACATCATCACCGGCGCCTCGGAGGACGAGGTGCGCAGCGCGAAGAGCGACGTCGTCGCCGAGGCCCTGCTGCGCCTGAAGGCGATGGGCGCCGACATCTCCCGACCCGTGCTGGTCGGCGACCGCGAGCACGATGTGCTCGGGGCCGCCGCCAACGACGTGCCGACGATCTTCGTGGAGTGGGGCTACGGCTCGGTCGCCGAACAGGCCGGCGCCGTGGCCGTCGTCTCCACTCCGGAGGAGCTCAAGACGCTGCTGCTCGGATAGCGGGCGGGGTCTTCGCGCCGCGCCGACGGCGCAGCACGAGCAGGACCCCGAGCGCCAGCAGCACCGCAGCCGCACCGAGTGCCGGTGAGGCGTCCGCCCCGGTCGCCGCCAGCACGGCCGAGCCGTCGGCCAGCACCGTGATGTCGACCCAGCCGATCACCGCGCCGCTCGCGTCCTGCACGGCGAGCCGGTGTGCGCCCGGCGCGATCCCGGCCGGAAGCGTCGCCGAGATCTCACCGGCAGCGGATGCGAGCTGCCAGCCGCCGAGACTCACCGGCGCCGAGTAGACGAAGGCCGCCACGTAGCGGCTGCGGTTGCGCTCGTCCACGGTGATCGTGAAGGTCTGCCCGGCCTGGAGGGTGTCGTCGCTCACCGAGATGCCGCCGCGCAGGGAGGGAACGAGGCTCGCCTCGCCCGCCGCGACCGGGGCCTCGGCGGGTGGCACCGGAGCCTCGACCAGGCCGGCGGCCCGGAAGTGCGCCGAGTGCGACCCGAAGGAGTCGGCGATGTGCGGCATCCAGCAGGCGTCGTTGTGGCGCCCCTCCGGGTAGACCGCCCAGGTGTGCGGAACGCCCTTTCCGGTGAGCACCGCATCGAGGCTGCGCGCCCCGTTGTCGAAGCCGTAGTCGTCGAACTCGCAGGCGTCGAAGTAGATGCTGTAGCGGTTCAGCTGCTCCGCCGTCATCGCCGTCGCGAGCGCCACCGGGGTCTGGCCGACCGGGGTGTAGTTCACCGACCCGATGTGGGTGGCGATCGAGCTGAACAGCTCCGGGTTCTGCAGCCCGATCGAGAAGGCGCCGAAGCCGCCCATCGAGACCCCGCTCAGGGCGCGAAACTCCGGGTCGTCGATGGTGTTGAACTCCGCGTCCACCAGCGGCAGCATCTCCTGCAGGAACATGCTGCGCCAGGGGTCGCTCGCGCTGTCGGAGTACCAGAGCGACTCGCCGTCGGGCATCACCACGATCGACTCGGCCAGGCCGCCCGTCGTGTAGAGCTCGTCGAGCTTGGTGCCGAAGTCGCGCGGCTCCCACTCCTTGCTTCCGCCGTTGATGCCGTGCAGCAGGTAGACCACCGGGAAGTCGCGGGCGGGCTGCGTGTAGTACGACGGCGGCAGGTACACCTGGAAGGCGCGACGCTTGCCCTCGAGTGCCGAGTCGACGAAGTCGGAGAAGAAGCGCGAGTGGTTCCCGCGCTCGAGACCCGTCTGCGGGTCGATCTCGAGGAACTGCTGCGTCTTCGGCTGGAAGTCGTACGCGGCACCGCCCCGGGTGCCGGAGATCGTGCGGTTGGTGTCGACGACGAGGAGTCCGTCGCGCACCACCACCTCCACCTCGCTGTCGACGAGCGCGAGCGAGCCGGACTGGGCCAGCCATCCGCGCAGTTCCGCGGCCCGGCGGTCGGTGTCGCGGCCGTCGTGGTTGTAGTCCACCGCGAGGGTGGCGAGGTAGGCGTCCACGTCGCCCGCCGCGAGCGCGGCCTTCTGCGCGGCGAGCACCCGGGCGACCGTGGCGACCTGCTCGGCGCTGGCCGGGGTGCCGGCGATGCCGTAGACGTTCTCGCGCACCGCGTCCTTCGAGTAGATGCCGACCGGGCCCTGGTACCAGCCGCCTCCGCCGGACATGTCGTAGAGCCGCACGGCGAGGGTGTTCTCCCCGCCGAACACGGGGGCGGCGGCGGGGATCGGGTAGAGGCGCTTCTCGAACCACTGGCTCTTCGCGTTCGGCGGCATGACCCCGGAGGAGCCGATCTTCACCCCGTTGAGGAAGGCCTCGTCCACGTCGTCGAGGAAGCCGAGCGATGCGACGAGGTTGGCCCCGCTCGCCTCGGCCGGCAGATCGAAGCTGAGCCGGTACCAGCCGAAACCGTCGTAGTCGGCGAAGGGGGTGCCGTCGCCGGGAACGGCGATCGGCGTCCAGGCGCTGTCGTCGAACGCCGGATCGGCGTAGGCGGGGTCGTCGCCGGTGGTGAACTGCCAGTCGCCGGCGAGGTCGATCGAAACGGTCTGGCCGGTCGGTGCTGCGGCTGCCGGTGCGGCCGCTGCCGGAGAGGCCGCGAGGACCACCCCCGCGGATCCGACGAGAACGGCCGCGGTGAGCACCGCCGTCGCCCTCCGCGCTGTGAGTGTGCGTGTTGTCATGTCTCCAACTTCATTGTGGGAACGAACGGGGTGGTGGAGTGCACGAGCGGATGCCGGCCGGCTGTGCACGTGCACAGAGCGGCACGCAGACGCCCCTGTGCACGTTCACAGAGTACGAATGGCGTGTGACGATGTCAACGGGCTTCCGTGCACGCCCGCAGTACAGTGGACGCGTGAAGACGCCGAACACGCGACCGAAGCGTGCCACCGTGCACGAGGTGGCCCTGGAGGCCGGGGTCTCCCGCGGAACCGTGAGCCGCGTCATCAACGGGGAGCGCTACGTGTCCGCCGAGGCGAGGGCCGCGATCGAGGCGGCCATCGTCAAGACCGGCTACGTGCCGAACATCGCCGCCCGCAACCTCGTGATGCAGCGGTCGCAGGCCATCGGCTTCGTGGTGCACGAGCCGCACTCGATGTTCGTGGAGGATCCGAACATCGGCGGGATCCTGCTCGGCGCCAACCGCGAGCTCTCCGGCGCCGGCTACCTGATGACCACCCTCGTCATCGACTCCGCGGACGACACCGAGCGCATCGGCCGCTACCTCAGCGGGGGTGTCGTCGACGGCATCATCGTCGTCTCGGCGAGGCGCGACGATCCACTCACCGCGGTCATCCGCCGCCTGGGACTGCCCGCGGCCTTCGTGGGCCATCCGCCCGACGTCGACGACATCCCGTTCGTGGGCATCGACAACCGCAAGGCGGCCGAGGCCATCACGCTGCGGCTGATGCGGACCGGGCGCGAGCGCATCGGCATGGTCGCGGCCGCACTCGACCGCGACTCCGGGGCCGACCGCCTCGCCGGCTTCACCCGCGCGCTCGGCGACCGCTTCGACCCGGGCCTGGTGAGCGCGGTCGACCTCTACTCCTACTCCGACGGGCTGCGCGGCATGCGCGAGCTGCTGCGCCGCGAACCCGCGATCGACGGCGTCTTCGCGGCCTCCGACTCGCTCGCGGCGGGCGCGGTGGACGTGCTCAAGGAGGCCGGCCGCCGCATCCCGGTCGACGTGGGGGTCGTCGGCTTCGACAACAGCGTCTGGGCGCTGCGCACCGAGCCGCAGCTCTCCACGGTCGACCAGCCGGCCACCGGGCTCGGCGAGCGTGCCGCTCGGAGCGTGCTCGACCAGCTGGCCGGCGAGGCGCCGCAACTCGGCGGCATCTACCTCGACACCCCGATCGTCTGGCGCGGCTCGGCCTGAGAACGCCTCCCTAGGGGCAGTACATCCGCGTGGCGGTGTGGTCGGTGCTGCGGTCGAAGCGGTGCTCCGACATCGGCCGGCCGCAGAGCGGGCAGGCCTTCTCGGCGGTGGGCGGGAGCGGCGTCTCGCCGTAGGGGCCGAGCGGCGGCGGCCCGATGTACGGGAACAGCGCGCGATTCAAACGGTCCCACCACGGAATTCTGACCTTCATGGCATCCTCTCGCACTAATGATTAGTGCACTAATGATCAGTATACTGATCGGATGGATGATGTCGACCCTCTCGCACTGGACCGTCAGGTCTGCTTCGCCCTGGCCGCCGCCAACCGCAGCGTGATCGCCGTGTACCGGCCCGTGCTCGAGGCGATCGGGCTCACGCATCCGCAGTATCTCGTGATGCTCTCGCTCTGGGAGCGCAGCCCGCGCACCGTGCGCGACATCGGCGACGCCCTGCTGCTCGAGCCCGCCACGCTCTCGCCCCTGCTCAAGCGGCTCGAGGCGGCCGGGCTGGTGACCCGGGCGCGCAACGCCCGCGACGACCGCGCCCTCGACATCGCCCTGACGGCGGATGGGCGCGCCCTGCGCGACAAGGCCGAGGCGGTGCCCGGCACCATCGTGGAACGGCTGGGCATGCCGGTCGCCGAGCTGCAGGCGATCCGCGAGCAGCTCACGCGGCTGATCGGCGCGGCGACGAGCGTCCCCGCCTGAGCGGTCGGCGGCGCTACACCGCCGCGATCAGCTCGATCTCGACGCGGGCGCCCTTCGGCAGCGCGGCCACCTGGTACGCGGCGCGGGCGGGCAGCACCTCTCCCTCGAAGGCCTCCGCGTACGCCTCGTTGACGACCGCGAAGTCCGCGATGTCGGCCAGCAGCACGGTGGTCTTCACGACGCGGTCCATGCTCGTTCCGGCGGCCGCGAGGATCGCCGCGGCATTGCGCAGCGACTGCGCCGCCTCCTCGCGCACGCCCGGCCCGGCGAATTCGCCGGTGGCCGGGTCGATCGGCAGCTGCCCGGAGACGAACAGCAGCCCGTCCACGCGCACGGCCTGCGAGTAGGGTCCGATCGCGGCCGGCGCGGTGTCGGTGGCGATTGCGATGATCTCGGTCATGACGACCCTCCTAGTACTGCGGCCGCGGTCTCGACCGCCGCCGTCGTGGTTGATGCGTGCACAGAGAAGCGGATGCGGTCGGTGCCGTGCAGGGTGCTCGTCACGCCGGCCGCCGCGAGGCGTGCGTGCGCCAGCGGTGCCGCGGAGTCCGCGACCCCGGCGACGACGATGCCGGCCCGCAGCCCGGGCTCCCGGGGCGAGACCACGGGCACATCCGCCGCGTCGAGCGCCGTGATCAGCGCCGCCGCGGTCTCCGATACGCGCCCGGCGATGGTGGCGACCCCGACGTCTTCCACGAGCTCGAGCGCGGTGGCCAGGCTCCCGGTGGCGAAGGGCGACAGGTTGGTGATCGAGTGCTTGCCGGCGTCGGCCAGCGGGTCGTGCTCCTCGCCGTCGTAGCGGGTGGGCCCCTCGACGCCCATCCAACTGCCCAGAACCGGGCGGATGCGGTCGAGCCCGCGCTCGGAGAGGCTCACGAAGCCGGCGCCCCAGCCGGCGCGCAGCCACTTCTGTCCCCCGACGACGAGCGCGTCGGCGAGCGTCCAGTCGAGGTCGGCCACCCCGAAGCCCTGGATGCCGTCGACGACGAGCAGGCGGTCGCCGATGACCGCGCGGATGCCGGCCAGGTCGGCCACGTAGCCGGTGCGGAAGTCCACCGCGCTCACCGAGACGGCGACCACGTCGTCGCTCAGCGACGCGTCGACCAGTTCGGGCGTCACGAGCAGGGGCGCATCCGCCGACGGAAGCAGGCGCACGCCGAGCAGACCGACGTCGCGGGCCCGCAGCCACGGGTAGACGTTCGCCGGGAACTCGTCGCCGCTGAGCAGAACGTCGCCGCCGCCGATGCCGAAGGCCACCTGCATCAGGCCGAGCGAGGTGTTCGCGGTGAGGGCGATGCGGTCTGCGGGGGTGCCGGTGAGGCGGGAGATCGCGGCCTTCGCACGCGTGTCCTCCGAGTGCAGACGGGCGGAGGCGTTCGGGCCGCCGGCCGCCGCGTCGGCCATCAGGCGCGCGCTGGTGTCGAGCACCGCGCGCGACGGCGGACCGTAGCTCGCGTGGTTGAGGTAGAGCGGGTCCTCGACGAACGACGAAAGATAGGCGGACTCGGCAGCGGTGGGTTCCGGGCTCACGCCAGGACCCGCTCGAGGAACTGCCGGGTGCGCGGTTCGCGCGGGGCCTCCAGCACCTCGGCCGCCGTGCCCTGCTCGACGATCCCGCCGTCGGCCATGAAGACCACGCGGTCGGCGACCTGGCGCGCGAACGCCATCTCGTGCGTTACGACGAGCATGGTCATGCCGTCGCGGGCGAGGTCGCCCATCACGGCGAGCACCTCTCCGACGAGTTCGGGGTCGAGAGCGGATGTCGGCTCGTCGAACAGCAGGAACAGGGGCTTCATCGCCACGGCGCGGGCGATCGCGACCCGCTGCCGCTGGCCGCCCGAGAGCTGGCCGGGGTAGGCGTTCACCTTGTCGCCGAGGCCGACGCGCTCGAGGATGGCTATGGCCTCCTCCTTGACGAGCTTCGCCGGGCGCTTCTGCACCTGCACCGGGCCCTCGATGATGTTGCCCAGCACCGTGAGGTGCGGGAACAGGTTGAAGTGCTGGAAGACCATTCCGGTCTTCGCCCGCTGGGCGGAGAGCTGCCGCTCGGTGAGCTCGTGCAGCTTGTCGCCGCGCAGCACGAAGCCCATCGGCTCGCCGCCGACCCACACCTCGCCGGCGTCCGGCACCTCGAGGCGGTTGAGGCAGCGCAGGAAGGTGGACTTGCCCGCGCCGCTCGGCCCGATGATGCAGACCACCTCGCCGCTGTGCACGGTCATCGAGACGTCGTCGAGCACGGTGTTGGCGCCGTAGGACTTGCCGATGCCGATGGCCTCGAGAACCGGGACTGGCTCACTCATTGTGACTCCTGATCAGTGGTGCGCGGCCGAGGTCTGCGGCCACCTTGCGGCGGAGGGCGCGGGCCGTCGCGCGGCCGCCCGGCCTGCGGTCCTGCGCGTCGAAGGCGCGCTCGAGGTAGTACTGCCCCACGCTCGCGACACTCACGACCACCATGTACCAGATGGCCGCGGCGATGAGTGTCTCCATCACCTGGAGGTTGAAGGAGGAGATGTTGTTCGCCGCCTTGATCAGCTCCATGTAGCCGATCACCGACGCCATCGCCGTGCCCTTGAGCATGTTGATGAAGTCGTTGCCGGTGGGCGGGATGATCACGCGCATCGCCTGCGGGAGCACGATGCGGCCCATGCGCTGCAGCGGCGTCTCGCCGATCGACTGCGCGGCCTCGATCTGGCCGCGGTCGACGCTCTTGAGCCCGGCCCGCACGATCTCCGCCATGTAGGCGCTCTCGTTGAGCGCCAGGCCGAGGAAGGCCGCGACGAAGGTGGTCATGATGTCGTTGGTGGAGACGTCGAGGAAGACGACGTCGGTGAACGGCACACCCACGGTGAGGCGCGGGAAAAGCAGGGCGAGGTTGTACCAGAGCAGGATCTGCAGCAGCACGGGCAGGCCGCGGAACAGCCAGGTGTAGGCCGAGGCGAAGGCCTGAGCCACCGGGTTCTTCGAGATGCGCATGAGCGCGATCACGATGCCGATGATGATCGCGCTCACCTGGGCGACGACCGCCAGCACGATGGTGTTGACCAGGCCCTGCAGGATGATCGGCGAGACCAGGTAGTACGGGATGTCGCCGTAGGCGATGTCGCCCTGCGCCGCGCCGTAGAGGAAGGTGATGCCCAGCGCGACGAGCACGACCGCGCTGATCCACCGGCCCCAGTGGCGCAGGCGCACCTGGGGGTAGAGGCCGCCGCTCGGGCGGCCCCCGCCCGTGGTGGTGTCGGTCATCGGCTACTTGCCGCCGTTGACGACGGCCTCGGTGACCTGGCCGGACTCGATGCCCCAGGCGTCGAGGATCTCGGCGTAGGTGCCGTCGTCGATGAGCGAGTCGAGCGCGGCGGCGATCGCGTCGCGCAGCTCGGCGTTGTCCTTGTTGACGCCGATGCCGTAGGGGGCGCCGTCGATGACGTCACCGGGCACGACCTCGAAGGCCTTGCCGTCCTGCGCGGTCTTCGAGATGTACACGGCGCTCGGCAGGTCGTTCACGATCGCGTCGATGCGGCCGGTGCGCAGCTGGGTCTGGTTCTGGGTGTCGCTGTCGGTCACCGTGATCTCGAGCGGCTCCTCGCCGTCGGCCTCGCAGGTGGCGCTGGTCTCCTCGGCGAAGGTCTGCTGGCTGGTGCCGGTGACCACGGCGATACTCTTGCCGCACAGGGTGTCCGGTCCGGTGATCTCCGCCGGGTTGCCCTTCTGCACCATCAGCGTGATGCCGGAGGTGAGGTAGTCGACGAAGTCGATGCTCGCCTGGCGCTCGGCCGTGTCGTTCATCGCGGCGATCGTCACGTCGACGCGGCCGGACTGCAGGCTCGTGATGAGCGAGGCGAAGTCGAGGTTGCTGTACTCCACCTCGAGGCCGAGCTTCGAGCCGATGGCGGTGATGAGGTCGTGGTCGGAGCCGATCACGGTCGAGCCGTCCTCGGCGAAGAAGTTGTTGGGCGCGGACTGCACGTTCGAGCCGACTCGGATCAGGCCCGCGTCCGCGACGGCGGAGGGGACGAGCGCTGCGAGCGCGTCGTCCGCCTCGACTCCCTCGAGGATGCTCGAGGTGTCGGGGATCGTGCTGCTCGACTCGTCCTCGGCCACTCCGGGCTGCGGGGCGGAGGGCCCTCCGCTGCAGGCGGTGAGGAGGACGGCGAGGGTGACGCCCCCGAGTGCGGTGGTCCAGGCGGCGCTGCGTGTTCGACGTGTACTCATGGCAATCCTTCGTTGTGATTGGGCTTGGAGAGACCATAGCGGTTTTCGACGCCCCGTGATAGAAATTTATTATCACGCTGCGAATTTGTTACATGTCGGAAATCTGACACCGGTTCTGGGGTGGTCGCCGGTCACCCGAGGCGACGGGACGGTGGCACGATGACGGTACGACTAAGCGCGCGAGGAGCGGCAATGGCCATCGAGATCGACCACGACCGCGTGCTGCGGCCGGAGTTCCAGCCCTACCTGGGCATGCTCGGCTTCCTCAGCGACCTCCTCGGCGCCAACACCGAGATCGTGCTGCACGACACCAGCGACCTGAGCCGCTCCATCGTGGCCCTCGCGAACGGCGAGGTCAGCGGGCGCTCGCTCGGCGGCCCGGCGACCGACCTCGTGCTCAAGATCCTGCAGAACCGCGAGTACCTCGAGCGCGACTACCTGGCCAACTACCTCGCGGAGTCGAACGCGGGCGTCACCTTCCGCTCCTCCACGCTGTTCGTGCGCGACGACGCCGGCGAGGTCATCGGCATGCTCTGCCTCAACATCGACGACGGCCCGCTCCTCAGGGCGCGCGACCTGCTCACGCTCATCACCGGCACCACCGGCCTTCTCAAGAGCAGC
>Ga0247729_10000931_pt1 | contig 11047 bp, 10 predicted proteins | sample UWRJL133311R2_FD_180958 | JGI IMG/M metagenome (GOLD analysis project Ga0247729, IMG submission 180958) | Plant litter microbial communities from Arlington Agricultural Research Station in Wisconsin, United States - UWRJ-L133-311R-2 | ecosystem: Environmental > Terrestrial > Plant litter >... | reverse complement strand
ACCCAGCCACCACGGAATGTGGGACCTCGCGATCCTGCAGGTGGTGCCGAACATCCGCATCGCGGCCCCCCGCGACGCGACCCGGCTCCGCGAGGAGCTCGCCGAGGCCGTGACCGTCGACGACGGACCCACGGTCGTGCGCTTCTCCAAGGGCGACGTCGGCACCGAGTTCGAGGCGGTCCGCCGCACCGACGACGGCGTCGATGTGCTCCGCGAGGCCCCGCACAAGGACGTCCTGATCATCACCGTCGGCCCGATGGCGAAGATCGGACTCCAGGTCGCCGAGCGACTGGCCGCGCAGGGCATCGGCGCGACGGTCGTCGATCCGCGCTGGGTCGTCCCGGTCCCGTCGAGCATCGTCGACTTCTCCGCCGCCCACCGCATCGTCGTCTCCATCGAGGACGGCGTGCGCGTCGCGGGAATCGGCACGCGCATCCGCCAGGACCTCCGGGCCGCCGGGGTGGACACCCCGGTGACCGAGCTCGGGCTGCCCGACGAGTTCCTCGACCACGGCACCCGCGCCGAGATCCTCGAGCGCGTGGGCCTCACCCCCCAGGCGATCGCGCGCGACCTCGTGTCGCAGGTGCTCGGAAGCAAGATCCCCGTCGCCCGTCCGCTGCCCGAGGACGCCACGGTCGATCCTCGCGTGCACCAGGACCCGGCCTAGCAGCCCCGCAGACCGGTGTCGAGACTTCCGGCGCGCCTCGGTGCGCTCGTGGCCGCCGCGGCCCTCCTGTCGTCGCTCGCGGGCTGCACGACTGCGGCGCCCGACGGCGATACCGTCACCGCCGCCCAGGCGTCGATCACGGGGGAGTGGGTCGTCACCCGCACAGTCGTGTCGAGCGACGACACCACCAACCCCGCCCGGGCGGTCGGCGCGAACTCGGTGCGCTATGTGCTGATCGAGCGCGAGGACTGCGGGAGCGCGGTCTGTCCCGGAACGGTGTCGAGCGGAGCGACCCCCGACGCGCGCGAGAGTACCGGCCTCGTGCAGACCGACGGCGGTCTGGAGTACGCACTGACCGGCACCCTGGACTGCATGAACGCCGCGACGGGCTCCGTTCTCGCCATGGACGCCTTCGACTACGAGCAGACGGCGGCGCTCACCGTCGACGCCCGCGCCGAGGTCTCCGGTGTCGACACCGCCACGACGCTCAGCGGCACCCTGCGCTACACGGACACCCTCACCGAGAACGGGTCGTCGGACGGATGCGCGCGCACGCCCGCGACGGTCACGGTGGAGTACACCCTCTCCGCCGTGCGCGCCCCGGCTTGACTTGGAGTCGGCCTGGGCGTCGACTGGATGGCGTCCCGCCGCACCCGAGCGGGGCATCCCCCTCGCGAGAAAGCAGCTGTGCGCCATGAAGAGAATCACCCTCGGCACCTCAGGACCGCAGATCGGCCGGATCGGCCTCGGACTGATGGGAATGAGTGCCTTCTACACGGGAAGCGGCAGTGACGACGCCGAATCGACCAGGACCATCCACCGCGCGCTCGACCTCGGTGTGACCCTCCTCGACACGGCCGAGATGTACGGCCCGTACCTCAACGAGGAACTCCTCGGACGCGCCCTGGCCGGGCGCCGCGACCAGGCGGTGATCGCCACGAAGTTCGGCACGATCCTGCACCGCGGCGACGGCAGCCGCGGCCTGGACGGCAGCCCGGAGAACGTGCGGCTCTCGATCGAGGGGTCGCTCCAGCGCCTCGGCACCGACTACATCGACATCTACTACCAGCACCGGATGGATCCGGACACACCGGTCGAGGACACCGTGGGTGCGCTCTCCGAGCTGATCGAGGAGGGCAAGCTGCGCCACTACGGCCTCTCCGAGGCGTCGCCGGAGACCATCCGGCGGGCGCACGCGGTTCACCACGTGACGGCGCTGCAGACGGAGTACTCGCTCTGGACGCGCGACCCGGAGGCGGAGATCCTGCCCGTGGTGCGCGAGCTGGGCATCGGATTCGTGGCCTACTCGCCGCTCGGACGCGGCTTCCTCACCGGCACCATCCGCTCGCTCGACCAGCTCGACGACGACGACTTCCGTCGCGAGAACCCGCGCTTCGCCGGCGACAACCTCGAGGCGAACATCGGAATCGTCGAGCAGGTCGACGCCATCGCGGCGGAGACCGGCGCCAAGCCGGGCCAGGTGGCGCTCGCCTGGCTGCTCGCGCAGGGCGACGACATCGTCCCGATACCGGGCACGAAGCGCGTGCACCGGCTGGAGGAGAACGTCGCCTCGGTCGACGTCGCGCTCAGCCCCGACCAGCTCACGGCACTCGACAACCTGTCCGCGGCGGTCGGCGACCGCTACGCCGACATGACGCCGCTGAACCGCTAGACGGGAACAGCCGGTCGACCCGCCGTCACGGGCGCGTCGACCGGCTGATCCGGGATGCCGTGCTGCTAGGCCATTCCGACGATCTTCGGGCTGTGGAAGGTGTCGCCGAAGGCCCGCTCCGAGGCGCCCACCCGGTCGAGGTACGGGGTCGCCCCGCCCATCTGGAAGGGGTAGCCGGCGCCGAGGATCAGGCAGAGGTCGATGTCCTCCGCCGCCGCGACCACGTCGTCCTCGAGCATGCGGTGGATCTCGTCCGCGAGGCCGTCCTCGATCCGGAGCTGCAGCTCCTTCGCCGTCATGGGGCTGGTGCCGCCCTTCACGATGTCGAGCGCCTTCTTGTCGACGCCCTTTATCCTGCCCTTGGCGTCGCGATCGAAGATGTGCCCGAGCTCCGCGAGGCGGTGCAGGTTGGCGCTCTCGAAGAAGCGCTCGGGGAAGGCGGAGTGGTGGGTGTCGAGCACGTGCGCCCCGACCTTCAGTCCCACCAGCTCGAGCAGCTCGAAGGGCGTCATCGGCAGGCCGAACGGCCGCGTCGACTCCTCGACCACCTCGAAGGGCGTTCCCGTGTCCACGGCGTGCATCGCCTCGCCGAGAACCTTGGCGAGGATGCGGTTCACCACGAACCCGGGGGTGTCCTTGGTGATGACCGCGTTCTTGCGCAGCTTCGCCGCGGTCACCATGGCGGTGGACAGCGTCACCTCGTCGGTGTCCGGGGTGTTCACGACCTCGATCAGCGGCATCACGGCCACCGGGTTGAAGAAGTGGAATCCGACCAGACGCTCCGGGTGCGCCAGCTTCGCGCCGATCTTCTCCACCGACAGCGACGAGGTGTTCGTGGCCAGCACCGCCTCGGGGGAGATGTACTTCTCGACCTCGGCGAAAACGTTCTGCTTGGCCTCGAGCTCCTCGAAGATCGCCTCGATCACCCAGTCGCAGTCGGCGAAGTCCGCCTTGTCGGTCGTGCCCGTGACGAGGGCCGTGAGCCGGTTCGACTCGTCAGCGGAGATGCGCCCCTTGCCGAGCAGCGCGGCGATCTCGCGGTGGATTCCGGCGACCCCCGCGTCGACGCGGCCCTGGTCGAGGTCGGTGATGACCACGGGGACCTGCAGCCGGCGCACGAAGAGCAGCGCGAACTGGCTGGCCATGAGGCCTGCGCCGATGATGCCGACCTTCGTCACCTTTCGGGCGATCGCCTTGTCCGGCGCCCCCGCCGGCTTCTTCGCGCGCTTCTGCACGAGGTTGAAGGCGTAGATGCTGGCCTTGAACTGGTCTCCGCTGATGAGGTCGGCGAGCGCCTCGTCCTCCGCGCGGAATCCGGTGTGCTTGTCGGTGTTGCGGGCCGCCTTCAGCAGCTCGAGCGCGCGGTACGGGGAGTGTGCCACCTGTCCGATGCGGCTCTTCAGCATCTTCTCCGCGCCGTCGATGTACAGCGGCCACTTGGTGAGCCGCTCGATCTTTCCCGGCTCGTTCGGCCGCTTCACCGTGATGGTGCCGGAGAGCACCCCGTCCGCCCAGGCGATGGAGTTCTCGAGGAACGACGCCGGGTCGAAGATGGCGTCGGCGATCCCGAGGTCGAAGGCCTCCTGGCCCTTCAGCGTGCGGTTGTTCTTGAGCGGGTTCTCGATGACCACCTTGAGGGCGTTCTCGATGCCGATCAGGTTGGGCAGCAGCCACGCGCCGCCCCAACCGGGGATGATGCCGAGGAAGACCTCGGGCAGCGCGAGGGCGGGGATGGAGCGGTCGATGGTGCGGTAGTCCGCGTTGAGCGGGATCTCGACACCGCCGCCGAGCGCCAGACCGTTGATGAAGACGAAGGACGGAACGCCGAGCTCGCTCAGCTTGCCGAGGGTCCAGTGACCGAGCTGCGCCATCTGCTTGGCGATCGCGCGGCTCGGGATGTCGCTGACCTTCGAGAGGTCGGCGCCGGCCGCGAGGATGAACGGCTTGCCGGTCACGGCGAGGCCCTGGATCTCACCGCGCCCAGCGCGCGCCTTCTGCTCGTCGAGCACGCGGGCCAGCTCGAGCATGGTCACCGGACCGAGCGTGTTCGGCCGGGTGTGGTCCCTGCCGTTGTCGAGGGTGACCAGGGCGAGGGTCCTGCCCGAGGCGAGCGGCACGTCGCGCACGAAGGAGTGTGTGACGACCTCGTCGCCCGAGAAGGAGGCGAGTTCGGCGAAGTCGTCTGCGGTGAATTCGTAGGCCATTACTTCTTGCCCTTCTTGCCCGTGTAGTGCGGGTTCTCCCAGATGACGGATCCGCCCTGGCCGAGGCCGATGCACATGGCGGTGAGGCCGTACTGCACGTCGGGCCTCTCGGCGAACTGTGCGGCGAGCTGGATCATCAGACGGACGCCGGACGAGGCGAGCGGATGCCCGATGGCGATAGCGCCTCCCCACTGGTTGACGCGGGGGTCCTCGTCGTCGATCCCGAAGTGGTCGAGCAGCGACAGCACCTGCACGGCGAAGGCCTCGTTCAGTTCGAAGAGGCCGATGTCGTCGATCGACAGCCCGGCCTTGCGCAGCGCCTTCTCGGTGGACGGCACCGGCCCGATCCCCATGATCTCCGGCTCGACGCCCGCGTAGGCGAAGCTCACCATGCGCATCTTGGTGGTGAGTCCGAGCTCCTTGGCGGCGTCGGCGCTGGCGATGATGCTGGCGGTCGCGCCGTCGTTGAGCCCGGAGGAGTTGCCGGCGGTCACCCGGCCGTGCGGGCGGAACGGGGTCTTCAACGCGGCCAGGCCCTCCATGGTGGTCTCGGGGCGCAGGGCCTCGTCGCGTGTCGCGAGCCCCCATCCGCTCTCATTGCGGGTGGCGACGGGGATCAGGTCGGGCTGCAGCTTGCCGTTCTCGTAGGCGGAGAATGCCTTCTGCTGGCTGCGCATCGCGAAGCGGTCAGAGCGCTCCTTGGTGAGCTGCGGGAAGCGGTCGTGGATGCGCTCCGCGGTGTTCCCCATGTTGAGGGCGTCGGCGCTCACCAGTTTCTCGGAGAGGAAGCGGGGGTTCGGGTCGGCGTTGAACCCCATCGGGTGGCGGCCCATGTGCTCCACACCGCCGGCGATGCCGACGTCGTAGGCGCCGAAGGCGATGGCGCCGGCGATGGTGGTGACGCTGGTCATGGCGCCTGCGCACATGCGGTCGATCGCGTAGCCGGGAACGGACTTGGGCAGACCGGCGAGCAGTGCTGCGGTGCGGCCGAGGGTGAGACCCTGGTCGCCCGTCTGCGTGGTCGCCGCGATGGCGACGTCGTCGACCCGGTCCGGGGGAAGGGAGGAGTTGCGCTCCATGAGGCCGATCATGGCTTTCACCACGAGGTCGTCCGCACGGGTCTGCCAGTACATTCCCTTTTCGCCTGCACGACCGAACGGGGTACGGACCCCGTCGACGAACACGACTTCAGCTTTCTCGGCCACTTTGCCTCCAACACATTGAGCGTGCTGTCGATCCTAGGGACGGCCTTTTGGAGGGCAGAATCCGTTGACTGTTCCTACGAAGCCGGTTCGTCGCCCTCGGGGATCGTTTGGCTGGCTTCCACAAAGGCATCGACGATCTTCTGTGCAGTTGCGTCAACCTGCCAGGGTCGCGCGCCCAGTTCCGTGAGCGCAGCTCCGATCGTCTCGACGCTCAGCGGCGTGGGCGGAGCCCAGGCGACGCGGCGCAGCGAGTCGGGGGTGAGCAGGTTCTCGAGCGGGATGTGGAAGAACTCGCTGAGCTCGGTGAGCGAGGCGCGCGCGGCCTTGAGACGCTTGTCGGCGTCGGGGCTGCGGTCGGACCAGACCCGGGGCGGCGGGATGCTCTCGCCGGGCGCGCGCGCGGCGGGGAGGTCGGTGCTGGCCATCCCGCGCTCGATCGCGGCCCACCAGCGGTCGAGCTGGGAGCGCGAGGCGCGTCCGGTGAACTCCTTGATGGCCGAGAGGTCGCGCTTCGTCGGGGGGAGCGCCTTCGCGGCGGCGGTGAGGGCGGCGTCGGGAACGAGACGGCCGGGGGCGGTGTCGATCTCCCGGGCGTACTCGTCCCTGGCCTCCCAGAGCTCGCGGGCGACGGCGAGGCCGCGCTGTCCGCGGATGGAGGCGAGACCGCTGAGACGGCGCCAGGGCTCGACGCGCACGATCGTGAAGTCGCGGGCGGCAACGGACGCGAACTCCTGGTCGGCGATGAAGGTCTTGCCGTCGGCCTCGAGCAGCTCGCCCATCTTCTCGCGCAGGTCGGGGAGGAGCTCCACGTCGAGGGCGGCGTAGACGAGCCACGCCTGGGGGAGCGGCCGCGTCGACCAGTCCGCGGCGGAGTGCTCCTTGGCCAGGTGGATACCGAGGAGCTCCTCGACCACGGTGCCGAGGCCGACACGGGGGAGCCCCGCGAGGCGGGCGGCGAGCTCGGTGTCGTAGATGTGCGCCGGGTCGAGCCCGATCTCGCGCAGGCAGGTCAGGTCCTGGCTGGCGGCGTGCAGGATCCACTCCTCGTCCTTGATCGCCTCGTTCAGCTCGGTGAACATGCCGATCGCGGGCGGGTCGAAGAGGAAGGTGCCTGCCCCGCGGCGGTAGATCTGGATCAGGTAGGCCCGCTGCGAGTAGCGGTAGCCGCTGGCGCGCTCGGCGTCGATGCCGATCGGGCCGTGCCCGGCGGCTATGGTGTCGACGGCGGCGAGGTACTCCTCGCGGGTGGCGATGACGTGGACGACGGTGTGCGGTGCCTGCTGAGGCGCGGCCTCGGCGGGGGTGGACGGCACGGCGCTATCGGTCGCGCTACTCACGCGACGCTCGACGAGTTGACAACAGACTCACTCCCTCAGTGGACGGCGGGAAGCCGGCCAGCATGCACAACAGTTCGCTCCAGCCTTCCACATGCGCGGTCACCTCGTGGTCGTCGGGCGTCCACGACGCCCGCAGCTCGATCTGGGCGCCGTCGCCCTGCTCCTCGAGCTCCCCGAAACCGCTGGAGAGGATGCGTGTCGCGGTACCGGATGCGGCGGAGTAGCGCGCGCCCCGGGAGTCGAGGGCGTCGACCAGCCAGGACCACGCGACGCTGGCCAGGAAGGGATCGAGCCCGATGTCGGTCTCGAGGGGGGCCTGCGCGAAGCAGACGATGCGGAAGGCGCCGCCCCAGGCGTCGGGCTCCTCCGGGTCGTAGAGGAGGATGAACCGTCCGGTGCCGTAGTCGGAGTCGGTGGCGTGGCCGCTGGGGCGCACGTCGGCGGCGAGCGCGATCGAATAGGGCGCGAGGCCGTTCGGCGCCTGGATCTCGGTGACGACGAGCTCCGCCCGCGGAGCGGCGGTGCGCACTGCCTCGAGGGCGGCGGCGAACGCCGGCGGGATCGGGCTTCCTGAGAGGTTGTCGGACACAACTTGAAGACTAGGCTTTTTTGCTATTTTTACGGATGAGGCACGCCGCCGCAGGAAGACCGAACGTACAGGAGCACGACATCCGCTCAGCTCGCGAATCCCGTCCGATGGCCGGGCGCATTCTCGCCCTCACCGCCGTCTCCGTCGCGGGCACCCTCGCGCTGGCGTCGCTCGCGGCCGCCGCGGTCACCGTGAAGGTGGCGCGGCAGGTGGTGACGCCTCCCCGGCGACGCGAGGAGGACATCCGCGTGATCGCCGTCACCGACGACACGGTGACCCTCTCGGCGACGAAGGACTCGCTGCTCCCCGGGCGCTACGGGCTCTGGTTCGACCGCGGGAGCGGGCACGCGCGGATCGGCGACATCCTCGCGAGCGACGAGCGCACCGTCACGCGGCGCCTCGCGGCCGTCGACTTCGGCGAGCTCAAGGCCGGCTCCCGCTCCCGGCTGAACGGCTGGTACTACCTGAGCCCCCGCGAGCTCGGCTACGACTACGAGAACGTGTCCGTGCAGACCGAGCTCGGTCCCGCCCCGGCCTGGCTGATCCCCGCGACGCCCGCGTCGACGTCGTGGGTGATCGAGGTGCACGGGCGGGCGGTGCGCCGCTCGGAGACGCTGCGCGCCGTGCCGGTCTTCCACGAGGCGGGCTACACCGCGCTGCTCGTCTCCTACCGCAACGACGACGACGCGCCCGGCAGCGACGACCGCAGGTACTCCCTCGGAGACGTCGAATGGCGCGACGTCGACGCGGCGATCGCGTTCGCGGTGGAGCACGGGGCCACCGACATCGTGCTGATGGGATGGTCGATGGGCGGCGCGATCGTGCTGCAGACGGCCACCCGGTCGGAGCACGCGGCGCTCATCCGGGGGATCGTGCTCGACTCGCCCGTGATCGACTGGGCGAGCGTGCTGGGTTTCCAGGGCGCGCAGCTGAACCTGCCGGTGGCGGCCAGCCGCGCCGTGCTCGCCGTGATCGGCAACACCTGGGGCAGGCGGCTCACCGGGCAGGCCGAGGCGATCGACCTCGCCCGACTCGACTTCGTGGCGCGGGCCGGGGAGCTCACCCGCCCGATCCTGCTGATGCACAGCGACGACGACGGCTACGTCCCCTCGACCTCGTCGCGCGCTCTCGCCCAGGCGCGACCGGACATCGTGACGCTCGAGGCCTACTCCGTGGCGAGGCACACCAAGCTCTGGAACTACGACTCGGCCCGGTGGAACCTGTCGATCGCCGCGTTCCTGGCTACTCTCGCGCCACGGTCCAGCGCGCGTACAGACCGCTCGAGTCGTCGACCAGAAGCTGGCTGAGCCCGAGCGCGCGGGTACGCGACTCGACGCCGGCGAGCAGCGGCAGCGACGTGCCCCCGATGGACGGCGACGTGGAGAGGCAGACCTCGTCGACCAGGTCGTCGGCCACCAGCTGGGCGGCGAGCCTCGGCCCGCCCTCGCAGACGATCGAGAGGTGACCCCGCTGGTGCAGGGCGTCGACGATCCCGGTGATGGGCAGTCGACCCGCGACATCCGCCAGCACGACGATCTCGACGGCGCGACCGGCGAGCGAGGCGCGCACCGCGTCCGCCGCGGAGGCAGGGCAGAGCACGAGCATGCGACCGGACTCGATCTCCGGTGCGAGCCGGTGCCCGCTCAGGTCGCCGCTGCCGGTCACGACGGCCAGGCGCGATCGGCTGGGCAGCAGGTAGCCCTCCCGGCGCAGGCTCTCGGCGCCGATGAGGACGACGTCGGCGAGCTCGCGGATCACACCGAGCAGGCGCCTGTCCGCCGGGTTGGTGAGCGTCTCGCTGGTTCCGTCGCTGCCGCCGGCGCTGCCGCTCACGCTCGTGATGAGGTTGAGGCGCAGCCAGCGGGCGGCGGGCGGGCGGTAGAGGTCGAGCAGGCGGTCGCGGCTCCCGGGGGAGTCGAGGTCGACGGTCTCGACCCCGGTCGGCGGGTGGATCCTGGTGAGGATCACGCCGCCGTCTTCTCGCGCACCTGGCGCTTGGCGCGGCAGAGCAGCGCGGTCATGCCGCGGATGCGCAGCGGGCTGACGGCCTCGGTGAGGCCGAGGTCGGAGGGGTAGTCGTCCGGGACGGCCAGCACCTGTTCGGCGGTGAGGCCGGCGAGGCCCTGCACGAGGATCGAGGTGAAGCCCCGCGTGGTGGGCGCCTCCTTCGGAGCCGTGGCGTACAGGTGCACGATGTCGTTCTCGTCGATGTCGACGAAGATGAACACCGGTGACTGGCACTCCTCCACCTGTTCCAGGAGGTCGGGGTGCTCGCGGTAGTGCTCGGGCAGCTCGGGGAGCTCGTTGGAGAAGTCGAGCAGCAGCAGCAGGCGGTCCTTGACGGCGAGCTCGGTGAAATCGGTCTTGATCTCTTCGAGCGCCTCGGGGAGCTGGTAGGTCATCGCTTCTCCTAGCGGGCGGCCGGCGCGACGCCGGGCTCTGCACCCGTGGCGATGGGGACGCGCACCGCGCTGCCCCACTCGGTCCAGGAACCGTCGTAGTTGCGCACACCCTCGAAGCCGAGCAGGTGGGTGAGCACGAACCAGGTGTGGCTCGACCGTTCGCCGATGCGGCAGTAGGCGATGACGCTGTCGCCCTCGGTCAGCCCGGCGCCGTCGCGGTAGAGGGCGTCGAGTTCGGAGAGGGGGCGGAAGGTGCCGTCGTCTGCGGCGGCCTTGCCCCACGGCACGTTCTGCGCGCTCGGGATGTGGCCGGCGCGCAGTGCGCCCTCCTCGGGGTAGGCGGGAGCCGTGGTGCGTGCGCCGCTGAACTCCTCCGGGCTGCGCACGTCGATGAGCGGGTTGCCGAAGTGGGCGAGCACGTCCTCGCGGAAGGCGCGGATCGGCGCGTCCTCGCGCTCGACCACGGGGTACTCGACCGTCGCGGCGGACTCGGGCTCCGTCGTGTACTCGCGACCCTCCGCCTCCCACTTGGCGCGGCCGCCGTCGAGCAGCCGCACATCGGAGTGCCCGAAGAGGGTGAAGACCCAGAGCGCGTACGCGGCCCACCAGTTGTTCTTGTCCCCGTAGATCACCACGGTGGTGTCGCGGGAGATGCCCTTGGATCCCAGGAGGGTGGCGAAGGCGGCTCCGTCGATGTAGTCGCGCTCGACCGGGTCGTTGAGGTCGGTGTGCCAGTCGATCTTGACCGCGCCGGCGAGGTGACCCGTCTCGTAGAGCAGCACGTCTTCATCCGTCTCGACGAACACGACGCCCGGTGTGTCCAGGTTCTCCTGCGCCCACTCGGTGGAGACGAGGCGCTCGGGATGGGCGTACTCGGCGAATCTGGCTGCTGGGTCGGCTGCGACGGCCATGGGTGCTCCTTAGCTGTGCCCGGTGGGGCGAGAGTGCGTGGCGAACGGCGGTCTAGTCTG
>Ga0247729_10000930_pt1 | contig 11048 bp, 7 predicted proteins | sample UWRJL133311R2_FD_180958 | JGI IMG/M metagenome (GOLD analysis project Ga0247729, IMG submission 180958) | Plant litter microbial communities from Arlington Agricultural Research Station in Wisconsin, United States - UWRJ-L133-311R-2 | ecosystem: Environmental > Terrestrial > Plant litter >... | reverse complement strand
TGCCTATGTATTCGGCCGTTTTCTCGGTGCGCTGGCCGTGCTGGCGCTGGTGTTTTCCAGCATCGTGCTGGGCGCCTGGCTGGGCACCTTCTGGCCCGGGATCGAGCCGGACCGGATGGGGCCGGCACTGCTGGGTACGTACTTGCGCCCTTACCTGTTCACGCTGCTGCCGAACCTGTTCATTTTCGGCGCCATCTTTTTTACGCTGGCGGCGCTAACGCGGCGGATGTTGCCGGTGTATGCAGGCAGTGTCGTCATGATGCTGGGCTACATCGTGGCGCCGTCGCTGGCGCGCGATCTCGACTATAAAACCCTGGCCGCGCTGATCGACCCGTTCGGCACCACCGCGCTGATCCGCCTGACCGAATACTGGACCACGGCCGAGCGTAACAGCCTGGCCGTGCCGTTCGAAGGGGTGTACCTGCTCAACCGCGTCATCTGGCTTGGCTTTGGCGCCCTGGTGCTGCTGCTGGGCTATTGGCGTTTCGACTTCATTGCCACCGACGACAGCCGCGCGCCCCGTGCCGAGCCGGACGGCACGCCCCTCTCGTTTGCTGCCATGCAAACGGTGGAGACGCCCGACTTCGCCGCGCGCAGCCTGGGGCTGCTGCTGATCAAGTCGATCTGGTTCAACCTGCGCGAATCGGTCAAGAACATCTATTTTGCCGTGATCGTGCTGGCCGGCGCGCTGGCGCTGTTCGCGTCGTCGCTGGACATGGGGTCCATTTTTGGCACGACCACCTACCCGGTCACCTACCAGATCCTCGAACTGATCGGCGGCGTGTACAGCCTCTTCATGCTGATCGTCACCACTTTTTATGCGGGCGAACTGGTCTGGCGCGAACGCGAGGCGCGCATCGCGGCCATGGTCGACGCGCTGCCGCTGCCGAGCTGGCTGCCGCTGCTGGGCAAAACGGTCGGGCTGATCGGCCTGCAAGCGGTCATGCTGTTTTTTGCCATGCTGTGCGGCATGGTCATTCAGCTGGCCAAAGGCTATTGGACGGTCGAGCCTGGCCTGTACCTGCACCGCCTGTTCCTGATCGACCTGCCGCAATACGCCCTGCTGGCCGTGCTGGCCATCGCCCTGCAGGCGATCATCAACCAGAAATACCTGGCCTATTTCGCGATGGTGCTCTATTACATCGTCACGCTGACCATCCGCGGCTTTGGCTTCGAGCACCCGCTGCTAATACCCGGCAGCTCGCCCCCGCTGGTCTACTCGGCCATGAACGGCTTCGGCCATCTGCTGGCACGCGAACGCGCCTTCGACGTGTACTGGGGCGGCTTTGCGCTGATGCTGCTGGCCGTCACGCTGGTGCTGTGGCCGCGCGGCGCCAGCGAACGTTTTGGCGTGCGCCTGCAACAGGCGCGGCGCGACCTGACGCTGCCGGTACTGGCCGTGTTCGGCACCGGCCTGGTCCTGTTTGCCGGCGCCGGCGCACTGCTCTACTACAACATGAACGTGGTGGGAAATTTCCGCACCACCTATGCAAGCGACCAATTGCGCGCCGAATACGAACAGCGTTACCGTCGTTTCGCCGCACTGCCACAGCCACGCATCACCGACGTCACGCTGGCAGTCGACATCGTGCCGGAACAGCGCAGCCTGCGCGTCAAAGGCACGTACCAGCTGGAAAACCGCAGCAGCGTGCCGGTGGGCGACATCCTGCTGTACCAGGCCGAGGGGCCGGTGTTCAAGGCCGCGTTTTCACAGACGGCCACGCTGGTGACGCGCGACGTGGCGCACGGCTTTTACCGCTACCGCCTGGCCAGTCCCCTGGCGCCGGGCGCACGCATGGTGCTGGAAATCGACCTGGCGTATAGTCCCGGCGGCGTGCTGGGCATGGGCCGCGACACACCGGTGGTGGCCAACGGTACGTTTTTCCGCAACGATGTTTTGCCGCACATCGGTTACGTCGAAGCCGTGCAACTGCAGGACGAACGCGACCGCCGGCGCCATGGCTTGCCGCCGCGCGAGCGCATGCTGGGGCGCGACGACCCGGCCGGCGTGGCGAACAATTACATCGGCACCGACGCCGACCGCATCAACTTCGATGCCATCGTCAGCACCAGTGCCGACCAGATCGCGGTCGCACCGGGCACCCTGGAGCGCGAATGGGCCGCCAACGGCAGGCGCTATTTCCACTACCACATGGAAAAGCCGATGCTTCATTTCTACGGGTTCCTGTCGGCGCGCTATGAAGTGCGCCACGACCGCTGGCAGGACGTGGCCATCGACCTGTTCTATCACCCGGGCCACGAATTGAACCTGGACCGCATGGCCAGGGGCGCCAAGGCCACCCTGGCCTATGCCAGCGCCCAGTTTGCACCGTATCACCTGCACGAATTGCGCATCGTCGAATTTCCGCGCTATAACACCACGGCGCAGGCATTTCCCGGCACCATCGCCTTCTCGGAAGGCCTGGGCTTCATTGCCAAAGTCGACGACAGCAAGCCGAAGGATATCGATTACCCGTTCTATGTGACGGCGCACGAGACGGCGCACCAGTGGTGGGCGCACCAGCTCGTTGCCGCCAACACGCGCGGCGGTACGGTGCTGTCGGAGACGCTGGCCGAATACACGGCGCTGATGGTGATGAAGCAAACCATGGGGCCGGCCAGGATGCAGCGCTTCCTGCGTTACGACCTCGACCTGTACCTGATGGGGCGCGCGCAGGAGCCGAAGAAAGAATTACCGCTGGCGCAAAACGAAAACCAGGACTACATCCATTACCGCAAGGGCAGCCTGGCCATGTATTTGCTGGCCGACCTGGTGGGCGAGGACAAGATCAATGGCGTGTTGCGCGGCATGCTGGCGCAATACGGGGACAAGGGCGCGCCATATCCCACCGTGACACCATTGATCGCTGCGCTGCGCGCCGTGACGCCGCCGGACAAGGCGTATCTGATTGACGACCTGTTCGAAGCGATCGTGCTCTACGAAAACCGCGCCACCAGCGCCAGCGCCGTCAAACAGGCAGACGGCCGCTATATCGTCACGCTGGTGGCGCATGCCGCCAAGCGCCGCGCCGGTGAACAGGGCCAGGAGACCGATGTCGTGCTGAACGACTATATCGAGTTCGGCGTCGACGATGCCGACGGCAAACCGCTACTGCGCGAATGGCGCAAAATCAGCCAGCGCGATATCACATTGAAGCTGGCTGTCAAACGGCTGCCTGCGCGTGCCGGTATCGATCCAGATAACAAGCTTATCGACCGCAAACCGGCCGACAATATGGTGACAGTCGACATCCGGTGAACTTCGCGTTATGATTTATGACAAATATTACACCGGAGTTACATCATGACAAACCTGGTCGCCGAAATAACAGAACAAATCCAGCTGCTCAGCGCCAGTGAGAAGAATGAGTTATTGAATATCCTGCTCAAGGATCTGGGCGGGGTGGACGACCAGGATGCCGACGAAGCATGGCGCAATGAGGTCGTGCGCCGGGTCAAGGCAATTCATAATGGCGAAGCGGCCATCAAGGCACTGCAGGAAGAATGGTCCGTCCGGTTTTAAGCGCCCTGCGCTTACCTTGCGCGCATAAAAAAACCGCGGCCTGTGAAGGTCCGCGGTTTTTTATTGCGCGTTGAATCGGTCAGACCGGCTTGGCCGCCGCTTTTTTCGCCGCCGGTTTTTTGGCCGCCGTTTTGGCAGGGGCTTTTTTCGCAACCGCTTTCTTCGCCGCCACGGTCTTCGTCGCCGCTTTCTTCACAGCGATTTTTTTGACCGCGACCTTCTTGTCCGGCGCCGCTTCGTCGCCCTCTTCCGCATCTTTCACCGGCGCCGCTTTCGGCTTGGCGCCCGGCTTTACCTTGCGCTCTTCGAACTCGAAGCTGATCTTGCTGTCCTTGCCCTTGACCAGGAATGCCTTGAACGGGCGGCGGGTACGCTGCGAGACGAACCCTGGCAGCAAATCGGTTTTGCCTTCATTGAGCAATTTCGCCATTTGTTCCGGCAAAATTTCCTGTTGCAGGATAATGCGGCCGCTGCGGAAGTCGCAAATCTTCGGCTTTGCAACGCTGTGCTGGCAAACATATGCCAGGCCCATTTCGAAGACGCCGCCATTGCACTTCGGGCAAGGGCCCAGTGGCGTCTGGCCAGTGAAATCGACGCCCTCGCCGTTTTCGCCTTCTTCGTCATTCTGGCCGAAATCGAATTCGAGTTTGACGTTGTTGATGTCTTCATCGCGCACGATGCGCAAAATGGCGGCAAATGGCCGGCCCATTTTCGAGCGGAAACCTTGCAGCGGTCCGATCGTGCGGTTCTTCAGCAATTCCTCGACTTCGGGAATTTCGAACTGGCGGCTTCCCGGCGTTTTGCTCATATTAAATTCGCACTTGGTGCAGGCAAAACGGCGGTAGTTCTCTTTCACCACGCCGCCGCAATTCGGGCATGGCGTGGCCAGCGTCGAATAGTCACCTGGAATGGTGGCGTTATCGTATTCCTTGGCGCGCTTGACAATGATTTGCGTCATCTGGGCGATTTCGCGCATGAATTCTTCACGCGAGATTTTGCCTTTTTCCATTTGCGACAGCTTGTATTCCCACTCGCCCGTCAATTCCGGCGCGGTCAGTTCGTTCACGCCCAGGCCGCGCAGAAGCGTCATCAGCTGCGACGCTTTGGCCGTCGGAATGAGCTCGCGCCCTTCGCGGATCAGGTAACGCTCGCCCAGCAAACCTTCGATGATGGCGGCGCGCGTCGCTGGCGTGCCGAGGCCCTTGCCGGCCATGGCGTCGCGCAATTCATCTTCTTCGATCAGCTTGCCGGCGCCTTCCATGGCGGACAGCAAGGTCGCTTCGCTGTAGCGCGCCGGCGGTTTCGTCACGAGGCCATTGGCCGACAATTTATCGGCCAGCACTTTTTCGCCCTTGGCGACCGGCACCAGCATGCCGCCGCCCTCTTTGTCGTCGCCGATGGCTTCCTTGCCGTAGATGGCCAGCCAACCCGGGTTGGTCATGACCTTGCCTTCCGTCTTGAACTGGTGGCCGGACACTTCGGTGTAGCGGGTGGTGACCTGGAATTCGGCTGGGGGGAAGAACACGGCCATGAAGCGGCGCGTGACCAGGTCGTACAGCTTTTGTTCCGGCTCGGACAAATTCTTCGGGGCGACACCGGTCGGGATGATCGCGAAGTGATCCGAGATCTTGGTGTTGTCGAAAATGCGCTTGTTCGGCTTGACCCAGCCATTTTTCAAAATCTGGCCGGCAAACTGGTTGTAGTTATTGCTTTCTTTCAGGTGGCCGAGCGTTTCCTTGACGGTGTCGACATAGTCTTCCGGCAAGTGGCGCGAATCGGTACGCGGATACGTCAGCACCTTGTGCTTTTCGTACAGCGCCTGGGCCAGGCCGAGGGTGTTCTTGGCCGAAAATCCGAAGCGGCCGTTGGCTTCGCGCTGCAGGCTCGTCAAATCAAACAGGCCTGGCGCCATCGACGTGGTCGGCTTCGACTCTTCCGTGACGGTGCCCTGCTTGCCCTTGCAGGCCATTGCAATCGACTCGGCGGCCAGCTTGCTCCACAGGCGCTCGGCGCGTTTTTCGGGATCGTTCTCGTCTTTCTTGAACTTCGTATCGAGCCAGCGGCCTTCGTACATGCCGGCGGCGCAGACGAACTCGGCGCGCACTTCCCAGTAATCGCGGGAGACAAATTTTTTGATCTTTTCTTCGCGCTCGACAACAATCGACAGGGTCGGCGTTTGCACGCGACCGACGGTGGTCAGGTAAAAGCCACCCTCTTTCGAGTTGAACGCCGTCATGGCGCGGGTGCCGTTGATGCCGATCAGCCAGTCGGCTTCCGAGCGGCAACGGGCGGCATCTGCCAGGGGCAACATTTCTTCGTCGCTGCGCAGCTTTTGAAAACCTTCGCGGATGGCGCCCGCCGTCATCGATTGCAGCCACAGCCGCTGGATCGGCTGCTTGGCCTTCGCGTTTTGCGCAATCAGGCGGAAAATCAGCTCGCCTTCACGCCCGGCATCGCATGCGTTGATCAGGCCGGTGACGTCCTTGCGCTTGATGAGGCGGTTCAGCACTTTCAGCCGCGCTTCGGTCTTGGCAATCGGATTGAGCGCGAAATACGGCGGGATCATCGGCAAATGCGCGAAGCTCCACTTGCCGCGCTTGACGTCGTGCTCTTCCGGCACCGCAATTTCGAGCAGGTGGCCCACTGCCGACGACAGCACATACTCGTCGGATTCGAAATACTCATCGTGCTTGGTGAAGCCGCCCAGCGTCTTGGCGATGTCGTTCGCGACGGAGGGCTTCTCGGCGATGATGAGGGTTTTGGTCATATGGTTTCTCGTCGTACAGATAGTTGTTTGGCAGGCGCATCATACATGCTCTGCACGGGCCGGGCCAAAAAGGCGCAGTCCGCTGATGGGTCGATGGATTTTGCGGCCAATGATAAGCGCGTTGCGGCGCCGCGGGCAAGCGGCAATGCGCGCGTCGGGCGCTAGTGGAGCTGGCGGGGAGCTTGTTCGTCGTCCGAACCAAACAGATCGTCGAACATCAACGCATCGGGTTCTTTGCCCATGCTCCACAGCAGCATCAGGACGATGACTTTCAGGTCGCCCAGCGCCACCGGGCTTTCGTCCAGCGCCAGAGCGCGTTCGATGACGATTTCGCGCTGCGCGGGGCCGAGCACGCCCGCCACTTCGAGGAACTGGATGAAGCCGACTGCGGCGGTGCCGAGCGTATCGATTTCCTGGTCAATATAAAAGCGCGTACCGGTCGACATGGCCGTCAGGCCCTGTTCGGCAACGGTCATATTGGTCAGGCCCGTCAGCCAGTCGAGTGCTTCGGAAATTTCCACGTCGTCGAAACCGACCGCTGACAATTTGCGCGCCAGCGCTTCCGGCTCGGGACAGGCGTCCGGCCGATAATAGGTTTCGTACAGGTAAACGAGGATATCGAACATGGTGACACTTTAGCAGTTCCACCCGTTTCGGCCAAGCGCCACGCGCGCCGCATAGTCCGCTTACCGGTGGATGCGTTGCAGCATGCCACCAGGCAACCGCGCCACGATGCCTGCCATTTCCAGCGCCAGCAGTTCGGCGCTGAGGGCGCTGGCGCTCAAGGTACCCTGGGCCAGGATGGTGTCGATGTGCATGGCGTCGTGACCCAGGATGGTGAGCAGGGGACTGGCCGGCGCCGGTGCTGCGCATGCCCGCACCAGCGGCGCCATCGACAAGGCCAGCAACACGTCATCGCTCGACTCGACCAGTTGCGCCCCTTCCCGGATGAGCTGGTGACAGCCTTTCGACAGTGTTGCATGGATGGAACCTGGCAGCGCGAACACGTCCCGCCCCTGTTCGCTGGCCAGGCGGGCCGTGATGAGCGAACCGGAACCGGCCGCCGCCTCGATGACCAGCACGCCGGCGGCCAGGCCGCTGATGATGCGATTTCGCTGTGGAAAATGTTCCGGCCGGGGCGGCGTGCCCAGCGGGTATTCGCTGACCATGCAGCCTTGCTCGGCGATACGCCGCGCGAGGGGCCCATTGCGGGCTGGATAAATACGGTCGGCGCCGGTGCCGATGATGGCGGCCGTGCCGCCGCAGCCGCGCAACGCGCCTTCATGGGCCGCCGTATCGATGCCCAGCGCCAGCCCCGACACAATGGTCAGGCCCGCGCAGGACAAGGCCTCGGCGAAGGCGCGCGCATTGGCCTGGCCTTGCACGCTGGCATTGCGGCTGCCGACGATGGCGAGTGCCGCGCCGTGCAGCAGCGCATGCTGCCCTCTTATATAGAGCAACAGGGGCGGATCGGCGATGTCGGCCAGCAAAGGAGGATACGCCGGATCGAGCAGGGAGAGGATATGGTTGCCAGGTCGGTCCAGCCAGGCCAGCGTGGTGTCGAGCAGGCGCGCGGTCTGGCTGGAAACCGGGGCGCGCAGGGAGGCGGCCTGGGCCGGTGTGACGAACGTGAGGAGCTGGTCGATGCCGGCGCCGAAAATGGCGGCCGGTGACCCGAACTGGCGCAGCAGGTGCGCTGCCGTGATGCGCCCCACCCCCGGTGCTGCTGCCAGGCGCAGCCAGGAACCGAGGTCGAGGGCGGGGGCCGGGCTGAGGGTGGGGTCCGTGTCATGCACGGTGGATTTACTCCGGTGATTTTGCCACGTCGCCAGCTTCCACCGGCAACGTCACTTGCATGATCAAGCCATATGACACGTTCTTGAACGTGCGGAAAATGAACAGGTCGCCAATTTGTTCATCGGGCAAACGGATCTTCCGCTTGTTGCCAAGCATGCCTTTGCTGCCCGGGTCGTCGACTATCTTCCCGAAATGATAAAGCTGCAGCACGCTGCCGATATCGAGTCCGTCAAGTGTGCCCTTGTTGACGCTGACGATCTGGCTTTGACCGGCGTAGCTCACGCCGGAATAGATCGACATCACGCGCGCCTCGATGGTGCGCTCCGGCGCATGCGGCACGTAGTTGCGGAAGGCGGTCGGCGGCGCCGGCACCAGCAAATCGCCCACGCCCATTTCCTGGACCGTGTTGGACACCACAAACGTGCTGACGTCGACGCCGGGCGTGGCCGCGCGCGACAAGGCCATGGTGCCCAGATACACCGCCTCGTAGGCAATAACCTTACCCGTGGCAGGGTCTTTCAATGGTGTGCCCGGGCGGAACACCTGGAAGTTCTTGCCGTCCTTCAGGTCGCCGCGCACATAGGCCTTTTCGCCCTTGGCCAGGTAGACACGGCCTTCTTCCTGCGATGCGACGATGCGTGGCGCGCCGGCCAGTTCATCGGCTTCGACGATCAAAGGCTGGCTCAGGAATGGCTCGATGGCGCCGGACGGAATCGACTGGATCGCGTCGCGCCCGGTTGCTTCGGTGCGAATCTGCGGGGACAAGCGCGTGACGCCCTCACCGCCATTGCCGGAGCCTGGCCTGGTCAGCGACAGGCGGCCGTTCTTGCGGTCGAAATAGACGATCTGGCCCGGATAGATCCAGTGCGGATTCTTGATCTGGTCCTTGTTGATGCCCCAGACCTGCGGCCAGCACCAGGCGTGCTCGAGGAATTTGCCGGAGATGTCCCACAGCGTATCGCCTTTGACCACAAGGTGCTGGTCAGGGGCGTTCGGTTTGAATGCGCAGTTGGCGGCGGCCTGGACGGGGCCGGCGACAACACACGCAACCAGGGCCGCGGCAGCAAAGCGGGTCGCGATTGTGCTAAAATTTTTCATTGACGATGTCCATAATGTGCGACGTTAAAACAAATACACGGAATCACTGGCTGCGCGACAACAGCGCCCGGGACAGCACCAGAACCAGAAGAACACGGCTCCCTCGTTATTGTTAACATGGGAAAATATTGCCGAACTGAATCAAATTCTGCACACAATTCCTCGAACTGGCAAGACAAACCGCGCGCCATGCGCTGTGCAGGCGGGTACCGGTGTTGCTTCTCGTCTGGTTTCTGGTTAGCGTGTCAAGACCTCTTATTGAAGTACCATCGATTACATCGAGCTGACGACCGAACTGATAAATATGGCAATCCTGAACATCCTCCGTTATCCCGATCCGCGCCTGCATAAAGTGGCCAAACCGGTCACCCAGTTCGACGACCGCCTGGCCAAGCTGGTGCAGGACATGGCCGAGACCATGTACGAGGCGCCGGGCGTCGGCCTGGCCGCCAGCCAGGTCGACGTGCACGAGCAGCTCGTCGTCATCGATATCACCGAGACGAAAGACGCGCTGCAGGTGTTCATCAACCCGGAAATCACCTGGGCCAGCGAAGACAGGCAGGTCTACGACGAAGGCTGCCTGTCGGTGCCGGGCATTTACGACGGCGTCGAACGCCCGTCGAAGGTGCGCGTGAAAGCGCTCGACCTGCAAGGCAAATCGTTCGAACTGGAAGCCGATGGTTTATTGGCCGTGTGCATCCAGCACGAGATGGACCACCTGCTGGGCAAGGTGTTCGTCGAATACCTGTCGCCGCTGAAGCGCAACCGCATCAAGAGCAAGATGCTCAAGGAAAAAGCCGGCATCGAGCGCGAAGCGGCGCTGCGTGCTGCTGGCCGGCGCTATTAAGCCGATGAAGGTCGTCTTTGCCGGCACGCCCGAGTTTGCCGCGGTGGCCTTGCGTGCCATCCACGAGGCAGGTTTTACCATTCCCCTGGTATTGACCCAGCCCGACCGCCCCGCCGGGCGCGGCATGCAGTTGCAGGCGTCCGCCGTCAAGCAGTTCGCGCTGGCCCACAGCATCGACGTCTTGCAGCCAGTGTCACTGCGCATGGACGCGAAAGATCCGGCCCGTGCGGCGGAGGCTGCCGCAGCCCATGCGCGCCTGCTGGCCATCGACTACGACGTGATGGTCGTGGCGGCTTACGGCCTGATCCTGCCGCGCAGCACACTCGACATCAAGCCCTGCATCAATATCCACGGTTCACTGTTGCCCCGCTGGCGTGGGGCCGCGCCGATTCACCGCGCCATCGAAACGGGCGACGCGGTCACGGGCGTGACGATCATGCAGATGGAAGAAGGGCTCGATACGGGGCCGATGCTGCTGGTCGAAAGCGTGGACATTGCCGCGGACGACACCACCGGCAGCCTGCACGACAAGCTCGCCGCACTGGGCGGCGCGATGATCGTCGATGCGCTGCGCCGGATGAAAGTGGGCGATTTGCCGGCCACCGTCCAGCCGGAAGCGGGCGTGACCTACGCGGCCAAGATCAGCAAGGAAGAAGCGGCGCTCGATTTCTCGCTGGCCGCCGACGTGCTCGCGCGCAAAGTGCGGGCGTTCAATCCGTTTCCCGGAGCGCATGCGCAGGTGGGCGACGTGGTGGTCAAGATCTGGCGGGCTGACGCGCTCGAGGGCGGCGCCGCCGTGCCGGGGACGGTGGTGTCAGCCGATGCCCAGCACGGGATTGTCGTTGCCTGCGGTTCTGGCAGCCTGCGGTTGACGCAGCTGCAAAAGCCCGGGGGGAAACGGCTTGAAGCGGCGGAGTTCCTCAAGGGGTTTCCGCTCGAAGGCGCCGACTTCAAATAGCACGCACCCTTTAAAACCGATCAGTGGCTTTTCGCCGCATCCATATGATCGCGCAGGA
>Ga0247729_10000929_pt1 | contig 11061 bp, 7 predicted proteins | sample UWRJL133311R2_FD_180958 | JGI IMG/M metagenome (GOLD analysis project Ga0247729, IMG submission 180958) | Plant litter microbial communities from Arlington Agricultural Research Station in Wisconsin, United States - UWRJ-L133-311R-2 | ecosystem: Environmental > Terrestrial > Plant litter >... | reverse complement strand
GTTCTCGCTGACGGCGTCGAGTTCTACGACAACCAGAAGATCTACGACGTCTTCGCCGACGCTGCCAACGAGACGAACCCGGACTTCACCTGGGGCCCGACCATGACGCAGACCTACAGCGACGTCGCCGACGGCTTCGGCCAGGTGCTCGGTGGAACCGGAACCCTGGGCGACGCCCTCGAGACCGGCCAGACCAAGACCATCGCGGCCCTCGAAGCTGCGGCGATCCCGGTCAACAAGTAGCACTTCACAACAGAAAAGGGCACAGTCAATCACGTGACCGCAGCCATTCATCACCTCCGTGCCGCGGGTACCAGCTTCGTGCTGGATGCCCGCGGCACGGCCGTGCCCACCATCATTCACTGGGGAGCCGACCTCGGCGACCTTCCCGCCCACGAGCTCGAGGCCCTCGCGGACTCGCTCGTTCCCGCGGTCGGGCCGAGTTCCATCGACTCACCCCTGCGCCAATCGGTGCTTCCGCACCTCGCCGAGGGCTGGTCCCACCGGCCCGGTGTGTCCGGCTATTTCGAGGGCGCGACCGCCAGCCCACTCGGCGTGCTGCATGCACCCGCGTTCACGCTCGGGGGCGTGGAAGCCAGCCGCCAGTCTCTGGGCGTGACCCTGGTGAGCGGGGTGGGGGCGGCATCCGCGCTCACCGTGCAGCTCGATATCTCACTCTCGGCGGATGGCGTGCTGCGCCAGCAGGCGGCACTCACGAACGCGGGCAGCAGCGTGTATTCGCTCGGGTCGCTCGATTCGACCCTGCCGCTGCCGACTCGCGCCCGCGAGCTTCTCGACTTCACCGGACGCTGGCCGCGCGAACGCCAGCCGCAGCGCCGCGCCATTGCGAACGGAACCTGGAGCCGTGACACCCGCAACGGGCGTCCCGGCCACGATGCCGCGTTCCTCACCGTCGCAGGCACGCCCGGGTTCGGCTTCCGGTCGGGCGAGGTCTGGGGTTCGCACCTCGCCTTCAGTGGTGACCAGAGCACCTGGACCGAGTCCGGGTCGACCGGGCTCAGCCTGCTCGGCTCGGGTGAACTGCTCGCGCCCGGCGAGCTCAGGCTCCCACCGGGCGAGACCTACACTTCGCCGGTTCTCGTGTCCGCCTACTCTGACCGTGGACTGGACGGGCTCACCGCCCATTTCCACAGCTACGTGCGCGAGCGTCGAGCGCTACCGGTGCGCAAGATCATGCTCAACACCTGGGAAGCCGTCTATTTCGACCACGGTGAAAAGCGCCTGGTCGAGCTCGCGGATGTCGCAGCCGACCTCGGTGTCGAGCGCTTCGTTCTCGACGACGGCTGGATGACCGGCCGCACCGACGACCGCCGCGCCCTCGGGGACTGGGTGGTGGACACCACGAAGTGGCCGGCCGGCCTGCACCCGCTCATCGACCACGTCCACTCCCGGGGGATGGACTTCGGCCTGTGGGTCGAGCCCGAGATGGTGAGCCTCGACTCGACAGTCGCCCGTGAACACCCGGAGTGGGTGCTGTCATCGGACAATGGGCAGCTGCCGTTGCCGTGGCGCTTCCAGCAGGCCATCGATCTCGCGAACCCGGATGCGTTCGCCCACGTGCACGGGCAGCTGGCAGCCCTGCTGCGCGAATACCCGATCGCCTACCTTAAATGGGACCAGAACCGCGACCTGCTCGGTGGCTCCGCCCACCGGCAGACGCTCGCCACCTACCGGCTCATGGATGCGCTGCGCGCGGAGTTCCCGGGGCTCGAGATCGAGTCGTGCTCGTCGGGCGGTGGGCGCGCCGACCTCGGTGTGCTCGATCGCACCGACCGCATCTGGCCGAGCGATACCAACGATTCGCTGGAGCGCCAGGCTATCTACCGGTGGACCGCCGGCCTGATCCCGCCCGAGTTCCTTGGCGTGCACCTCGGCGCCCCGAAGGCCCACACCACCGGGCGCGCTCACGAACTCAGCTTCCGTCTCGCGACCGCGCTGTTCGGGCACGCCGGCATCGAGTGGGACGTGACCACCACGTCGGCCGCGGAGCGGGTTGCCATTGCCTCCTGGATAGCGGCGTATAAGGAATATCGCGGCTTGCTGCACAGCGGAACGGTGGTGCGAGCCGACCCGTCGGACGACGCGCGCTGGGTGCACGGGGTCGTGGCTGCGGATGCGGCATCCGCCCTGTTCGCCATCGTCGCGATGGCCGCGACGCGTGACGCGATTCCCGGGCCAGCGACGTTCCCCGGGCTCGACCCCGACCGCCAGTACCGGGTCGAGCCGGTGAAGCTCGGCGAGTGGCCGCGCTTTCTGCAAGACGTACCGCCGCCGTGGTTCGCCGCCGGATCGGTCACCCTGTCGGGCCGCGCCCTCGCGACCGTCGGCCTGCCGATGCCGCTGCTGCAGCCCGAGCAGGCTCTCATCCTGCACCTGACCGCCCGCTAGCCCCCTCCTTCCCTCCCTGGGTTTGTGCTTTTTTGCGGGTTGTAGCGCCCTCAACCCGCAAAAAGGCACAGACCCGTAAAGCGTGACGGGCGTGTGGCGGGGCAGGGTGGGAGTGCCGGGGCCAGCCGGGATGCTGGGTGCCGCACGTATCGTGGGGGAATGACCGACGAGCCGAACCTGCTGGGCGAGTACCTGCGCGCACGCCGCGAGCTGGTGTCGCCGGAAACGCTCGGGCTGCCGCAGATCGGCACCCGTCGCGTGCCCGGCCTGCGGCGCGAAGAGGTCGCCATGCTCTCGGGAATCAGCGCGGACTACTACCTGCGGCTCGAGCAGGGTCGCGACCGCAACCCGTCGACGCAGGTTCTCGAGTCGGTCGCCCGGGTGCTGCAGCTCGACGATGCGGGTGTCGGCTACCTGCTCTCCCTCGGCGCCGACCGTCCGCGCGCCTCGCGGCGGCGGCCACGCAAGGAAACCGTCCAGTCCGGCATCCGCTCGTTGCTCGACACCATCCAGATTCCGGCGTTCGTCGAGGGGCGGTACTTCGACGTCCTCGCCGCCAACACCCTCGCTGCCGCTATTTCGCCGCGGCTGGTCACCGGCGGCAACCGGCTGCACGACGTCTTCCTCGACCCCGAAGAGCGGGCGCTGTACCCGCAGTGGGAACTGGCGACGATGCACATGGTCGCCGGATTCCGTGAATCGGTCGGCACGGATGTCGACGATCCGCGGTTCATCGACCTCGTGGGGCGACTGTCGATCGCGAGTCCCCGTTTTCGCGAACTCTGGGCGCGTCACGATGTCGTGAAGTACCAGGGTGCGGCGATGACCTTCGAGCATCCGCAGGTCGGCGAACTCACGCTCTATCGCGAGAAGCTCGCGATCACGGGAACGGCCGGGCAACTGCTGGTCATGTACCACGCGGAGGCGGAAACCAGGTCGGCAGAGAAACTCGCGCTGCTGGCTTCATTCGCCCAGACGCCGACCGGGGCACCGCCGCAGGCTGTCGAGCAGGTGCGGGCACAGGAGTGAAGTCGTTCGCGGCGGCGACCACCACAGCGCCGCCGCGAACGAAACCGGGGGCCTACTTGCGGCGGGGGATCAGGCGTTCGAGCTGGGTGACGTGCTTCGGCTCAAGTTCTTCGATCGACTTGACGCCGAGCAGGCGCATTGTGCGGCTGACCTCGGTGCTGAGGATCTCGATGGTGCGGTCGACTCCCTCGCGTCCACCGGCCATCAGGCCGTAGAGGTAGGCGCGGCCGATGAGAGCGAACTTCGCGCCGAGCGCGAGCGATGCGACGATATCGGCACCGTTCATGATGCCGGTGTCGACCATCACCTCGGTGTCGTTGCCGACCTCGCGCACGACCTCGGGAAGCAGGTGGAACGGAATCGGGGCACGGTCGAGCTGGCGTCCGCCGTGGTTCGAGAGCAGGATGCCGTCGACACCGAAGTCGGTCAGTCGCTTGGAGTCCTCGACGTTCTGCACGCCCTTGACCACGAGCTTGCCCGGCCACATGTCGCGGATGATCTTCAGGTCTTCGAAGTTGATCGACGGATCCATCGCCGAGTCGAGCAGTTCGCCGACGGTTCCGCCGGTGGAGCTCAGCGACGCGAACTCGAGTGGGGGAGTCGTGAGGAAGTCGACCCACCACCACGGGCGCGGGATCGCGTTGATGATGGTGCCGGCGGTCAGCTGCGGTGGAATCGAGAAGCCGTTGCGCTTGTCGCGCAGGCGGGCGCCGGCAACAGGGGTGTCGACGGTGAACATCAGGGTGTCGAACCCGGCCGCAGCTGCACGCTCGACGAGGCCGTAGGAGATCTCGCGCTGGCGCATGACGTAGAGCTGGAACCAGTTGCGCCCGTTCGGGTTCGTCGCCTTGACCTTTTCGATCGACGTAGTGCCCAGCGTGGAGAGGGTGAAGGGAATGCCGGCGGCAGCGGCCGCGCCCGCCCCGGCTACCTCGCCCTCGGTCTGCATGAGGCGGGTGAACCCGGTGGGAGCGATGCCGAACGGCATGGCCGAGGTGCCGCCGAGAACCGTGGTCGTGGTGTCGAGCGCTGAGACATCGCGCAGGATGCCGGGGTGGAACTCGATGTCCTCGAACGCCTGGCGGGCGCGGGCGAGCGAGATCTCGCCTTCAGCCGCGCCCTCGGTGTAGTCGAAGGCGGCCTTCGGGGTGCGGCGCTTGGCGATAGAGCGCAGGTCATGGATCGTCAGCGCCGAGTCGAGGCGACGCTTCTTGCCGTCGAGCTCGGGCTTCTTGAACTTCATGAGCTTGGCGAGCTCGACGGGGTTCGGAAAACTGCGTTCCATGACTCAGGCTTCTTTCTGGTGTTCGAGGTCGTACCGCGCGAGGAGCTTGTCGCGGGAAGTGTGGATGTGCGAGCGGGTGCGTTCGATCGCGAGTTCCGCATCGCCGGCGAGTGCGGCATCCAGGATTCCCTGGTGCTGCTGGGCGATGTCGCCGACATCGACGAGGTGCAGCGACTGCACCTGGCCGATGCAGAGTTCGATCTCGCCCATGAGCAGGGCGTGCATGCGGGCGAGGCGCGGACTCGGTTGGCCGGCGACGAGAGCGCGGTGAAAAGCGATGTCGTTCTGGGCGAAGGGGGCATCGTGGGCGAGGCCGGCGAGGATCGCGCGGTGGGCCTCGATGGCCGCGGCCGGGATGGACCCGCTCGTGGCGAGGGCACCGATGGCCGCGCACTCGACGACGGCCCGGTTGTCGAACAGGTCGACGATGTCGTGGCGGGTGAGCTCGGGAACCCGCGCGGCGCGGTGCGATTCGCGGCGCAGCAGGCCGTCGGTGACGAGGCGCTCTATCGCGAGCTTCGCCGTGGGGCGAGCGACCCCGAAATTCAGGGCGACTGCAGACTCGGTGAAGGTCGAACCGGGCGGATAGCCCTGGTCGAGAATGCCGGACCTGAGGCTGTCATAGATGGCATCGGGAGCAAGCGTGCCGGGTTCGATCGTCATCACTTCTCCGTCCTCATTGGCGATTGTCTAACAATGTCATAGATTGTCTAACAATGTCTACCCCTCCCTGCATTGCTCAGTGAGTTCGTGAGGTGGACACCCGCGAGTGCGGTCTTTCGGGGCAAAATACCGCTCGAACAGCCCCGAAAGTCCAACGTCGCGAGGTTGCGTCAGTTGGCTCCGAGCTGAACCCAACCCGGCAGCAGCCAGTCGCGCGGCTCAGGCGGACCCGCGGGGCCGAACAGCGGCCGCGGGAAGACCTCCGAGCCATCGGGGCGATCGCCGAGGAACGCCGCCCACCAACTGAACGTGCTGTTCGCTCCGACCAGCGCCGACGCACCGCTGAGGAGCAGCAGGTTCTCGAGCGGCGTGCTGTGCTCGGGGGACTCCGCCACGTGGTCGATCGTGATCGCGCTCGACAGGAACTCGCTCGCCCCGTCGGGGTCGTCCGAGAACAACCAGACCGGGCGACCGCCGCCGAACTGGCGCTCGAGCAGGTCGATCGCGCGCCGGTAGTAAGCGGGGCTGATCTCGCCGTAGATGTGGCGCAGGTTCAGATAGTCGCCCCAACGCACGTGCAGCGCGACGGCCCCGGCCTCCGCGAGACGGGTGGACTCGGCGACGAACCAGTCACCCGGTTCCCGGATGCTGCGAACCTGCCGGGCGACGACATCCGACTGGCTGGCGAAGAACGCTGGCGCGCTGCAATACGCGTTGATGCGCAGGCGAGCACCCGTCGCAGCCGCGAAACGGGCAGCGTCCTCGCGGGATTCGCGCGCGTAGACCCGCGCCCCGAGGGTGCGGGCGAATCGCGAGTCGCCCACGGAGCGCTCGAGCTGGAAGCGGTACCGCTGCGCGCGCTTGCCGAAAGTCGTGCCTCCCGGCTCGCCGATGAACCTGCCGGCGTGGGCGAACGAGCTGATCTGTTCGGGCCACCGGGAGATGCCGTTACGCGAGATCGTCGCCGGCGGCAGCAGCGAGCGGTCGAGCAACAGCGGGGTGTCCAGCCGCTCGCTCGCGGCGAACCCGGCGGCGTACTGGAACAACTGGTTGCCCAGCCCGCCTCGCAACTGCACGGTGACGCTCATGACACTGCCCCATTCCTGCCGGCCGCGAACGGGATCAGTCCCCGGTTCGGGCGACCGAGCGATACTCACTGCAGCACAGCATGCCGCGGTCGTGGCATCAGGGCGAGTCCTCGCGGACTCAGGTGAAATGGTGTATCCGCCGTCGTCAGCGTCGCGGCTGGTACTCCCGCGGGGCGAACGCCTGAGCGACGACACTCCGCAGTGACTCGAGGCTGCCGTCGACGAACCCCTGCGCCCGCGCCTGCACGAGCACGTTACCGATCGCCGTGGCTTCGACCGGTCCGGCCTGCACCGGAAGCTGTGTGCGGTCGGCGACCAACTGGCACAGCAGTTCGTTCTGCGATCCACCACCCACGATGTGAATGACCGAAACGGTCTTGCCCGACAGCTCTGCAGCCTTCTCGATGGCGCGGGCGAAAGCATCCGCGAGGCTCTCGACGATGCTGCGCACGAACTCGGCCTGGCTCTGCGGCACGGCCAGGCCGTTCTCGCGCAACCACCCGGCGATGCGCGTGGGCATATCGCCGGGCGTCATGAACCGCGGGTCGTCGGCGTCGAAGATCGCGACGGGGGTCGTGATGGCGGATGCCGCAGCCAGCAGGGCGGGAAGCTCGATGACCGAGCCCTCCGACTCCCAGGTGCGCACGGACTCGCTGAGCAGCCACAGTCCCATGACGTTGTGCAGGTAGCGCACGCGCCCGTCGAGGCCGCCCTCGTTGGTGAAGTTGGCGAGGCGACCGGCCTCGCTGATGATCGGCGACTCGAGCTCGACGCCGACGAGGCCCCAGGTGCCGCAGGAGATGTAGGCGAAGTCGTCGGTCAGCGCGGGAACCGCGGCGACGGCGGAGGCGGTGTCGTGGGAGCCGACGGCGCTGACTTCGAGACCGGCCACACCGATGCGCTCGGCAATTCCGGGCAGGACCGGGCCGACCGGCGAACCGGCGGAAATGAGCTCGGGAAATACGTGGCGGGGGAGTCCGAGGCGGGTGATGAGCTCGTCGTCCCACTCGCCCGTGCGTGGGGAGAGTAGCCCGGTGGTCGAGGCATTGGTGCGCTCGGCGAACTGTTTTCCGGTCAGCCAGAAGTTGAGCAGGTCGGGCACGAGCAAGAAGGTGTCGGCGCTCTCGAGGCGGCCGTGAGCGAGGTCATCCGACAGCTGGAAGAGGGTGTTGAACGGCAGGTGCTGCAGTCCGTTCGCCTCGTAGAGCTCGGCGGCACTCGCCTTCTCGGTGACGAGGCGCACACCGTTCAGCGTGCGCTCGTCACGGTAGTGGAACGGCTCGCCGTGCAGGCGACCGCCGGTGAGCAGCCCGTAGTCGACGGCCCAGGAATCGACGCCGATCCCGGCGAGCTCCGGTTCCTGGCGGGCAGCAGCGGCGATCCCGGAGACCGCGTGGTCGAACAGCGCACTGACATCCCAGTGCAGTGCCCCATCAACGTTCACGGGGCCGTTGGGAAAACGGCTCACCGGAACGAGCTTCAGTTCGTTGTGCCCGACGTAACCGAGCATGACGCGCCCACTCGTTGCTCCGAGGTCGACCGCCGCTACTGCCTTCATTGAGGGTGTACTCCGCGGTCTCTAGCGCAGGAAGGCTGCGGCTACCCCGGCGTCAACCGGGATGTGCAGGCCAGTCGTGTGGCTGAGGTCGCCGGTGCAGAGCACGAACACCGCATTGGCGACGTTCTCCGGCAGCACCTCGCGCTTGAGCAGCGTGCGCTGGGCGTAGTACTTGCCGAGGTCTTCTTCGTTGACCCCGTAGACCGCGGCGCGCTTCGCGCCCCAGCCGCCGGCGAAGATACCCGAGCCGCGCACGACTCCGTCGGGGTTGATCCCGTTGACCTTCACGCCGTACTCACCGAGCTCGGCGGCCAGAAGGCGCACCTGGTGGGCCTGGTCGGCCTTCGTCGCCGAGTACGCGATGTTGTTCGGGCCGGCGAAGACCGAGTTCTTCGACGAGATGTAGATGATGTCGCCGCCGAGCTTCTGGTCGATGAGCACTTTGGCAGCCGCACGGGACACGAGGAATGAGCCCTTCGCCATGACGTTGTGCTGCAAGTCCCAGTCAGCGACCGTGGTCTCGAGAAGCGACTTCGACAGCGAGAGACCGGCGTTGTTCACAACGAGGTCGAGACCGCCGAACGCCAGGATCGCCGCGTCGATCGATGCCTGCACCTGGTCCTCGTCGGTGACGTTCGCCTGCACGCCGACGGCGACATCGGTCGTGCCGAGTTCGGCCGCTGCGGCCTGCGCCTTCTCGAGGTCGAGATCGGCGATGACGACGCACGCTCCCTCGGCGGCGAGACGGGTGGCGATGGCCTTGCCGATTCCGGATGCCGCACCGGTGACGAGGGCGATGCGCGATGCGAGGGGCTTGGGCTTCGGCATACGCTGCAGCTTGGCCTCTTCCAGCGCCCAGTATTCGATGTTGAACTTCTCGGCGTCGCTGATCGGCTGGTAGGTCGAGATCGACTCGGCACCGCGCATGACGTTGATGGCGTTGATGTAGAACTCACCGGCGACGCGGGCGGTCTGCTTGTTCGCGCCGTAGCTGAACATTCCGACACCGGGGATGAGGATGATGGCCGGGTCGGCGCCGCGGATGGCGGGGCTCGAGTCGGTCGCGTGGGCATCGTAGTAGGCCTGGTAGTCGGCGCGGTACTGCTCGTGCAGTTCGTCGAGGCGCGCAATTGTCTCGTCGACGGTTGCCGTTGCAGGCAGGTCGAGCACGAGTGGCTTCACCTTGGTGCGCAGGAAGTGGTCGGGGCAGCTGGTTCCAAGAGCACCGAGGCGGGGGTGCTCACTACGCGCGAGGAAGTCGAGGACGACGTCGGCATCCGTGAAGTGCCCGACCTGGGGCTTGTCGGTCGAGGCGATGCCGCGCAAGTGCGCGCCGATGGCCGCTGCCTTGGCGAGACGCTCTTCGGCGGGAAGCGCGGTGTAACCGTCGAGTTCGGCGCCGAACGGGTCGGTGCGTCCATTGGCGTCGAGGTAGGCCTGCGCGGTCTCGATGATCCAGAGCGAGTTCGCCTCGACCTGGTCGCTCGTGTCGGCCCAGGCGGTGATGCCGTGGCCACCGAGGATCGCACCGATGGCGTCGGGGTTCGCCTCGCGGATGGCCGCGATGTCGAGTCCGAGCTGGAAGCCGGGGCGGCGCCACGGTACCCAGATGACCTTGTCGCCGAAGGCCTTCTTGGTGAGCTCTTCACCGTCGGCCGAAGTCGCGAAGGCGATTCCGGAATCGGGGTGCAGGTGGTCGACGTGGTTGGCGTTCACGAGCCCGTGCATCGGGGTGTCGATCGAGGGGGCAGCGCCGCCCTTGCCGTGCAGCGTGTAGTCGAACGCCGCGACCATCTCGTCTTCGCGCTCGACGCCCGGGTAGACGGATTCGAGCGCGCGGACGCGGTCGAGGCGAAGCACGGCGAGGCCGGCTTCGGTCAGTGTTCCGAGGTCTCCACCGGATCCCTTGACCCAGAGCAGTTCGACTTCTTCGCCCGTAACCGGGTCGGTGGCGATTCCCTTAGCCGAGGTGTTTCCCCCGGCGTAATTGGTGTTCTTGGGATCGGCCCCAAGGCGATTGGAGCGAGCAATGAGCTCGGCGGCTGTCGTGTTGGTCATGGCGAGATCTTCCTGCTGGTGAGTGTCGTGCCCGACTTGCCCACTTTTGTCGGCTTTTCAGGGCGAAACGCGACAAAAGTGGGCAAGTCGGGATGAGGGGGTGGGGTTACGCGCCCCAGGAGAGCTGCTGGCCGCCGGCGCGCTCGTCGGCGAGCTTGGTCGCCCAGCCCGACTCGGCGTAGGCCTTCATCGGGTCGGCCGGAAGGCCGCGCGTCTCGCGCCAGGCGGCGAGGTCGCCGCGCACGTCGGTGTAGAACGCGTCCATGAGGATGCCGTTCGCGACGAGCACGTCGCCCGCGTCCTGCGCTTCGGTCAGTGCTGCACTGTCGACGAGCAGCGCGCGCGCCGTCATCTCCTGCACGTTGAGCACGGAACGGATCTGGCCGGGGATCTTGTCTTCGACGTTGTGGCACTGGTCGAGCATGAATGCGACCGGGCTGTTGTCGGCCAGGCCGCCACCGCGCACGACCTCGTAGATGATGCGGAACAGCTGGAACGGGTCAGCCGCGCCGACGATGAGGTCGTCATCGGCGTAGAACCGCGAGTTGAAGTCGAACGAGCCGAGCTTTCCGAGACGCAGCAACTGCATCACGATGAACTCGATGTTGGTTCCGGGCGCGTGGTGGCCGGTGTCGAGGCAGACCAGGGCGCGCTCGCCGAGTGCCGAGACCTGGGCGAACGAGGTTCCCCAGTCCGGAACATCCATGTGGTAGAAAGCCGGCTCGAAGAACTTGTACTCGAGCACAAGGCGCTGCTCGTCGCCGATGCGGGCGTAGATCTTCGCGAGGGAGTCGGCGAGGCGGTCCTGGCGACCGCGGAGGTCTTGCTGGCCGGGGTAGTTGGTCCCGTCGGCCAGCCAGATCTTGAGGTCGCGCGACCCGGTCTGGTCCATGATGTCGATGCAGTCGAAGTGGTGATCGATGGCCATCTGGCGGATCTTCGGGTCGGTGTGCGTCAGGCTGCCGAACTTG
>Ga0247729_10000928_pt1 | contig 11065 bp, 6 predicted proteins | sample UWRJL133311R2_FD_180958 | JGI IMG/M metagenome (GOLD analysis project Ga0247729, IMG submission 180958) | Plant litter microbial communities from Arlington Agricultural Research Station in Wisconsin, United States - UWRJ-L133-311R-2 | ecosystem: Environmental > Terrestrial > Plant litter >... | reverse complement strand
CGCTACTACCGGTACCGCCGGCTACATGAGCCCGGAGCAGGCGGCGAGCGAACCGGTGGGCCCGCCCACCGATGTCTACTCGCTCGGCCTCGTCTTGCTCGAAGCCTTTACCCACGAGATGGCGTATCCCGGAAGCCAGGTGCAGTCTGCGCTGGCCCGCCTGCTGTCGCCGCCGCCCATTCCCGAAACCGTCCCCGAGGGCTGGGCCCAGCTCATCCGCGCCATGACCGCCCGCAACCCTGCAGACCGTCCGCCGCTTCGTGACCTGGTGTCGGCCATCCGTCAGCTCATCATCGATGAGAGCGGACGCCACAAGGACGCGGAGACCGACGCGGTAACGGGGGGCGAGATCCGAGCGACGGTGACGCCGATCCACCACACCGATCACACGCCGGGCACTCACCGTTACGACCTGCTCGACACTCCCCCGGATGACGCCTTCGAGCGGGTCACGGCGTTGGCCGCCCGCACTCTCGGCGTGCCGCTTGCCGTCGTGAGCATCGCGAATTCCGACCGCAGTTGGTCGACCACGCGCCAGGTGAACGACTCCGAAGGCGCAGAACCGGTCTCAGAGACGTCGGCCGCCCACAACGGGGAGTTCGTAGCAATTCTGGGGCAGAACATCGATCCACGCACGCTCAGCGACCCAGCGGTCGCCTCGAGCCTGGGGCTGCAGTTCCAGACGAGCGTGGCCCTGCTGATGCGCGACGGCTTCACTCTCGGCACGCTCAGCGTCTTCGACTTCCTGCCGCGCGCCATCACTGCCGACGACACCGCGACGCTCCAGGACCTCGCAGCGATTGTCACGAGCGAGATCGAGCTTCGGCTCGAAAGCCGGCGGGCCATCCTCGATGCAACAGCAGACCCGCAGGCAGGACGAGCGGCCGAAGCCTGATCACCCGGCCGAGACGGCCGTGGAGCGCAGTGCGGGAGAGAACTTACACGGCCTTCGCTAGCGCGACCAGCACCTGGTTGACCGTGGGGACGCCCTCGGCACGGAATACTTCTTCACCGTTGTCGTCGACGACGACCACCGTCGGGGTCGAACGGATGCCCGCTTCGCGCGCCCGGTTCTCATCCCGGGCGACATCGAGCTCTGCGATCTTGGCTGCCGGAACGAGGTCCGCGACCATCTTGAGCACGCCGCGGGTCTGGATGCAGGGGTCGCAGAACGCGGAGGAGAAGAAGAGAAGGTTCACCTTCTGCTCAACTCCGCGAACTGCAACGCTATTCCTACAGGGGAAACGGGGACTAGTCGCGACGCTCGTCGAGTGCCTCGAGGGGCTCGCTGTCTGCGGTGTCCCACGAGTACGTGACCTGAACCTGCTCGCCGACCTGGTGGGCGACGGGTGACGCGTAGACGACCTGCGTCTCTTTGCCCTCGAGAGCGACGAGAACGGTGACTTCGTCATCCCAGCTGCCATCGGTCGAAACGCGTCGGTCGGACTGGCCGTCATAGGGTCCCCCGGTGTAGAAGACGATGTACTCGTCGCCGCGGGCGATGGTCGGTTCGGTGTTAGTCATGACTCAGGTTTACCAGACTCGCCGGGGCGCCCCGTCCGAAACTCGCGCCTACAGTGCAAACAGGGAGAGTACGGCCGCGATGAGCGAGGCCACCCCGAGGCCGACCCCGATGACCAGGAGCACGAGGTGAACCCGGAAGAACGCCGTCGGCTTGCCGGCCGCGTCACGGGCACGAGGGTCTCGTGCAACCCGGCGGAAGAAGGTCGGCCAGGTGAAGAAGTTGAAGGCCGCGTTGGCCAAGAGCAGGGAGCTGAGCAGAATCGTCATCGTGACTTCACCCTAGGGCCAGAAACGGCAGTAGCCGGCAGGCTGCCCTCTCGGACGACCTGCCGGCTACTGGTTGGGCTGGACTACTTCTTGGTCAGCTTCACCTTTGCCGAGGTCTTGGACTCGACTGTGGATGGAGATGACGGCAGGAACGTCGCGTAGACGGTCACGTAGCTCTTCACCTTGTTCGGAAGCGTGAAGCTCCGCGTTCCCTTGTTGGCGGCGGTCAGGCCGACGGTGCCGACCTTCTTGCCGCTCGCGTAGATCGCGATCGTTCCGACCGGGCGAGCGCCGTTGTTCAGCGTCGCGACGGTGACGGTGACCTTCGGGCGAGTGTTCTTGGTGAACTTCTTACCCGAGATAGTCACCTTCGACGTCGCAGCCTTCTTCACGGTGAAGGTCGTCTTCGACGGCTCAGACGTTGCAGCTGCAGACGTCGGGGTCTCCTCGAAGCTCGCAACCACGCTGCCGTACTTGCCCACCTTCAGCGTCTTCGGCAGTGCCACCAGAACACGGTAGATCGAGCCCGACTTCACCACCTTGCCGGTGGCGAGTGTCACCGAACCGCTGATGAACTTCACGGTTCCGCTCGTTGCACCGATCACCCGCGTGGCAACGGATGCGACCGAGGCCGACCCGTAGACCTGCGACGTCTTCGAGAAGATCGGTGCCGACATCGTCACCGCTCCCTTCGAGACCGAGACCGACGCTGCCGCGCTCGTGCTGCCGAGGTAGACCTCGCTGCCCGAGTACACCGCGGTGATGGAGTGGTTTCCACTCGTCAGTGCATCCAGCTTCAGCACGGCGGTGCCGTTCGTCAGCGGGACAACGGCGAGCGGAGTCGTTCCATCACGGAACTCGACGGAGCCGAGCGCGCCCGCAGTGACCGTCGCGGTGGCCGTGACCGAGTCGCCGAGCACGATAGCCGAGTCGGACAGCTCAAGCGCCACGGTCGAGACGAGCAGCGGCGTCTCCACCGTCACCTCGCTCGAAGCCGCGACCTTCGACGCAGCGCCGATAGCGGATACCGGGTACGTGCCGTCAGCCGCATCCGCCGGCACGGTCACGGATGCCGTGATCGAGCCGTCAGCGTCAGCCGTGACCGTGGTCTGCACCACGGGCTCGCTGCTCAGGGTGACTGTGACAGATTCGTTCTTCTTGAACCCCTCACCGGTGAGCTTCACGGTCGCCCCGGGTGCTACCGGATTGTTCGTGACGCTCAACGTCGGCTGGTAGTTAGAGACTGCCACGGTGACAGCGGTCGTGGTCGAGACACTGCGCTCACCATCGTCGACGGTGACCGTCACGTCATACGTTCCGGCCATCGTGTAGAGGTGCGAGCCCGAGACGGTCGCGCCGCTCTCGGTCTCCGTGACAACACCGTCGTCGACGGGCGTCTCGTCACCCCAGTTCACCGTCGTGACGTAACCCGCTTCGAGCGGGTCGCCGCCAGTGACGGTGGCCAGCTCGGTCTCGAGTGTGTCGCCGAGGTCGACCGTGCCGAGATCAGCAGCTGTGATCTCGAGCGGCTCAGTCGCGGCGCGTTCGCCGTCGGAGGCGATCGCGAACACGTGGACCAGCCCGTCGCCGAGTGATCCCGCCTCGTTCGGCAGCGTCAGCGTGACGGGCGTCTTGCCCTCGGGCAGTGCAACCGGTGCCGTGGCGTAGATCGCCGCGGTCTGGTTGTCGCCGACACCGGTGCCGGCCAGTCGACGAGTCGACTTGCCCACAACGATGTTCCCGAACTTCGGGCTCGCTGCCCCGCCGACCCAGTCGCCGAAGTCGATGGCGACGTCCTGCGTCGTGCCGTCATCGAACGTCAGTACCGCCGTGGCGTGCTGCTCTCCTTCGTTGGCGGTTCCGATGATCGAGATCTTCGTAGCGCCGGCTCCGGTGTGCAGGCGGATTACCTGTCCCTTGGTCGTTGCGTTGTCGGGCTTGCCCGGGGCTACCTCGGGAAGGTCGAACGTGAGTTCTGTTCCCGGAACGGTGCCCGTTGCGCCCTGCTCGAAGCCGTTGGCCGCCAGCGAGGCGCGGTCGAAGCCGTACCCGAGTCCATCGCAGTTCGCGGGGGTGCCGAGAACAGTGGTGCAGGCGGTGTTGAAGGCCGCCTCGAGCGAGTCATCACGGCTGACCGTGATGGCGACGATCGTGGAGTCCTGCAGGTCGCCTTCACCGACGGTGACGCGGGCGTTGTACGTTCCGGCCTTGTCCCAGGTGTGCGGCGCGCTGATGGCGAGGCCACCAAGCGACGACTTCCCGAGCTCCGCCGTCACCGGGCCCTCGCCGTCGAAGAAGTCGACGGTCGCGGTGTAATCGCCGAAGTCGCTCGACGTGCCGCCGGTGAGGGTGGCGTAGTCGCCGGTGAACTCGGTGTTCACCGTCGTCTTCAGCTTCTTGAGCGGGTAGAGCGCGAATTCGTCGGACTGCTGCATGGTGTCGGCCAGCAGTTCGATTTCCGCGAGCTTCGGGGCCGCCCCGGTGTCGGTCGCCGTGATAGCGATGCGATAGCGCGAGTACAGCGTCGGTGACGCCACCTCGAACGGTCGCGTCTGCGTCTTCCAGGCGAACGACTGGTTGGTGCGCTCGTCGACCGGTGTCCAGGTCTCCCCGTCATTGGAACCGGCGAGCGTCCAGGCCTTCGGGCTCGCTCCATCGCTTCCGTTCGTGAGCGTGTAGCTCGCGATGGCGGTCGGTCCGCTCGACGACTCCCACGTGATCGTCGGCTTCTCGGTGGAGAACGCGACGGCGCTGCGGGAGTTGTTGTCGACCAGGTTGGTCAGGTCGGAGTCATCCGAAGACGACACGGATCCGGTGGTCGACGTCGTGGAGTCGACGTACGGCGTGCGGGTCGAGTCATCGGGAGCGGTGGAGTCGCCCCACGTCGATGCTTCGTCACCCATCTGGAAGGTCAGCGTTCCTCCACCGCGCAGCAGCGAGGTGTCGATGCTGGCCGAGGTGATCGCTTTCCCGTCGAAGTCCGCTGACTGGACGTAGACGTTGTCGGTGCTGTTGTTCTTCGCGTCGATGACGAGGTCACCGCCGGCGAGGTGCACCGTCGTCTTGTCGAACACCGGCGACCCGATTGTGTACTCACCCGAAGCGAGCGACAGCGGGTAGACGCCGAGGGCCGAGAAGATGTACCAGGCCGACATCTCGCCGTTGTCTTCGTCGCCCGGGTAGCCCTGGCCGATGTCGCTTCCGACAAAGAGGCGCTGGGTGATCTCACGGACTATTGCCTGCGTCTTGCTCGGGTCTCCTGCACCGGCGTACATGTACGGGATGTGGTGCGAGACCTGGTTGCTCATTCCGAGCTGGCCGAGTCGCACGTCGCGGGCTTCGTAGGCCTCGTGGATCTGGCTCGACCACGCGGTTTCTGGCGTCGCGAAGAAGGTGTCCAGCTTGTTCAGCAGGTCATCAGTTCCGCCGTAGAGCGCCGACAACCCGTCGACGTCGAACGGGGCGTGGAACGCGAAGTTCCAGCCGTTCGTCTCGGTGTAGTCGCCGCCCCACTGCTCGGGGTTGTACTCCTCAGGCGTCTTGGCGAACGCGCCGGAGGCGGTGCGTCCCTGGAAGAAGTCGATCTTCTCGTCGAACAGGTTGACGTAGTCTTCCGCGCGCTTCTCGAAGTACTTCGACTCCTCCTTCAGCTGCTTCACTCGGCTCGCCGGGGTGTCCTTGTCCTTCGCGAGCTTGCCGGCCATCTGGCCGATCGCGTAGTCGTTGATAAGACCCTCGAGTCCCCACGAAACGCTCTCGTGGGTGTCGGTCGAGGTGTACCCGAGGAACGTCGAGGTGTCGAGCCCCTTACGGCCTACCGCGTTGTTCTCCGGCAGCACCGTGGCGTTCTTCACCGCGGCGTCGTAGGCCTCGAGAGCCAGGTCGGTCGGCAGTGCGCCGCTGACGTAGGCCTCGGCGAACGAGGAGTCGGAGCTCGTTCCGGTCATCAGGTCGGCGTATCCGGGCGATGACCAGCGGGCGATCCACCCACCGTCGCGGTACTGCTGCACGAATCCGTCGACGAGCTCTTCAGCGACATCCGGGTACAGCAGCGAATACAGCGGCCAGACGGTGCGGTAGGTGTCCCAGAACCCGTTGTTGACGTAGATCTTTCCCGAGACGACCTTCGCGTTCGTCTGGGAGTCCGATGCTGCGCCCGTCTTGTTGCTGACCGGGCTCGCGTACTTCCAGACCGGCGTTTGAGCGGTCCCGGTGTTCTCGGACTGCGAGTTGGGGTAGAGGTTGAGGCGGTAGAGGCTGGACGTGAGAGTAACGCGCTCGGCCTGGCTCGCGCCGTCTACCTCGATGACTGAAAGACGGTCGTTCCAGGCGGCCTTGGCTGCCTGCTTCGTCTCGGCGAAGGTCTTGCCGGTCACTTCGAGGTCGAGGTTCTTCGACGCCTGCGCGGTCGAGATGAACGAGGTTGCAATGCGCAGCTCGACCTTCTTCGACTCGTCGAGCGGGAAATTGCCATAGGTCGCGCTCGTGCGGCCGGTAGCCATGCCGCTTGCCGTGGGTGCGACGCTGAACTGGCCGGAGATGAACATCCGGCTGCTGCCCGCAGACAGGCCGCTACCGTTCTCGACCCAGCCGGTGAGGGCACCGGTCGGCGAGATCGACAGTTTGGAGTCGCCAGCTACACGGTCGACCATGACGGTGCCCACTGAGTTCGCCTCCGGGAAGGTGAACGAGTAGATGCCGGAGTGGTCGGTCGGGGTCACGGATGCATTGATTCCGTTGGTGAAATCGACGCTGTAGAGCTCGGGCTGGGCGATTTCCTTGTCGTGGGTGAATTCGAGTGCACGGCTCGCGGGTGTCGCGTTCGGCGCACCGGTTGCCAGTGACGGCATGACCGCGAGCTGCGCTCGGTCACCCATCCATGGGCTCGGCTCGTGCGAGATCCCGATTGCCTGCAACTGCGGCTTGTTCGCGCTGTTGTTGCTCGATGCGTAGTTGTAGAGCCAGCTCTGTGAGGTGGCATCCGTCATCGGCGTGAAGAAGTTGAAGCCGTTGGGCACTGCGGTTGCGGGGATGTTGTTACCCCGCGAGAATCCACCGCTCGAGTTGGTACCGCGCCGGGTGTCGACGAAGTTCGTGAGGCTCGAGTCATCGATCTTGGTGGCCGCACCGACCGCGACATCGTCGACCCAGCCGGAGAAGGCGGTCTCGCCCGTTCCCGCGGGGTTGTCGTAGGTGAACAGCACCTTGTCGATGCTGTGCCCGGCGAGTGACGAGATGTCGACCTTCACCGAGTTCCACTGGTTGGCGTAGAGCGCCTTTTCGGTTCCCTGGTCGCGCGCGGTGGCACCGAAGCCGTAGGCATCGACGAGGTCGTCGTGGCTCGAAAGCAGGCTGCCGTCGTCGAGGAGCAGGTCGATGGCGACGTAGGTCGCCGGGTAGCTCAGGTTGCCGCCGAGGACGGGGAACACCTTGTACGACAGCTGGCTGTCATCACCGATGGGCGTTGCGACATTGTCGAACAGCAGGTTGGTCGAGGTGGCGGCACCTTCGGCGAGGTGCGTGCCCGCATAACGGAGTGCCTTCGCTCCGGTGAATCCCACCCCTGGCTTGATGTTCGGTCCCGAGACCGGGCCGTTGCCGATGTCGGTGATGATGGGCGTTGCGGTTCCTGGGGTGTTGGTCCCGTCAAGGATCTCCCAGTCAGCGAGCTGCGTGAGGCCATCTCCGCTGTTCGCCGTGATGTTCAGGCGGTAGCGCGAGTAAGCGACGGTGTTGGTGATCTCGTAGGTCTTGGTGGCGAAACGCGCGGAGAAAGCCTGGTTCGACTGGCTGTCGACGGGCAACCAGTTGGTGCCGTCGTTGGATCCCTCGATGGTCCAGTTCTTCGGGTCGCGCCCGGGTGCGTCATCCGCGGAAGTGAGCTTGTACTGCTTCACAACTGCAGGCGCGTCGAGCTGGTAGGTGACGGTCGCGGTCTTGACAAAGGCGAGCCACTTGGTGGCACTGAGCCCGTCGGCCAGGTTCGCGGCGCCTTCGTTGGGAGTGTTCTCGGCGGTCGCGGTCACCGAGGTGACGTTGCCGAGCAGGCTGCCATTACCGAAGCGCTTGCCCGTCACGTTGACCGGGTCGCTGTACTTGGTGTTGATGGATGCCTGGGTGCCGCCGGTTTCGAACGACGAGGCGAAGGTTCCGCCATCGACTGCGGCCGAGGCTGAGATGGCGGGCGCGGTGAGGCCCATGAGTGAAACGGTGAGGGCGACGGTCAGGCCGATCGCCGGGACCCTGCGGGTGGCGTTCACCCCGAACCTTCGCGAGGGGGTGGTTAATGGGCGTGATGCATCCATTGGTGCTCCTGTGCTTCTGTCGTCCTTGACGGGAAAGCATGGCGCGTGGTCGAGCAACTTCTGCGGTGAAGAGAATGATTCTTCACGCGGCTGACAACGCTGTCATACTTCGGCTAAGAGTAAGCCCATCTTTGGCGCAGGTCAATCCCCGCCGGTCAGCCGCGGGTGAAGCCGCTAAAGCGCTGGGGGCCGCTCGCCCGATCCGCGCTGCACGATGCGGGTGGGTACGACGATGCGGCGAGGTTCTTGCGCGCGCATCCCCTGCGCCTCGAGCACGATCTGGGCAGCGAGTCGGCCCATCTCAGCCGGGTCGTACGACACAGTAGTGACGCCGAGCATCGCGGCGACGTCGAAGTCGTCGAACCCGATGAGGGCGGTGCCGGGCGCAATGGTGGCTATCGCTTTGAGCGCACCGATCGTGATGCGGTTGTTGCTCGTGAAGATAGCTGTCGGGCGGGGATCCCGCGTGAGCAGGTCTTCGACCGCGGATGCCGCTGAGTCGATATCGAAGGCGCCGTCAGCCACGAAGTCGCGCCAATTCTGGATTCCGGCCGCCTCCATGGCGTCGGAGAATCCCGCGATGCGCTCCCAGTGCGGCTGCAACCGGGAGAGGTGGCTCACGTAGCCGATACGGGTGTGGCCGAGCGCGAGCAGTTGCTCGACTGCAGCGCGAGCGCCGGAATAGTTGTCGAGCACTATCGAGTCGGCCGAAAGGCCGACCGGGGCGCGGTCCACGAACACGACGGGGATGCCTTTGTCCTGGGCGGTCGCGAGTCCCTCGTTCGACGCCATCGTCGAGATGATGATGAGACCACGAACCCGGCGCGAGACGAACTCGTCGATGAGACTGAGCTCGGCATCCGGGGCTTCGTCGGAGCTCGCGATGGTCAACTGCAGGCCGCGGGATCGGATCTCCCGCTCGACGCCCTTTGCGAGCACCGAGTAGAACGGGTTGGCGAGATCGCCGGTGATCAGGCCGATGACGTTGGAGTCGACGCCGCGCTTGAGCTGGCTCGCCATGGCGTTCAGCTGGAAGCCGAGGGAGTTGGCTGTTGCGAGCACGCGCTCGCGAGTGTCGGCGGCCACGTACTTCTCGCCATTGATCGCGCGCGATGCAGTTTTGAGGCTCACGCCGGCCAGCTCAGCCACCTCGGCGAGAGTGGGGCGGCGCGTCGAAACGATGTCACGCCCGGTGTCGATCTCGTCCATAGCTGTTCCGTTCCTCCACGCGAATTGTAGGGGAAACGGCTATCGACCGGTTCGGGGCCGGGCCGGGCGACGACATCCGTGCCCGTTGTTATCAGGGTGCCCGTTTAAACGGCCACCCTGATAACAAACGTCAGGGTGGCGTGGTTCGCCCTGCGAGAAACATAAGTAAGTTATATAACTTGGTTATATACTTGCCGCATGAGTACACGTTCTACCTCCACCATCGAATCCCTCATCGCGTCGAACCACCGCCTCACCCGCCTTGCCGCGCAGTCGACCGGCAGCACCATCTCGTCTGCCGTCTGGTCGGCACTGTCCGTGTTGGTCAGTGACGGCCCGAGGCGCATCGGCGACCTCGCCCGCGACGCCCGGATCAGTCAGCCCGGCATGACGAAGGTCGTGCAGAACCTGGTGCAGGACGAGTGGGTTTCGCGGGTTGCGGATGTCGACGACTCGCGCGCGTGGCTCATCGTCGTCACCGACAAGGGTCGCGCCGCACTCAATGACTGGCGCGTGCAGCTTGCCGAGGCGACCGCGCCGGTATTCGCGGATCTCCCGGACACCGACTGGAAGGTGCTCGAGCACGCCGCCGAGATCCTGGCCGCTCGCGTCGCCCGCTCGGAGGTGGCCGCATGAGCCGCTCCAGCGCCGCCGCAGGCACAACTACCAGCATCGCCAAGCCGAGCATCCTCAAGCAGCCATCGCAGGTCTGGGCAGTCGCGTTCGCATGCGTCATCGCCTTCATGGGAATCGGCCTTGTCGACCCGATCCTGCCGGTCATCGCCGACGACCTCAACGCCAGCACCACCCAGACCGAGCTGCTATTCACCAGCTACCTGCTGATCACCGGCATCGCGATGCTGTTCACGAGCTGGATCTCCAGCCGCATCGGCGCCAAGAAGACCCTCATGATCGGCCTCGCGCTGATCGTGGTGTTCGCCCTCGCCGCAGCGCTGAGCAACAACGTCGAGAGCGTGATCGCGTTCCGCGCTGGTTGGGGCCTCGGCAACGCACTGTTCATATCGACCGCTCTCGCAACGATCGTCGGCGCCGCCAGCGGCGGCACGTCATCCGCGATCATCCTCTACGAAGCGGCACTCGGTCTCGGCATCGCCATCGGGCCGCTGCTCGGCGGGCTGCTCGGCGGCATCAGCTGGAAGGGCCCGTTCTTCGGCACCGCCGCGCTCATGGCCGTCGGGTTCATCGCGATCACCGTGCTGCTCAAACCGCAGGCCGGCGAGAAGCGCACCCCGGTCAGCCTTGCCGCGCCGTTCAAAGCTCTCGCCCAGCCGGCGCTCGCGCTGCTCGCTGCCGCCGCGTTCTTCTACAACATCGGCTTTTTCGTGCTGCTGGCCTACACACCGTTCCCGCTCGGGTTCGATGCGATGGGTATCGGATTCACCTTCTTCGGCTGGGGACTCGGCGTTGCCATCACCTCGGTGTGGGTCGCGCCGCTGCTCACAGCCCGGCTCAAGCGCACCACCGTGCTCTCGATCGTGCTGCCACTTCTCGCACTCGACCTCGTGTTCGCGGGCCTGGTCACGGCAACGCCGACGCTGCTCGTCATCGCGGTGATCGTCGGCGGCCTGCTGCTCGGTGTGCTCAATACCGTGCTCACCGAGAGCGTCATGGAGGCCACCGACCTGCCGCGCGCCGTCGCGTCGTCGTCGTACTCATCGGTGCGGTTTATCGGTGGGGCCATCGCTCCCCCGCTGGCGAGCATCCTCGCCGAAGCATTCACAGCATCCACGCCGTATTTC
>Ga0247729_10000927_pt1 | contig 11070 bp, 7 predicted proteins | sample UWRJL133311R2_FD_180958 | JGI IMG/M metagenome (GOLD analysis project Ga0247729, IMG submission 180958) | Plant litter microbial communities from Arlington Agricultural Research Station in Wisconsin, United States - UWRJ-L133-311R-2 | ecosystem: Environmental > Terrestrial > Plant litter >... | reverse complement strand
GTTGAGGTTGGCGGCCACCTCGTACATGCCGTAGGTGGGTGGCAAGATCAGCAGGCTGTCCTGGCCGGGCGTGCAGGTCAGGCGCACCAGCAGGTCGATGGCCTCGTCGGAGCCGTTGCCGAGGAAAATCTGCGCCGGCGTGAGGCCCTTCAGCTCGGCCAACTCGGCTTTCACGGCCCGCTGGTGCGGGTCGGGGTAGCGGTTGAACTGCTCGGGACCGGCGCTGCCCAGGCTGTTTTCGTTGGCGTCGAGCATCACCCGGGCGTGGCCCTCAAACTCGTCGCGGGCCGACGAGTACGGCTGCATGGCGCGGACGTTGGGGCGGACGAGGCTATCAATCGTGAACATGGCGGGAGGTAAAGAGGGAAAGTGCGCTGACTTTTGTCACACTTTGAGTCGAGAAGAAGAAAGTGTGACGCAGGTTGTCACAAATTATTTTGATGAGTGAAACGCGTGACAACGAAGCGTCACAAATCATTTAGCGGGAGAAAAAGGGGGACCGAAGTCGTCACCCTTTTTCCCGGGGCCGCAACGTTGTGACGGCTGGCCTCACTCCGGCGGGCGCAGGGCCTTCAGCCGCACGCTGACGGCGCGGGCGTGGGCGCTCAGGCCCTCGGCTTCGGCCATTGTTTCGACGATGGCGCCGATGCCGTGCAGGCCCTCGGCGGTGAGGCGCTGGAAGGTTATCTTCTTCAGAAACGAGTCGAGCGACACGCCACTGTAGCTGCGGGCGTAGCCGTTGGTGGGCAGCGTGTGGTTGGTGCCCGAGGCGTAGTCGCCGACGGATTCCGGGGTGAGGTGACCCAGAAACACCGAGCCGGCGCTGGTGACGCCCGCGGCCAGCTCTTCCGGGTTGTGCACGGCCAGAATCAAATGCTCGGGCGCGTACTGGTTGGCGAAGCGAAGCATTTCCTCCGGCGTGCGCAGCAGCAGGGCCCGGCTTTCGGCCAGGGCCTGGGCGGCTACTTCAGCCCGGGGCAGGGAGGCCAGCTGGCGCGTCACTTCCGCTTGGGTGGCTTCCAGCACGGCGGCTGAGTCGGAAAGGAGAATCACCTGGGAGTCGGGGCCGTGCTCGGCCTGGCTGAGCAGGTCGGCAGCCACGAAGGCGGGGTTGGCCGTGGCGTCGGCAATGACGAGCACCTCCGAGGGGCCGGCGGGCATGTCGATGGCCACGCCGTAGCGGGTGGCCAGCTGCTTGGCCGCCGTCACGTAACGGTTGCCGGGCCCGAAGATCTTGTCCACGGACGGCACCGACTCGGTGCCCCCGCTGAGCGCGGCCACGGCCTGGGCCCCGCCGGCCTTGATGATGGTGGTGATATTGAGCAGCTGGGCCGTGAAGAGAATAACGGGATTCACCGAGCCATCCTGTTGCGGGGGCGTGCAGAGCACCACTTCCGGGCAGCCGGCCAGCCGGGCCGGCACGCCCAGCATGAGCAGGGTGCTGAACAGCGGAGCCGTGCCGCCGGGAATGTAGAGCCCCACGCGCTGCACCGGCACGGCCCGCCGCCAGCACAGCACGCCCGGCATCGTCTCGACCCGCTCCTCGGCGGGCCACTGGGCTTCGTGAAACCGGCGGATGTTGGCGTGGGCCTGGCGGATGGCGGCCTGCAGCTGCGCCGGCACCTGGGCGGCGGCCGCGGCCAGTTCGGCGGGCGTCACGCGCAGGCCGCCGCTCAGGTCGGCGCCGTCGAAGCGCTGGGCGTAGTCAACCAGGGCCGCGTCACCGCGCTGGCGCACATCGGTGAAGATCTGCTGCACGCGCTGCTCCACGTCGAGGGCCTGGTCGGCGGCGGCCCGCTGCTGCAACGCCGCCCATTCCGGCGGCGGCGGATAGTGAAAGACTTGCATCTTTTTGGGGGCTGTTAGCTGGTGTTGTGTTGAACCGGGAAGGTGACGGCTGTTAGCGACGGACTCTTAGCTGTTAGGATGTCGAACTGGAAAACTGACAGCCGGCAGCTAATAGCTGTCAGTTCCCTACGCAATCATTTTCTCAATCGGGAGCACCAGGATGCCCTCGGCGCCGACGCCCTTGAGCTGGTCGGTGATGTGCCAGAAGTCGTCCTCGTTGACCACCGACTGCACCGACACCCAGCCTTCCTCGGCCAGGGGCGTCACCGTCGGCGACTTGATGCCGGGCAGCAGGGCCTTCACCGCATCGAGGGCGGCTACGGGGGCGTTGAGCAGGATGTACTTGTTGCGGCGGGCCCGGCGCACGGCCTGCATCCGGAAGCGCAGCTGGGCCAGCAGGTCCTGCTTTTCCTCGGACAGCTGCTGGTGGGCAATGAGCACGGCTTCGGAGCGGAACACGGTTTCGACCTCGCGCAGGCCGTTGCCCAGCAGCGTGGAGCCCGAGGAGACGATGTCGCAGATGGCCTCGGCCAGCCCGATGCTGGGAGCAATTTCGACCGAGCCGCTGATGGTGTGCAGCTGGGCCTGCACGCCCTGGCCGGCCAGGTAGCGGCCCAGAATCTGCGGGTACGAGGTGGCAATGCTCTTGCCCTGCAAGTCAGCTACCGAGTTGTAGGCCTGGTTGCGCAGCACGGCCAATGACAAGCGGCACTTGCTGAAGCCCAGGGCTTCTACTTCCAGGTCCGGGAAGCCGGCCTCAACCAGCACGTTCTGCCCCACGATGCCTAAGTCGGCCACGCCGTCCTGCACGTAGCCGGGAATGTCGTCGTCGCGCAAAAACAGGATTTCCAGGGGAAAGTTGGTGGCTTCGGTTTTGAGCTTGTAGGTGCTGCTGACGAAGGAGATGCCGCACTCCCGGATCAGGTTGAGCGAGTCCTCGCTCAGGCGGCCCGACTTCTGAATGGCTAAACGAATCATGAAACTGAGTTGAAAAAGAAGCGAAGCCGGCCAAAGCCACTACGGCCGGGCGCAAACTTGCGGGATGGGAAGACAGGCTGGGTACGGGGAAAAGACCGGCGCGGCTTGAGAAAGCGGCAAATAGCGGTCGGGCCGCCTTTGGGGGCGGCCGGGTCGCCGCTTAGCGGCTGACCCAACGGGGACGATATGCTGCGTTCATTCCTCTACAGAGAGGAATGGTGGCCGTGCGCATGATGGTGCGCCGCGCGCAGCCAGCCAGCGGCAACGCCCACGACGGGGGCGGCGGCTTGAGGGCGGGTGCGGAAAAGGGGCGCGACGAAGATCATGGAGGCGAATTGCTGGGCAAATGTACACGCGGAAAGTCCGGAACAAAATTTTACTGCGAAAAAAGTGGCGCGGAACCCGGACCTTTGCCCGCGCCACCCCGCCCCCGGCGTTTCTGGCACTATTGTTTCGGGGCGCCGCCGCGTCCCGTTTTTCCGCCGACCTTATACCCGCACCTATATGCTGTCCTTCCGGTTTTCGTTTCTGCTGCTGGGCTGTAGTATTTCCCTGGGCCTGCTCGCGTCCCCGGCCGCCCAGGCCCAGACCCGCGCCGAACAGCAGCAGCTGGCCCTGCCCCAGGTGAGCCCCCACGCCGTGGTGCAGCAAACCGTGGGCCTCACCGACGTCGTCATCGACTACCACTCGCCCAGCGTGAAGGGCCGCGCCGTCTGGGGCCAGCTCGTGCCCTTCGATCAGGTGTGGCGGGCCGGGGCCAACGAGAATACCGTTATTTCTTTTGCCGACCCGGTCACGCTCAATGGCAAGACCGTACCGGCCGGGCGCTATTCCTTCTACGTAGTGCCCCACGAAAACCAGGACTGGGAAGTGGTGCTCAACCGCGTGACCACCCACTGGGGCGCCGAGGGCTACGACGCCCAGGACGACCAGCTGCGCCTGCCGGCCGCGCCCGAAACGGCCGCCATGCACGAAAACCTGCTGTTCTGGTTTTCGGAGCTCAAGCCCGCCAGCGCCCGCCTGAACCTGACCTGGGAAAAGCGTACGGTGAGCGTGCTGGTCGAGACGGACCTGCGCACCAAGGTGGTGGCGGCCATCGAAAAGAGCCTGGCCGCCCAGCCCCAGAGCTGGCAGCTGCTGGCCCAGGCCGCCGACTACCTGGTGCAGAACAACCTGGAGTCGGAGCTGGCCCTGCGCTACATCAACGAGTCCATCCGCCTGAAGGAAGCCTACACCAACACCTGGATCAAGGCCCGGCTGCTGGCTTCCCAGCAGGACTACGGCACGGCCATCGAGGTGGGCCGCAAGGCCATCAAGCTGGGCGAAAAGCACGACACCAACTTCAAAACCCAGCTCCCCACCATGCGCCTGGCCCTGACCGAGTGGCAGAGCAAGGCCTATTAAGGCTCACTCAGACCCGCTTTAAGCCGTCCGGCCCGGCCGCCCCGCCCCTTTTTGCGTTACTAGCTTCTGCCAGCTCCGCCAGCCCACTATTGGGCCCGGGGCTGGCAGCTCGCTTTTCCCCTCCTTCGCTTCCGCTACGCTATGCTGCTCGACACCCAGCTGCCCATCAGCTACATCTTCCACCGTATCCTGCCCGACGTGGTTCGGGTGCTGGTTATTTCCGTCTGCTTTCAGGTGCTGAAGCTGTTTTTCGTGGATTACCTGCCCGCCATTCCGCTGCAGCTGCCCACCATCCTGGGCAGCTGCATCTCCCTGCTGCTGGCCTTCCAGCTCAGCCAGTCGTACGACCGGTGGTGGGAGGCGCGCAAGCTCTGGGGCGCCATCGTCAACGACTCCCGCTCCCTGGTGCTGCAAGTGCGCACCTTCGTGGCCGACGAGCTGCTCTACGCCCCGGCCCCGGCGGCCGTGCTGCCGGCCGTGGCCTACCGCCAGATGGCCTGGTGCTACAGCCTGGGCCAGTCGCTGCGCGGGCTCGACGCGCTGGCCGGGCTGGAAGCTTTTCTCCCGGCCTCGGAGCTGGCTTATCTGCGGCCGCATACCAACAAGCCCCTAGCCTTGCTGGCCTTGCACACCCACCAGTTCAAAGCCCTCTACCAGCAGCAGGCCCTCAGCCCCCTGCAGCAGGTGCAGCTCGACGCCACGCTGGTGCGCCTGGCCGAGTCAATGGGCGGTACGGAGCGCATCAAGAGCACCGTGTTTCCGGCCAGCTACCGGCTGCTGGTGTACTTTCTGATCTACCTGTTTCTGGCCACGCTGTCCCTGGGCCTGGTCGAAACCATCGGGCTCTGGGAAGTTCCGGTGCTGATGACCATTGCCACCTCCTTTTTCCTGCTGGAGCGCACCGCCCGCTACCTGCAGGACCCGTTCAACAACAAGCCCACCGACACGCCCGTCACCGCCATTGCCCGCACCGTCGAAATCAACCTGCGGCAGCTGCTGGAAGAAGCGCAGGTGCCCCAACCGGCCACGCCCGAAGCATACTACCTGATGTAGAGCCCCGCACTCTGATCCACAAAAAAGGCCCGCAATGTCAGCTGCGGGCCTTTTTTTATGGGGTTATTCTCAAATCACCCTCCTACTACCAACTACCCAAATCCAACTACCCCTAAAACCGGGCAATAACGCGCAGGTTCACAATGCGCTGCGAGAGGTAGTTGGGCACGGCGTAGGTGCGGGCATTCACATCCTGGACGTAGCTGTAGCCGGCCACATTGTTGGCGGCCAGCACGTTGAGGATTTCCAGGCCAATCCACAGGCTTTCGAGCTGGCCGGGGCGGCGCGCGGCCTCGGGCCGGTTGCTGAGCAGCAGCACCTTGGAAAAGCCCAGGTCCACGCGCTTGTAGGAGCGGGTGAGCTTGGTAGTGCCGCGCAGCTCCTGAATGCCGGGCGGACTGAAGGGCAGGCCGGTTCCGAACACCAGGTTCACGTAGCCCTTCACCGTGGGGTTGTTGGGCAGCTGATCCTGGAAGAACACCCCGAAGTTGAGACGCTGGTCGGAGGGGCGGCGGATGTAGCCCTTCTCCCGGGCGCCGGTGGAGTCGCCGGCGGCGTTGCGCAGGATGGTGTAGTCGCCGGCCACGTTTTCGCGGGTGCTGAGCACGCCCAGGCTAAACCACGACTCGGAGCCCTTCACGAACTCGCCGCTGATGCGCGCGTCGAGGCCGGCGGCGTAGGCCGTGGCGTTGTTTTTGGCGAAGTAGCGCAGCCGCACGTTGTCGATGTCGTAGGGCACCACGTCGGTGAGGTACTTGTAGTAGATTTCGCTGCTGATCTTGAAGGGCCGGTTGAACTGCTGAAAGCGCACCTCGGTGCCGGCAATGAAGTGCAGGGCACGTTGGGCGCGCAGCTCGGCATTGAGCGTGGCCTGCTGCACCAGCACGCTCTGGCCCGTGGCACGGAGACCACCGCTCTGGTCGCGCAGCTCACGGTAAAACGGCGGCTGGTAGTACACGCCCGAGGCCAGCTTAAACGACAGGTTCGGGTGCCGGGGCAAGATAAACGAGTACTGCACCCGCGGGCTCACGGTCATTTGCCCGTTCACGCTCCAGTAGTTGCCGCGCACCCCGTAGGTGAGCGTGCGCAGCGAATCCAGCTCGATGGTGTGCTGCACGTAGCCCTGGTAGCGGTAGCTGGCCAGATCCAGGTCCGACACCAGCCGGGTGCGGCGGTAGTCGGGCACGAAGTCGGCCGAGTCGACGTAGCTGTACTCGTTGAGCTGGTCTTCGATATGCTCGCGGCCGGCCTTCAGGCCCCAGCGCACGGTGTGGCGCGCGCCGGGCGTCCAGCGGCCCCGGCCTTCGAGCGTGGCCACGCGGGCCAGCAGCTGGTTGCGGGAGTGGTCGAAGCGGGAGCCCGCGTCGCGCTGGCGCACGGCTTGGTTGAAGTCCTTGGAGTTGGGGTCGCGGTTGATTTCGGCGAAGCGGTAGCTGGCTTCCTCGTCGCGGTATTCCAGCTCCCGCGACACCATGGCCCCGGCCAGCAGCTCGCCCTGGAGCTTGCTGGTGAAGTTGTGCTTCAGGCTCAGCCCGCCCTGGTAGGTGTCGTACTGCATCCGCTCCCGCCCGTCGTAGGTGATAAAGAGGCGGGTAAACTGGTTGGTGGAGGTGCTGAACGTGGCCTCGCCGGTTTCGGGCGTGAGGCGGTAGTCGTTGTGGGCAAAGCTGGTGAGCAAGCTCAGGCTCGTGCGTTCCAGGTCATCCTTGGGCCCCAGCGCGGCGCTGACGTAGGCCTGCCCGTCGTAGAAGGTCGGGTTGTAGCCGCCCTGCTGCTGCTTGAGCGAGCGGAGCACGTAGGTGGCATTTTTGTAGCGGATGCCGGCCAGGTAGCTCAGGCGCTTGTTGGGCGAGGTGGCCTCCACGTGCATCGTGCCCCCCACCAGGCTGCCGGTGGCCGAGCCGCCGAACTTCGCGGGCTTCTTGTAGTCGATGTTGAGCACCGAGGAAAGCTTGTCGCCGTACTTGGGCTGCCAGCCCCCGCTCGAAAACTCGATTTTGCTGACCAGGTCGGGGTTCACGAAGCTCAGCCCCTCCTGCTGGGAGGCCGTGACCAGAAACGGCCGGTACACCTCGATGCCGTTGACGTACACCAGGTTTTCGTCGTAGTTGCCGCCCCGCACCGAGTAGGTGCTGCTCAGCTCGTTGTTGGACACCACCCCGGGCAGGGTCTTGAGAATGGCGTTGAAGTCGCCGAAGGTGGAGGGCAGTTCCTTGGCCGAGCGCGGGTCGATGCGGGTGATGCTGACCTGCTCGCGGGTGCTGGCCTCATCGTTGCGGCCGCGCACGGTCACACCCTGAATCACCCGGCTGTCGGCGGCCAGCGTCACGCTTACCTCCTGCCCACCGGCCAAATCCAGCGGCACGCGCGCGGTGACGAAGCCCAGGCGGCGGGCCACCAGCACCGGCGGCTTACCGCTCAGGGGCCGTACTACGCTCAGCGCGAACCGGCCGCGGGCGTCGGTATTGGTGCCGCCCGGCTGCCCCTCAATGCCCACGCCCACTTCCTCCAGGGGCTGTCCAGCGGCGTCGCGCACAGTGCCCGTGACCAGGACGCGGGCCGCCGACTGGGCCTGGGCGGCGGACAGGGAAAACAGCAGAAACAGCAAAATCAGCCAGCCGCTGCGGCCGGCCAGTGCGCTCAGATAGCGGTGGGGCATTAGCGTTGCTCTTGGGCCAGGCCGTCGACGGTAGCCGCCAGGTGGGCGCGCAGGTCGGCCAGGGTTTGGACGGGGTCGGGCGAGTTGAACACGAAACTGCCGGCCACCAGCACGTCGGCGCCGGCTTCCACCAGGGCTCCGGCGTTGTCGAGGCTCACGCCCCCGTCAATTTCAATCAGCGCGTCGGAGCCGTTGTCGAGCAGCAGCTCCTTGAGCGCGGCCACCTTGCGCAGGGTGTTGGGAATAAACGACTGCCCGCCGAAGCCCGGATTGACCGACATAATACACACCAGGTCCAGGTCGGCGGCAATGTCGGTGAGCACCGATACGGGCGTGTGCGGGTTCAGGGCCACGCCGGCGCGGCAGCCCAGGGCCTTGATCTGCTGAATCACGCGGTGCAGGTGCGGGCAGGCCTCGTAGTGCACCGTGAGGTTGGCGGCCCCGGCGTCGCGGAAAGCGGCCAGGTAGTGCTGGGGCTCCTCGATCATGAGGTGCACGTCGAGGGGCTGCTGGGCGTGGCGGTGAATAGCCTGCAGTACCGGGATGCCGAAGGAGATGTTGGGCACGAAGCGGCCGTCCATCACGTCGCAGTGCAGCCAGTCGGCGGCGCTGGTGGCCAGGCGCTGGGTTTCGGATTGGAGGTTGCCAAAGTCGGCGGCCAGCAGCGAGGGAGCCAGCAGCGGGGCCATGCGTCGGGTTGGGTTCATACGACGAAGGTAACGCTTTGGCAAGCAGGTTTTGGTATACCCGCCGCCCGCTTTCGGCCACCTTTTTTTCGCGCCGGCCCGCTTTTCCGCTCCGCTCGGCCCCAATACGACGCCGAAACGCGCCCGCCGGCCCCCGTGGTTCGGGGGCTGACGGGCGCGGTTCGGTGCTTAGGACGTTCGGGCTCGGCCCTACTTGCCTTCCACGGGCTTTTTCCAGGCTTGCCAGTCCAGCTCGCCGTTGTCTTTTTTGCGCAGGAAATAGGTCTGGTCGTCCTTCTGGGTTTTGCCGAACGTCACGTCGCCGCGGCAGTCCAGGCACTTGACGGAAGTGTACTTAAACTTGTCCTGAGCCAAGCGGCTGCTCATATCCAGGTTGTCGGAGCCGCACAGGCCGCAGGCGGCCACGTCGGGGAAGCTCAGCCGGTCGTACTCGGCCACTACTTCGTGCAGATTGGGGCCCTGAACGGTGAAATGAAACTGGCGCCGGCCAATACGTTTAGTAATCATCAACTGCAACATCCTGAAAACGGAAAAAGGGCGAAAAAATGAGAATTCAACGGCTATCCGCCGCTTTACAACGCTAATATAATTAGAATTAGTGCCGCTGAAAACTAAAAAAGGGAGAAAATCAGTGGCCTGATTTTCTCCCTTTCGACATGGCCACTAATCAAGTGAACAGGCGGCACTTAGCGCTTCACGAAGCGCACCGTTTGCTGGGCCCGGCCCGCGCTGACCACGCAGGTGTACATGCCCAGGGCTAGCGCGCCGGGCTGCAGCCGGACTGTCGGGGCGGCCGTGGCCGGCAGCGGCAGCTCCCGCACCAGCGTCCCGCGCGCGTCGAACAGGCGCACGCTCAGCGGGGCACCCTGAAACGCGGGACTGAGCTGCAAGTACAGCTCCTCGCCCTGGCTGGGGTTGGGGTAAATAGCCAGCGACTGGGCCGTGGCCGCACTACCCGCCGCCAGCGGGTTGTTGGGGTGGGCCAGGTTGTAGGCCGTCACGAAGCTGGGAATGCCGTAGCCTAGCGTATTGTCGGGGGCGGCGGACTGCGAGCCGGAGCTTTGCAGATACTGAATCACCTGCTGCACGCTCAGCGTGGGGCTGGACTGCCAGAAGCCGGCGGCCATACCGGCCAGAATGGGGCAGGAAAACGAGGTGCCGCTGTTGGTGCCCACCGTGCCGGCCGGGGAAATAATGGCCGACTGCAGCCCCTGCGCCGACACGTTGGGCTTGATGCGCCCGTCGGCGGTGGGTCCGTAGGAGCTGAACGAGGCGTGGTTGCGCTGGGCATCAACGGCGCCCACGGTCAGGATGGAGTCGGCATCGGCGGGGGCCGAGATGTAGTGCCAGCTGTTGTTGCCGTCGTTGCCGGCGCTGTTCACGACCAGCATCCCGACGCGGGCCGCCACCGCCGCCGCCCGCGACGAGAGTGCCGTGCGGCCGTTCATGCTGGCGTAGGTGTAGTCCACGGAAGGCGCATCGAAGGTGGTGTAGCCCAGTGACGAGCTGATAACGTCCACGCCGGCCGAGTCGGCGTACTCGGCGGCCACGAGCCAGTTGGCTTCCTCCACCGGGTGCTCGGAGTTGATGTCCTCGGTGATAAAGAGCCGGTAGGTGGCTTTGGGCGCCGTGCCGATGAAGGTGCCGGCCAGGTTGGCGGCCAGCGTGGAGAGGCACATGGTGCCGTGGTCGTTGCGCAGGTACACGTCGGCGGTTTTATCCACCACGTTGAAGGTGCTGGCAATGCGCTGCTCCTGAAACAGCGGCGCGAAGGCCGGAATCTGGTTGACGCCCGGGAAGCCGGCGTCGAAGACGGCAATCTGCATCCCCTCCCCGCGGAAGCCGGCGTTGTGCATGCTCACGGCCCCGATCATCTGGGCCTGCCCGTAGGCCGTGCCGTAGTCGGCGGCGCTGCCCGGGCGGGCCTGGGGGGCGGGGGTTTCCACGGGGTCGGAGTGGCGCGGACCGGCCTGGCCGCGGTTGAGCGTTTCGGCGGTCTGCACGCAGCTCAGGGTGCGGATAACGGCCAGCGTGGTCGAGTCGCAGGACACGACGGCGGCGTTCAGCCAGCGCGAGGTGTACCAGAGCCGGGCGCCGGCCACGGCTTTCACCTGGGCCACGTAGCCGGGGTTCACGGGCAGGTCGCGGGCTTTGAGGCTGATGCCCTGGCGGGTGCGCCGCTGCAACGCCCGGGCCGACAGGTAGGCCTGGGGCTGGCTGAGGCTGTAGGGCGAGCCGGCCTTGTTGGTAAAGTAGATCAGGTGCTTGCGGACCGTGGGCGTGAAGCGGGCCGGCGGCCCATCGGCCGGGCCCGACGCGGCCCGCGCGGTGCCGGTACCGGCCCACAGTGCGGCCAGGAGAAGAAACGAGGAAAAGCGCATGGAAAGAAGGTAGAGGTTGACGTACGGCAAGATACGGATT
>Ga0247729_10000926_pt1 | contig 11074 bp, 11 predicted proteins | sample UWRJL133311R2_FD_180958 | JGI IMG/M metagenome (GOLD analysis project Ga0247729, IMG submission 180958) | Plant litter microbial communities from Arlington Agricultural Research Station in Wisconsin, United States - UWRJ-L133-311R-2 | ecosystem: Environmental > Terrestrial > Plant litter >... | reverse complement strand
GCGTCCAGCTTGATGGCGACGTCCCGGTCGCTCCACGGAACCTGCGATGAACGCAGGGATTCCTCGGTGAGCGTGAGCTCAGAGAGCTGCTCGGCGCGCACGGCCTCCCACTCTTCGTCGGGAACGTAGAGCGCCGGGTCGAGCAGGACCAGGCGAGTGGTGAATCCCGGCACCAGTCCCGCGACGACCGCGATCGCCCCGCCGAGCGAGTGCCCGATCACGAGATCCCAGCCCGTGCCGGGCAGGTCGGACGCGTAGTCGGCAACGCCGTAGTGTTCCGCGGTCGGGGCGGTGCCGTGCCCGCGAAGATCGACTGCGGTGACGTAGTACCCGTCGGCCGCGAGCGCCTCGCCGACGCGCCACCAGGTTGCGCCGCTGGAACTCAGGCCGTGAAGCAGGAGTGCTGTGCGGGCGGCTTCCGGGTCGCCCCAGTGCTGTTCGGGAAGTGCCAAGGCAAGGCGGTCGATCGAGGTCATGTCCCGACTGTACCGACCGGGCGCTGGGCGTCCCGTCAGCGCGACGTCGCGTGGCAGGATCGAGGTCGCTGATGACCGGAGTTCTATGCGTGGGAATGGAATTGCGCGGGGCCGCTGTTTACCACCGTGTGAATAAAGTAATGATCGTCGTTGGTTCTGTCCGTCCCGGCCGCGCCGGCCTGCCCATCGCGAAGTGGGTGGAGAGCGTTGTGGCCCAGAGCGACCAGTTCGAGATCGACTTCGTCGACCTTGCCGAACTCGCCCTTCCGTTCATGGACGAGCCCAATCATCCGGCCAAGCGCCAGTACACCAAGCCGCACACCATCGCGTGGAGTGAGCGGGTGGAGGCCGCTGATGCTTTCATCTTCGTCACCCCGGAGTACAACCACAGCTACTCGCCGGTGCTCAAGAACGCGATCGACTTCCTGTCGCAGGAGTGGTGGCGCAAGCCGGTCGGCTTCGTCAGCTACGGCGGCGTTTCTGCCGGCTCGCGCGGCGTGACCGCGCTCGAGCCCGCCACCAACGGTGTCGGCCTCGTGCGCGCCGGCGCTGCCGTCGAGTTGCCGTTCGGCCCGGCCCAGGTCGACGACGGCGTGTTCCAGCCGAACGACAAAGAGATCGCGATCCTCGGCAAGCAGCTCGTCGAGCTCGCCTCTCTCGCCGAGGCGCTCAAGCCCCTGCGCTGACCCCTCCCCGACTTGCCCACTTTTGTCGCTTTTCGAGCGCGAAAAGCGACAAAAGTGGGCAAGTCGGGGATGCAGAGCGTTAGGAGGGCTGGACGGGGATCGGCGCGGTATCGGGTACCGGGCTTGCGTCTTTGCCGCGGAGGTCGGGGTGCGCTCGCCGGAAGACGACCGGCACCAACACTCCGAACAAGGCGAAGATCGCCGCGACGATGAACCCACCGATCTCGCCGTTGGTGTCGATGAGGAAACCGGCGATGGCGGATCCCGCCGCAGCGCCGATCAGCTGGCCGGTGCCGACCCATCCGTAGGCCTCCGCCGTGTCGCTGAACCGCACGCTCGCCGAGACGATGGCGAACATGACGGCGAGGGCGGGCGCGATGCAGAGGCCGGCGACGACGAGCGCGAGTGCGAGCAGCCAGAAATTCTCGAGCAGAAGGATGACGATGGTCGCCAGGGCTGCCCCGACGAAGACCACGAGCATGCGTCGGGCGAGGGCCCATGGGCCGATGGGGGCATGGCCGAAGCTCAGCCCTCCCGCAAGGGATGCCACCGCCCAGATGGCGAGCATGATCCCGGCCTCTGGCCCGCCCTCGCCGAACGTCGCGACTACGCCGGCTTCGATGGCGGCGCACGATCCGACCAGCAGGAAGCCGACGACGGTTGCCAGCAGCACCGGCGGGCGGGTGAGCACGACACCGAGTTTGCGCTTGCTGCGCGGGATGCGCACCTGGCCGACCTCGGGCGACGAGATGAACCACGCTCCGCCGCCGATGAGGAACACGATGGCGATGAAGATGCCGAGCTGGGTCGAGATCTGCACCGAGACGAAGGTGACGAGCACCGGCGCAGCGATCCAGATGATCTCCTGCGCTGAAGCGTCGAGCGAGAACAGCGGAGACAGCTGCCGCGAGTTGACCATCTTGGGGTAGATCGTGCGCACGGCCGGCTGCACGGGTGGCTGGCTGAGGCCGCCGATGAACCCGACGATCATGTAGCCGAACAGGGGAAGGGTCGGCGCGAAAGCCATGGTCGCCATCGACAGCGCGGCGACGACTGTCGTCAGGATCAATACCGGGCGCATTCCCCACTGGCCCATCCACCGGCTAGTGAGGGGGCCGGCGATCGCCTGGCCGACGCTGGTGGCGGCGAGCACGAGTCCGGCAGCGCCATACGACTCGAAGATGTGCTCGATGTGCAGCAGGTACGCCAGCGACAGCATTCCCGACGGGAATCGGGCGGTGAGCTGCGCAGCGATGATCCGGGCAACCCCCGGGGTCTTCAAAAGATCTGCGTAACTGCCGTTAGTACTGCTCACAAGGAGTCAAGCTTATTGCCGTCGGAGGCCTGCAAACGGCCCTGACCGGGCTATTTTTCACCGGTTTCGACACGGATGCCGCATCCCACAGCCTGTGGAGAACTCGGCGAAGTTATCCACACCTGTGGATGACACGCCCACTACATGTAGGGATACCGGGTTGTCGGTGGCCCGATATATAGTGGTTACACCGTCAGGTCCGGTGACGAGAAGTCAGGGCATTTAGGCGTCTTAAGGGAGCAAATACGTGGGAATCACAGTAGTCAAGCGCAACGGCGAGCGAGAGCCGTACGACGCCAACAAGATCAACCTCGCCATCGAGGATGCAACGGCCGGTCTCGACGACAACATCACCTGGGTCACCCAGATCGCCTCGGAACTCGAGCTCACGCTCTTCGACGGCATCACCACCCAGCAGCTCGACGAGGCAGTCATCCAGGTGGCCCTGCAGAACGTGAAGGACGACCCGGCATTCGACGTCGTCGCCGCTCGCCTGCTGCTCAAGACCATCTACAAGCGCGTTCTCGGTGACTACTCCAGCGCCGAAGAACTGAAGTCGCTGCACGCCGAGCACTTCAAGGCCAACGTGACCCGCGGAGTCGAAGAGGGACTCCTCGACACCCGCCTCACCGCGCTGTTCGACTTCGACGTGTTGTCCGCCGCACTCGAGCCGGCCCACGACGAGCTGCTCAAGTACATCGGTGTCGTCACGCTGAACAACCGCTACGGCATCAAGGGCCGCAACGGCGACGCACTCGAGGTTCCCCAGTACTTCTGGATGCGCATCGCGATGGGCCTCTCGCTCAACGAGCAGAACCCCACCGAGCACGCCATCAAGTTCTACGAGAAGATGTCGAAGCTCGAGTACCTCGCCGCGGGTTCCACCCTCGTCAACGCCGGTACCGTGTACCCCCAGCTCGCCAACTGCTTCGTCATGGAGATGCAGGACGACATGGAGCACATCGCGAAGACCACGCGCGATGTCATGTGGCTCACCAAGGGAACCGGCGGAATCGGCCTCTCGGTCACCAAGCTCCGTGCCCAGGGCTCGCCCATCCGCTCGAACAACACCACCTCGACCGGCCCGATCCCGTTCATGCACACCATCGACTCGATCCTGCGCGCGGTCAGCCGCGGCGGCAAGAAGTTCGGCGCCCTCTGTTTCTACATGGAGAACTGGCACATGGACTTCCCGGAGTTCCTCGAACTCCGCAACAACTCCGGTGACCCGTACCGCCGCACCCGCACCGCCAACACCGCGGTCTGGATCAGCGACGAGTTCATGAAGCGCGTGCAGAACGACGACGACTGGTACCTCTTCGACCCGCTGGAGGTCTCGGACCTCAACGAGCTCTACGGTGCCGCGTTCAGCGCGAAGTACAACGAGTACGTCGCCAAGGCCGAGGCCGGCGAGATGCGCATGTTCAAGAAGATCACCGCTCGCGAGCAGTTCAAGTCGATCCTCATCTCCCTGCAGACCACGAGCCACCCGTGGCTCACCTGGAAGGACACGATCAACAACCGTGCGCTGAACAACAACACGGGAACGATCCACCTCTCCAACCTCTGCACCGAGATCACGCTGCCGCAGGACGAAGACAACGTCTCGGTCTGCAACCTGGCATCGATCAACCTGGCCCGTCACATCGACGACGCCGGCAAGCTCGACTTCTCGCAGATCGAGGAGAGCGCCCGCCTGGCCGTGCGCCAGCTGGACAACCTCATCGACATCACGCGTTCGTCCGTCAAGGAAGCCGACTTCTCCAACGAGCAGAACCGCGCCGTCGGCCTCGGTGTCATGGGGTTCACCGACCTCATCGAGCGCCTCGGTATCAGCTACGAGAGCGAAGAGTCGTACGACCTGATCGACGAGATCATGGAGCACGTCTCGTACGCCGCGATCGACGAGAGCGCGAACCTCGCCCAGGAGCGTGGCGCGTACCCGAACTTCGAGGGCTCGCGCTGGTCGCAGGGCCTCGTGCCGCTCGACTCGATCGCGCTCACCGAAGCCGACCGTGGCCAGGAGATCAAGGTCAACCGCAAGACCCGCCTCGACTGGGACGCCCTGCGTCTCAAGGTCAAGGGTGGAATGCGCAACGCGACGCTCATGGCTATCGCGCCCACCGCATCCATCGGGCTCGTCGCCGGAACCACGCCGGGCCTCGACCCGCAGTTCTCGCAGATCTTCAGCCGCGCGACGTCGAACGGCAAGTTCCTCGAGGTCAACCGCAACCTCGTGATCGACCTGCAGAAGCTCGGCATCTGGGACTCGACCAAGGAGACCATCCTGCGCAGCCAGGGTGACATCCAGAACATCGAGGCGATCCCGGACAACATCAAGGCCACGTACAAGACCAGCTTCCAGCTGTCGCCGTACGCGTTCCTCGAGGTTGCCGCCCGCGCCCAGAAGTGGATCGACCAGGCCATCAGCCGCAACATGTACCTCGAAACCCGTGACCTCGGCGACATGATGGACATCTACATGTCGGCATGGGAGCGCGGCGTGAAGACGACGTACTACCTGCACATGAAGCCGCGCCACACCGCCGAGCAGTCGACGGTCAAGGTCAACAAGTCCGAGGAGATCGGGTCGGGCGCCAAGAAGGGCTTCGGCGCCGCAAGCTCCGCTCCGGTCGAGGCCGCAGCATCCGGTGCATCGGCCACTGCGCCGTCCGCGCCGCGCAAGGGCTTCGGATTCGGAGGGGTCAAGTAATCATGGGCCCATTCGACAACACCACCGAGTACTCCGTGCCGTCCGACCCCATGGACGACCTGCAGTGCGAAAGCTGCCAGTAACCTTCCCCCGCTGAGTGAGCCCGTCGAGACCCTGTTTCGACGGGCTCACTCCCCGCAACTGTAGAAAGAAGCAACACCATGGGCATCCTTGGAACCGGCCTGCAAGACGGCCTCCTGCTCAAACCGATCAAGTACCAGTGGGCGATGGACCTGTATGACCAGGCCGTCGCGAACACCTGGTTCCCGAACGAGATCCAGCTGGGCGAAGACATCGCCGATTTCAAGAAGATGACCGACGAAGAACGCCACGCGGTGACCTTCCTCATGTCGTACTTCAACCCGAACGAGCTGCTCGTGAACAAGGCGCTTGCGTTCGGCGTCTACCCCTACGTCAGCGCGGCCGAGTGCAGCCTGTACCTCGCCAAGCAGATGTGGGAAGAAGCCAACCACTGCATGTCGTTCGAGTACGTTCTCGAGACGTTCCCGATCGACCGCGAGGCCGCGTACAACTCGCACGTGGACATCCCGTCGATGGCACGCAAAGAAGAGTTCGAGATGAAGTTCATCCGTCGCATGACGGAGCAGACGCTCGACATCACGACGACCGAGGGCAAAAAGGACTTCATCCGCAACCTCGTCGCCTACAACGTCATCCTCGAGGGTGTCTGGTTCTACTCCGGCTTCATGGTCGCCCTGTCGTTCCGCCAGCGCAACCTGCTGCGCAACTTCGGTTCGCTCATGGACTGGGTCGTCCGCGACGAGAGCCTGCACCTCAAGTTCGGTATCAACTTGATCCTGACGGTGCTCGAAGAGAACCCCGACTTGCAGACCGAAGAGTTCGCGAACGAGATCAAGCAGATGATCCTCGACGCCGTGGAGATGGAAGAGGAATACAACCGCGACCTGCTGCCAAACGGCATCCTCGGCCTCAACGCCAACTACATCAACCAGTACGTCAAGTACCTCGCAGACCGTCGTCTCGAGGAGCTCGGCTTCGAAGCGCACTACAAGGTCTCGAACCCGGCGAAGTGGATGGCAGCGGCCAACGACACCCTGCAGCTCGTCAACTTCTTCGAGTCGACGAACACGTCGTACGAGTCGAACGCATCGGCAACCGTTTCGGCCAAGTAATACCCCAACGACAAACGCGGCGTTTGTTATCAGAAGTGGTGTTTAAACACTGCATCTGATAACAAACGCCGTCTTTGTCTGCGCCCCCAGTCAGAGGCGGGTATAGCGCAGGTGGGTCACCCTCGTGCCCTGCACGACCTCGGGGTCGCTGAAACCGAGGATCGGCCCGTCGTAGTCGCCGAAAAAGGGCACGCCCGTTCCGAGCAGGAAGGGCGCGAGGGCGAGGTGGATCTCGTCGACGAGGCCAGCACGCAGTGCCTGGCCGGCCAGCTGCCCGGCGCTGAGCGAGACGTCACGATCGCCGGCGGATGCCTTCGCCTGCGCGATAGCGCTCTCGACCCCGTCGGTCACGAACGTGAACGGTGCGTCGGGAAAGTCCCAGTCGGTCGGTGCCTCATGGGTGACGACGAAAACCGCGTCGCCCACCGCCGGCCTGCCGTTCCAGCCGTTCGTGATGTCGAACAGGTGACGGCCGATGACGGATGCGCCGATCGTCGACCAGGTGCGATCGAGGTAGTCGGCGCTGGCCGCGCTCAAGTGGAACACCCGCTCGGGGTCACCGCCGTTGAAGGCCACGTCGCCGTTCTCGTACCAGTCGAAGATCGGACCCGGGTCGTCATCCGGTTTCGCGATGAATCCGTCGAGCGAGACGGCCGCGTTCAACTTCACCTTCGACATCGTGGTTCCTCTCCGTCAGCGATGCACAAACGCTAGGTCGCGGGGGAGCGAGCGGTCAACCTCTGGAACTTCGCATTGCGCAACTAATGTCTGAGAAATAGTCGCGCCTTGGCTGGCCCCCGTTGTAGGGTGGCGAGCGTGACGGAAACCACCTCAATCGATTTCGGCAGGATGGAATCGCTGACCCAAGCGATCTCCGCTGCCAACCAGAACATCCGGAGTGCGCTCAGCAGGCTCGACGACGAAGCACTGACTCTTCGGTCGGCCTGGTCGGGAGACGCATCCGATGCCTACGACAAGGCTCACCGCGAATGGACAGCGACTCTCGCCGAGCTGAACGCCGTGCTCGCCGAGATCACGCGCACGACTGCCGACATAACCCAGCGTCACCGCGCCGCTGAGAAGAAGGTGCAGGGCAACTGGGGATGAGCATCGACTGGCAACGAGAGCTCGAACAATTGCGCGAACAGGGCGAGCAGCTACAGCAGAAAGTCGAAGCGACCCAGCGGGAGATCTTCGAACTGCTGGAGCTTCCCGAAGTCGGCACCGTGGTCATCGAGAAGGATGAGCAGGGCTTGATCGCCGACATCACCATCGACTCGTCGTGGCGCGACTCGCTCTCGCCCGCTGAGTTCGAGCAAGAGGTCAACGTCGCCCTGCTGCGTTCGTCCGGGCTGCTCACTGCAGCACCCGGAGACCAGCCCCCGTCGGGATCACCTCAGGCCGGGCACGGCCAGTCGTACCTCGAGCGGGTCATGGCGTCGTTCAACTCTCCCGCGGCGCGGGAGCCGGAAGAGATCAGCAACGACTTCAACACCCTCACCGTCACGGCAATGCTCGGCAACGTGTCGAGCATCAGCGCCGACAAGCGCTGGATCGCGCAAACCCCCGACCACCTCATAGCGGAGGAGATCGTGCGAATCGCACGTATCGCCGCTCTCCAGACCGATGTCTTCGGCCGCTTCACGAGTTAGGAACTGACGATGACCGATGGATACTCCGTCGACACGGATGTGCTCCGCGACGACGCCAACAAGTACTTCTCCGAGTGGAAAGCCGACCTTCTCGAGTTTCGCGAGGCCGTGCCCACCGACCTCACGAAGGACGACTTCTCGAACATCCCCGGGGCCGAGGGGCTCTACACCGCCTATACCCAAGCTGCCGACCAGCTGAAGAGCTATCTCAAGGACGGGTCGACGCAGATGGACTATTTCGCCCGGACACTTCTGACCACGGTTCGCGACTACATGATCGCCGAGCAGGCGTCGCAGTCCGACATCGACAGCGTCAAGCAGGAATTGGAGGAGCTGTGAGCTACGTAGACGTTCTCTGTGACACCATGCGCGACCAGCTGGAATCGGCCGACGACACGCTCGATGATCTCGCCGTCAAGGCACCGGGCATCGCCGAGGTCCTCGCAGACCTGGCCTGCAAGCCGTTTCCCAACACGCCCCAATTCATCGAGGACCGGATCGCCACCCTGCTGCTCGAGCAGATCCGGGAGGCGATCGATTACAGCCGCAACTGCACCGCGGCGGCCACGAAGCTGGTGAACTCGTTCGGAAGTCCCGACGCGCTGCGTGCAGCGGCGGATGTGTTATCGGGCAGTGTCAGTGTTCCTTCCGACAACCTGTCCATCGCAATGGACCCGGCCTATCTCCTGGGCATGCGTGAGGACAACTGGACCGGCGGCGGCGCCGAGGGATACTCGCTCGCATTCGCGGGGCAGCCTGGCGCGGTCGACGTCGTTTCGGACTACAGCGAGAAATTGCACGACGCTCTTCGGTCGCTCGCTGACGGGATCGAGCAGTTCTACATCGAGCTCGGTATTGCCGTGACGACGCTGGTCAGCGCGATCATCGCTTTGGTGGTTGCGATCATCACCGCTGCGACAATGGTGGGGATCCCGGTCGCCGTCGGATCGGCCGTAGTCGCCCAGCTCTCGCTGAACACATCGATCATGGCGCTGCTCGCAATGATCCTCACTGTCACGCAGACGGTCGGCAACGCCATCGACAAGATCAATGAAGACGTAGTCGACTGGCCAACACCACCGATCCAATGGTGAACGCAGCACCGAACCGGGCGAAGCGTGGCGTCTGGGTACTTATCGGCTTCGTCGCCGCGGGCCTTCTTGTAACGCTGGGACTATTCGTCTGGGTCTTCGTGCAGCCACCGCACGACCCGTCGATCAACCACACCTCGCATCCGGACCCAGCCGCGACGGCCAAACGGTACCTCGACGCGATCGCGTCGGGCGACGCGGATGCGGCGCGGGAGATCGACGAAACATCGTTCGGCGCGTACCCGGTTCAGTTCACCGGTACCGATCTGCTGACGAACAAAGTCCTGGGTGCAGCAGAGGAGCGGATAACTGACGTCAAGGTGAAGCTCAAGGGCGCCACCGAAGAACGGGCATCCGTGACGACGAGCTTCTCGTTGCGCGGTGAGCGCTACGTGCAGCCGCTCTTCCTGGTCTGGAACAAGAGCACTGAGAGCTGGTTGGCCGAGGCATCGTTCGCGGCACCGATCAATGTCAGCGCAAAGACGGGAGAACCCGGCAGCTTGCGCTACTTGCCTTTTCGCGTGGGCGACAGCGCACAGCTCACCCAGACCGCAGAGGCCGACACCATGATGGGATACGTGGTCTACCCGGGTGTCTACACAGTGACGGTCGAACTCGACCCGGCCACGGTAGTGGACATCGACGCGAACCCCCTCGTGCGCGACGTGACCGTGGTTCCCGACCAGGACCTCTTCCCGTTTATCGAGTACACGGTCACGGATTAGGCGCGGCACGTCACAGTGCGCAACCTGATTGGGGTCGCCGCCCGGAGTCCTCTAGGGTCTGACAATGACCATCATCGACGGCGTTCCCGCCACACGACACGCACCGCTGGCGGGGGTGTACGCCTCGGCGTCCGCTCTCATCGGCAATACCCCGATTGTCGAGCTCAACTCGCTCACCGCCGGGCTGCACTGCCGTGTTCTGGTGAAGCTCGAGAGTCGTAACCCGGGTGGGTCGTCGAAAGACCGCATCGCGCTCAACCTGATCCGCACCGCGGAAGCTAACGGCGAGCTTGCTCCCGGCGCCACGATCGTCGAGTCGAGCTCGGGCAACACGGGCATCGGCCTGGCGCTCGTCGGCCGCCTGACCGGCCACCCGGTCATCATCATCCACAGCGCCTTCATCTCTGACGAGAAGCGGGCCCTGCTCAGTGCCTATGGGGCCACCCTGGTCGAGGCCGACTGGGAGGCGGGCCCGCAAGACCCGAACAACGCGCGGGCCATCGCCGACCGCATCGCCGCCGAGATCCCGGGCGCCTGGCGTTCGTCGCAGTACGAGAACGCCGCAAACCCGGCAGCGCACTACGCGACCACGGGCCCGGAGATCTGGGAACAGACCGCGGGAGCAGTCACCCACTTCGTCGCCGGCATCGGCACCGGCGGAACCGTCACCGGCACCGGCCGCTACCTCAAGGACATCTCGGATGGCGCGGTGCAGGTCATCGGCGTGGATCCGGTCGGCTCGACCTACAGCGGCAACGCGGCGAGCACCATCGTCGTCGACGGTGTCGGCACCCGCTGGCCCAAGTCGAACTGGCCGGGCATCTTCGATGCCAGCGTGACCGACGACATCCGCGTGATCCCGGATCGCACGGTCTACGACATCGTCCGTCGCCTCGCGCTCGAAGAAGCCCTGCTGCTCGGGCCGTCGTCCGGGCTCGCGATCGCCGCGGCACTCGAGGTTGCGGCATCCGCCGCGCCCGGGTCGGTCGTGGTCGTCATTGCTCCCGACGGCGGCAACAACTACCTGACCAAGGCGTTCAACGACAAGTGGCTCGAATCGGCTGGCATGAATGCCGACGGCTTCGCGTTCGGATCGAGCGACTGATGGGGCTGCAGCATTTCGGGTGGTTCCTGGGCGCGGGATTCGGTGTGCAGGGTTGGGGAGATCCGACCTATGGCATCGGCTATGACTGGAAGCAACCGCCGGTCTACCAGGACGCGGCGAAGCTGTTCGAGGCGAGCGGGCTCGACCTGTTCATCAT
>Ga0247729_10000924_pt1 | contig 11117 bp, 14 predicted proteins | sample UWRJL133311R2_FD_180958 | JGI IMG/M metagenome (GOLD analysis project Ga0247729, IMG submission 180958) | Plant litter microbial communities from Arlington Agricultural Research Station in Wisconsin, United States - UWRJ-L133-311R-2 | ecosystem: Environmental > Terrestrial > Plant litter >... | reverse complement strand
AATGGAGGTTTGTGGCGAACTGCTCGGTTCAACAGTGTAGGCCAGTTCATCTCTTCGTAGGGGGTATCTACTATATAAATTCTGTTCAGCCTCAGTTGCTCGATAGCTGCTGCGTTGAAAGCCTCCTCGTCAAGATGCTTACCCGATTCTTTCATAAGCCCCATTGAATTAAGCTGTCGTACATACCGTTCAATATCCGACTGATGCTTCCCTGCGAGCGTACGATAATGATGTAGCCACTCTTCCTTTATAATTTCGGGTAAATAAAAATCCACTGTCGCAAGTTTTTCGCCCCTCCAGCCATTCAGGCGTTCAAATAAATCCGTCTTTACCCACTCCTTGTCACGAATCGCATTGCTATCTAGGAATACTTTATACTTCGGAATATGCTTAACCATATGGTCATTATAGATTAAGTACTAGTATCTATAAAACATAATCTTATTGATGGCGACTACCCTCACTGCGTTCTAATAGTTCAACTGTGTCCTGATAAGAGCGGCGTATTCCCTAGTAGCTCTTTCCACCGAGCAATCTCATTACAGATATCGTACAAAGACGACTCAACTTGGCTACCAAGAAAGATTTCGAAATTCGTTTCGGAGTCTTTTTTCTTTGTTCAACAAGTTTATCAATTAATTTGATTTGACCTAAACGCTCAAGTCTAACTGTTGTTGATGCCTATCCATAGTTTTCAGCAATAATTCGGGTCGTTTATACATTGTTTTTCGATAGACTTCTGCAGTAAGCAGTACGGTTTCACCATACATCTCTCGGAAATGCTCAGCGCCCATGCCTTCAGGTGGGTGTGCAATTAATAGACTATTGCTCGGGTCTACGTTATCGACTCGTAGTTTAACTGTTTCACCCTTAGTACTCTGCAAGCCAACAATTCTCGCCGTTAATGTAACCTCATGACCATTAATAAAGTTTGGTAATATCTCAGAGTCCCCAGAAAGATAGTCTTCTAACTGTTCTTCTGCAATAACCACCTCACGAGGGTTGCTGACCGCCAATGGAACTATCTTAATACTTTTGAATTCGCCCGTAGTAATCGGCTTTAAAGCTCGTCTATATGAGTTTTTTTCTCGTAATTGCTCTAGGCGATTTGCATACCTTTTTGGTACAGTCTTTTCAGCACCTGCTTCTTTACGTCCCTGCTGCTTGCCTATCAAATAAGTTATATAAACCGCAATTAAGTTCGACACCGTCGAAGCCAAAAATCCGTTTTCGTTGAAAAAATCATTAATTCCTTTTCCAACGTTACCAATTGAACCAAAGAATATCTGGGCTTGCTTCAACAGCTCTTCATCCGTAGCTTCTAGAAAATCAAATAGTGCAGGTACACTATTAAACGGTACAGTGTTAATTATCACCTCAAGAACATTAATAAGTTCAACCGAACCTTCTTTAACTTTTAGGGTCTTAATCTCAAGCTCACCTTGAATCTTTGATATATCGAACAGTTCATTGATAACCGCCTGGAATCCAATCATAGATTCCCCGAGCGTACTCATATCAAACCCTTTATTTAGGTCGTATTCGTACTTAATTTTTAACTGAGATTTCATAATGGAACTATTACACCACATCGCTCGATTTATTAACAGGTCAGCTGTGTATGACATTTGTACAAACTGATTATTAAATATGGTATCGTGGTGAATAGTAGAGGTTTACTTAATCATTTTGATGATATTGTTAACATTATTTACATAACCTCGGATAGATAATATGACAAAGAAAAAATCACAGAAAAACTTACCAAAAGACAGTTCCGTCTTAATTGGTACAGGTATCGTATTGATAGTCTTATCGCCAATAGCGTGGATAATCCTTAATGCAATATACCTAGCAGTACGCGAAACTTCTTGCGATTTAACATGTGTTATTGCTGGCGCCGCAGGTGTATATCTCGGAGCTGCTGCAGTAGGAATAGCCGGACTTATTATCTTGATTTCTGGCATCGTTAAATACGCGATAGAAAGTAAAAAGAGCTAGCCTCCCGACTAGCTCTTTTTAAGTGGAATCAGCTCTCAGTGTTATACTTCCAAAAACTTCAACAACTCCTCATTAAACTCATCCGCATGGCTCACATTCACCCCGTGAGGTCCACCGACAATCACGTGTAAGTGGCTTTGTGGAATCGCTTCGTGCGTTCGTTTACCCGAACCCGCAAAAGGCACAATTCCATCAGAATCACCGTGAATAACTAACGTTGGTACGGTCACGAGTGGCAAATCGTCACGGAAATCAGTAGCGCCAAACGATTGCATAGCTTCTAAAGCAGCGGCTTTACTGGCTTGGTGGCAAAGGGTCAATGCTTCAAGTCGCTGCTCTTCACTTACTAGTACATTGCCGTCGCCGTTAGCTGAAAAGAACTGCGTCATGAAACCATCATAAAACGCATCTTCGTCTGCTGTTAAATCGGCGGTCATTTGCGCAGCTTGCGATGCCTCAAGTGGGCCGTCTGGGTTGTCTGGTGTTTTCATAAGTTTCGGTGGAATAGCTGAAGCAAATACGACGCTTCTCAAACGGTCTTCGCCGTACTTCGCAACGTAGCGGGCTACTTCGCCACCACCCATCGAGAATCCAACAAGGGTGACATCACGAACATCGAGCGCTTCCAACAAACCTGAAAGGTCATCAGTAAAAGTGTCGTAATCGTATCCAGTAAGCGGTTTATCACTTTCACCAAAACCTCGTCGGTCATAAGTAATAACGCGATACCCAGCATCAACTAAGGCAGGTACTTGTTCGCTCCACGAGGCACCAGAGAGCGGCCATCCGTGCACAAGCACAATTGGACGACCTTCGCCGCCAGTGTCTTCAACGTGCACATTTAATTCTTTTAATCCTAGCAATCGGCTGTTAACAGTTACATCAGGCATAAAAACTCCTTTGAAAATATTATCAGTTACTCGTCATTCTAGTTTATAAATGTAATACGTTTGAGTATGTAATAATTCTCACCGCTTCGCTTATAATGAGGCTATGAACTTACACCGTACCTCTGCAAAACCGGATTGGGAAAATACCAAAGTATCTAAACATAACGTATTTCAAAAAATAGCTGCAGCTACGAATGGCGTAGCAACTCCTGCAAACACAGTCACTGTTATTGGCTTCGGTATCGTTATTTACGGGCTACTTTACATAATGAATGAACAATACTGGCTGGGTTTGATATTACTCGCATTTGGCCGCTTGTTAGATATCGTCGATGGTATTGTTGCAGATAAAACCGGTACTAAATCGCCACTTGGTGAGATTTTCGATGCCGTCGCAGATAAGATCGGCACACTCTTCACTATCATCGTCATTATTTTGGCAGACATTACAAACCTGTGGATCATCTTAGCTCTCATTATCCCGCAGGTTGTTATCCCTATGTTAATTCTTTACAAAAAAGGTAAAGGGATTGGCATTCACCCTACCCGTCCAGGGAAATTAAGTATGGCCCTTACTTGGGTTGGAATAGTTGGTCTGCTTATTCTCAAAGCCGCCGGTGAACCTGTTTGGCTAGCTGTTGGCGTATATGCAATTATTGGTGTATCGCTCGTACTTGGCCTCTATGCCCTATGGCAATATTCTACCGGTCGCGACCAAAACTAAATTGGGTCTTTTTTCAGTCCCAGTAGGTATCCTAGGTAACTGGCAAGTAAGTGCGCAAAGAACCAGAAGACAAATATCCACACGTACTGTATTGGGGAAAGAATAACGAAAAACAGCGTAATAAACACGCTACCAATAATGTAATCGAGTTGGTCGAATGGCACCCATGAACCACCCGATTTAATATTTCGCTGACGTTTGAAGAAGCTCTCAATCGCATCACCACCAAGTGCACCAATTGCAAACAATGGACCAAGAATAAACAGGGGCAATGCGGCGTAATCAACGCCGTCAGTCACAAAGTCTGTCCAAGCATAATTAGCAGCTAAAAATTGTTGGAGCCATAAAACAAATGTAGCGATAATAATTCCAGCGATAATTCCCCGCCAGGTTTTGTGCGGCCCAAGCAGCTCGTGGCCACGCCAAGTTTTACCACCATCGATCGGTGCATCATACTTTTTTAAAGCCGGAATTGCAGCAGCAAAAATAGGAATCATATTAGCCGCAGCAGCCGGCAAAAGGAACCAAAAGGCAAATAAAATGTCTTGAATCATAATTCTAGTATACTAGATGAATGAATTACACTACCGTCTCTATCATCTACAACCCGAATAGCACGGGTTCTAGCAAAGCTATGGCCGAAGAATTTATGAAGAATATTCAAGAACACCTCCCTAAGCAAAAGGTGAAACTTATGCCAACCAAGTATGCTGGACACGCTGAAAAATTAGCCTACAAGCTCGCCAAGCGAACAAAAAGCCCGCTCATATTTTCATCGAGTGGAGACGGCGGCTACAACGAAGTTGTTAACGGGGCTATGAAAGCCCAAAACAAGGGCTATAACCCCACTACAGGCCTGCTACCGGCCGGTAATGCCAATGATCATTACCATAACGTACACACCGAAAGTATTATTGATTTACTCGTTGCTGGAAAAACGAAAAAACTTGACCTGCTGCAAATTTCATACACAGCTAAAAAGAAAACAACAAAGCGATATGCCCACTCGTATATTGGTTTCGGAATCTCTTCAATGGTGAGCAAAGAATTGAATAAAACAAAACTCAACAGGTTTAATGAAACCTGGCTCGTTATCCGTACCCTGTTTACTATTAGCCCAGTGAAGTTAAAAATTGATGGCGAAGTAAAAAAATACGATAGCATTATTATGAGTAGCGCCGATAAAATGTCGAAATACCTTAACGTTTCCCATCCTTCGAAAATGAATGACGGTAAGTTTGAAGTAACTATTTCGACACACGAAAATAAGCTTAAATTGCTTGGATTATTGCTTCAAGCCTCACTCATTAAATTGAAAGAAGACCACCAAACTGACGTATTCTCTCTTGAAACTGTTGAAGAAACAGTCGCGCAAACCGACGGTGAACTTATTACAATTGATGCCAATTCACCCGTTACCGTTACTATCGAAAAACAAATTTTAAATTGTTTAGTATAGCCACCACTTTATTTAGATTCGTCGGTAGTATCGATGCTTTTGCTGTTACCGCCAAACAAGAAATTTAACCACTGTTGAAGGTTTGGCGAAGATTCTGGCGCTATAACTACCTGTTGCTTGGGGGCGTCAGCAGCAGTTGCCGCCGCACTGTTAACGGGCAAAATTAATAACTTCTCGCCTGGCTTTACGAGGCCTAATGTATCGCGAACTGCCAACTCTTTATACTCATCAGTTTGATAATATTTCTTCTGCAGTTCAAGGCTATCGCGCTGCAATTTAGTAAGCTGCAGCTGCCTTTCTTTAATATCAACTTCTTTTTGTAAGGCGTAATTTCGTTGCATTACCTCGAGTGAACCCCATACCCAGCTGGCAGCAATAAGAAAGGCTGCCGCAATGACAACGTTATTAAACGTCAAGTATTTATGACGGATAGTATAGATAATTTTACGTATGTTTATATGAGGCATAAGCACCTTGATAACTATTATATCTCAACAGATTGAAATACATAGTATAATAGCTCGTGCGGGGCTGTAGCTCATCGGTCAGAGCAGGCGGCTCATAACCACTTGGTAGATAGTTCAACTCTATCCAGCCCCACCAAATTTATCCATACTAGGCGTTAGAACTTTCTAGCGTCTTTTTGTTATCATAGACACATGACAACCTTCTCGTTTAATTACTTTGGATCTATCATAGAAGCCACCCCGCTTGGAACTGGTTTTATACCAGATGCTCAAGATACACTAACATCACACTGCATACCATTTACTTATGATGGGAAAATAGTTGCTGTGAATATTATAAACAGAGGTATCGACATACCGGGCGGCCATATCGACGATAACGAGACCGCTATAGAAGCTATGCAAAGAGAAACCCAGGAAGAGGCCCAGGTTTCAGTAGAGAATCCCATACTTGTCGACGTATGGCGACTTAAAAGCACAAATAGTCAGCTTGGTCTTTCGAAAAAACCTTATCTACTTCTTTACACGGCCGATGTAGTATCAATGAAAGACTTCACGCCTAACAAAGAAGCAGACGAACGACTTATTCTAGAGCCGAAAGATTTTATAGTGAAATATTTTGGCGATAAGCAGCAAGCACGAGTTATGGTTGATAGCGCACTGGCTGCCCGGGTATAGTTCTGACTTCATTCAGAACGCCTCACCAAATTTATCCATATTAGGCGTTAGAACTTTCTAGCGTCTTTTTAATTATTAAATAACTTTTGCAATAAGCTGATAGTGTTACAATAAGTTAAATTATGGATAGTCACCAACTCGCTTTAAAAAACTACATCGACGCTGCACGAGCCAATGCTATGTCTGACGAGTCAATTTACGGGGCACTTATTGCGTCCGGTTGGCAGCATGATATGGTTGCGCACGCCTTTAACAGTTTATCGCCTGAGACATCGGCCACTCCACGTGGCAATATCACCTCAAGGCAGCTTAAAATAATTAAAATAATTGGTATCATCACTATCATCTTGGGCGCGTTAGCGGTTGTAAGTAGCTTATTAACAGACTTTAATGGCTTGCAAATATTATTTGGTATAATCGAAGCTTTGATTGGTGTAGGACTCATATTACATAAACGTACAGCCTATACGTTTTTCAATGTGGTAGCAATACTAGCAATTATCTCTGGCCTCATTACACTACCCGGTGTCGCGCTCGCATTTACCGTTCTCTTAATTTTTCCATCATTTGAGCTTATTTTACTGATTGCTATAGGACTGATACTTAGTCTCGGACAACCAGTTTTTTATATATACGGCGGAATCGTGTTTCACAATAAAGCCATTCGGACATTTTTCAAGAATAACCACCAACTATAGGCACCTTGCGGACTTCACCGCTTTTCATTTACCTACGGTATTTAACGTACAGTACAATACCAGTTACAAGAATCAAAGCACCGAAAGCAATCCACGCCCCTTGAGCTACATCAAGTATTGAGGCATTGCGAATATTTAACTCGGGTCCACACTCTTTGATGCCGTAAATAACGCCACAAGGGGCCGTAAGCGCTTTGTCTAACAATTGTCGTACTAACGGCGTTAGGGCTAATAGTATCACGCCAATTATGGCTAGTTTTGGAATCACAAACTTCTTATTAGGTCGCTTTTTCATTTATTCCTTGCTTTATAAGGTTATTGAGGTCGACGTAATTTAACACGGTCACGTTTTGGTGCATCAGGGTCGCTATATTCAGGTGTAGACGATGTAGATGCAATTAAGGCCTGGTGAGCTAGGTTGAGCTTATTCTGCGTCCGCAGTTCAGCCGCCTGCTTTTCTTGGGATGTAAGCCTTGCTACTTCCCTATCGCTACCAAATGGATCCCGGTCGGTAGGTTGGCCGGCCATGGCTGCTATTTCGTTCGCATACGGGTCATAACTAGGGGTGTCATTAATATGATTCATTACTTATATAATAGCATAAACATTATATAAAGTCAATGAAGATACCTTCTATAGAGGCTGGTTATAGGCTAATTTTATACACGTGGTGCGTATATTCATTTGCAAAAGTATCGCTAAACGAACCGCTCACAACCGAGATGTTGCGCGACTCACCCACCACTTCGACAGTTGTACCGGTAACACCGACAGGAACGGTGAATATTTTAGTTCCTAAGGCGTGGCCCATGCCAATACCGGCAAAGATGTACGCAAACCCATTGTGCGTTTTAAGCATAGTATCGGTATTGTTATTAAACGTGTATCGATAATAGGTAAAGCCGTTCACGTCGACCGTGGTGTTGTAGTACGATTGCGTATTTAATACTGCCGCTAATGATTGAACCTTGGCATTTATTGCTTTCACCTTTGTGTGTACTTCAGGGATGCCGACAATTGAATATGTATCGCGACCATCGTTATTGTGCTGGAAATACGCGATTCCACGGGCTTCGTGAATAAGCGCTGACCATACCGCACCTTCAATTTCTTCAGGCAGAATGCTTCGTGCACCAGCTTCATTTAGGTACGGTTTAGCAGTTTCAACGAATGTCCAAATTGGCCTTAAATCACCAGGGTCTTGGAAGCGTTTCATTTGATCTGCCTGCCAACCGTATGAGTAAGCACGGTCGACCGGTGTTCCGTTCGGCCAGTCAGGTGCATCATGGACGCCATCGATAATACCTTGTACATCTGGGCTAGTGTAGGTGTATTTATCGGCGCTTGATGAATCCATCAAAGAAACGTGTTCGTTCATAATACCCGGGCCTTGAGACCAGTAGGTTCGAAGGATTCCGTTTCCAAAGTTTGCATGGAAGAACCGTCCGTCATTGTATGACGTTGCGAGGTCTACCCATTCATGTTGTTCCGCAAGGTAGGTGTACTGGTCGCCAGGTTGAACCCTTACTCCCATACCCATATCAAATTCGTCTGAGATAAACCAAGAAACAGCCATGTCGTTATTACCAACATCACTTGGCGTCCATTCATTGATGTTTGTCATGGCGTATATGCCCTGGCTCGTAACGTTCGTTAATGGATAAATTCCCGGACTGTACTCTACACCCATATATAGGTTAATGCCTGCATCCTTAAGTGACGCTACGTGTACTGGGTCTGCCTTACCCATGAATACGCTTACAGGGAAATAGTCTGGACTGGTCCAACCTGTGGCATTTGCTCGAGTAAATTGTGACCAGTAGCTAGGGCCGCCTTCCCATGGAATACGAGCTAGGTTAAAGTCAAGTTCGCCCATAGTGACAGCAAATGGTGATGACCATGCAGAATAAGAGCTTACCCCACCTGGCCCTTCTGCCCTAATGCGTGAGCGCCATATGCCAGCAGTGAGTGTGGCATCCATTGGAGAAGTGGACTTTGTAGTAATGACTGGTGCAACAACGGTTACTGCGACGTCATTGTAAGATGTCCCAGAAGAGTTTGTAGCGCTATAGCGAAGCGTATAGCTACCAGCAGCAGTCGGCGTCCACGTAAGCGCGGCTGTTGTGGCTATCGTTTGACCCACATCGGCTGGACCTGATTGGACAACCCAAGTACGAGACGTAATTACCCCGCCGCCATTGTCTTCCGTGGCTGTTCGGCTAAACGTACCATTGAATGGTATTGAAGCGTCGGCACCTGCATTGACAACCGGAGCAACCGCGCCAATTTGATACGCAACTATCATGCCCAAAGGTGCGATAATTGCCGGGCCTCCAGGGCCGCCCATAGTAGCAGTTGAACCATATGCGCCAGTTGCCGTAACAACCCTTCGCGTTAGCCCCATTGCAACTCGGTTAGGTAAGTCGTAAGGAACACCGGGATACGATTGAAGTGAGCCGAGCCCCGTGAAAGAGTTATCCCAAGTGTCAAATTGCGGTTCACCGCCATTAATAACACCTTGGACCACACCAATCAGCACCGCATCGTTAACAGTTGTCGTTACGTTACCTGTCGCCATTTGCTCAATAGCATACGCAGTCGCATTTAATACAGAGACGCCTGTTAACTCAATCATATGGAGTACTGGGCGGTTTGCCGCAGTGAAATTAACAGTAACCTGGCTTAGACCGCTTTCAGATACAGAACGAGAGAATATAGACGTCGTCTGTGAATTATCAATCGACAGGTCTAGAGTCCAGCCGGCACTCGTTAAATCGGACGTCACAACTGAGGTGTCATTTGCAGACGTGACGACCAAAATAACTTTATTACCTGGCGCCGCAGACTGACCGCTCGCGAAAGCGATTGTTGCGGAAGTTGCAGATTCAGGTGTAAGCGTTGCTTGTTTTACAAATACTTCTGCCCATGTAGCCATAACTTATCCTACCTTCTCTGTTTCGATACGATATACAGTAGCACCCGATACAAGGGTGAATGCGTGTGTCGCTTTGTCATCAACAACGGTAATAGACGTAAAGCTAGGGGTCGTTAATGGACCGCCACCACCAATATCAATAGGCCAAACCTGTTGAGCGCCAAGATACGCTTTAGTAACAGGTGTAGTGCCTAAATACAGCGTTGACGTTTCACTAATAAGCGGCATGGTGGTTAAACCCCGCTAACAACGTACAAAGTTGTAGAACTAGGTGAGCTGATTGCGTCATACTCTGCCTGTGTGCCTACCCAAAGCCCGGTGACACCATTTTGCCCTGTAACCTTTGCATTCAATGTAGTTTGCAAGTTAGTAACGGTTGAGATTGCCTGAGCACCTGTGTGCGTGCTGCGGTCACGAAGTTGTGCGTCGCTTGCGTTAACTGTTGCCGAAGTGTTGATAGTAACAGCAGGATAAGAACCGGTAAGCGTAACATTAGTGCCAGCAACAGGTGCAAATTGCGCAGGAATAGTTGGCTTACTAGTTAAGTCGACATAAGAACCGCTTGTTGCAACAGGTGCGAGGCTTGCGGTATTTGCCTTAGCGGCTAGCCCTGGAACGGTTGGGCTTGCAGCCGTACCGCCCAAGTCGCCAGCAAGTTGAACAATACCCTTTGATGTTGTCGTAGCATCAGGTGCGATACCAGATACAGCTGCATCAAGGGCAGACTGCACATCAGCATGAAGATCGGTTTTAGGTATTCCATTCCCCGGTTTAGTGTACTTACTTGCTATTAGACCGGTATTCTTTAATGTACCGTCAGTATTGTGTGCTTGAGTAAGAAAGTCATTGAGGATTGTACCCCATTGTCCACTATCTCCGCCTTGTTCTGGTAACCTTGCCATAACCCTTTGCCCCTTCAAATTAGGAATTATTTATATTGTATAACCACTTAAGCTAATAATCAACAAAATAAAAAAGCGCCCTTGCTAATAGCGCTCATTAATTTGTTTTTTAGCAATCAGCGTCGCGTTGTAATACATAAGTTCTTTTTCGCGTTCTTTTAGGTCGAGAATTTTTTCAATTTCTGCTAACCGACTGTCGATTCCAACTTGTTGCGTTGCTCGGGCACCCAGACGCAACCCTTCGCGTTGAGCCTTAAGTTCGCGTTCTTTTTGAGCTTTTCTAATTTCCCCAGTCGGGTCAGCCCTGTCCCAAGCTCTCTCCGGGCTTAAACCTTGGTCTTCCCAACGCTCAACGTGATCTGC
>Ga0247729_10000923_pt1 | contig 11121 bp, 11 predicted proteins | sample UWRJL133311R2_FD_180958 | JGI IMG/M metagenome (GOLD analysis project Ga0247729, IMG submission 180958) | Plant litter microbial communities from Arlington Agricultural Research Station in Wisconsin, United States - UWRJ-L133-311R-2 | ecosystem: Environmental > Terrestrial > Plant litter >... | reverse complement strand
CAGGCGATCGAGCCCACTACCGGCGTCTTGTCGGTCGACTTCTTCATGCCGACGCCCCAGCCATTGGCGTTACCGTTGCCGGTCCAGGGGCGTTCGCTCGACCGTCCAGCCTTGATCATCAGGTACGCGGCGTAGTTGGTGCAGTTGTGCCCGCCGTACATGCGCCAGTAGGACTTGCTGTTCTTGGCGGAGTACCCGTGGTTGCCGAATCCGAGGTCGGCGCAGGCCGTGTACCCCGTGCAGAGGTAGCGGCTCGCGGCGCTTGCCGGAGCGACGTTCGCGACGAGTGCGCCGGCTACGAGTGCCAGTGCGAGAACACCTGTTACGGATGCTCGACCTAGTGCGCGCGCGAACGAAACTCTCATACTTGATGCCCCCATCGAACCGGATAACGGTTGTACCCCGGTTCAAGTATCACTTGAGAGTTGAAAAACCGAAACCCCTGAACAGAAAAAACGATGGATTTCGCTCGGCGTGTCACCCGATTGGGTGTCCGACCCTGCGGCGGGCTACTTGCCGAGGCAGTGACGGACGACGTTTGCGAGGCCGTTGGCGATCTCGTCGGCGGTCGCCTGGTCTTCAGCTTCGACCATGACGCGCACCATCGGTTCGGTGCCCGAGGGACGCAACAGCACGCGACCGGTGCTGCCGAGTCGCAACTCAGCCGCGGCAACCGCAGCCGAGATGTCTTCGTTGGCGGCGAGGGCGTGATGGTCGACGCCGCGCACATTGATCATGATCTGCGGGTAGACGGTCATGACCGATGCGAGTTCCTGCAGGGTCTTACCGGTGCGGGCCATCTCGGCGACCAGGTGCAAGCCGGTGAGGATGCCGTCGCCGGTTGTGGCGAATTCGCTCATGATGACGTGGCCGGACTGCTCGCCGCCGAGGCTCAGCGAGTTCTCGTTGAGGGACTCGAGCACGTAGCGGTCACCGACCGAGGTCTGCAGCACGGTGATGCCGTGCTGTTCCATCGCCTTACGCAAGCCGAGGTTGCTCATGACGGTCGCGACGAGGGTGTCATCGGCGAGAGCGCCGCGTTCCTTCATCGCCACGGCAAGGATGGCCATGATCTGGTCGCCGTCGACGACGTTGCCGAGCGCATCGACCGCGAGGCAGCGGTCGGCGTCACCGTCGTGGGCGATCCCGACGTCTGCCCCGTGCTCGAGTACTGCCTTGGCCAGCTGGTCGAGGTGTGTCGACCCGACACCGTCGTTGATGTTGTAGCCGTCCGGGCTGGCGCCGATCAGCGTGACCTTGGCGCCGGCATCCGTGAACACCTCAGGGGAGACGCCGGCCGCTGCGCCGTTCGCGCAGTCGAGGACGACGTGGATGCCATCGAGGCGGTTGGGAAGCGTGGAGAGCAGGTGGACCACGTAGCGGTCCTCGGCATCCGCGAATCTACGGATGCGACCGACCTGCAGGCCGGTGGGGGCGAGCTTCTGCTGGCCGAGTGCCTTCTCGATGCGGTCTTCGACCTCATCGGGAAGCTTCGTGCCGCCGACGGCGAAGAACTTGATGCCGTTGTCGGGGGCCGGGTTGTGCGATGCCGAGATCATGACGCCGAAGTCGGCTTTGAAATCAGCGATGAGGAATGCCGCTGCGGGCGTCGGGATCACTCCCGCGTCATAGACGTCCACACCGGAACTGGAAAGGCCGGCCGCGACGGCTGCCGAGATGAACTCGCCCGAGACCCGAGGGTCCCTGGCGATCACCGCGACTGGACGACGCCCTGAGGCGCGTCTACCGTCAGCGAACCGACCTTTTCCGAGCACGACTGCGGCCGACTGTGCGAGGCCCAACGCCAACTCGACCGTGAGGTCCTGGTTAGCGAGGCCCCGAACACCGTCGGTACCGAAAAGCCGTGCCATCGGGGCTGCCAGCTGCGAAACGCGTTAGCGCTTCGAGAACTGCGAAGCCTTGCGAGCCTTCTTGAGACCGGCCTTCTTGCGCTCGATGACGCGAGCGTCACGAGTAAGGAAGCCAGCCTTCTTGAGAGCGGCGCGGTTGTTCTCGCGGTCGATCTCGTTCAGCGAACGGGCGATAGCCAGACGCAGTGCGCCAGCCTGGCCGGAGGGGCCACCACCGGTGATCTTGGCGATCACGTCGTAGCTGCCGAGCAGGTCGAGGACCTTGAACGGGTCGTTGATCAGCTGCTGGTGGAGCTTGTTCGGGAAGTAGTCAGCGAGCTCGCGGCCGTTGACCGTGAATTCGCCGTTGCCCGGCTTGATGCGCACGCGGGCGATTGCCTGCTTGCGACGGCCGACGGCTGCGCCGGCGACGTTGAGTACTGCACGGGGAGTCTTGGGAGCGGCCTCGGCCGGGGTCTCCGTCGAGTATCCGGCTGCGGGTACGGTCTCGGGAGTCTCTTCGATGATGTCTGCGATTTTCGCCACGGTAGTCAGTCCTTAGTTCTTAGCCGGCGCTACTGAGCGACCTGGGAGAGGGTGTACGTCTTCGGCTGCTGCGCAGCGTGAGGGTGCTCGGTGCCGGTGTAGACCTTGAGCTTGGTGAGCTGGGCGCGACCGATCGAGTTCTTCGGAAGCATTCCGCGTACAGCCTTTTCGACGGCGCGCGTCGGGTGCTTCTCGAGAAGCTCCGAGTAGGTCGTAGCCGTGAGGCCGCCCGGGTAACCCGAGTGACGGTAGGCCTTCTTCTGCAGGAGCTTCGAGCCGGTGAGGGCTACCTTCTCTGCGTTGATGATGATGACGAAGTCGCCCATGTCCATGTGAGGAGCAAAGGTCGCCTTGTGCTTGCCGCGCAGGAGCGCCGCAACGTGGCTGGCGAGACGGCCGAGAACGATGTTCTCTGCGTCAATGATGAGCCAGTCGCGCTGGACATCTTCCGGCTTGGGAGAAAAAGTGCGAGTCACAGTAGTGCTGCTTTCTTTTGATCGAGTGAGGTGTTCGTGAATCCCGCTCCGATGGACCGTTGTCCTCAGCAATAGAGGAGAACGACGCCGGTGGAGGGCTCATGATCGGATGCCGCGTATAGACCGCAGGCACCAAGGGTCAACACTAGTCGACCACTCCCCGCGGGGTCAAACTCCGCGCTCCCGCGACCCGAGTGGTCAGGCGTCGCGTCGCGCGCGCGTCTGCTGCGCGCGTGCGCCGAGTTCGGCATCCGGCGGATACCCGACCTCGATGAGCGTGAGCCCGCGTGCGGGGGCGACCTTGAACGCGCTCGTGCGCTCCTCCGCGTCGCGCAGGGCGATGAGCTCGCCGAGTTTCATCTTGCCCTCGCCGACGGCGATGCTCGCTCCGACCAGCGAGCGCACCATGCTGTGGCAGAACGCGTCGGCCTGCACGCGCGCGACGAGCACATCGCCCTCGCGGCGCTCCCAGCTGAACTGCTGCAGGGTGCGGATGGTCGTCGAGCCCTCTCGGGGTTTGCAGAACGACGCCCAGTCGTGGAGTCCGAGCAGCGCTCCGGCCGCCTCGGCCATGCGCTCTGCGTCAAGGACAGCCGGGTACCAGAGAGTGTGGTTGCGCTCGAGCGGATTGCGCGGCCGGGTCGCGTCGGCCACTCGATATTCGTAGATGCGCCAGGTTGCCGAGAACCTCGCATCGAATCCCTCGGGAGCGAGGGCGGATGACGCCACCCAGACGTCGCTGGTCAGCCCGGCAATACCGTTGAGCCGCCGGGCGAGGGCAGGGGCTCCGCCGCCATGCGGGTCGCGCCCGTCGAGCGACTTCAGCTGCGCAGCCGTGAGGTCGAGGTGCGCAACCTGCCCCGTGGCGTGCACCCCGGCATCCGTCCGACCGGCGACGGTGAGGGTCGGCGGGGTTCCCCACCGCTGGAAGATGGTGGTGAGTGCCGCCTCGAGCACGCCCTGCACCGTGCGCAGTTTGGGCTGGCGGGCCCAACCGGCGAAGTCGGTCCCGTCGTAAGCGATATCGAGTCGCAGGCGGGTCGTCGCTTCGTCGTTCACGGCAAGCAGTCTATGCGGCGGGGCTCTGCCGGCGGCTCGCGAGCCACCGGCATCCCACCTACTTGGCCTTCTTCGCCTTGCTGGTCTTGGCGACCGAGGTATACGTGGACTTCTTGCCGGTGACCGTCACGGTGATCTTCTTCTTGCGGTCAGACTTCACGACGGTGTACTTCGATTTGGTCGCACCCTTGATCGCGACGCCATTGCGCTTCCACTGGTAGCTGAAGCTGACGCCCGACGGCTTCCAGGTTCCCGCCTTCGCGGTCAGCTTCTTACCCACCTTCGCCGTACCGGAGATCTTCGGCGTCGAGGTCTTGGTCATCAGCTTCTGGATGACGGATGACGCGCTCGAACGCACCCCATCGTTGTAGCCGTAGCTGCTGCCGGTCACCGCGACGGAGATCTTGTCGCCGGCATCCGACTTCTGCAGCTTGTAGGTCGCGTCGGTGGCATCGACGATCTCGTTGCCGTTGTTCTTCCACTGGAAGTAGTACTCGACGTCGGGCACACTCCACTTGCCCGTGGAGGCTTTGAGCGTCTTTCCCACGGCCAGTGTTCCAGAGATCACCGGCACAACGGTCGGCATGGCGCCGGGAGCGACGAGGTCGGTCACGTCGCTCGTGACCGAGCGCGGCAGGTAGCCCGCCTTACCACCCGTGACGGTGACCGTGAGTTCGGTGTCGAAGTAGTCGACGCCGACCAGCAGGCTCGAGCTCGTCCCCCCGGCGATCGGCTCGTCGTAGGAGTTCCACTGGTAGGTCAGTTCGACCGGGGCCGGACCCCAGGTCCCGGCATCCGCGGTGACTCTCTTTCCGACCCGGACGTCGCCCACGATAGTCGGCACCGGAGGCTCATCGAGCAGTTCCGGGTTGTCGACGAGCCCGGCGTCTGCGGTGGCGGCTGCAGCTTCGGTGAGCACGATGGCGGATGCCGTCGCGAACGACACGGCGTTGTTCCACCATTCGCTTCCATACTCCGAGCCTTCGGCTGCGGTGAACGAGAGCTTGTAGGTCCCGGGCGCGAGTGCGGCGAACGAGTAGAAACCGTCGGTGTCGGTCACGGTGTCCGTGACGAGGGTGTGCGCTGCATTGAAGAGCTCGACCGTCACGTTTTCGAGCGGCGCCTGGGGCGCGTCGTCACCCGTGATGATGCCGGAGAGGGTCGCGCCGATGGCGAGCTGCACGCTCTTGCCGGTGATCGCGCCCGCCGCGGTCGTGGTGAAGTACGTCGCGTTGTCGAGTGACGGCGCGTTCGGCCAGTATTCGTCGAGGTAGACGGCCGGGTCGCCCAGGTGGTGGTACCCGAGAGTGACGCTGCCGGCCGGGATGCCGCGCAGAACGAAGTCGCCCGTCTCGGTGGTCACCGTGGTACTGATAACCGACTGCTGGTCGTCATACGCGGTGACCTCGACGTCGGCGAGACCGGCCGCGGGGGCGCCGCCGGTGACCTGGCCGGCGATCGTGCCGCCGAGCTTGAGCACCGTGCTGCGACTCGTTGTCGTAACGCCCGACTTCACCACGATGTCGAGGGCCTCGTCGAAGTTGGGCTTGTCTTTCCACCACTGCGGCGCGTACGTCGGCACGGCCGACGTCTCGAACCGCACGCGGTAGGTGCCCGCCGGAAGCGAAGCGACCTCGTACCTGCCGGTGGCATCGGTCGTGCCCGTGCTGACGTCATCGCCGAACTCGTTGTACGCGGTGACCTCGACGCCCTCGAGGCCGACGGTCGGCTTGTCGCTTCCGGTGACCGTTCCGCTGATTGCGCCAGCGGAGGCGAGTACGGCGTTGTAGCCCGTGAGAGCGGTTCCCGCTGCGACGACGATGGCGGTCGACGATTCGAAGTCCGGCTTGTTGTTCCACCACTCGCCCGAGAAGAGCGAGCCCTCTGGAGCATCGAAGCTGAGGAAGTAGGTGCCCGCGGACAGGCCGGCGATCGTGTACGCGCCAGCGGCATCCGTTGCGGCATCCGCCACGTACTCACCGGCAGGATCGACAAGGGTGACGCTTGCATCTTCGAGCGGCACGGGTGTTGTCGCCGAGCCGGTCACCGCACCCGCGATCGAGGCACCGGTGGTCATGACCGCGTTGATGGCGGGGACCGCCTGCCCGGAGACCACGGGGATGGTTGTCGCGAGCTGACGTGTCGCTGCGTTCTTCCACCACTGCGCCGACAGGCCGGATTCGGCCGCATCGGCGAACTGGACGATGTAGTTACCCGCCGCGACACCGGTGAACGCGTAATCTCCCGCATCGTCGATGAACTGCGAGTCGACGGTCTCGTCGCTGCTGGCGAGCGTGAGCACCACCTCGACCTCACCCTCCGGCAGCACGACTCCCCCACCGCCGCGCACCTGGCCGGTAATGCTGCCACCGATAGTGAGACTCGCGTTGACGGCGACCGAGGCACCGGATGCGACGGTGATCTTGTCGGCGGTGTCTTCGTTAGCGCGGTTGTTCGACCACTTGGTCACGTACCCGCGATCGCCGTCGTCGGTGAAGCTGATGGTTATCCCGGTCGACGGAAGACCGTGGAGCACGTAGGTGCCGGTGTCGTCGGTTGTGGCGGTCGCGAGCAGCGCGCCACCGCCGAACGGATACGCCTCGACCGCCACGTCTGCGAGCGGGGCGCTCGCGACGCCGCGCACGGTTCCGGTGACATTGCCCCCGAGTGCGAGTGCCGCGTCAGCGACCGCTTCTTCGGATTCACCGACCGTCACGGCAGTCGCTTCGTCGATGGAGGTGGCATTGGAGAAGTACTCGGAGATGTAGTCGGTGTCGTCTGGAGCGGCGAACGACACCACCCATGCGCCAGCGGGCAGGTCGGTGAGCGCGTAGCTGCCATCCGCCTCGGTCACCGTTTCGAAGACACCTCCGTCGCCGACCAGCTCGGCACTGACGTACACACCCTCGATACCGGTGCCGGACGCATCCGCGACCACCGTTCCCGAGATGACCGCATCGTTCGGGTCTTCGGCGAAGGCCATCGTTGGCGACAGAAGCGCGCCGAACAGGGCGGCGACACCGACAAGACCGGCGATGGTGCGACCACGCGGCGAGAAGACCGAACGCGGACGATGAGAACTTCTAGCCATGAGGTACCTCTACGAGATCGTGGAAAGGAAGGGCTGGATCCTGCGCGGGTTCAGTTCTCGGGCGCGCTCGGGAGGATACCGAAAGCTTCTCAACAATCACCGCAGCGCGCTAGCCTGAGCCGCGTATTGCTGTCCCCCCGTTCGGGGCGGCTGTCCCTTCTGGTAAAGGCCCGCACAGAGAAAAGGCCCCACTCGACGAATCGAGTGGGGCCTTTCGAGTGAGCTGAAAGCTACTTGGTCTCTTCTGCGGGAGCCTCGTCGGCAGCGGCCTCGGCCGGTGCGTCGGTTGCTGCATCGTCGGTGGCCTCGGCGTCGGCGGGGGTCTCGACGACCTCGTCCTCAGCAGGAGCTTCTTCCACAGCGGCCGGAGCAGCTGCGGCAGTCTTCGCTTCGACAGGCTCAGCACCACGCTTAGCCGACTTCGGCTTCGGGTTCACGGGCTCGAGAACGAGCTCGATCTGAACCATTGAAGCGTTGTCACCCTTACGGAAACCGAGCTTCGTGATACGGGTGTAGCCGCCCTCGCGGTTGGCTACGAGAGGCGCGATCTCCGTGAAGAGCTCGTGTACAACAGCCTTGTCACCGATCTTCGCGAGCACGCGGCGGCGTGCGTGCAGGTCGCCCTGCTTTGCGAAGGTAATGAGCCTCTCGGCGACGGGACGCAGGCGCTTGGCCTTGGTCTCGGTCGTCTTGATGCTCTTGTGGGTGAACAGGGCAGCTGCGAGGTTCGCAAGCATGAGGCGCTCGTGCGCCGGTCCGCCACCGAGGCGCGGTCCCTTAGTTGGTGTAGGCATTGTTTTCTCTCGTTATGTTTTTTAGAAAATAGTCAGTCCAGTCCGAGGACTAGACCTGGCTGGGCTCTTCGTCGTCGTATCCACCGTAGAAGTGGGCGCCGTCGAATCCGGGAACCGAATCCTTCAGCGAAAGGCCCATCTCGACGAGCTTGTCCTTGACTTCATCGACCGACTTCTGGCCGAAGTTGCGGATGTTCATGAGCTGCGTCTCCGACAGTGCGACGAGTTCGCTCACGGTGTTGATGCCCTCGCGCTTGAGGCAGTTGTAGCTGCGCACGGAGAGATCGAGGTCTTCGATCGGCATGCTCAGCTCGCTCGAGAGAACGGCGTCGACCGGGGCTGGCCCGATTTCGATGCCCTCTGCGGCGGTGTTGAGCTCGCGAGCAAGACCGAACAGCTCGGTGAGGGTGCGACCAGCCGAAGCGATCGCGTCACGCGGGCTGATTGCCGGCTTGGTCTCGACGTCGACCACGAGGCGGTCGAAGTCAGTGCGCTCACCGGCACGAGTTGCCTCGACGCGGTAGGTCACCTTGAGAACGGGCGAGTAGATCGAGTCGACCGGGATCTGGCCGGCTTCGCTGAACTCGCTGCGGTTCTGGGTAGCCGAGACGTAGCCACGGCCGCGCTCGATGGTGAGTTCGAGTTCGAACTTCGCCTTGTCGTTCAGGGTCGCGATGACCAGCTCGGGGTTGTGGATCTCGACACCGGCCGGAGCCGAGATGTCTGCAGCCGTGACCTGGCCAGCACCCTGCTTGCGCAGGTATGCAGTGATCGGCTCGTCGTGCTCGCTCGAGACAACGAGGCCCTTGATGTTCAGGATGACCTCGGTGACGTCTTCCTTCACCCCGGGAACCGTGCTGAACTCGTGCAGGACTCCATCGATGCGGATGCTGGTGACAGCGGCTCCGGGGATCGACGAGAGAAGCGTGCGGCGAAGTGAGTTTCCGAGGGTGTAACCGAAACCGGGCTCGAGCGGCTCGATAACGAACCGTGAACGGAACTCGGAGATGTTCTCTTCTGCGAGAGTGGGGCGCTGTGCAATAAGCACTGTGGATTCCTTTCGGCAAAGTGTCCGCTATATGACACCTGGGAGATTCGAGCGGGTGGCGAGCCCGTCGTCTATTTAGTTGTGAAGTTCTTGCTGAAAGCTTGTGCGGCCGAGGCACGGGACGCGTAGGGAAACTGGTGTCTCGATACGCGTCCTCGTACCTCGGGCGCTACTCGACCCGCAGGCGAGTCTGCGACTTCGTCGCCTTAGACTCGTCTGCGCTTCGGCGGGCGGCATCCGTTGTGCGCCTGCGGGGTGACGTCGTTGATCGAGCCGACCTCGAGGCCAGCGGCCTGGAGTGAACGGATCGCGGTCTCGCGGCCTGAGCCGGGTCCCTTGACGAAGACGTCGACCTTCTTCAGGCCGTGCTCCTGCGCCTGGCGCGCAGCGGACTCTGCAGAGAGCTGTGCGGCGAACGGGGTCGACTTACGCGAACCCTTGAAGCCGACGGTTCCCGACGAGGCCCAGCTGATTACCGCACCGGTGGGGTCGGTGATCGTGACGATCGTGTTGTTGAACGTCGACTTGATGTGGGCCTGGCCCACGGCGATGTTCTTCTTTTCCTTCTTGCGCGGCTTACGGGCCGCGGCTTTTGGTGCTGCCATTATTTTCTCCGAAGTCTTATGTACGTACGGGCTGGAAGGGCGTAATCGCTGGCGAGGCCAGGGACTAGCGCGCCTTCTTCTTGCCGGCTACGGTGCGCTTCGGGCCCTTGCGGGTACGAGCGTTGGTCTTGGTGCGCTGGCCGTGGACCGGAAGTCCGCGACGGTGGCGAATACCCTGGTAGCTACCGATCTCGACCTTGCGGCGGATGTCGGCTGCGACCTCGCGACGGAGGTCACCCTCTACCTTGAAGTTCAGCTCGATGTAGTCGCGCAGTGCGATGAGCTGGTCATCGGTCAGATCCTTGACTCGGATCTCCCCGCTGATTGAAGTGTCGGCAAGAGCTTTGAGGGCTCTCGTACGTCCAACACCGTAGATGTAAGTCAGTGCGACCTCTACGCGCTTATCGCGCGGAATGTCGACGCCGGCTAGACGTGCCATGGTGGCTTCTCCTGTGAGTGAGTGGAGGTCTGCAGCGGCACCTGTGCACCGGCCTCCAACCGGTGGTGTCCCCCGCCTTGCCGAAGCCGGGCGGGATCTGGTGCTGCTGTTTAGTTGTGGTGATGCGGTGAGGAACTCGCTATAGCGGCGAGGACGAAGTCCGTGAGGACTTAGCCCTGGCGCTGCTTGTGACGCGGGTTGCTCTTGCAGATAACCATTACGTTGCCGTTACGGCGAATAACACGGCAGTGCTCGCAGATGGGCTTGACGCTGGGGTTGACCTTCATGGTGATTCCTTGTTGTCGCTGTCTTCGTACTCGCGGGATGCCGCGAGCCGTTACTTTCCAGCAATCGCATCACCTGCACTCGGTGGGTGAACACCGGGCAGGCGACTGGCGTGCCTTACGGCACTACTTGTAGCGGTAGACGATCCGACCGCGGGTCAGGTCGTAAGGGCTCAGCTCTACGATCACGCGGTCCTCGGGGAGGATCCGGATGTAGTGCTGGCGCATCTTGCCCGAGATGTGGGCAAGAACTTTGTGGCCGTTGGTCAGCTCAACGCGGAACATTGCGTTGGGCAGAGCTTCGACTACTGCGCCCTCAATTTCGATGACACCGTCTTTTTTGGCCATATCCTCTTCGTCGCTAAAAGTAGATTGCAGGTCTGCGTGGATTTCGATGTCACCTCCCGCTCGAACGAGCTGGAGGCATGCCAAAAGCAGGCATGAAACACCAAAGATCAAGCTTAGGTCATACCCGGGCGTTTCGCCAAGCCGCGCAGCAAATCATCGGCGCGTCGCGCGACGCTCTGACGGCGCAAGGAGTATGTTCTGCGCCCTGCCCACGGCAGCGTCAGGGAATCGGGACCGGGATGACGCCGTGTGCCGCGAGGCCGGCCGCTCCGCCGTCTTCGGCGGTGAGCACCCAGATGCCACCGACGTGCACCGCGATCGAATGCTCCCAGTGGGCGGCAACGAGCCCGTCATCCGTGACGATGGTCCAGTCATCCGCCAGGGTGTGGGTCTCGATCGTGCCCGCGGTGACCATCGGTTCGATGGCGACGACAAGCCCCGGCTTGATCGCCGGGCCACGGCCGCGAACGCGATAGTTGAAGACCGGCGGGTCTTCGTGCATCTCGCGGCCGATACCGTGGCCGACGTAATCTTCGATGATCCCGTATGGTCCGCCGGCGACGATGACGTCTTCAATCGGC
>Ga0247729_10000922_pt1 | contig 11127 bp, 8 predicted proteins | sample UWRJL133311R2_FD_180958 | JGI IMG/M metagenome (GOLD analysis project Ga0247729, IMG submission 180958) | Plant litter microbial communities from Arlington Agricultural Research Station in Wisconsin, United States - UWRJ-L133-311R-2 | ecosystem: Environmental > Terrestrial > Plant litter >... | reverse complement strand
GGGGATCTCGATCCCGATCGCCATCCCGGGGTGCTGGGCGAGCACGTGGTTCACGAAGGAGTAGCAGCCCATCAGCGCCTCGGCCGAGTCGGCGTTCGCGCCCACGACGGCGATGCGGCGCGGCGCGGCGCCGGATCCCCCGGCGCGCAGCGGGAGCACCCCGTCGTTGCTCAGCAGGATTACCGACTCCTCGGCGAGCTGCAGCGCGACCCGGCGGTGCTCGGGCGAGTCGAGGTCGACTGACTCGGGCGGCCGGTCGAAACGCTCGTCGAGCAGCCCGAGCTCCTCCTTCTGCGCGAGCACGCGCAGCACCGCGCGGTCGACCAGCCGTTCGTCCGCCTGTCCCGAGCGGATGCGGGCCGTCAGCGGCGCGAGGAAGGCGTCGCCCGTCGGGAGCTCCACGTCGATGCCGGCGCGCAGCGCGATCTCCGCCGCCTCGCCGAGGTCGGCGGCCACCGCGTGCATGAGGTGCAGGAAGGCGACGGAGAAGTAGTCGGAGACCACGACCCCGTCGAAGCCCCAGCGTTCGCGGAGGATCCCGGTGAGGTACTGCGGCGTGGCTCCGACGGGCGAGCCGTCGATCTCGGCGTAGGAGTTCATCACCGAGCGCGCGCCGCCGTCGAGCAGGGCCATCTCGAAGGGCGGCAGCAGCACGTCGGCGATCTCCCGGGGTCCGGCGTGCACCGGGGCGTGATTGCGACCGGCCTGCGACGCCGAGTAGCCCACGAAGTGCTTGAGGGTCGCGTGCACGCCGGCGCTCTGCAGTCCGCGCACGTAGGCGCTGCCGATGGTGCCGACCACGTAGGGGTCCTCGGCGATGCACTCGTCGACCCGGCCCCAGCGCGGGTCGCGGATCACGTCGAGCACGGGGGCGAGTCCCTGGTGGATCCCGAGCTCGCGCATCGAGCCGCCGATCAGCGACGCCATCCGCTCGACGAGTGCGGTGTCGAAGGACGCGCCCCAGGCCAGCGGTGTGGGGAAGGTCGCGGCCTTCCAGGCCGCGAGCCCGGTGAGGCACTCCTCGTGCACGAGTGCGGGGATGCCGAGGCGCGTCTCCTCCCGGAGTCGGCGCTGCTCGCCCCAGAGCCAGCGGGCGCGCTCGACCGGGTCGACCGGCCGGGTGCCGTACACCCGCGTGAGCTGGCCGAGGCCGTGCTCCGTCGCGTCCTCGTAGCGCGTGGACGCGGTCATCTCGCCGGCCATCGGCGCCACCACCTCCCCGCCCTGGTCGACCCAGTAGCCGACCAGCTGCGCGACCTTCTCCTCGAGGGTCATCGCGGCGAGCAGCTCTCTCACCCGGTGCGACACCGGTGGGTGGTCGGGGTTCATCGGGACGTCCTCTTCCTGGGTTCGCTCGATCGATGTCATGTCAGCCCTTCACCGCCCCGGTGAGCCCGCCCACGATGCGCCGCTCGAAGAAGGCGAAGAACAGCAGCGCCGGGATCATCGAGAGCGAGGTGAAGGCGAGCACCTGGGCGGTGTCGACGGAGTACTCCGAGGAGAACGCCTGCACACCCAGGGGCAGAGTGAACACGGCCTGGTCGTTGAGGATGAACAGCGGCAGCAGGTAGCTGTTCCAGCTGGCGATGAAGGCCAGGATCCCCACGGTGATGACGCCGGGCATCGCGAGCGGCACCACCATGCGCCAGAAGAAGCCCAGCCGGCTGCACCCGTCGATGAACGCCGCCTCCTGGATCTCGTCGGGGATGGCGCGCAGGAACGGCACCAGGATGATGATGGTCGTCGGCAGGGCGAAGGCGATCTGCGGGAGCACGACTCCCGCGAGGGAGTTCATCAGACCGAGGTTCTTCACCACGATGTAGAGCGGCGTGATGGCGACGGTCATCGGGAACATCAGCCCGGCCGCGAACAGGGCGTACAGCACCGCCCGCCCGCGGAAGCGGTAGCGGGCGAGCACGTAGCTCGCCATCAGGCCGAGCGTCACCACCCCGAGGGTGGTGGCCCCGCCGGCGATCACGGAGTTGAGCACCTCGCGCCAGAAGATCCCGCCGGTGAGCACGTCGAGGTAGTTGCCCACGTTCCAGGTGGCCGGCAGGCCGGCGGGGTCGGCGGTCAGCTCGGAGTTCGAGCGGAAGCCGCCGATGATGATGAAGACCACCGGTGCCAGCATGAGCACGATCACCACGAGCGCGACGCAGTAGGCCACGGGGTTGCCCCAGCGGATCGGCGCGCGTCGCGGAGCCGGCGGCGACGGCACCGTCGCCCGGGTTGTCGTCGCGGTCACTTCGCCCGCCCTCCCCCGGTGATGGCACCCTCCGTGTCGCGCCTGAGCACGAAGCCCTGGTAGACCAGGGCCACGACCAGGGAGATCAGGAAGAGCACCACGGCCACCGCGTTGCCGTAGCCGTAGTTGCCGGCGTTGCGTCCGTTGGCGACCATGTAGGTCGCCATGGTGGAGGTGCCCGCCGTCGATGCCACGTACTGCCCCCAGATGATGTAGACGAGGTCGAAGAGCTGCAGCGCCCCGATGATCGACAGGAACGCCCAGATGCGCAGCGTGGGCGCCAGCAGCGGCAGGGTGATGGAGCGCTGGATCTGCCAGAAGGAGGCGCCGTCGATCGAGGCCGCCTCGGAGAGCTCCTCGGGAATGCCCTGGAGCCCGGCGAGGAACAGGATGACCGCGAAGCCCACGTACTTCCAGGTGAGGATGACCATCAGCGTCCAGATGGCGATGTCGGGGTTCGACAGCCAGTCCTGGGTCAAGGAGCCGAGGCCGATCTTCTCGAGTAGCCCGTTGAGCGCGCCGTTCGTCTGGAGCATGAGGCTCCAGCCGGTGCCCACCACGACCTCGGAGATCACGTAGGGCACGAAGATGAGCACGCGGATGAGCGACTGCCCCCGCAGCTTGCGGTTGAGCAGCAGGGCCAGCAGGATCGCCGCCGGCCCCTGCAGCACCAGCGAGACCACCACGATCACCCCGTTGTGCGCCAGGGCCTCCTGGAAGGTGGGGTCCTGCACGATCGTGATGTAGTTGCGCAGCCCGACGAAGTCGGTCGGCGCCCCGTAGCCCTGCCAGCTGAAGAAGCCGTAGTAGGCGGCCATCACCACCGGGAAGATCACGAAGGCGAGGAAGACCACCAGCGCCGGCCCGACCAGCAGCGCGATCTCGAACCGCGCGCCCCAGCGGGCGCTGCGCGTCGCGCGCAGCGCCGGCGGGGAGGGCGGGGGCGCCGCCTCCGCGGCGGTGCTCCCGGTCTCCCCCGCTGCGGCGACGCCGTGGCGGTGCTCGTCGGTCGTCTCGCGAACCAGCATGCGAGGTGCCTACGCCTTCTTCGCCGCGTCGTCGACGGCCTGCACGAGGTCCTCCGGCGTGCTCTTGCCCGCCAGCAGGTCGACGACGCCCACGTTGAGCGCGTTGCCCACGTTCAGCCCGTAGAGGGTGTCGAGCCAGACCGACACGAAGGGTGCAGCGTTGTAGCTCTCGAGGATCTGCTTCAGGTAGGGCTCGGTCACCGCCTCCTGCGCCACCGTGTTCACCGGCGGGGCGTTGAACGCCGTGTAGTAGTCGGTCTGCACCTCGGAGCTGATCAGGTAGTCGAGGAACTCGGCGCACTCCGGCGGGGCCTGTGCCGAGCAGGAGTAGCTGTCGAAACCGCCGAGGATCGCGCCGGGCTCGCCCTCGCCGCCCTCGACCTCCGGGAAGGGGAACCAGCCGAGGTCGGGCAGCGGCTTCTCGTCGGGGGTGAGCGAGGCGATCACACCGGGGTTCCAGGCGCCCATGAGCTCCATCGCCGCCTGGTGGTTGGCCACGAGCCCCGCGGAGCTGCCGGCACCCTGCTGGGCGGGTGTGCTGAGGAAGCCCTGGTTGAAGGGCTCGGTGGCGTTGAAGGCCTCGAGGTCCTCCCCGGCTTTCACCCAGCATCCGTCGGAGAAGTCCTTCGACTCGGCCGCGTCGACCAGCACGTCGGAGCTGCACTCGCGGAGCGCGAAGAAGAAGTACCAGTGGGCGGCGGGCCAGGCGTCCTTGGCGCCGAGCGCGATGGGCTCGACGCCCGAGTCGCGGAGCCGCGCGTTGGCGCTCTCGAGGTCGTCGATGGTGGCGGGCGTGCCCTCGACCCCGGCGGCGGCGAACAGGTCCTGGCTGTAGTAGATGCCGCCGGGCAGCACGGAGAGCGGCATGGCGTAGACCTTGCCGTCGACGGAGTTCGCGGTGAACGAGCCCTCGGGCACCTCGTCGCGCACGTCGTCGGAGATCGAGTCGCTGAGGTCCATCAGCTGGCCGGCCGCGACCATGGCGGCCATCTTTCCGCCGCCGCGCTGCAGGAAGACGTCGGGGGCGTCGCCCGAGTTGAGGGCCGTCTGCAGCTTGCCGTCGAGGTCCTCGTTCTGGATGGCCTGCGACTCGATCGTGACACCCGGGTGGTCGGACTCGAACTCGGCGATCGCCGTCTCCCAGAACTCCTGTCCGGGGCCGGTGGTGGAGTTCTGCCAGAGCGTCATGGACACCGAGCCGTCCGAGTCTCCCGAGCCGCCCGCGCCGCAGCCGGTGAGGGCGAGCACGCCGAGCATCAGGGCCGACGACCCGGCGAGGATCTTTCTAGCCTTCATGAGTTTCAACCTGTTCTCTTCGTTGAGGGGATGTGGGTCAATCCTGCGAGTCGCAGGCGTTTCGTCAAACGTTTTCGAAAATGTTTTCCACACCCCTATGCTGAGCTCATGGCACGCCGGCCCACCATCCACGACGTCGCCGCTGCGGCGGGCGTGTCTGTGGCGACCGTGTCGAAGGCCGTGAACGGGCGCTACGGCATCTCGGGCGCCACGACCGAGCGTGTTCTCGCCGCCGTGCGGGAGCTCGGCTACGAGTCGAGTCTGGTCGCGAGCAGCATGCGCTCGCGGCGCACCGGCGTCATCGGCATCCTCGTGGCCGACTTCGAGCCCTTCAGCGCGGAGATCCTCAAGGGCGTGGGCGCCGCGCTGCGCGACTCCCACTACGACCTGCTCGCCTACAGCGGTTCCGGGCAGCACGAGGGCAACGGCTGGGAACGCCGGTCGCTCAGCCGGCTCAGCGGAACCCTCATCGACGGCGCCATCATGGTCACGCCCACCGTGGAGACCGCGGACACCGGCATCCCGGTGGTCGCCATCGACCCGCACACCGGGCGCGCGGACCAGCCGACGGTCGAGTCCGACAGCTTCGGGGGCGCGCTGCTGGCCACCCGCCACCTGATCGAGCTCGGGCACCGGCGCATCGGCTTCATGGCCGGACGGCCCGACCTGCGCTCGGCGAGCCTGCGCGAGGCCGGCTACCGCCAGGCGCTGCGCGAGGCCGGCATCCCCTTCGACCCCGCCCTCGTCAGGATCGGGCTCTTCCTGCGCGAGACCACCCGCGGCCCGGCGGCCGAGCTGCTGCGCCAGCCGGGACGCCCCACCGCGGTCTTCGCGGCCAACGACCTCTCGGCCATCGCGGTGATCCAGGTGGCGTCGGAGCTCGGCATGGAGGTGCCCGGAGACCTGTCGGTGATCGGCTTCGACGACATCCCCGAGGCCTCGCAGATGAACCCGGCGTTGACCACCATCCGCCAGCCCATGCAGAAGCTCGGCGCGGCCGCGGCCGGCCTGCTCGTGTCGTTGATGAACGGCGAGGAGCCCCAGCAGACCCACATCCGCTTGCCGACGCGGCTCGTGCGCCGGCTCACCACCGGGGCGCCGCGCTAGACGCTAGGCGGCCGGAGCGACCGGCGCCTGCGCCCTCTCGGCGACCGGGTTGCGGATTCCGATGAAGGAGACGACGCCGCCCGCGATCAGCAGCACCGCCGTCACCACGAGCCCGCGGTGGAAGGAGTCGACGGTGAGCGAGGAGCCCACGATCACCCCGATCAGCGCGATGGCGACGAGACCGGCGATTCGCGAGACCGCGTTGTTGATCGCCGAGCCGACGCCCGACTGCTCCGAGGGGATCGCCCCGAGGATCGCCGAGGTGAGGGGCGCCACCGTGGCGGTGAGGCCGAGCGCGAAGAGCACAACGCCGGGCAGCACCTGGGTGAGGTAGTCGACGTCCTCGCCGATGGAGAGCATCAGCAGGTAGCCGGCACCGCCGACGATCGGCCCGAGACCCATGAACAGGCGGGGCCCGTACCTGCCCGCGAGCGTCCCGAACAGCGAGGAGAGGATGATGCTGATGACGGTCATCGGGAGCATGGCGAGACCGGCGGCGGTCGCGGAGTACCCGCCGACCTCCTGCAGGAACACCGTCACCAGGAAGCCGCCGAGCGACAGGGCCGCGTACACCAGCGTGGTCGCGACATTTCCCACCGAGAAGTTGCGCACCGAGAAGAGGCCCAGCGGCAGCATCGGGTGCTTCGTGGTGCGCTGGCGCAGCACGAAGGCCACGAAGGCCACGAGGCCGATGCCGAACGGCAGGTAGATGGCCGGACTGCCCCAGCCGAAGTTGGCCTGCTCGATCAGCGCGTAGACGGGACCGCCGAGCCCGATGATGCCGAGAACGGCGCCGAACCAGTCGATCCCTCCCCCGGCGGGCCGCACGTTCTTCTGTCCGAGCCGCGCGATGAGCACCAGGGTGACCGCGATCGGGATGATGTTGATGGCGAAGACGAGGCGCCAGCTGAGGTAGTCCACGAACAGTCCGCCGAGCAGCGGCCCGACGAGGAACGCCGCGCCCGTGAAGCCGGTCCAGGTGCCGATCGCCTTCGCCTGCGCCGCGCCCCGGAACGTCGAGATGATGAGCGCGAGCGAGCTCGGCACCAGCAGAGCGCCCGCGACACCCTGCAGGCCGCGCATGATGATGAGGAATTCAGCGGATGGGGAGATCGCGATGAGCAGGGACGTCGCGGCGAAGCCGACCAGCCCCACCTTGAGGATCAGCATCCGCCCGAAGGTGTCGGAGAGCGATCCGGCGAGCAGGATCAGCGTGCCGAGGGTGATCAGGTAGGCGTCGACCACCCACTGCTGCACGGTGAGCCCGCCGCCCAGCTCCCGGCTGATGGCGGGCAGGGCCACGTTGATCACCGAGCCGTCGAGGAAGGTGACGAACGATGCGAGCACCGCGATCGCCAGGACGAGACGCTCGGTGGACTTCATGGTTGTAGTCAACACCCGCGGGCGAGAATCATTCCGTACTGCCGTCGACGGCTTTCCGCACCTCGGCGAGTACACTCTCGTGGCCCAGCAGCCGGAAGTGCCCGCGCACCGGCAGCCGAACGTTGGTGGCCCCGGGGAGCTCGCTGCCGCCGGGGATGTGCGGGTCGAAGATGCCGAAGATGGAGACGATGCGCTCGTTGACGTCCGCGTTGGCGGCGAGCAGGGCGAGGGTCGTCTCGGTGGGCACGAAGGCGCGCAGCGCGCGATTGGGCATGTAGCGCGACAGGCTCGATCCGGAGAACGGCGAGGCGATGGCGACGAGCCGGTCGATGCGGCCGTGCGCGTCGTCGAACAGCATCATGTGCTTGCCGATGAGGCCGCCCTTGCTGTGGGCGACCACCACCACGTCGCGCAGGTCGTGCTCGTCGAGGTAGCCCTGCGCGACCGCGGCGGCCGTGGGGACGTCGTCGAGGTTGTAGCCGAGCGGCTCCACGACGTGCACCGGATGCCCCGCGCGGGCGAGCATGCCGCCCACGCCCCGCAGGAACTGCCAGGGCTCGTAGACGCCGGGAATCAGCAGCACCGGACCCAGGTCGCCCCGCGGCCGGGGAACGCGCCTGCGCCGGGTGACGATGCCGAGCTGGATCCGCACCGCATAGACGTAGTCGAGTATCCAGGCCACGGCTTTGGCGATCATGGCGCCAGTCTACGAGCGGGAGCTTCCGCGGACCGGGCGTGGACGCGGCCACCGCGAGCGGGTACACAATGGTGCAATGACCTCTTTCGAGCACGATGTCGTGTGGACCGGGCCGGCCGGAGACAACTGGGCGCGCAACTACAGCTATCGGGCGCAGGCGCTGCTGCGGCCCCGCAGCCTCGAGGAGCTCCGGGAGGTGGTCGCGGCCTCGCCGCGCATCCGCCCGCTCGGAAGCCGGCACTCCTTCACCGACCTGGCCGACAGCGACGGCGTGCTCGTGAGCCTCGACGCCATCGGCACGGCGGTCGAGCTCGACGAGTCGGCGAGCACGGTCACCGTCTCGGGCGGCGCGCGCTACGGCGACTTCGTGTCGGAGCTGCACGACCGCGGCTGGGCCGTGCACAACCTCGCGTCGCTCCCGCACATCTCGGTGGCCGGCGCCATCGCGACCGGCACCCACGGCTCGGGCAACGCGAACGGCAACCTCGCGACGGCGGTCGTGGCGCTCGACCTGCTCACCGCGTCGGGCGAGACCGTCAGCGTGCGCCGCGGCGACCCGGGATTCGAGGGCCACGTGGTGGCGCTCGGCGCCCTCGGCATCGTCACCCGGGTGACCCTCGCGATCGAGCCGACCTTCCAGGTGCGGCAGGACCTCTACGACGAGCTGCCCTGGGCGGCCCTGCTCGACAACTTCGACGCGGTCACCGGAAGCGCGTACAGCGTGAGCGCGTTCACGGACTTCACGGGCGATACGATCCCGACGCTGTGGCTCAAGAGCCGGGTCGACGCCGCTGAGCCGCCCGCCTCGCTCTTCGGAGCGGGGAAGGCGACGGCCGACCGGCACATGCTGCGCGACAGCTCGCCGGAGAGCATCACGCGGCAGGGCGGGGTGCCCGGGCCGTGGAGCGACCGGCTCGCCCACTTCCGGCTCGAGTTCACCCCGTCGAACGGCGACGAGTTCCAGAGCGAGTACCTCGTGTCGCGCGAGCACGCGATCGCGGCACTCGAGGTGATGCGCGGATTCGGCGAGCGGATCGCGCCGCTGCTGCTGACCGCCGAGATCCGCACCATGGCCGCCGACGACCTCTGGCTCAGCGGCTCCTACGGGCGGGACACCGTCGGCATCCACTTCACCTGGCGGCCGCTGCCGGAGCGCGTGCACCCGCTGCTGGCCGAGATCGAGGCGCAGCTGCTGCCGCTCGGCGCGCGTCCGCACTGGGGCAAGGTCTTCATGGCCCAGGCGGACAATATCGCGCCGCTGTACCCGCGGCTCCCCGATTTCCGCGCGCTGGTCGAGCGGCTCGACCCGCAGCGCAAGTTCGGCAACGCCTTCCTGGAGCGCACGCTCGGCTGAACCCCGGCCGTCTCAGATCCGGGTGGTCTGGAGCACGGCCTCGGCCACGACGTCGCGGTGGTCTCCGCGCACCCGCATCGCGGCGCGCTGACGGCGCTCACCCGTCCCCTCGCGGAGGATCACGGCGACGGTGTCGAGCACGACGCGCTGTTCGTCCACGCTCGCGAAGTGGTCGCGCACATGGTCGAGGAGCGCCTGCACGGCGAGGCCGGCCGCGACGGGAACACGCGTGACGGGATGGACCAGGCTGTCGTTCAGCCCGGACTTGCTGGCGCGCCAGGATGCGAGCCGCAGGAACGACGTGGGGACCGGGTCCGCCGGCACGCCCGCGGCCCACTCGGCGACGGCGGTCTCCACGAGCGCGCGGGCGAGCAGGGCGATCACCGTGGCGTCGGACGGGAGCAGGCAGACGTCGGCGATCCTGATCTCGATCGTGGGCACGTGGCGCGACAGGCGGGCGTCGGCGTAGATCATCCCCTCGTCGATCGCGATTCCCGCCGCGAGGGCCTCCTCCTCACGACCGTTGTACGCATCGACTCCCCCGGACAGGTCGTAGGGCCCCGCGGAGGGCCAGCGGTTCCACGCCTGGTAGCGGTAGCTGGCGAAGTCGGTGTCGACGCCCTGCCAGTAGGGTGAGTTCGCACTGAGGCCGAGCAGCACCGGGAGCCACGGCCTGATGCGGTCGAGCACCGCCACCCCCTCCTCGGGAGAGTCGACGGCGACGTGCACGTGGAAACCACAGGTCAGCTGCTCGCGCAGGGTCAGTCCGAACCGGCTCTGCATGCTCTCGTAGCGGGGAACGGGCACCAGGTGCGTCTCGCCGGGCAGCAGCGATGTCGCCAGCGCCACGGCGCGGGCGCCGACGCTGCGGGCCGCTAGATCGGCTTTCGTGCGTCCGTCGACAATGGTGCGGGCGAGCTCCTCGACGGTCTGGAACGGCGGGCTGACGACCTCGATCTGCTCCTGCTTCACCTCGAACACCACTGTCGAGTCCGGCGCGATCGCGCGGGCGCCGGTCGACGGGATGCTCTCCAGCACCCGGCCCGCCACCGGAGCGAGCCGCATCGTCTCCGCGTCGACGAGGAGCAGCTCCTCCTCGACGCCCACCGTGCGTGGCCCCCGGCGCCTCACGCCTCGCTCGTTCTCTCCGAGTGATGGTGTGTCGGGGTCAGTCATGGGCGTTTCTCCGGATGGGCACAGTGACCGGTCTCCCGCGCCGACCCTCCAGTGTTACGCGAAAGCTATTCTTTTTTCGAGACCCTTGACATCCGTGCGCAGACGGATTCTCCGCGGACTACTCGCCGAAGGCGTCCAGGCGGCCGACGGCGGTGACCCTGACCACGGCGACCCCGAGCTCGGCCGACTCCTCGAGGTCGACGGTGGCGCTGATGCCCCAGTCGTGGTCTCCCGCCGGATCGGCGAAGATCTGGCGCACGGTCCACTGTGTGGCGCCCTCCTCGACGATGAGCATCGCCGAGCTGCGCGCGTCCGCGTCGGTGCCCAGGTCGTTGTGCACGTCGAAGTAGGCGTCCATGGCGTCGCCCCAGGCGTCGGCGGTGAAGCCGGAGGCCGCATCCAGCGCCCCGAGCTCCTCGTACTTGTCGAGGGCGGCGAGCTGCACACGCCGGAACAGCTCGTTGCGCACCAGCACGCGGAAGGCGCGCGGGTTGGTGAGGATCGAGGGCGGCGCCGGTGGAAGCACGGGCTTCTCGCCGGGAGCGGTGGGGTTGATCAGCTGCTCCCACTCGTCGACGAGGCTCGAGTCGACCTGGCGCACCAGCTCGCCGAGCCACTCGATCAGGTCGAGCAGCTCCTCGGTCTTCGCCTCGTCGGGCACCGTCTGCCGCACGGCGCGGTAGGCGTCGGAGAGGTAGCGAAGCACCATGCCCTCGCTCCGGGCGAGCTTGTAGTAGCCCACGTAATCGGCGAAGGTCATCGCCCGCTCGTACATGTCGCGCACGACCGACTTCGGGCTCAGCTCGAAGTCGCCGATCCACGGCTGCGTGGCGCTGTACTG
>Ga0247729_10000921_pt1 | contig 11128 bp, 10 predicted proteins | sample UWRJL133311R2_FD_180958 | JGI IMG/M metagenome (GOLD analysis project Ga0247729, IMG submission 180958) | Plant litter microbial communities from Arlington Agricultural Research Station in Wisconsin, United States - UWRJ-L133-311R-2 | ecosystem: Environmental > Terrestrial > Plant litter >... | reverse complement strand
GGGCTGATCGAGATGATCGGCGTGTGGTCGCTCCGCGAGGCGTGCCGCCAGATGTCGGAATGGCGCAAGGCCGGGCTTGAGGTCCCCTGTGTGTCGGTCAACATGTCGCCGATCGATTTCCAGAACGGCGATCTTGCGACGCTGGTCGCTGAAATCATCGTCGAATACGATCTGCCGCCGGAGTCGCTGATGCTGGAAATCACCGAAAACGTCGTGATGAGCGAACACTCCGATGCGCTGCGGATGATGGAAAAGATTCGTGCCACCGGCGTCGGCCTGTCGATGGACGACTTCGGCACCGGCTACTCCAGCCTCAACCGGCTGGCCTACCTGCCGATTCGCGAGTTGAAGATCGACCGCAGCTTCATGCGCGACATCGAAAGCGAGCCCAGCGCACTGGCGATCACGACGGCGGTGGTCCGGGTCGGCCAGAGCCTCGACATGACGGTGGTCGCCGAAGGCGTCGAGACCGAGGGCCAGAGCAAGATCCTGACCGAACTGGGATGCGACGTGATCCAGGGCTATCTGTATTCGCCGGCGCTGTCCGCGCCGGATTTCGAGAAATGGCTCACGAAGCGCCGCGCCGCGCTGGCCACTGCAGCGCTCGTTCAGCTCCCGCGTTCCGCGCGCGACGAGGGCCGCCTCCTGGTCGCCGCTGCGGACAAGTGTTTGCACTGATCACGTCTGGCGCTTGTCGATCATCTCGCGGATCTTGCTGGCCAGCGCGGCCTGCGCGATCGGCTTCTGCAGCAGCGATACGCCGGCGTCGAGCCGGCCCTGGTGCACGATGGCGTTGCGCGAATAGCCGGTCATGAACAGCACTTTCAGCGTCGGCTGGCGCTTCAGCATTTCGTCGGCCAGCTGGCGCCCGTTCATGCCGGGCATCACCACGTCGGTGAGCAGCAGGTCGAACGCCGACGGATCCCGCGTGAAGTCGGACAGTGCCACGTCGGCATTCGGCGCCTTGCGCACGCGGTAGTTCAGCCCCTCCAGCGTCTCCACCAGATAGGAGCGGACGTCCGGGTCGTCCTCCACCACCATGATGGTCTCATGGCCGCTGCTGCCGATCATGGCGCTCTCGGTCTCGACGGCCATCTCCGAAGGTTTGGTGCTGCGCGGCAGATAGATCTTGATCGTGGTGCCCAGTCCGACCTCGCTGTAGATCTTGACGTGGCCGCCGGACTGCTTGACGAAGCCATAGACCTGGCTGAGGCCGAGCCCGGTGCCCTGGCCCGGTTCCTTGGTGGTGAAGAACGGATCGAACGCGCGCTCCTGCACTTCCTTGGGCATTCCCGGGCCGTTATCGCTCACCGCGATCAGCACGTATTGCCCGACCGCCAGATCGGCGTGCTGCTGCGCATAAGCCTCGTCAATGAAGGCGTTGCTTGTCTCGATGGTCAGCTTGCCCTGGCCGGCCATGGCGTCGCGGGCATTGACCACCAGGTTGAGAATGCCGGCTTCCATCTGGCTCGGATCGACCTCGACCTGCCACAGCCCGGCGCCGCCGACGATTTCGAGATCGATATTTTCGCTGAGGGTGCGCTGGAAGAACTCCGACATGCCCTGTAGCAGCTGGTTGACGTTGATCGGCTTCGGATCGAGCGGTTGCCGCCGCGCAAAGGCGAGCAGGCGCTGGGTCAGGATCACGGCGCGCTGCGCGCCGCCGGCGGCGCTGGCGATCACCCGCTTCAGGCGCGCCTGCGAGGCGTCGGTCCAGCTGTTGACCGCGTGTTCGGCGATTTCGAGATTGCCGATGATAATGGTCAGCAGGTTGTTGAAGTCATGGGCGACGCCGCCGGTGAGGTGGCCGATCGCTTCCATCTTCTGGGTATGACGCAGCATGTCCTCGGCTTCGCGGCGATAGCGGCCTTCCTCCACCAGCGCCATCTGGGTGTCGCGCAACTGCGCCGGCGACGGGATTGCCAGCAGTTTCGGCAGCAGCGGCCACAGGATCGCGGCGGTGACCACGGAAGCGGCCGCCGTGATGGCCTTGACGATGCCTTCGATGCCGTAGATCGGCACCCACAGCGTATAGATCGACAGGATGTGGGTCAGGCCGCAGGCCATAATGAAGATCGCGAAGGCCCAGAAGATCCAGCCGAACTCGACGTCGCGGCGTCGCATCACGAAGATGGTGAGCGCGATGGGAATCGAGAAATAGGCGGCGGCGATCAGCGCGTCGGAGCCGACATGCAGCCAGATCAGTCCGGGCTCCCACAGCAGACAGATGCCGTGCGGCGCGAACATGGATGTATCAAGGAGATGTTCGAGGAAGGCCCACATCGTCTTGCCCTGCGCGTTGCCGGTAGTGATCAACCAGCGTGGACGGGCGGCGATGGGGCGTCAAGCGCGGGAGGAACGCGCGGGGTTTACGCCGCGCTGGCCAGTTCGTGCAGCGTGTTGATGATCTGGGTGGAGCGATAGGGCTTGGCGATGAAGCGTCCGCCGGCCGGCAGGTCGCCAGCCTGCATCTTGAAGTGACCGGAGGTGGCGACGATCCGGATCGGTGGCCAGCGGCTGGCCACCGCATGTGCCAGCTTGAGGCCGTTCATGGAGCCGGGCATGTCGATGTCGGTGAAGATGATGCCGATGTCGATCCGGCTCTCCAGCAGCAGGATCGCCTCGTCGGCATTCTGCGCCTCGAGCACCCGGAACCCGGCTTCCTCGATCATCTCGGCGGCATGCATGCGGAGCAGCGTGTCGTCTTCGACCACAAGGACGAGAGAATTGCTGTGAGACGTATCGGCCATGGGCTTGATCCGGGCCGCCGCATTCGCCTGATGGCAGGAATGTTCAGTGGCGTACGCAGGCTAAGCGACGTCCCTGCCATTCGTTCCGGCCGGCGCGAGATAAAGCCCGCCGGCAACCCTGACGAAGCTCAATCCGCCTTGCGGCCGGGGTCGGTGCGGTCGCGGACGACCTTGAACACGCCATGGGCGGTGGCCACGACGCGGTCGCCGACGCTGACTTCCGTGCTCATGAAGATCAGGCTCTTGGTGGTTCGCAGCGCCTTCGGCCGTGAGATCATCATCTCGCCGATCCGCGCGGCATCGACGAAGTAGGTATCCATCTGCACGGTGGCCAGTGCATCCGCGCCGGAGATTGCGCGCGCCGTCATGCCGCAGCTGCGGTCCGCCAGCGTCATCAGCACGCCGCCCTGCACCACGCCGCGGCGGTTGCGGTGCTTGTCTTGGCCGAGGATGGCGAATTCGTGCGCTGTTCCATGGAGCCGGTGCCACACCGGGCCGACCAGATGGATGAAGCCGTCGTCGTCCATGATGGACCAGCCGGCGGATTGGAGTTCGGCATAGGCCGCGTCAGTCATGCAGTGTCCTTCGGGGTCATGCGGCGGGCGGCCTCAAGCGGGTCCGGTCATACAAAGCCGGCGCGCGGATGCCTAGTGCCGCCGCCGCGCAGCTCCTATACTCGGTATCGATGATGCATCCGTTCAATGCCGCCACACGGCAAATGATAGCTGCGCGTGGCGCCGTGTTTGCGCGGCTGGCCGACGACGAAGCCGCAGCCGGCCTGAAGCGCGCGGCGGTGGCGATCGTGATGGTCGAGGCATCCGATGGCAGGGATACCGCGCTGCTGTTGACGCTGCGCGCTTCCGGGTTGCGCGCGCACAGCAACCAGTGGGCGCTGCCGGGCGGCCGCTGCGATCCCGGCGAGACGCCGGTCGAGGCCGCTTTGCGCGAGTTGCACGAAGAACTTGGGCTTAGACTCGCGCCTTCCGATGTGATCGGCATTCTCGACGACTATCCGACCCGCTCCGGCTATCTGATCACCCCGGTGCTGATGTGGGCGCCGCACAGCGCGGAACTGGGGCCCAATCCCGACGAGGTCGCCTCGGTACACCGCATCGCGCTGTCGCAGATCGCACGCGCCGACGCCTTCGACTTCGTCGCGATTCCGGAAAGCCGTCGCCGGGTGATCCGCTACAGCCATTTCGGCCACTACATCCACGCCCCCACGGCGGCGCTGATCTACCAGTTCAGCGAACTGCTCGCCGGCCGCGATACCCGCGTCGCCGAGCTGGAGCAGCCGGTGTTTGCCTGGAAATAGCGCGCGGCGGTTGCGTAACCCCACGGCATCGGCGACGGTGTGATCAACAAGCCGATATCAGGGAGATCACCCATGGGTTCATGGACACCATGGCTTTGCGCCGCGGCCGCTGTGTTGCTGGCACAGGCTACGCCTCACGCGCAGGCGCAAACCTATCCCGACCACCCCATCACGCTGGTGATCCCCTTTGCGCCTGGCGGCAGCACCTCGATCGTCGGCCGCGTGATCGCCGACAAGATGAGCGAGACGCTCGGCGAGAAGGTGGTGGTTGACAACCGGCCGGGTGCTGGCGGCACGGTTGGGACCCGCGCGGTCGCCAAGAGCGCACCGGACGGCTACACGATCGGGCTCGGCTATACCGGCACGCTGGGGATCGGCCCGACATTGTACACCAGGGCTGGCTACGACCCGCGCAGGGATTTTGCCCCGATCGGCCTGATCGGCAATGCGCCGAACTCGCTGGTGGTGCATCCGTCGTTTCCGGCCAAGACGCTCGGCGAGCTGATCGCCTACGCCAAGGCCAATCCCGGCAAGGTCAATTTCGGTTCCGCCGGTGCCGGCACTGCCAGCCATATTACCGGCGAATACTTTGGCCATGCCGCCGGCATCACGCTGGTGCATATCCCCTACAAGGGCACCGGGCCGGCGCTGGTCGATCTGATCGGCGGCCACATCCCGATGGCGTTTGCGCCGATCCCCGCCACTCACGCCAATGTCTCCGGCGGCCAGTTGCGCGCGCTGGCCGTGACCAGCCCGTCGCGTACCAGCCTGCTGCCGGAGGTGCCGACCGTGGCGGAATCCGGCCTGCCGGGCTTCGACGCCTCGCTGTATTACGGGCTGGTGGCGCCGGCCGGCACGCCGCGGCCGATCATCGAGCGCCTCAACAAGGAATTGCGTACCGCGCTGGCGTCCGACGAGGTCCGGAAGCGGCTGGCCCAGGATGGTACCGAGCCAACGCCCGGTTCGCCGGAGGACTACGCCGTGTTCATCGACAAGGACGAGAGCAAATGGTCGGCCATCGTCAGGTCGAGCGGCGCCAAGGAGGAGTGAGCGGGCCGCTGGAAAGACAATCTTCACCAGACTGCTGCAAGGTCGTTCATGAACGGTAAACCATTGCTCAGCACGTCAGGTCTCATGATCCATCCGCTTCGTTGCCTGCTCGCGCGGGTTCCACTCGCGATCCTGCTTCTCGCGCCACCCGCGTTGGCGCTGGATTCCGCGGCGCTGCCGGCAAATGTCGCCAATGCGATGGCGCAGGGCGCCTCGCCGCAGGCGATTGCCGAATATCGCCGCAAGCTGGCCGAATACGAGGAGGCCCGCGCCGCCTTCGACGCCGAGGCCAAGCCGTACTGGAACGCCGTGTACGAGCGGCGCAAGATCCGCAACGCCAAGCGTCGCGACCGCGAGCCGATCACCCTCGACGACTACGTGCTGGAGCAGGCGCCGCTGTATGACGGGCCGAAGCGGCCGTCGAATCCGGAACCGGAGGAGGGCACGCCGCGCACCCGCAAGGAACTGCCTGTGGTCGCCGATTTCATCCGCGCGGCCCAGGAGCACTTCCAGTTCACGCCGCAGCGCCCGGCCAGCGAGATGGAATTCAAGCGCGCTTACGCCCGCGCCGTGCGCGCCTCGGGGCTGACCCCGGAGCAGGCGGTGCGGGTCTATTCGTTCGAGACCGGCGGCAACGGCAATTACGACATGCAGTCGGGCCTCAGCGCCTCGCGGCCGGGCTCGCGGGCGATCTCCACGGCGATCGGCTATAACCAGTTGCTCACCACCAACAGCGTCGAGCTGGTCGCCGAGCAGGGCCACCAGATCCTCAAGGTGCTGACCGACAAGGCGGCCGCCTTGTCGGGTCCGCAGCGCCAGGCCATGGAGCGCAAGATCGCGGTGTTCAAGCGGATGTATGCCTTCACCCGCACCGTGCCGGATACCTGGAGCGACCACGAAAAGCTCGCCGCGACGCCGCAGGGCTGGGCGGTGCATGCCATGGTGCTGGATATCGATGTCGGCCCGCAATTGCAGGTCCACAAGTTGCTGACGTCGGTGATCTTCGCCGCCAACAAGGGGTTCAACCGCCCGCTCAGCGCCGCCGAACTGGAGATGATGAATCTCACCGGCGACGGCACTGGGCTGGACATGGTGACCATGCCGGCGGCGATGCGCGAGCAGGTGCCGACCGCGAACTTCTTCCAGCGCGGCGGCTACGAGCGCAACCCGGTCGCGATTCGTCACAACACGGTGGCCAAGCTGCTGGCGATCACCAACAACCGGATGGACAGCAACAGCAACCTGCCCGGTGCGCGGGAACTGGCTTCGGCGTTCTAGTTTTGGACGTTCCCCCGGACGCGGCGCACTGCGTCGCGTCTTCGCGGCGTGGTGCACCGCAGAGCTGGGGGCCCCGATTGGCGCGGAATAAATAGGGATCCCGGATCTGCGGAGCGGCATGAGGATGCCGCACCGCGTCCGGGAAACGAGTCCGCGGGGGGCGGGAAAGTTTGAATAGGGCCTAATTCAACGTGCGCCGGTTGTCCGGTCCGTCCAGCGAAAAGGCGGGGACGTCGATGTCGAACGGTTCGCCGGTCTCGGTGGTCACCATCTGATAGGTGCCTTCCATGAAGCCGGAGGCGGTGGGCAGCGGCACGCCGGAGGTGTATTCGAAGCGCTCGCCGGGGGCGAGCACCGGCTGTTCGCCGACCACGCCTTCGCCGCGCACTTCCTGCATCCGCCCGGAAGCGTCGGTGATGATCCAGTGCCGGGTCTTCAACTGCACGGTCTCGGCGCCGGAATTGGTGATCACCACCGTGTAGGACCAGAAAAACTGACGCTTTTCCAGCGACGAACGTTCCGGCAGGAAGTTCGGCTCGACGGTGACTTCGATCTGGCGTGTGATGGCGCGGTACATGGCAGTGTCATCGTCCAAAATGCAGCGGGATGATAGCTAAAATCGCCACCCCCGCCAAATCCCGGCATGGCCGCCGTCGCCACCGCCGTTTCAACATAGTTCCGGCATAATCCGGGACCCGCGCGAGATGTCGCACGCGCCGGTCCACGCAAAATACTTGCAACTTGCGGGCCGGTCGCTTCTGTCATAGGCGCGATCAACACGCGATTCCGGGATTCGATCTGTGAGCGCTGCGACATGACCTCGGTTGCCGATTCCGTTGCCGGCCCGGTGCCCGCCGATGCGGTGGCAGCGCCGGCAGCTGCGCGGCCGCGCGCGGATGCGGTGACGTTTCCGGTAGCGGGAACCGAGCGCGAATTGCGGCTCGACCTGTTTCGCGGGCTGGCGCTGTGGCTGATCTTCATCGATCACCTGCCGCCGAACATCCTGACCTGGTTCACGATCCGCAATTACGGCTTCAGCGACGCCACGGAGATTTTTATCTTTATCTCCGGCTATACGGCCGCTTTCGTCTATGGCCGCGCCATGCTGGAGCAGGGCACGCTGGTCGCCAGCGCCCGCATCTTCAAGCGGGTCTGGCAGATCTATGTCGCCCACGTGTTCCTATTCACGATCTTCCTGGCGGAGATATCCTACGTTGCAACCAGCTTCGAGAACCCGCTGTACTCCGAGGAAATGGGCATCCTCGACTTCCTGAAGCAGCCCGATGTGACCATCGTTCAGGCGCTGCTGCTGAAATTTCGCCCGGTGAACATGGACGTGTTGCCGCTATATATCGTGCTGATGTTGTTCCTGCCTCCCATCCTCTGGTTGATGCAGCGCCGCGCTGACATGACGCTGGCACTGTCGGTCGCGCTGTACGCGCTGACCTGGGAGTTCGACCTGTATCTCTCGGCCTATCCGAACGGGGTCTGGGCGTTCAATCCGTTTGCCTGGCAGTTGCTGTTCGTGTTCGGCGCCTGGTGCGCGCTGGGCGGGGCGCGGCGCATGTCGCGCATCCTGTCGTCGCCGGTAACGCTGTGGATCTCGGTGGCCTATCTGCTGGCGGCGTTCTGGGTGACCCTGACTTGGTACATTCCGCAGATCCATCATCTGCTGCCGAAGGTGATCGAGCAGTGGATGTATCCGATCAACAAGACCGACCTCGATGTGCTGCGCTTTGCGCACTTCCTGGCGCTGGCGGCGATTACGGTGCGGTTCCTGCACAAGGACTGGCCGGGGCTGAAGTCACCCTGGTTGCGGCCGCTGATCATGTGCGGCCAGCATTCGCTGGAGATCTTCTGCCTCGGCGTGTTCCTGGCCTTCGCCGGCCACTTCGTGCTGGCCGAGGTCTCGGGCGGCGCCTGGATGCACCTGATGGTCAGCATCTCCGGCATCGTCATCATGTCCGCCGCCGCCGGGCTTTTTTCGTGGTATAAGCGCGTGGCGACCAAGGGCGGAACGCGCGCGAAAAGCGCCGACGCCGATTTCGCGGGAGGGGGAGCATGAGGAGCATCGGGCGCCTGACGCTGATGGCTGGCCTGCTGGTCGCCGCTTCCGCGCGCGCCGAAGCGCCTGTGGTGCAGAGCTGCGAGGTGCCGGCCTACCTGCTGACCTCCGAAAGTACGCTGCCGAAGGTCGCCGCGGCGGTCAAACCCGGCGGCAAGCTCAACATCCTGGTGGTCGGCAGCCGCTCCTCGGTGATCGGCGTTTCCGACAGTACCTCCGCCTATCCGGGCCGGCTGCAGGAGATCTTGCGCGACAAGCTGCCGGGGGTCGAAGTGAATGTGAGCCTGGAACTGCAGCCCAAGAAGACCGCCGAGGAACTGGCGCCGACACTCGGTAAGCTCGTGGACGAGCGCAAGCCGAACCTGGTGATCTGGCAGACCGGAACCTATGACGCGATGCGGCAGGTCGATGCCGAGGACTTCCGCAATGCCCTCGATGAGGGCGTAGGCGCCATGAAAACCGCCGGAACCGACGTACTTTTAATGAATTTGCAATATAGCCCGAGAACGGAGACGATGATTTCCGGCTCCGCCTACCTAGATAACATGCGCGTGGTGGCGCAACAGCACGACGTTCCGCTGTTCGACCGCTTCGCGATCATGAGGCAATGGAACGAAAATGGCGATTTCGACCTTTTCAGCCCCTCGCCGGGCGCCGAGCTTGCGAAGCGCGTGCATGATTGCCTTGGACGTGCCCTGTCGACTTTTGTGATCGACGCGGCTCACGTCAATCCAGCCGAATTGAGGATTCAGCGTTAATGAGTTTCGATCGTCGTTTTTCTCGCGTTGCGGCCATTGCTGCCATTTCCATCCTCGTCGCGCTTCCGGCGCAGGTGCTGCCTGTGCTCGCAGAGGGCGTCGCGACCGCCCCCGGCGCCAGCGTGGCTGCGGCTGACTCCGATCCGCAGAAGAAGGGCGTCGCCGCCAAGGCCATCGACAAGGTCAAGGAAGTCGCCAAGACCGCCTCCGACATCTTCAGCCGGGTGCCCTGCCGGTCGCCGAAGGGTGGCGCCAAGGCGATGGGCACGCTGCCCCACGTGGCTGCCAAGCTCGCCGCCGGCAAGCCCGTCGTGATCGTGGCGTTCGGCTCTTCCTCCACCGAAGGCTTCGGCTCGACGGCGCCGGAATACACCTATCCGAACCGGCTGGCGGCGCAGTTGCACCGCACCTATCCGACCGCCGACATCACCGTGCTGAACCGCGGCAAGGGTGGCGAGGACGCGCCGGAAATGATGGCGCGGCTGCAGAACGAGGTCATCAACGCGAAGCCGGATCTCGTGATCTGGCAGGTCGGCACCAATGCGGTGCTGCGTAATCTCGATCCCGCCGACACCGCCAAGATGGTGGAAGACGGTATCGGCCGCATCCAGGAAGGCGGCGCCGATCTGGTGCTGGTCGATCCGCAATATTCGCCGCTGGTGAATACCCGCCCCGAGAGCACCAGCAAGATGGTCGCGCTGCTGCACAAGGTCGCCGAGCTGCGCAAGGTCGGCATCTTCCCGCGCTTCGAGGTGATGCGCGAATGGCATGAAGGCCAGCAGATGGCGTTCGACAGTTTTGTCATCGCCGATGGCCTGCACATGAACAACTGGGGCTACGCCTGCTTCGCCCAGCTGCTCGGCGACAACATCGTCAAGTCGGTTGGCCAGATCAAGCTCGGCATCAACGAGCCCGGCCCGGTGCAGCAGGCGCAGAAGCCGATGTAATTGTCGCCACCTACTCGGTGCCGTCCCGGACCAGTGAGCGCAGCGAACGTCGATCCGGGACCCAGAGACACCGAGTTGGTGGTTTGAACTCGGAAGCTAACCACCGTCATTGCGAGCGCAGCGAAGCAATCCAGAGCCGCGAGCGAAGACTGGATTGCTTCGTCGCAAGAGCTCCTCGCAATGACGGCGGAAGCCTCACGCCTTCTTCAGCGCCGCCTCGAGATCCTCGATCAGATCGTCCTGGTGCTCGAGCCCGGTCGAGAACCGGATAAAGCCTTCGCTGATGCCGAGTTCGGCGCGCGCCTCGATTGGCAAACGCTGATGCGTCGTGGTGGCGGGATGCGTCACCAGGCTCTTGGAATCGCCGAGGTTGTTGGAGATCCGCGTCAGCTTCAACGCGTTGAGGACACGGAAGGCGGCGGCCTTGCCGCCCTCGACCTCGAAGCCGATCAGCGTAGAACCGGCGCGCATCTGCTTCTTCACCAGCGCCGCCTGCGGATGGTCGGCGCGGCCGGGATAGATCAGCCGCGTGATCTTCGAATGCGATGCCAGCGCGTCGGCGATGGCGCCGGCGGTGGCGGTCTGCTGCTTGACGCGGATCGCCAGCGTTTCCAGCCCCTTCACCAGCACCCAGGCATTGAACGGCGAGATCGACGGGCCGGTCTGGCGCAGGTAGTTGTGGATGTGCTCGCTGATGAAATCGTTCGAGCCGAGGATGATGCCGCCGAGGCAGCGGCCCTGGCCGTCGATGTGCTTGGTCGCGGAGTACACGACAACGTCGGCGCCGAGCGTCAGCGGGCTCTGCCAGATCGGCGTCGCGAACACGTTGTCGACGATCAGCCGTGCCCCGCCGGCATGCGCGATCTCGGCGATGGCGGGAATGTCGAGCACGTCGAGGGTCGGGTTGGTCGGGCTCTCCAGGAAGCAGCTCTTCGTATTCGGGCGCATCGCCTTCTGCCAGGCGT
>Ga0247729_10000920_pt1 | contig 11136 bp, 9 predicted proteins | sample UWRJL133311R2_FD_180958 | JGI IMG/M metagenome (GOLD analysis project Ga0247729, IMG submission 180958) | Plant litter microbial communities from Arlington Agricultural Research Station in Wisconsin, United States - UWRJ-L133-311R-2 | ecosystem: Environmental > Terrestrial > Plant litter >... | reverse complement strand
CGCTGTACCTGCAGCGGCTCGACGCGCGCATGGCCTACGAACAGGCGCAGCTGAAAACGGACATGGATTTCACGCTCGACGAAAGTTTCCAGCCGGACCGTGAAAAGGCAGGGTGGGTCGACGGCGAGGCGGCGTTGCGCCCGCTCTGGCATGCGCGCGTGAAGAACGACTGGCTCCGGCTGCGCCTGGCGGGCGAGCGCGATCCGGCCATCCGCGTGGCGCTCGCCAAACGCTATGAGCAGGTCCTGGTGCGGGTGCGCAAGCTCGACAGCGACGATGTGTTCCAGATTTTCATGACGGCCTACACGAATGCCATCGAGCCGCACACGGATTACTTCGGTCCGCGCGTGGCCGAGGCGTTCGATCTGTCCATGAGCCTGTCCCTGGACGGCATCGGCTGCAGCCTGCAGGTGCGCGACGACATCGCGGTGGTGCGCGATATCGTGCCGGGCAGCCCGGCGGCCCTGTCCGGGCGCCTGCACGTCGGCGACAAAATTCTCGGCGTCGGCCAGGGTGCGTCCGGGCCGTACACCGATATCACCGGCTTGCGCCTCGACGACGTCATTGCCCTGGTGCGCGGCAAGAAAGGCACCACGGTGCGCCTCGATGTCCTGCCGGTGCGCGCCGGCCCCGACGGCAAGCACATCGCCGTGACGCTGGTCAGGAACAAGATTTCGATGGCAGAGCAGTCCGCCAAAAAATCGATCATCGAGACGGGCGCGGGCGCCGCCCGGCGCCGCATCGGTGTCATCGCGCTGCCGGCGTTCTATGAAGATTTCCAGGGTCACCAGGACGGCGACAAGGATTACAAGAGCGCCACCCGCGATGTTGCGGCACTGCTGGCGCAACTCAAGCAGGCCAAGGTCGACGGCGTGCTGATCGACCTGCGCAACAATGGCGGCGGGGCGCTCGACGAAGCGGTCGACCTGACCGGGCTGTTCATCGACCAGGGACCGGTGGTCCAGCAACTCAGCGCCGAAAAGCGGCTGGAGGTGTCGAGCGACACCAGGGCGGGCGTCGCGTGGGATGGCCCGCTGGGCGTGCTGATCAACCGCGGATCGGCATCGGCGTCGGAGATTTTTGCCGCGGCGATCCAGGATTACGGCCGTGGCCTGATCCTGGGCAGCACCAGCTTCGGCAAGGGCACGGTGCAGACCGTCGTCCCGCTCGACCGCTTCGGCGAAGGCGAGCAGCCGCGCATGGGCGAACTCAAGATGACGGTCGCGCAGTTTTTCCGGATCAATGGCGGCACCACGCAGTTGCGCGGCGTGGAACCCGACATCCGGCTGCTGGCCGCAAGCGATGACGACCTGCTCGGCGAGTCGACCTACCCCAATGCGCTGGCCTGGACGACGGTCAAGCCGGCCCCGTTCGTGGCGGCCGGGAACCTGCAGGACCTTGTCAAACCGCTCGAACAGCAGCACCTGGCGCGTACCGCCGCCAGTCCCGCCTACCGCTTTCTCGAGGCCGAGCTGGCGACGCAAACGGCGCTGCGCAAGGCGAACCTGATGTCGCTCAACGAAGCGGTGCGGCGCAAGGAGCGCGATGCGCTGCTGGCGCACCTGAAAGTGGCTGAACGAATCAGTGGCGTGAAGGCGCTGGTGGACGACGGCATGCAGGGCGACGAGCGCTCGCTGGCCGCCGAACTGGCCGAGGATGCGGCCTATAAAAAAGCCAAGGACATCGTGCTGGACGAAGCGGCCGCCGTGCTGGCCGACGGGGCCGTGTTACTGGAAAAGAAGCCGGGCCTGGCGGTAAAGCGCGCAGTGGTGACGCCTGGATCGTGATCGGCAGGCTTACGCCTGGTGGAAGCGCCATTCCTGCGTCTTGCCCCCGTAACCATATGCGGCGGCCCGCACATCCTGGACATGAATGTAGCTCTCCTCATGCAGGTTGCAGAGGAGGGCGTCGAAGGCAGCGAACGCCGCGCGGATGTACGCGGCTTTTTCGGCCTTGGTATTGGTCTCGTCGGTGATCCTGATATCGAAGTAGACGCTGCTCTTGCCCTGTTCAGCGAGTGACTTGCCCCCGACGATCCAGTCTTCAGGGTCGACATAGTCGATGGCGATCGACGTCAGGTTCGGATCCTTGTGCAGGATACGCGTCGTGAGGTCCAGCAGGATGTTGGCAATGTTGCGGGTCATTTCTTTCGATTTGACGGCGCTGACTTTGACGTTGAGGATAGGCATACATACTCCAATGGTTAGCTGTGCAACTATTTACAGCGAAAAAGCGCAGGCAAGGACTGCGCGGACAACGGCGATGCAAGCGGGGGCGATACCAGCGTTGCCCCCCTTTGCTGCACGCCCGGCATGGAAAAAATGGTCACACGAGCGCCGAGCGCACGACCTTGATGAGCGAAACCGTCTCGGCGAATTCATTGTGACCAAGTATGTGCTTTAGCCGCGCCGTCACGGCGCCACTGGCCTCGTTGAGCAGCGCAAGAATGGCAGTGGCCTTGCGCGTCGGGAAAATACACTTTTCGCGCGCGTCGACCGAGCCGGCCCGCCGTTCCACGTAACCCTTCGCGACCAGGAAATCGAGGGCGCGCGTTGCGGTGGACTTCGCAATGGCCAATTCGTCCGACAGCTCTTTTTGCAATAGCCCCGGCCGGGCCAGTACCGCACGCAGCATGAATGCCTGGGGCGGGGACAATTCGAACGGCGCAAATGCGGCTGACCATTCGTGCTCCAGGCGGCGCGCAAGTGCTGACGTATTGAAATAAAGGCAGTGATCGAACATGCATGCACTATAGCCGATATTAGTTCGCTATGCAACCACATCGCGCGTTCGCGCCTGTCTGGTGTTTCAGCGTTGTGCATCAGCGTTTTGCATCAGCGGCGCGAGTTTCCTACTGGAATCGAAAAGCAGGTACTGGCATGGCTGTGCTAACGTTGCCCTCGACACGGCGTGCACCAACCAGACCGATTTGACGACGCGCGCCTGCATCGGCCAGCCCAGCCGTACTGAACGCGGCCGTTTTTCGAACCGCGCTATGCTTGTTCCGGCGTGCTGCGCTGCAGCATACCTTCCACGCCGCAGGCAAATTCACGCCCGACCCGGCGGCCGCATTGCGCGGCCCGATCCGGCCGTCTTGTCCATCCGGAAGTGATCAAGCCCGGTGTGCGCGTCGTACCGCACCCTGGCGCGCCACGGACCGGGATCAAATAAAGGAGCCCTGTGACCTTGAACTTCGCATCCGTTTTCCAGCAGCGGGCAATCGCGCCCGCACCCACGGCCGGGCGGCACCATGCGTAATGCCACCCTTTTTCGCCCCATCCTGCTGGTCGTGCGCTTCATCGTGCCGCTCGCCGTGGTGCTTGGCCTGTTCGGCTACGCCGTGGTGCCGGTGATGGACAATTTCACGACGCGCTGGTCGGTGCGCGACCTCGACACCCGCTCGAAATCGCTGGCCGGCGCCTTGCAGGAGCCGCTCCTCGAATACATTCCGCAGAAGGAGGGCAAGCGCATTACGCAATTGTTCAACCGGGCGATCCAGGACGAGCGCCTGTACGCCCTCGGGTTTTGCGATCCGGCTGGCAACCTTCTCTACGCGACGGCGACCTATCCGGCCTCGATCGGCTGCTGGCAGCCGCCGGAGGGCAAGGACAAGGCGCTGGTGCAGTTGCCGCAAGGCGCGGTGCACCTTGCCGACAGCGTACTGATGCGGGACGGCGTGGCGCTCGGCCGCCTGGTACTGGTGCATGACATGAGTTTCATCGAACGGCGCAGTGCCGATACCCGCAAATACATCTTCGGTTTCTTCGGCTTGCTGACGCTGGCCATCTCCCTGATCAGCCTGTTGATCGCCCACCTGAGCTGGCGCGGCTGGATCAGCGGCGTCAAGGAATTGCTGCGCGGCGAACTGCGCACCAGCGCCAGCGCCAGTGTGAGCGGTCAGGCCGAGGCGGCTGTCGAACATCCCCTGGCCGACGACTTGCGCGCCATGCTGCAGGAGTATCGCCAGGAGCAGCAGGACGAGAGCGGGCCGGCCGGCGAGTGGACGGCAGAGACCCTGAAACAGCTGCTGCAAAACGATTTGGCGGGCGACCAGGTGCTGGTCGTGTCGAACCGGGAGCCCTATATTCACACCGCCACGCCCGACGGCATCGTGGTCAAGCGCCCGGCCAGCGGCCTGGTGACCGCCGTCGAGGCGGTCATGCGCGCCTGCTCCGGCACCTGGATTGCGCATGGCGCCGGCACCGCCGACCGCGCCACCGTCGACCGCCACGACCATGTGGCGGTGCCGCCGGACCATCCGAGTTACACCTTGCGCCGCGTCTGGCTGACCGAGGAAGAAGAGCAGGGCTATTACTACGGCTTCGCCAACGAGGGCTTGTGGCCGCTGTGCCATATCGCCCACGTGCGCCCGGTGTTCCGCTCGTCCGACTGGGAGCAGTACGTCAAGGTCAACCAGCGCTTCGCCGATGCGGTCATTGCCGAGGCCAAGAGCGACAACCCGGTGGTGCTGGTGCAGGATTACCACTTTGCGCTGCTGCCGCGCATGGTGCGCGCAGTCCTGCCCAAGGCCACGATCATCACGTTCTGGCACATCCCCTGGCCGAACTCCGAATCGTTCGGCATTTGCCCCTGGCGCGAAGAAATTCTCGATGGCATGCTCGGCAGCACAATCGTCGGCTTCCATACGCCGTTCCACCGCAAGAATTTTCTCGACACCGTCGACCGCTACCTGGAAACGCGGATCGAACCGGAGGCGTCGACCGTCAGCTATGGCGGCGAGCTGACCCAGGTCCAGCGCTATCCGATCTCGATCGCCTGGCCGGAAGCGCAGGCCGGCGAACCCACCGTTGCCGAGAGCCGCGTCGCCGTGCGCCAGGCACTGGGGCTGCCGGACGAGCACCTGCTGGGCATCGGTGTCGACCGCCTCGACTACACCAAGGGCATCGTCGAACGCTTCCAGGCGGTCGAGCGCCTGCTCGAACTCGAGCCGGCGCTGGTCGGACGATTCACGTTCGTCCAGATTGCCGCGCCGACCCGCTCCGCGCTCGAGGAATACCAGAGTTTCGAGGCGCGGGTGCACGCCCTGGCGCGGCGCATCAACCTCAAGTATTCCAGTGGCAATTATGTGCCGATCATCCTCAAGGCCGAGCACCATGGCCAGGCGCAAATTGCCGCGTACTTTCGCGCGTCCGAAGTGTGCATGGTGACCAGCCTGCACGACGGCATGAACCTGGTGGCCAAGGAATTCGTCGCCGCGCGCGACGACGAGCAGGGCGTGTTGATCCTGAGCCAGTTCACCGGCGCGGCGCGAGAATTGCACGAGGCGCTGATCATCAACCCTTATCACATCGAACAGGGCGCCGAGGCCTTGCAAAATGCCCTGGCCATGCCCCCTGGCGAGCAGGCCGAGCGGATGCGCAGCATGCGCCGGCGCGTCAAGGACTTCAACGTCTACCGCTGGGCCGGCAGGATGCTGCAGGACGCGGCGCGCTTGCGCCAGCGCGCGCGGGTGATGTCGAAAATCCACAAAATCCATACGCGCAGCAAGCCGCGCCGCGTGGCATGACGAAACCGATGACGAACCTGCCCATCACGCACGACGACGCGCTGTTCCTCGATCTGGACGGCACCCTGATCGACCTGGCCGACACACCCGGCGCGGTGTGCGTCGCGCCCGGCCTGGTCGACGTGCTGCACGCCCTGCAGCGCCAACTCGATGGGCGCCTGGCGATCGTCTCGGGCCGCCCCCTCGAACAGATCGACGCCTTGCTGGCGCCCCTGTTGTTGCCGGCCGCTGGCGTGCATGGCATGCAGCGCCGCGGCGCCGATGGCCTGCTCCACCGCGCGCCGGTGCCGGCAATGGCCGCGGCGCGCGCGTGCGCGGCCGCGCTGGCCGCCGCGCATGCCGGCGTCTGGGTAGAAGAAAAATATGGCGCGCTGGCGGTGCATTTTCGCCAGGCGCCCGCCGCCGGGCCGCTGTGCAAGGCGGCGCTGGCGGACGTCGTGCGCGCCACGCCGGCGTTGCTGCTGATGGAAGGCAAGATGATCGTCGAAGTCAAGGTCGCCGGTGTCGACAAGGGCACCGCCATCCGCGATTTCCTGGCGGTCGCGCCCTTTGCCGGGCACCGGCCGGTGTTTGCCGGCGACGACACCACCGACGAAGCCGGCTTTGCCATCGTGCAGGGCGGCGGCGGCATCGCCATCAAGGTCGGCACGGGGCCGAGCCTGGCGCAGCACCGGATCGGTTCGCCGTCTGCATTGCGTGCGGCCCTGGTGCGGCTGCTTGAACAATTAACCCAAAGGAGCTGACATGACAGAAACCAACAATCCACCAGCGTCCCTCGATTGCGGCGTCGTCGGCAATTGCGCCTTCAGCGCGCTGATCGACGAGAACGGCCAGATGGTCTGGTGCTGCCTGCCGCGCTTCGACGGCGACCCGGTGTTCAACGGCCTGCTCGACGACAGCGCGCGGGGCGGCGTCTGGGGCATCGATATCGACGACTTCGCGCGCAGCGAGCAGATCTATGAGCCGAACACGGCGGTGCTGCGCACGCGCCTGTACGACAGCACCGGCCGCGGCATTGAAATCACCGACTTCGCGCCGCGTTTTGAGCGCCGCGACCGGATGTTCCGCCCCTTGATGCTGGTGCGCCGGGTGCGCCTGCTGGGCAGCCCGCTGCGCATTCGCGTGCGGCTGCGCCCGCGCTTCGACTGGGGCCGCGTGGCGCCGCAGACCACGCAGGGCAGCCACCACGTGCGCTTTGTCGGGCCGGAGCAGACGCTGCGCCTGAACACCGACATGTCGCTCAACTACCTGCTCGAGGAAGAATATTTCCTGCTCGACCAGACCATCAATTTCATGCTCGGGCCCGACGAGACGCTCGAGGGCGGCATCGCCGACACGGCCGCGGCGTTCGAGAAGGACACGATCGGCTACTGGCGTACCTGGAGCCGGCGCCTGGCGGTGCCGCTCGAATTCCAGGACGTGGTCATTCGCGCCGCCATCACGCTGAAACTGTCGCTGTACGAAGACACCGGCGCGATCATCGCGGCAATGACGACGAGTATCCCCGAAGCGCCCGGCAGCAGCCGCAACTGGGACTACCGCTATTGCTGGCTGCGCGATGCCTTCTTCGTGGTGCGGGCGCTCAACAGCCTGTCCGAAGTGGGCACGATGGAGGATTACCTGCGCTGGCTCTCGAACGTGGTGGCGCGCGCCAAGGGCGGCCATATCCAGCCGCTGTACGGCATCGGGCTCGAGGAACAATTGCCCGAATCGCTGTTGGAACACCTGCCGGGTTACCGGGGCAATGGCCCGGTGCGCGTCGGCAACCAGGCCCAGGAGCACTTCCAGCACGATGTGTACGGCAACATCATCCTCGGCGCCAGCCAGGCCTTTTTCGACAAGCGCCTGTTCCGCCAGGCCGGGGCGGCAGAATTCGCGGCGCTCGAGGCCGTGGGCGAGCAGGCGTTCCGGGTGTACGACCAGCCGGACGCGGGCATGTGGGAGCTGCGTACCCGCGCGCGCGTCCACACTTCGTCGGTGTTGATGAGCTGGGCAGCGTGCGACCGGCTCGCCAAGATCGCCGTCGCGCTCGACCTGGCGGACCGCGCCGCCGTATGGGAAAGCCGGGCGCACCTGATCCGCGAACGCCTGTTGCGCGAAGCATGGAGCGAAGAGCGCCAGGCGTTTGCCGAAAGCCTGGGCGGGCGCGACCTCGACGCCAGCGTGTTGTTGATGGCGGAGATCAATTTCATCGACCCCATGGATCCCCGCTTCGTCGCCACCGTCGATGCGCTCGAGGTGTCGCTGTGCGACGGCCCGTACATGCGCCGCTACGAGGCGCCGGACGATTTTGGCAAACCGGAAACCGCCTTCAATATCTGCACGTTCTGGCGCATCGACGCGCTGGCGCGCATCGGCAGGGTGGCGCAGGCGCGGGAAATTTTCAACGCCATGCTGGCGGCGCGCAATCACCTGGGCCTGTTGTCGGAAGACACGCACCCGGTCACCGGCGAGATGTGGGGCAATTTCCCGCAGACCTATTCGATGGTGGGCCTGATCAATTGCGCAGTGCGGCTGTCGGCGCCGTGGCACAGCGTGGTGTAAAGGGCGGGCCGCGCGTCAGTCGGGCCGGTCCGGCGACGGGGCCGCCAGCTGGTCGCGCACGGCCTGCAGCTCGCGGCGGCGCGCGTCGCTCACCGTGGGATAGCGCAGTTGCAGGCCCGTCAAGGCGTCCAGCACGATCTGCGACACGATCAGCCGCGCATTGTGCTTGTCGTCGGCCGGCACGATGAACCAGGGTGCATCGGCCGTGCTGGTCGCACCGAGGGCTGCGCCGTACGCGTGCATGTAATCGTCCCAAAAACCGCGCTCGGTGATGTCGGCCGCGCTGAACTTCCAGTTTTTGTCGGGCTCGTCGATGCGGGCCAGCAGGCGTTTCCTTTGCTCTTCCTTCGACAGGTGCAGGAAGATCTTCACGATACGGGTGCCGTTGGCATGCAGGTGATGCTCCATGTCGACGATCGACTTGAAGCGGCCCTGCCAGATCGAGGCGCTGTCCGCTGCGTCGGGGACCGCTTCGGCCTGCAACAGCTTGTCATGCACGCGCACGATGAGCACTTCTTCGTAATACGAACGATTGAAAATGCCGATGCGCCCGCGCTCGGGCAGGTCGCGCGTGGTGCGCCACAGAAAATCGTGCTGCAGCTCGGCGGGACTGGGGTGCTGGAAGCTGAACACCTGGCAGCCTTGTGGATTGACGCCTGACATGACATGGCGGATCGCGCCGTCCTTGCCCGCCGTGTCCATGGCCTGGAACACCAGCAGCAAGGCGTGCTGGTTGGACGCATACAACATCCGTTGCAGCGCGCTCATCTGCTTTACATGCGCCTGCAGGCGCTTGCGGTATTGCTTTTTGGTCTTGCACAGCGGATCGGTGCGGGTCGGCCACAGGCCGAGGTCGACTGTGCTGCCTTCCTGCACGCGAAACGCGTCGGCGCTACGCTTCATTTGATTTCCATCCCATCGGTGCGTCGTGCGCGCTCGCACGCGAGGCGAGGCCATGCCAGCCATGTGACCGTCACACACCGATTGTAAACGATGGATGTCTGCTCAGGGTCGGCGCAATGGCCGGCACCAATGCCATCGATGGGGCGGGCGGGCGGGGCGCAACGCCGGGCCGCATCAAGTTTTTCCGACGGACATGCCTGTTCCAATGATTTTTTGCTATGATCGATGATCCATCTGGCCTGGTGATCATCATGACCCTCGACACGCAACCGGATCGCCGTTCGGTAGACCGACGCAGCGACGGCGTCACTTCGAAAATCCTGCACGCCGTGTTCGCCATGCGGCGCGGCTTTGGCAACGCGGCGGCAAAAAATCTCCTGTTGCGCAACGGCCACGACGACGATTTCATCGCCCACGTCATGGCCATTCCCGAGGATCGCCGTGGCCAGCGGCGCCGCACGGACCCGCCTGCGGCGCCCGCCGCTGCCGCCGAGGAGGCGGTCACGCTGGACGCAGCCGGCATGGCGGTACTGCACCGGCTGCGGTTCGAGGCAGACTCCGGCATGCACCGGATGGCGATGGCCGATTGCCCCGCCGAGTTGCAACGATTCGGCCTGATGCAGCAGGAATTGGACGGCACGCCGACCATCACGGCGAAAGGACGGCAGGCGCTCAAGCACTTTGCGTGCGTGCGCGCGCTCGACAGCCTGGCGCGGGGCGCCGATGCCATTCCCATGAGTGAAGAGATCAAGGCCTGGCTCGAAGCGAACCTGTTTTTGTGTCCTCGCGGCCCCGGCTACGCTGTGACCGAGCTCGGCACGAACTGGCTGGCATTCAACGCGTCGCTTTCCCAGGGCCGGCCCTTTTCCTAGGCCGGACGGCCCCGCCTATTTCACTTCGACGCCCTTCCAGAACGCCACGTACCCGCGCACGTTGCTCGCCGCCGGGCTCGGGTCGGGATAGAACCATGCGGCATCCTTGTTCACTTTTCCGTGCACGTCGACGTCGTAGTAGCTCGCCGTGCCTTTCCAGGGGCACACCGTGTGCTTGTCCGATTGCCTGAAAAAACCTGCCTGCAGCGCCGCGGGCGGAAAATAGTGGTTGCCTTCGACAACCACCGTCTCGTTCGAGTCGGCCAGCACTGCGCCGTTCCAGATTGCCTGCATGTGTTTCTCCTTCAATGCCATCGTGGCCCGTGCAAGAGGACGGGCGTCCGGGGCCATTCTATACCGTGCCATCTCATGCTGCGCCCGGCAGTGCGCTGACGGCAAATTCGCCGACGAACAGGGACAGCATGACCAGCACGGCGCCGATGGCGCAGAGCCAGAAACCGAGGGCGTTCGCGAACGGCAAGGGGCCGTCGCGCGCGCCGGTCTGCGGCGGCGCCATCACGTTGAGCAGGCCCACGATGAACGGCGTGGCGATAAAGAACATCATCAGCGCGCCGCGCGCCGTGAATACCTGGTCGTAGAACAGCGGCGGCAGGTAGCGGTCCGTGCCGTTGACGGCGCCGCCTTGCTGCGCGCGCAGCAGGAGGGCGTCCACCACGCCCCGCAGCAGCATGACCAGCGCCAGGATGATGTACATGGCGCCCACGCGCCGGTCGTCGACCGACGTGACCCAGTCGGTCCAGCGGGCACGCGGTTTCCTGTTGCGGGCAAGCGCGCCGAGGAGGGCGGCGCACAGCACCAGCGCGCACGCCAGCGTCGCCATGACGAGCGGCGCGTGGAGGGGAATTGCGTTCAGTTTGAATTGACCGGGCATTGCTGGCTCCATGACAAATCGAAACGCGCCGGCATGAAGCGCAGCGCCGCCGCGTTGATGCATAATGGGACGAAGCAAAATCCATACATTGAGAAAAATGTCCCCGACAAGCGCCATACATGCGAATGCAAGCTGGGCAGCGCCGCTCGCGCCCGACGGCGGCCCGCGCTTCCTGCAGATCGCCGACGCGCTCGAGGCGGCGCTGCGCGACGGGCGCCTGCAGCCGGGCGACCGCTTGCCGCCGCAGCGTCAGCTGGCCCTGCAACTGCAGGTCGACCTGACCACCGTGACGCGGGCCTACGACGAGGCGCGGCGCCGTCATTTGCTGGAGGGGCGCGGCGCGCGCGGCACCTACGTCGCGGCGGCCAAGGTGGAACTGGCGTCGGTGCTCGACCTGT